>JAABUM010000579.1_pt1 | contig 62509 bp, 112 predicted proteins | sample 5559161 | NCBI WGS metagenome assembly JAABUM01 (sample SAMN10711868, study PRJNA513369) | rock metagenome | isolation source: Antarctica rocks | place: Antarctica: Victoria Land, Siegfried Peak nord
GGGGCTGCCAGAAAGCGTTCCTTCTCTTGGCTGTCCTCTGAAATGCGCTGCCGCAGGCAGTGGCGCCGGCGCAGCAGGCCTCCAAGCTGGCGCACGAAGGTGGGCGGCGGGGAGGTGTGCCTGGAAATGCGCTTACCGAAATTCTACTTACGCTCATGTCTCTCCCGCTGCCGCAGGAGGTGGCGCTGGCGCAGCGGCCGAGCAAGCTGGCGGGCATAGTCTCTCACTTTTCACCGAGCCGCCCGACACTACATCCCCGCTCAACCCTCCTTCATGTCGTTTCAATATTTTAACCTCATACACACGCTGCTGCAGGAGGTGGCGCTGGCGCAGTGGGCTTCCAAGCTGGCGGGCATAAAGGTGGGCGGCGGCGAGCGCTGGACGGGCACCATCGAGTCGGAGGAGGACGCGGGAACGGGAAACAAGCAGTGGCGCGTCGTGCGGCGCATCGTTGTTCCGCCAGGCGTCGCGCTCACGCAGGTCTTCCGGTGCGCCCTTTTCTGTGTGCAGGCGCCTGCCGAAACGCCTTCCAACATCTTTCATGTAGTTCTGAGCACGCGCCTTTCAACATGCCTGCCGACTGCTCATGTCGCGGCTGTCTAGCGGCGCGACAGCATCCCTGTGGCCTGCTGTCGCCTGCAGAGCTCCGGATCTTGGGTGCAGCTGCGACTTAATGCTACAGCTTCAGCGACTACTTCAGATGTTCTGCGATCAAATGTGTGTCCATTTGCAATGCAGCTCGGCAGCGCCGCCGCCGGGCACCAAGCCGGAGGCGGCGGCTGAGGAGTTCGGCCTGGTGCGCGTGCGGCCGCTGGACTCTCTGGCGCTCAAAACCTCCGCGCAGGCGGCGGCGGGCGGCGGCGGCAGTAAGCTGCCAGGCCCGGCCGGCTTTGGCCTCGACCTGCTGCCCGGTGCGCTGCTGCTTTGTCACTTGTGCGGCTTGTGCTGATGTGCGGCTGTAAAAGAGTTGCAGTACGAGCAGGGCCGTCGGCAGGGTGCGGGGCAGCAGTTCGTGCAGTCTGCTGGCATTGCACGCTGCGCCACAACATCGAGTATCTCCCAAGACAGGTTCTAACAGGCTTGCTGCCGCACCCTTGCAGGCTTCAAGGTAGGCCTGCGATACGACTTCGCGGTGCAGCCGATGATCATGCCGCGCACGCCCGAGGCGAGCCTGTCGGGCATCCTGCAGGCAGTGTTCCGCCGATGATGTCTGTGCAGTGCAGCGCAGCAGACCTGTTGAGCCAACACCGGCAGGCCTGACTGGCATTCCGCAGGCGGTCTAGCGCCGGTGACCCTGGCAACTTGTGCCCTGGCGACCGCGGCGGTAAATTTGTACCATCAGGAGCAAGGGCATCCGTTGCTAGTGCGTTTTGCATGTATAGTGGCGTTCATGGCAGCTAGAGTGGTTTAGTCGTGAGTCTTGCATAGTGTCAGAGGCACATTCGGTGGTCAGGGCAGCGAAGTCCATCGGCATCCAGGTGTGAGGCATTGTCAATTCACGCGTTGTGAAACCCGTGTGAAAGGAAAGGCTGTGCTACGTGTCGTCGTCTGCAGGAGATTAAAGTGGACAGTTGGGCTCTCGGGCTCCCAAACTCAGGCATGTGGTCCATCAATCAAACAAAATCGGCATCAATCATCCGCCATCGACGTTCACAAAATCATGTTCAATCAGCTCGGTTCAAGGTGTAGCTCCATGCTTCTGTGGCGCGGCAACGCCGCGCCACCACAGCACCACCCCCCACCAATCCAAAGCTACAGGAGGTATGCCAACCGGCACTGCGCGCGCGTCGTGGGAGGCCACGATGGCGGCATTCCCGCTGCAGAGCATGGCGACGCTGCACTTTGAGGCATATTGCTCTGCATTCACAAACTGCCGTTGAACGTCGCAGTAGCACGTGTCAGCAACTGTATATGACCAGGTGTTACTAGGTCTAAAGTTGGACTCAGTATCCCCTGAAACGACGCACCTGGTGTCACACTAGCATGTGCCCACTTGATCCTCTTCAGTCAACGCATCCGTAAACTGCACTGCTGGTGTAACAGTTGACCACACGCTGCATCAGAATTCGGCCTGAGTTTCCCGTTCTGTGCTCAGGTCTACAAGGGCCTGAAGAATGAGGTGCTGCCGGTGGCCGTCAAGCTGCTGGCAACCGATGGCGACCAGACCGTGTCTGCGCAGCAGCGTGGCTGCCGCATGGCGACAGTTTTGCTCATGCTGACTGCGCCTCAACGGCCCGCTAGCATCACTATACCAACTTCCGGAAACGGCAAAAGACACGGCGCTCACATGAGAATTGGTCCGTCAGGTCCTATTCAACTGCACGATCCCGGGGGGACAAGGGTGCCCACGGCTCCATGATATAGTAATTTTCACTCTACTCTGCCGTGCAGGCTTCCATCCTGGAGTCCTGCCGCGACCGCAACATCGTGCAGTTCCTGGGGGCGGTGTCCGATGGCAGCCAGACCATGCTGGTCACTGAGTGCGTTCCTTGCAATTTGCTTTCCGAGAGCCCATTCTCACCATCCTCACCCATAACCACACGACGTTGCTATGCGGCTTGCCTCAATGCTGAGACGTCTCACCGGCGTGACGCTTGCTGCTCAGGCTGCCTGGCGGCGGCTGCCAGTACGTGAACACCATCGCACAGCACACATGTCGTCTGCATTCCTGCCTCGGCGGCGGGTCGGTCCCAGCCGTGCCTGAGCTTGCACATGAACACAGAGTTCGCTGCAGCCGAAGGGGCTGACAGTCGAGGTGCCGCATCGCGCAGGTTTATGGAGCTGGGCGATCTGTATTCCGCGCTACAAAAGGACGACAGCGGCAGCCTGCTGTGGTACCGCAGGTATGGCCATGCGCCTGGCTCACCCCTCGCATGCAACGAAGTAAAGGCCTTTACTCCCCTTGCTTGCATGCAGCTAGTGGCTCAGCGTGTGTGACCAACATTACATCAGTGCCTTCGTGAGCATCGCATCTGAGGCGCCATGTTCATTTCCCTGTTACAGGAGTCGCGGCCGGGCGCCGGGGCTGGGCCGCAGAATAGCCCTGGACGTCGCGAGGGGCCTTCACTTCCTGCACTCCAATCGCATCGTGCACCTGGTACGCTGCTGCTGTCCCGGCGGTCTAGCCCCGAACGCTGATGTTGACATCCACAGCAACCATTGTGCAGGCGCAGTTGCTTCAGATGGCGGTTTCGGTGTTTATGTCACTGCTGCCATTCAGTGGCGCATGCCTCACAGCTCTCGTGAGCTCCTTGCGATGACAGATAAAGCTGGCCGCTCATCAAGAACTCTGGTTGTCATTACGACAGGATATCAAGACGGCCAACGTGCTGCTGGGGCGCAACTATGCCGCCAAAATCGCGGACGTGGGCATGGCTCAGATCCAGCGCAACGCCGGCAACTGCCTGACCAATGCGCAGGGCTTGGGGACCTTCGCCTGGTCGGTGAGTGTGCAAATCGATTTCGTTCCACTGGAAGGCGTAAACTGCTTCGCGACATTCTCGCAAACAAATACAGATTACCTGCCTGCCATTAATCTGAAATTTCGCAGTGGATGAGCAGGCTGTTGCGTCAAAACTGAAACCAATGTGAGCGAGGGGCGATGCTTACATCGACGTAAGTTGCTTATAAAACCGTGCACATGCGCACACACCTCAGCGGAAAGTATGAGCCCCCATGCCCGTGCTGTGCTACATGCTGCGGCTCCTTCCTCTGCAGGCGCCCGAGATGCTGCTGGGGGAGCGGTGCTCTGAGAAGGTGGACATCTACTCCATGGGCATCGTGCTGTGGGAGCTGGTGACCGGGGATGTGCCCCAGCGTGGGCGCGTGCGCCCGCTGCAGTGCGTTCCTCTCTTCTGATGCCTGGCGTCCCTTCAAGTCCTGGAACCAATGTCCATGAGCCGCTATTTCACTGCGCCGCGCCTTGCGGACCACGGCCCAGAGGGGGACACTAAAGGGAAGGACGAACAAGCGGGTGGACATGGTGTCGAATGTGAGTGCTGCTCGACAACCTAGCAGCAGCAATGCAAGTCAAACAGCAGACAGGAATGCATGGTGCTGAAATCGTTGAAGCCATCTGGCGCAGGGCGCCGGAGGAGTGCCCGCAGGTGGGTGGCGGACCTGGTGGCAGATCTGGTGACACTTGCATATGAGCAAGGACCGTCTCTTATCATACCCTTTCACCCATGCAGGGCGCCGGAGGAGTGGCCTCAGGCGATGGCGGACTCGGTGGCGGCCTGCCTGGACCTCTGAGACTTCCGCACAATGTTCATGCTCAATCTTTTCCAGTCTTCAGATTCAGAGAATCACGTCTCTGGTGTCCATTCTTTGCAGGGCGCCGGAGGAGTGCCCGCAAGCGGTGGCGGACCTGGTGGCGGCCTGCTTGGACCTGGTGCCCAGCAAGCGCCCCTCCGCCAAGGACATCGTGCAGACGCTGGTCCTTGCAGAGCGGCCGGCGGCGGCGGCGGCGGGGCGCTTGAGCGCTCCTGTGCGATCGCGACGCACGCAGAGCCAGCCGCTGCCGGCGGCAGCGCTCGCGGAGGTACGGGCGGCGGTCGCCAGCGGCGCAGTGACCAGCGGTGCGGTCGCCAGCGGCGGCGCCAGTCCGTAGAAGGCCTTCAACAACTCTGGGGTGAACCGTCGGCCTCGCGCCTTTGTTGCCTCTGCCGCTTGTCCGCTGTGGCAGGTACTTGATAAGTCATAGCAACACCACACATCATGCTGGCGGTCTAGCCATCAGCACAGCACCGCAATGCCCGCATGCGCAGCTTCGCCTCTCGAATGCGGTACAGGGTGGTGTCGCTTGCAGGCGCACGAGCTATTGCGTGCAACAACAATGGAACGAAATTCTGAACACGCCACGATGCAGAGATAAGTTCATTATCACATCTCCGCTCCTGTGCCGCAGGGGGTGGTGTCGCCCCAGGCATACGAGCTGCTGCGTGCGACGCTGCGGCTGGCGCATGTGACATACGGCGGGCCGCGGGAAACGGCGCGCTCTGGGTGGCAGGCGCCCTCGGCCGCCACTGTGCTCGCCACCACAGACCCCCGCCTGCACAGGTGCCGCGCCGCCCCTGCCCCTGAAGCAGCACCCCTTGCGTGCATGTGTGCGCGCATCTGCCGCTCGTTGCAAGGCACACGGCCTGGCCCGAAGCCTGCCAGGGTGGTGTGACATGCAGACGGCTCAGCAGTCGCGAGTTACAGCAGCGGCGCAGAGAGCTTCAGCAGAGTCAGTGAGACGCTCCAAGAGCCTGCGTTGCTGGACATCTCCAGGGTCAATGCACAGCTCCTCGTGCATATCGAAAGAGCTACATGTGGCGTCCTCTGACTCCCACTCACTTTATGAACTTCATATGATGCGCTGCTTGCAGCGACTTTGTCATGGAGTTGGGGCGGTGCCTGGCGCAGCCGGACATTGTCGCCGCCGGGTCCCCAACGCACAAGCACCTGGCCGACCTGCATGACACCTGGCTCGACAAGATCAAGGCCCGGGTGCGCCTCTTTGCCTGGGAGGCTTTCTTCTGACTGAAACCTGTCAGGGCGGCGCTGCAACTGGGTATGTGATAACCTGTAGAGTCATCTGGCCCTCCTGCGGCCGCCCATGTCCAGCCGCCGGTTCTCGAGGCGGGCACCAGTGCTTAGCACAACAGTGGCGGGCGGCGGTTCTGATTGAGAATGAGAATGCACGTCTAACTTGCGTAGAAGCACATATGCTCGAATAACACATGCGCTGCCGGTCGAGCTGCAATCTTGTTTATCAAATCTGCAGGCCGCAGCGGACCCGCGTTTTGCGCACAAGCTGCGGCAGCAGTGGCTGGGCCGCCACGTCGCGAGTGGCGCTGAAAGCTCTTCCGAGGCGCCTGCTGAAGGCGCGACGCCGCCGGAGCACAGCGCTGCGGCCGTCGCCGTGCAGCGATGCATTGACGCGCTGCGGCTGTCGGACCAGCAGGCAGCCCGCATCGCAGGTGGCATCCCAGACACACTCACGCTTTGCTTCAGGTCGACATCACATCCCACGGCTCTCAACATGCGCATGAGCAGCCAGTAGGGCCAAGGGCAAGCTGTGTCGCATAGTGGAGGGCAGTTCGCGAACTGCAGGCTCGCTGCCAACAATGCGGCGCAGCTGCCGTTGTGATCGGAGAGCTCAGCAGGCGCCACGCTCTGCCATTGGATTCTTCTTACCTCTGATCGTCTCTGATGTGCAGGCGAGCGCGCGGCCTCCGTGTCAAGACTGACCAACATCGTGGCCGATCGACGTGCCGCGCTGGCGCAGTTGAAGGTGTGTAGCCGAGCAGGCTTCCCCCCTCTGCCGGAGCTGACCCTTGTTGTAAGATCGATACTGCTGCCACGTAATATGCCTGCTGACATTTCCGACAAGCCCGCTCAGGCCTGCACCTGCTTCCCGCCTGTCGTTGGAAGTCTCTCCCGGCATCCGTGATGGCCTGCACGCAATGCAACTCGGCTGTGCACGATGCTTGCGATGAAGCCGCGGCCACTCGCGTGTTGCTCCGACAGGCGGCCTCGAGCGGCTGCGGCCTCACCCGGCAGGCGTCCCTCAGCGGCGCCGGCCTGCTGCCGGCAGTGGACGCCTCGGCGGCGCTTCGAGTGGGCATGGAGGCAGAGGGCGCTGAGGCCGACGCTTTCGTCTGCACCTTCTATGCCGCGCTGACGCCGCTGCAGGTGCCGGCAGCGTGCCAGCCATGGAACCTGTGACGACCAGATGCCGCGTTGCTGTTGGTGTGTGTGGACGTGGCTGCGTGTGTAGCTACATGCGCTTGTGGTGGCACAAGGCCAGCTGCGCCGCTCAAGTGCAAATAATCCACAGGCGTTCCCGTCCTGCCGCGCGGCCAACCGGGCAGCCGCACTTCTCCTGCCACATGTGCCGCCCTGCTTACGAATGCCTTTCAACTCTGCCTTTCTACAGGCGGGGCGCCTGGCGGTGGCGGCTTTCCCCGCCCACCCGGACCCGGCGACGGTCGCCGATGCACTGGCTGGCGGCGGCCGCTGCTGGCGGCACAATGAAACGTGATTACACATGGCAAGACGAGCGGGCGCCGCTCGACTGTTAGGCTGGGGGCCGCAAGATATCGACAGCGGCCACCGGTTCGCCGACGCACGTCTGCACAGCCTGACAACTTCTTCTCAGAACGCACAGCAGGCAGCCATCTGTCACAGAACACTGGGCACAGGTCCTCCGCTGCTGGGTGACTGACCTGTTGCGCCCTGGGAACCCAATCTTTCCCACCCCACTTCAGCTCGATGCACGGGCCAACATATGCGCCACTCAGTTTGCCGCTCCCGGCACTGTGAGTTGGGCGCTGCCCCCCATGCGCCACCTGCCGGCGGCACGGCCGGACATCTCTTCACAACGCCCGCACTGGAAAGGACAGCACTTCTAAGCACATCATTGTATTGAGTTTTCTTTTTGAAAATAGCTGGGAGCTGCAGCAGGCGGGCACTTAATTGCATTGCCAGTCTTTCTGGTTCATCCAACAGGGCCAGAAACGCGTTTTTGTTCGCACGTTGTGACTGACTCCTTCATTGGTTTGATTACTGAAAAGAAATTTTGGCTGATGAACTGAGCAGACACGGGCTTCGCAGTCGATAAACTTTTCTTTGCTTTCACAATCGTGCCCTGGCGCCGCAACCACAAAGGCCAATTTGGGGCGCAGTAGTTTTGCATCATGAGGGGTCACATGTAGCCTTGCTTTGCCGTTTCCTGAAGAATGTAAGCACCCCATCCCCAGGCACTTGCTGCCCAGTGCAATTAGCAAATCCAACTCCAAAGGTTTCATGCAGGGTAATGTAATGCAGGAGCTCTGCTTTCAGTACCCCGAAGCCAACGTGATCATGCTGAAAAGGGGCGGCTTGCCTGTCGGCTGTAGTGTGTGGGACGTTGTAGGGGTGTTAGTGGCAACCTCGCGAGGCTGAGACGACGCGGCGACTGCGCTCCTGTGCTGATGGATCAGAGCGAGACTTGTAAACTGAGTTTTGATGCAAGGTCTGCCGCGTGTGGGTTTTTGAGGCGCTGAGTTGTACCGGGTGTCAATGTACCGACACATCATGATTCCATCGCATCTGGCGTGTACTGGTGAGCCCTGGTGAATGTGGCGATGCGGCGGCACGGTTATCATGACCCAGTGCGGTAGTGCTGGCCACAATGATGGCAAAATACTTATCTCACACATCAGTATGACTCAACCCTCTTTATTGCCTCAAACGGGCGGCGGCAAACATTGTACTCTTGTCCAGCAGGCTGGTCACGCCGCGACCGCCTGGGCCGCGGCGCCCGCCGCTATGAGGCTGAACTCGCCGCGTGCGGCGATGCGCCGCTTGAGATCGTCCGCCAGCTCCGCCATCTTCACTTCGTCCTGCGTGTTCGCCGCCAGGTCCTTCACCTTGGCGACCCCCTCCTCCAGCTCCTGTGCAGCGGAAGTGAGGTGAAACTGAGATAGCGCAATGACACTCCTCCGCTGCATGCCACAGCCGTGGCAGAGAACAATGCACGACGGCACCATGTCAGCTAGGTGCGGCTGCACAGGAGTTATTGGCTCTCAGCCGACTGAAAAATCTGGTCCCCATGCTGGTGCGGCCAAAAGTCGGCACAGGCCATCCTGGTGGACTGCTTCTGGGTATGACCGCCAACAATGCAGCTCGCTCACCGAGTTGCCGAAGAGCACGATGAAGGGGATGCCGGCATCGAACGCGGCCTTCAGCGTGTCGGCCATCTTCGGGTTAGGCTTGAAACCAAACTCGGCCTGCACGAGAGACCACCAAGAGCATCTCATTTCTGGCACGTTCTGCTTGCGCGACGGCACGACAGTGTGCAAGATGGGAAGCGTGCACAGTCGTGGCAGATGAAGAAGTAAAACAGAAACTCGAGTGGATTATCAAACATAAAGTATAAACATCAGTCAAATTGAATCAACACAGCAGTGTCTGGCGCACCGCGATGCCGGCGTCCCACAGCAGCGAGGCAATCTCCATGCGCTTGCCCTGCAGCCCACTGCCGATGCTGGCCACCAGCACCTGCGTAGGGCGCCATGCACAGCTCACATCACCAGCAGTGTGCACAGGTTTCAGCAGGTCATCTCCAAAGCATGCCGCGAGTGAAGAGGAACAAACATCGAAATCCCACAGCTTGGCGCAGGGGCGTGCGATGCCAGGGGCGGCTGCGAGCAAACGCGGATGTTCCAGGTTTGATTGGAAGACTCTGTTCCACGGAAGGGCGACAGTCAGTTTCGACCCTTGTCTTTGAGGACAAGAGGCCCTTTCAGAACTACAGTGGGCAGCTGCTCACGTACCTGGGTGGAGGTGGATCGGATGAAACCATTTTGCGCCTCCGCCTCGCGCCGCTTGCGCGCCTCCAGCACGCTGAACACGCGCTCAATGCCGATGCTGCAGCCGACCGCCGGCACGTCCTTGCCGCTGAACATGCCCACCAGCTTGTCGTACCTGCGGGCGCAGTTGGAGTATTCAGCAGAGTTGTAGGGTTTCAGGTGCCCGGACTGAACACGCCCACCCGCCTTTCGTCACGGCAGAGTGTGTACAAAAGACAGATCATTGCGTCATGCTTCGCGAGTGACGATGGAGCCCCCAAGCAGGAGCATATTGCCTGTGCTGCATGCAGGGCAGAAAGCTGACATTGATTCATACAACTCTCCACAAGGACGCCAGCAGTGTCTGCAGCCGCATTCAAGTTTGCTGGACAGAAACATGTAAGCACAGCAGCTGCAGCTCCCGCAACTGCCGGCGGCGGCGATAGAGGCGACATCAGCGGAGGTGTTCGTGAGCACGGCACCGTGCATGACTCCGGCAGCACAGCCAACCTTGCACAACAGATGGTCGCGCCGGTACTGAGCTCGCACCTGCCGCCGGCGGCGATTGAGCCGATGCCAGCGGAGGTGTCCGTGAGCACGGTCTCGTAGATGACGCCGCGATATACAGATCATTGCAACCGGGGACGTGCGCAGCAGTGCCGCAGCGGCCGCACCTGCCACCGGCGGCAATGGAGCCGGGCCCGCGGGGGGGTCCGTCAGCAGGGCCTCGTACATGACGCCGGCAGATGCACAGTCTCTTCCAACGAAGGTCACGACCAACAGAAGCAAAAGCAAAAGCTACGGGTTATCCAAAGGTAGCGCACCTGCCGCCGCCGGCGATGGAGCCGACACCGACAGACGGGTCTGTGAGTACGGCCTCGTAGATGAGGCCGGTGTAGTAGTCCAGGCCACGCGCCAGGCTCAGGTCGAAACTGAAGTGCTGCAGCGCGCCCATCGCCTCCAGGAAGCCGAACAGCACCCGCATCTCCTCCAGCGCCGCCTGCAGCAGCAGAAAATTGCACGTGATGTCAACACAAATTAGATGCCAACGGTTGTTAAGGGATTCAGGTCAAGAGTGAAGTGCTGCAGCGCGCCCATAGCGCCCAGGCAGCCCAACAGCACCCGCATCTTCTCCAGCGCCGCCTGTTGTATCAGAACAGGAAAGACGATGCAGATCCGATGGCGGCCATCACTGTGCAAGTGCGGCATGCACTAGCTGAAATGCTGCAGCGAATGCCCATGGCGCCCAAGAACCCAAACAGCGACCCGCATCTGCTCCAGCGCCGCCTGCACAAACCCATTAGAGACTTTCGCGACTGTCACGTGCTTCATATGAGCAGCACATGTGAGATGTGGGGTGGCGAGCCTGTAAGAAGCCAGACAGGTCTTGCGGCACCGCCGGCGCAGTTGATGGATGCTGCTTGAGCGTTGCATGCAAGTAATGCTGGCCGCTCAGTCGCCTGTCACTGCTCTGTACGGAGCGCCACGTTGACTGCGATGCTGACCGGTCAGTCACCTGCAGCGTCTTGTGCTGAACCTAGTTTTCACAGCAACACTGACCTTGGAGGCGGAGCGGTGGGCCAGGGGGCTGCCGGGCGCCATAGCGGTGGTGGTGGTGGTGCGCACCGCCGCGATGCTTCTTTGGGCGCTGTGCAAAGATCGCTCGAGCAAGTGTGTGCTCACCTTGGAGTCGGGGTGATCGGCCAGGGGGCTGCCGGGCGCCGTGAGCGCCTCCAGCAGCTGCCACGGATCCTGCCGCCGGTATGACCCGTCCGGCGCCTTGACATCGCACATCGCGATCATGTCCCGGATGGCGTCCGCCGCATCGCGGGAAAGCCCCTTGTCCTCAACCATCTCCGCCCGCACCTCCGCCCAGTCCGCCTTGTCCAGCTTGTCGATGGCCGAACAGATGGCCCTACAAGAAGGGTCTATTGTCGGACCAGCGAGCGGACGAGAGCGCTCGAACGGCCATCAGACAACCCATACTCTACCACTCGTGCCGCATCTCCGTTTAGTCCAGCAATTCGGCTTCTCAACAGCAGAGCAGATGCTCTTGGTTTGGGAAGGATATGGATGGTCAAAATCTGCAAACCGACATGTAAAGTCAAACCGAATATGGCCGATGATGGCTTGCAGCCAATCCACTTTGTCCAGCTTCTCGATGGCGGAGCAGCATGGAGTCGATGAAGAAGGGCACATATTTGCCCAAGCACAGTGGGATTCGAATCCTTGCGGAGAGATGATGCATGTGTCGTGGGCAGAACGTTTCAGATTGCCTGTGTCTGATGCCCTGCCTTGTCTGCAACACCGGTAGCAAAGGTGTTTCACGGCAAATTTGAGTCACAGATATGTGGCACCTGAACTTGTGGGGCGGCACGCCGGCGACGGCGAGCATCGCGTCCAGCAGCCGCCGGTGGTTGAGCTTCACCACAAAACCGCCATAGGGCGCGTCTGCGTCCGCCAGCCGCAGCCCCGCCAGCACCTCCACCAGCACCTGCAGGCGGGGTCCAGAAGATTCAGGAAAGACACTGGAGGTGCTAAGACATCGACTCCACCAGTGCAATCAAGAGGCTGCACCAGCCGCAGCGCCGCCGGCACCTGCCGCCGGGACAGCAGCCAGCCATCAACAGCAGAGATGCGTGTTGGTGGCGCTGCTGTTTGAGATCGCTATCAGTTATCCATGTGCGAACCTTGAGGATCTCGGCGTCGGGCACCATGAGCGGGTAGGCGCCCGCGATGTCCAGGTCGCACTGGTAAAATTCGCGGAAGCGGCCCCGGTTCATCTGCGGCTGGTCCCTCCTGTACACCTGCGGTTGCCGGCGGCGTTGCTGGGCTCAGCAAGGCAGCTTGGTGCAGGGGATGACGCCTGTGCTTGCCATACTTCATGCAGGCTTGCAGACTGCTCACTGGATGCTGTCGACTGCAGTCGAGTTATGCTTGACCCGCAGTGATCACACAAAAGCTGCGCTGACACCGCTGAAAGGGCACTAGGGGCTGCACCTTGGCGATGTGGTACCGCTTGATGTTGCTGATGCCATTGAGCGCGATGTACCGCGCAAACGGCACCGTGAGGTCGTACCTGCATGTGCAGAAAGAGCAAGCTTGCTGGACAAAACATTGCGTGACACATCATGTGTCATCTCACCCTGCGCTCCCGCAGGTCGCACATGCAGCCATGCTCCAATAGCGTATGCTGCATTCGAGGAGTGCCAGGCAGCTGAATGTAACAGACGCCATGCTGTTGTCTTCTCGAGGGACCATCAGGCAGCCGAGCGCAGCGCAGGCTGAGGATCTCGCCGCCCCGGTCGGTCAGGTCGTGGATTGACTTACTGCCTTCAGATACATTTCATGCCAGTATACATGTCATGGCAGTAAACGCATTCGTCAAGAGGCGCACCGCAGGCTGAGTATCTCGCCGCCCTGGTCGGCCAGGTCGTAGATGAGCTTGGAGTCCTCTCCATACTTGCCCATCAGCGTCTCCCGCAGCTCGAACACCGGCGTGTCGATGGCCACCGCGCCGTGCCGCTGGAAAACGCCCGTGATCCTGCGAGGCTGACGCTTTTCTTGTCGCTGAATCTGTGTCGCTGTCAGTGGAGCAGCCTGAAGCTGCGAATGCTGAGCACGTGATTCATATTGTTGGTGGAATCGAGGCGTTTGAGGCGCACGTGCGGAATGCCATTTCTCGGATCGCCATCTGGTCGGGCAGCAGGTCGCGGGTGCCCTTCGGTATCTTCGGCTTCCGCTGCACCTGCAAGGCGGCGCGGCAATGGCTCATGCGCAGTCTGTGTCGGCACAGCTGCCTGCGAGGCGCTTGTGCCGCATCCTGGGTGGACGGCCAGCATGGGACCGATCCAGTCGGGCAGGAGGACCAGATTTCAGCTGCAGTGTGTAGACATGACGGTCTTCTGTCAAGTACAGGCAACTTGAACGACAGCAGCAGCACCTGATTTGACTCCAGAGTGGCCCGCAGGACCGACAGGTGGCGCCGCAGCTGCGGCTGTGCCGGGTCCAGCGCCTCCACGACGCGCGCTGCCGCCTGCCGTACGTCACCGCTTGCGTCACCGCTCGGGGCGCCGCCATCTTGCTGTTCGGCCACGTCGCCCGCCGGCGCCACTGCCTCGGTGGCCGGAATGGACAGCGCCGCCATCCTGCACAGCGGCAACAAACAGCTCAAGGTCGAGGAAGGTTGAAAAAGGATCGGCAAGACTGGGCAAGGCCATGCGGCCATCACGCAAGGATGGTGCCGCCACATGTCCGATTCATGTAGCAAGAAAGGACTCCACAGGTCGAGCAGCAGCAGGCAGCAGCAGGAACAGGATGATGCAACCTACCTGGCAGCAATGTCCGCTGCGGTTGTGTCTTCGGCGGCGCCTGTGGCCGCCGCGTCCACGATGCTGCGTACGACAGCCGTGCCCTTGCCGAGCACCGGGCCGGCCGGGCCCTTGCCTTTGCGCTTGGGCGGCGCCGCATCGGCCGCGGGCTGCGCGGCGCCCGCTGTTGGGCCCTGGAGTGCAGTGTAAATGCACTTGCTATTGAACAGCACAAAACGGTGTCGGAGAAAGCGCTTGAACACCGTTTCTATGGATGTCCAGCCGGGCAATCCCCCAGACATGGCTCCATCTGACTGGTGTTGACTTGTCGACATGCAGCCTGGCCGCCCACGATTTCTCATCATGACAGATGCCGGTAACAGAAGCATCACGAGCAGTGCAACACGCCGGTGGTGGGCAGCATACCTCCTGTTGCCGGAGCAGCATGGCTGCCGCGAGCGCTTCCATGCCCAGCACCTGCGGCAGCGCTTCTGCGAGCTGCGACAGGAGCAGCGCCGCCTGAGTCGCCGATGCCGGCGCGCTGCCATCAGGCAGCCGGCTGTACATCCGGTCGGCCTCTGCGAAAAGGCCCTGCAGCAAACACGGGAGGAGCTGAGATGAGTGGGAGTAGCTGAAAGGAAGACTTTGGAAGGTGCCGCTTTGACGTGCATGTCCTGTGCCGGCGGCGTGCGCAAATTCGTCAGGCGGCACACTTCTTCATGCCCGCTGCCGCTTGCCTGCCACGCCATCATCTCTGGCGCAGAACCATGCCAGGCAATGCATGTGTGTACGTGCCAGAATGCAAGCTTCACCACGAGTACTTCATACTCGCTCTTCAATTACCAGGGCCCACCTGCGAGCTGCCGTCCAGCTTGGCATCCGTCCTCGACAAGCGCTCGCGGCTGTGGCCCGCCAGCTCGTGCAGCGCGAGTGTTGCGTCGCCCAGGGCGCGCGTGAGCTGCCGCGTCGGCGGCGGCAGGGCCTGCAGCCGCGCCGGCATCGGCGCCGCCGCCGTCAGCTCCGCCTTGACGAGCGCCGCCGCGGCTGCGATTGCATCCGCCGCGCAGCCCAGGGCCTGCCGAACGGACGACAGCCACACCTTCATGTTTAAGATTTAGATCAGTGAAACCCGTGCCGCTGCCAGGTTTTACGGGCGATGCTGGTAGCAAAGGGACTGCACGTGCAGATGCCTGCACCTGCCATCGAATGGTCACAGGTGCCTTGCAGCTTGTTTCCAAGCATGCTGCTTTTCACCTGCGGGGCTGCGCTGATGCCGGCAACCACGCCGGCGCCGCCCTTGCGGGGGTTGACCTGCTTCGACGCTGCCAGCAGGGCCGTCAGCTGTTCCGCCGCCGCAACTGCCGCCTTGACGGGTGCAGCCTCCTGGGCCTCTGGCTCGAACGCGGTCACCTGCAGGTCGCACACGGTCATCCGGCGCCTGACCGCATCGTTCTGTGTTCAACGAGCATGACCTGCGCGATGCTGTACATGGGGTGCATCTCTCAGGTTGGCGCTGTCATGAGGCTGTGAGTGCTTGCGCTGGTATCTGCCAACCCATTGGCACCAACAAGGTAGGCTACCATGCTTTCAATGCACAAATGCATGCAGGGTGTCCAGGAGCTCACGTCGGCTTGCAGGGCCTCCGCACTGAGCGACGTGACTGCCGCCGCAGCCGTCAGCAGCTCCCTTGCATCCGCAATGGCGACGGCGGCGATGCCGGCGGCGATCGGCTGACCCGTTTGTAGCACCGCGCGCTCGTCCGCGCTGAGGCCGGTGTCCACCACTGCTGCCTCCGCAGACGACAGCTCGCCAGCTGCCGAGCCCGCCTGCCGCGGCAACGCAGTGGCGAGGCTCTGCAGCACGTCACGGTCCGCCGTCGCCGCCGGTAGCAACTGAGCCAGCGGCGCGTCCTGCTGCAGCAGGCGCACCAGCAGCTCCACGACGCCCAGGCGGACCTTGCTGCGGCCGTTGACGATGGGCAGCAGCCGCGCCAGCAGTGCCGCCCGCGCCTGTGGCTTAGAGAGCCATTCGGTGTAGGACCTAGGTTCCGCGGATGCGTCGCTGAAGTCGAGCGTGGCGCTCTTGGCTGGCGAGTCCTTTTTGAGCCGCTCGCGGGCCGCTACGTCGAGCGTCACGCCGTCGCCACGGGCGATCCGTGCAACATCCTCAAAACTCACGGCGGCGCCGACGCCGCCAACTGCCAGGGGTGGACCCATTGGGGCTGGTGCAGGATACGATCAATCGAGACGAATATGCAGAACTGCAGTTTGCTTCTCAAGTTCGCACTGAAGCTGGTGTGATTAGCACACTAAGAGCTAATGCCGAATACAATGCGCAGCACGCACAGCAGGGCGAGGTGCAGCAGCAACAGACCAGTGGCAGGCCTGCCGGGCAGGAATTCAGGGATCCTTGATCAAACCGTCTCTGACTGACTTGAGAAACCTCCCGTGCTTGAGACAATTTGATGCGAATTGGCATTGTGTGGCGGCAGCGGCGGCGGCGGCGGCCGCCTGCGGGTTTTGGGTATACATAGACTATGCACTGCGCTGCTTCGGGAAAAATCGTGCCATTTTGCACCCGAATGCTCTTCTACACATGATCTACTCGTGCATTTGCTGATGGCGCATTCCTCTGCATTGCAAACTCCGCAGCTGCCGCGAGGGTGTGCCGGCGGTCAAGCGGTAGCGTCCAGCTGCCTGTTTCTCTGAACCTCTCCTACGACGTGGAAACAGGTAATCTGACAATGACGGAGCATTTCGTGTCTGCTGTACCGTTGTTGCGGTGCAGGTCTGTCATCTTTTGGAATGAGACAAGGGGGCACACCAGTAGGGTCTGGGCGATCGACGGATGGACAGGAGGCTCAGAAGCAGGCGGAGTGCATAGCGGCGGCAGTGCCACGGCAGAAAGCCCAGGGCATCTGATTCTCCGTTCAGTCATAACCTGCATCAGGAGGTAGGTCGCTGTGTCGTTTGCGCCAAGGGCCTTGACCCTAAACAACTCAGCAGAAAGATCGTTTCACCTGGCAATCTGAGAGGTCCAGCACGGTCAGCTCACTGCCTGCTGTGAGCAGCAAGCTGGATAGCTGCGTGCATCCTCCAAAATCGACGCTTTGCAGGCACGGACACGAGAGGATGACCTGCAGCTGCCAAACTAGTGTTTCACGTCAGCCAGCAAGGGCACTGATGCACAGAGCATACTGCTGATGCACATACTGCTGATGCAGGAAGTAAACGGCTCACCTTCCTCAGTGTTGAGCAGCCCTGCAGGCTGAGCGTCCGCATCGATGCGCTCTGGACAAACACATACTGCAGCGCCGTGCAGCCGGTCAGATTGATCGAGCTGAGCTGCGGCGCGCTGGCGCTGGGCAGCACAAGCCGTGCGAGGCTGCAGCACTCAGTGAACGCCAGTGTCTTGAGGCCTGTCGCCTGCGCATATACAGCTTTGCTCTGTGACGCCTCGCCGTCTGACTACGCTGGCGCATGGCGCTGCTGTACAGCTTCGGAGCGATCTTGCCTGCGTCGGCGATTCAAGCACCTCGGTGCTGAATGCGTCGTCTAAGGCGCTGCTGCTGCTCACAGCAATCTGGGCACAGCTCCGCAGGATGCGGCTCCGCAGCGGGCCCCACGCTGCACACTTGGTCGGGTCTGCATTATTGTTCAAAATGATCTCATTGACTAGAGCTCTCTACATTCAAGCAGTGTACACCACTTGTCAGTCCTGTTGCCGAGAAGCCGTGGCCCTTGCCGCGCAATTTGACCTGGCAGCAGGCTGACATCCTGGGTCCATGTCTTGGAGGTCAGCGCCTGTGAAGTAATGACGAGGTTTCATGTCGTCTAACAGCTGCTTTAATATCGATGATGACATGTCGTTATTGTCAACTCGCACACCACACCTCTTCCCATAGTGGGTCGGCAGCAGCTGGCGCATCTGGTGACGTGAAAGGCCGGCCTGTGGCACCTTTCCTGCTCGACGACTTGCTCAGGTTCAATTTTTCATTTGCATTTGCCGCCCGTTTCGGTGGCATGGTGCCAGCCTCGACGTCGTCTGTGCCAGGGTTGTCGACGCTGGTGTCTGGCAGTCAAAATCCGTATGACCTGCAGCGAGGGCGGGGGGCATGTATCGTCTCGAGATGTGGGACAATAGCATTGTGGGCAGCTCAAAGCTCAAAGAGAAGGAAGTTCGCATGGCTGCACCTCCTCGGGCGCTCCGAGCTGCAGAAAGGGAACTCGTGCTGGAGCAAGCATCCCCTTCTGGTGGAGACACTCGCTACGTATGAAGACTCAAAAGAGGATGAAAGCCAGCATGAGCTGTGGGCCGGCACAGTTTGGTTGCGTAACACGGCCTCGGGCATCCACATAAGCCTTGAGCACGCCTCAACCTTGATGCTGATCGCGTCGCATCCTGTTAGGCAGTCGTGTGGTCCCACGCTGGATGCCGTTGTGGACAAGCATTGTTTCGGAATTGATCATCGGGACCGATTTCGGGTCTGTCGACAGTAAGGCTGCTGGAGCGATCAGCACCAATCCTCCTGGCATCTGTGCCAGCGGCCATTCGGCATCCCTTGTCGCTTCCTGTGGCCGGCTGACAAAGCCCAATGCTCAGGCCAAAGTGTCTGACGGGGCCCTTGGCACGCCGCGTCGACACGTAGCTTCAGCACACAGCATGCTGCAGCTGGCTCAATGCTCCACCACGCGTCGAGATGTCCTGTGCTGAGCGATGCCGCCAGCGACCCACTTCTGCGGACGGCGATTATGCCCATGGTGTCACTGCTGCCGCTGCGGCAGCGGTGCGGCGACGTTGGAGGCGCAGCATGCGGGACGAGGCTCGGATCCAGTCGCAGCCTGTTCATGTACGGTGCAGCTCTGCGCGGCGCCGGCCGCGCGGCAGGTCCGCTGCCGGCGTCGCATCGGCAGCATCAGCACCAGGCCTGCACGATCGCGGGCAGGAGCAGCGGCGGCGGCAGCGGCAGGGGCGGCAGCGGCAGGGGCAGCGGCGCAAAGGGTGGTTCCTTGCAGGACGGCTGGAATGGACGGTACAGCGGCGAGCCCAAAGGGTCACAGCGCCCTGACGAGCCGTCACGCAGCACGCGGCAGCCGCCGCGGCAGCCCAGCGGCAGGCTGGGCTCAGACGACGGCAGGCCGTCGGGGAACAGCAGAAGTCGCAGCGGCAGCCGGCGGGGCGGCGGCCCCTCCCTCCGCATCCACGACAATCCCAGTCGCAGCGGCGGCTCTAATGGCCGCGGCGGCAGCGGCGGCGGCGGCGACGGCGACGCTGGCCCATCGGCGCAGCTGGACGAGCTGCTGGAGCGCTACATGGGAGACGTCCTGGCCAGCTCCGACACTGGAGAAGCAGTCCGCACTGGTGCACGCCGAGGTGCGCATGTGCATACGTGTGCTGACATGCGGGCAGTGAGCGGCCCCTGTGGTGGCGCCTCGCCCGGCCTGTCTCACAGTGCAAAACCAGAGTCTCACAGTGCAAACCCAAGTCAGGTTGGCGGCAAAATGCTGAGGCCAGGTTTTTTTGCACTTGAGCTGCTGCAAAAGCTGGTGCGGTTTCCGTGGCTGCAGAGTACAGCCAGCGGCGGCGCAGCGGCCGACGGCCGCGCACCGCTTGGTGGCAGCGCGCATTTGCGCAGCAGATCGCGATGGAGTCGCCGGGGGAGACGCGCAGGCCGCTGAACAAGGAATCCTGGCAGAAGTATGTGGTCGGGTGAGCGCTGTCAAGCTGCCGGAGCTCGGGCATCTGATCATGGCCCTAATGTCCATAGCTCACTTGAGCCAGCAGAAGCAAAGAAGCAAAGGACGTGCTCGTAGCTGACCTCCTCACATTAGAAAAACTCCGTCACTCTAACCTCACTGTGTCTTTCCACTCCATCAAGTGCAAGTCGGTTGCAATATACCATTGAGCAGCCAGCTGCTGGAGCCGGAGAACAGCCAGTGGTGGGCGGCGGGCGTGCTGGTGTCTTTACGTATGCGCTGAAGCGTGCTTCCACATGTATTGTTGTATATATCACAACTGCAGGTACCTGGGCAGCCAGCTGCGGGAGCCGGAGAACAGCCAGTGGCGGGCGGCGGGCATGTTGGTGTACACCTTCGACAAGCGCGGCGAGCTGCTCATGCTGCTGGGGCGGCCCGACTACTCCGATGCGACAGCCACGCGCCGCACCGTGCGCCGCAACACCTGGAACCTGCTAGGTGAGCCATTGACTCATATTAAAGAATTGACACGTGTCTGCACTGCACCCTGCACTGCAACACCTGGAACGCTGGATGAGTGTGATCCCTGTGGAGTGTGATCGCTGTGCACGGCAGCAATCCAGACGCTCGAAGCAGCATTGCAATGCATGGTGCAGCGCTCATTACGTCCGAGGAGTCATGCCTGGCAAGCAGCACCGGCCCTGTCAGGCAGCCGTAAGTTTGATCACGCCAGGCTCCACGTGCAAGTTGTCGTATCTGGGGCGTGCTGCAGGGGGCAAGCGGGAGCCAGAAGACGACTCAGCCCACAGCACTGCGTGCCGCGAGATGTGGGAGGAGTCTGGAGGTGGGCTTAGTTGACTGTGTCCCTGTCCCTGCTTTGTCGACTACTCCCCGAAGCACAGCAGTCGTGCCTGCCTGACTCGCTGGATCGCAGGCTGACATTTGCGGATCAGCTGCACACATCTGCAAGGGCTCACAAGTCCATTGACGGCCAAGGGATTGCCGCTCTGTTCCTTGTGTTGCAAGAATGTAAAGTTGTGCATGCCTATAAGTGCTCCCTTCACGGCCTGCAGGGCTGCTCAACCAGGAGCACCTCATGGGCCGCCCGGACACGGTGGTGTGGTACCCCCACGGCAAGTACGCCGTCTTTCCGCGCCAGGTGAGGATGTCAGGGTGTCGGACCTAGGGCGTACCCATATCCTTTCTGTGTCAGTCAGAGGCATTCCGGCACGAGATGGCTCCGGCACTGCCCTTCTGCACACAATATGCTGGCAGCAGCCGCGTCCGCGTGCCTACCCCTCGACAGAAGCCCTTTCGCATGCCGCTGGGATTGCATGCGCTAGTCGAACACCACGCCCTTGCACAGGCGCACAACAGATTGCCGTCTGACAGTATTCACCCTGTTTCCTGCCGCAGGTGCAGGGGCAGGAGGACCTGCCGCAGCGGTTTGCGGCGCTGAAGCGGCGGCCGCGGCGGCGCGGCAGCCACACGCCGCGCCCCTCGCTGGACCTAGCCTGGGTGCCGCTCACCGACATCCTGGACCCCACCACCAGGTGACTTTTTGGGGAAGTGGAAGAGGAACTGGACGCTTTTCAGAACTTGGGCGTTGGTAGCGGCTGCTTCTTTTCCTCCCACCGACGTCCTGCACGCCGCCACCAGGTACAGCCACCCACCCGAACTTCAGGATCTGAAATCTCCCTGTACCTGTGGCAGAGCTGCTTTCAGAGCTGCTTTCGGATTTGCAGTGCAGCCACGTCATTGCCTACTCGCAGCGCGTGCAAGCACGTCTTCTGACGAGGGCCTGCTGAAGCACAGTGCCGCGGTCAGCATCGTTCCGAGGCCTCGACAACATAGGTCAATGAAGCACCCGTCATTCGACCTGCAGCGTGCGCAAGCACATCTTCCTGAAGGGCCTGCTGAAGCAGCCGGCGCTGCTGACGTGGCTGCTGGAGGCGCGTGCCTCGCACCGCGCCGCCGTCGGCCTCGCGCCCGCGGCCGTGCCGCAGCCGCCGCCGGACGGGCAGCTGGAAGGAGCCGGCGTGCTGCGCGCCGGCACCGCCGCGGAGCAGCGGCGCGCCTGGCTGGAGGAGGCCGTCGCAAGTGCGCCATTACTTATGTCTCCGACGAACAGAAAACACAGAATGGCTTTGCAAAGGCGTCTGTCATTGCTGCAGAGTATCGTACGCAAAGCATGGCACGTCTTGTTGTCTGGTGGCGGCAGCAAGTGCGCACTCCGGGCTCTGGTATCCAAACATGCTACCAACGGGTCCTTAATTAGGAGAGCGATGCTGCGGAGCGGGGTAGCATGCCCCTTTGCGTTAGCCCACAGCCATCTTCAAGCCTCAGTTGCCCCTCGAACCTCTCATCGCTGTTGCAGCGTCGATGAGGGCCTCGATATCCGATGTTGAGGGCGATCTCGAAGGAGGTACCGAAGGAGGAACCTGACACCCGGTGGCTGAGGCTCTGCGACTTGGGTGGAGGAAATGATTTAAAGATTGAGAAGAACTCTGAAACTCCTACGCTGTCCCGCAGGCTCCGCAGCGTCGATGGACGAGCTGGAGGGGGAAGCTGACAGTGACCTGGCCAGCGAGAGCGACGACGAGGGCTTCGACACCATGGACTCCGATTCGGAGGATGACGAGGAGGAGGAAGACGACATGGAGTTTGAGGAGGAGGACGATCTGGCGGCGGCGGAGGAGGAGGCGGAGGCAGCGGAGGAGGCTGTGCGCCAGGTGGGACGCCGGTCCCGTCATTTACGTCTCAGAGTTTCAATGAAACCCTACTCACTTCGAGCAGCCCGAGGAAATGATGAAGCGGAGGAGGCCATGCACGAGGGGGGGTGCTTATTCTGCCACATGTGTGTGTCTTGCATGGAAGAGGTTTTGCATAAGGTCGGCAATGCTCTGCCTGCGCCATGGGTTTGCGCAAGGTGGAGTCTTTGAGGGACCGTCTCATTTTGTTGCACAATCCTCAACCTTTGGACCACTCCATCTGTGCCTCCGCAACTGGCCCTTGTAGGTGATTAAAGTGGTGATCAACAAACGAGTCCAAGAGGCATAAACCAGCGCAGAAGAGGGCTTGCTAAATATCTTGCAAAAAGCCTCTGTGGCTGCTGCCGCGCAGCCGGCGCTGCTGTCGGTGGACGATTCGCGGTACAGGGTGGGCACGCTGCGGCCGCCGGGCACCGCAGTGGCAGCGCAGCAAACAAAACCAACAGACGGGCACTACGAGTACAGATCTGACGATTTTCTTGTGCCGGCACCGTGCAGCCGGCGCTGCTGGCGGTGGACGAGTCCAAGTATGGGCTGGGGACGCTGCTGCCGCCGGGCGTGGCGGCGGCGCTGGAGGCGGCGGAGACGCGGCGGCCGAGGACGCGCGTGCGTGGCAAAGAGGCCCGCGCTCTGTGGCGAGCGGCCGTCGCGGACGCCGCCATGGGGCCGCCCACCCCCTTCCTGGTCCGTCCTTGCTCCTTCCTTTCCTGCCTTCGTCTGGCCCCTCCCCGAAACAGTGTGAGTTGCCACCTGTGGTTTGCAGTGTGGCTCTATTTCTTATTCTATTCTTATTTATCCGTATTCTATTTCTTACCGCGCGGCTAGCAGCGTGGCTAGCAGCGTGGCTCGCAGCGTGGCTCGCAATGCAATCTGAGGCCTGGATCACACAGCCCGATGAAACCACTGCTGGAACTCGCTGGACCAGCCATCAGAGGCAGTAGCTGTCGTGTTCCTACTCTCCCTACTGCACAGCCATGCAGGCCGGGTGCCATGCACTGCACAGCTGCTGCTCGTGCCAGCTATGGTGTCGTTCAACAGCTCAGCCGCCACTGGTGGAAGCCCGGCTGCTCAGCAATGACCGTTGGTTCGTGCCACATCTCCTGCAGGGCCCCGTCGGCTGGTCGCCGCCGCAGGCGTGCCCGGCGCTGCGCAGCCCGCGGGACTTCGGCAATGCCCTGCTCTGGGCCATCCTCACGGTGAGTACCCTCGGTCTACCTTCGCATATCGTCCCCATCTCACATGCACAAGTGGCTCACAGTCATGCGACGTGGCGTCCCCATGTTTACATCCTCTCATGCAATCCTGTCCTCAAAGTTGTCCTCAAGCACTCGGTTCTGCAGCTCTTGTCATTCTCGCTCGTGGCCCCAGCGCCAGCCGCGGCACCCGTCAGAGCCCGGCAGACCACCTCACCATGTCTCCCCTCAAGCTCTCGCGGAAACACCTCCCCCGAGGTTGCCTCGTGCCAGCAGCTCAGCCGCATGCCTGGCGGGATCCGGCCAGCTACCTGGCGTCGCCGCAATGTTTCCCCACACTCACCCTTTCAGTCTTCCTCGGGTCTGTTTTTCAACCTGTGCAACTGAGACCGCGCACGTGGCGGGACATGGTGGGCTACCTGGTGGCGATGTAACCATTTTCCCTTAACTCTCAGTATGAGCCTCACCGCCATTGCCAATGTCAACGTCACAGTTCTTCTGTGTCTGTCTGCAGCGTCAGCCGCGGAACCTGGTGGGCTATTGAATTGTGCAGCTGAGACCATGCACCTGGCGGGAGCTGGTGGGCTACCTGGCGGCGCCGCAACGTTTCCCATAATATCCCCCTCATCCTCTTTTGATCTGTTCTTTAGTCGGTTCTCAATTTATCAACCTGTGCAGCTGAGACCGCGCTCGTGGCGAGACCTGGTGGGCTACCTGGCGGCGCTCGATCGATCGGCCATGGAGATGATGACCTCCGGCGCCACGCGCCGCGAGGTGGAGCAGCTCTTCGGCCTCAACGCCGTCGTCGACGTGCGCCTTCCCTGTTCCTGAAGTCTTCTCTAAAGCGTCGATGGATGAACAATCGAGCTCAATCCTCCAGCGCCACACGCCGCGAGGCGGAGCAGCTGTTTGGCCTCAATGCCGCTGTCGATGCAGGGTCTTCCTTTCCATATACATTTCAACCCCGTAGGAAGCCTGACTGCTAGGCCGTCGAGATGCTGGGTTCCGGCGCGACGCAGTGCGAGGCAGAGGAGCTGTGCAGGCGGTGTCGCGGCTGCAATGTATGCTGGTGCAGGGCTGCAGCGCGCTGCCGCGTGCCGCCCCTGCCTGCTGGAGCTCCCCATATCCCGAGTGCTTCCACGTGTTTCACACTTTCACTTGCGGCCTGGCCTGCAGGAGATCAAGCGCAGCCAGGTGGTGTGGCAGCTGCGCCACACGCTGTTGCTGCTGGGCTATGGCGTCCCGGTGCTGCCGATTCTGGCCGACATCATCGATGCCGCGCGCGCCGAGGCCGGCGACCCCGAGGCAAGCTGTTCACGTCAAATTGCAATGAAGCTGGTTTGTTCCGTGTTTGTGACTTAATTCCTGTGTTGCCGATGCTGGCCTTTCGGCAACCCAAAGGCGAGGCTCCTTGTTGTGCCTGTCACGTCTTTGTCAAGTTTGCCACGAAGAAGGAAAGCGTCTCCGGCGGACCCCCTCCAACAGAGAGCCACGTGTCTAAGGCCACACTCTAGTCGGGTTCCTGCATTGGGGTTGCGCGAATCTGCGGAGGAACAGCAGGTGATGACGGTCAACACGACAGCGCTTGCACATTGGGTTTGTGTTTCACTTCTCACACATGCTAGGTCAGCCTCTTTGTGCTGGACAGGCCGTGGCCGGGCGGCACGTGTTGCGGAGGGCCAGCAGGCGCTAATGGTTGGCATTTATTGCAGTTCTTCAGCATGTTCAATTTGCCCCTTTGCGATGGACAGGCTGCCGCTCGCGCGGCCCGCATCGCGGAGGAGGACGAGAAGGCGCTGAGTGTCGACACGCAGGTACTGGAAGACCAGGCGCGCCAAAAGTCGGACTCTGAAGGCCTGCGGCAGGTCCAGGTGAGCTTGCGCTTTCTGCAAACGTGGCGCCCCAGGCGCGCCGAGCTTTGAGCACACAAACAGGGGTTCACAGGCGTTGAGCGATGATGCCGAGTGGCGAGGGAAGGGACTGGCGCGCAAATGCCAAATGCTGAAGGCTCGCAGCAGGTCCAGGTGGGCTTGCCGACATTGCATCCCGGCCGGTCGAATCATCAGACAGCAAGCGCCGGACACAGAATCAAGCGCGAGCTGCGCCAGGTGGTGCAGGCGGGTGAAGGCGCAGCTGCCATAGGCAGTGGCAGTCCTGCTGGTGTGCAACGAACACACAACGTTCATCCCTAGCTCGTTGAAATGGTGTCGATTGAGTCTCAGCGAACGAAACACTGCTGTTGCACCCCGGGTGACGCCGGCGCGGCTGCGGAAGGCGGTGGCAGACCTTCTGCTGCAATTGCGCAGCCAAACCCTCCATGCTAGGTACTGTTCACTGAACACGCTACTGCGCCCTGGACCTACAGGCGACGCAGGCGCAGGTGAAGGCGCGGCTGCGGGAGGCGGTGGCGGACCTGGCGCTCTTGACCCAAAAGTTCATGCACGGTCAATTGTGTTCCTTCGCTGACTTGACATCCGTGTTGCAGCTGATCCAGCGGGCGCAGGTGAAGGCGCGGCTGCGGGAGGCGGTGGCGGACCTGCTGCGGGGTCGCATCTCGCTCTGCGCCATCTGCCCGACCACGCCCGAGCTGATGAACTGCCTCGTTAAGGACGTCACCCGCCTGCCCGACGAGGACCTGATGACGACGCTCAAGGCAAGAGAACCCCCGATATAGCGCTGGAATGATTTGAACTCCATCACTCGAAGTCCGTACACGTGCTGCACACGGCTCACCCGCTTGCCAGAGCAGCACCTCACAACGACCCTCAAGACAAGTCAGAAGTCGATGATTCAGCAGTCCAGAGGGCGTCGCTGTCGTCGATTGTTTCACTGCACATCGTCTGGCGCTCTGAGGAGCACCTTTTGCTCAACGCACATCAAGGTTGTGGGGCTGGTGACGCAGCCATCGTCGCTCGCTGCAGCACAACTTCCAGCCAAACTTGCCTCTGCCGACTGAAGGGTGCCGTGCAGACAGACGAAACTAATTGGTGCCATGACCGCACCAATTAGCATGGTGCACGCATGTGCAAAGAGGTACTCAGTCACTTTTGCATCCAATCATGCAGGTGGCGCTGACGGGGTTGCGGCGGCGGCGCGGCATTGAGGGCCTGTCGGAAACGGACACGCAGCTCAGCACTGACCTCGTCAGCGAGCTGCTCCTCCCCAGCGACGAGACCTGGGAGATCCTGCAGAGGTGAACACACAACCCTGGAGTTGAGGACCAAACCCTAAAGCGCAGCGCCGATGGCACCTGGGAGGGTTTACAGAGGGACCGCTCAGAGCACTTTAGCATTCGCTATCCTCACGCATACAGGATAACAGAATAGCGAAGCAATCCAGCTGCTGGCGGTGCCTTCTGGACTCTCGGGTCCTATTGGCTTCCTTGCTGCTATGCCTAGTTGGCAGTAAGCTTCCTGACGATGTTTGCGTCTTCAAACAGGATGCAGGACGGCGATGCTATCCAGCGGCTGGCGGAGGCGCGCACAGCTGTGTTCTCACTGCTGAATTTCTGATTGTGCTGAGTGGTTTGCGTCTTCAAACAGGATGCAGAACGGCGATGCCATGCAGCGGCTGGCTGGAGCACGCACGGCTGTGTTCTCACCGATGAATTTTCTGATTGCTCTGAGTGTTTCTGCGTCTTCAACCAGGATGCAGAACGGCGATGCCATCCAGCGGCTGGCGGAGGCGCGCACGGCTGTGCTGCAGCAGGTCAAGGCGCGCAGGTGGCTGCAGCGCGCGGCGCGGAAGCGGGGAGCGGCAAAGGGCGCCCCCACGCCGGAGAGCCTGGGCCACTATCCCCCTGTGGTACGTTCTGCTCAAGCACGTACATATGGACCGTGTCCTGTTTTCAATTGGACATGACGCCTCAGCAGAGATGGATTGGCCGCAAAGGGCGGCCAACGCCGGAGAGCCTAAGTCACTACCCGCCCGTGGTGCGTACCGCATGCCCAAGTGCACACAGATCTGTCAATGCAGAGGTGTGCGACTCTTATATGATTATGGCAGAACCCCAGCGGAAGCGCGGCCCTGCCATTGGGCGGCATGCCGCTAACGAGCCTGGGCCACTACCCACCCCTGGTGCGCGCCATGCGGTCAGCCTACCGTACGCACCTATGTGCACAGAGAGTTGGTAGGGTGGTCACTTAGAAAGGAAGCTTCGCCAGAAGCGGGCCGCCACAAAGGGTGGCCCCGACGCCGGGGAGCCAGGGCCAATTATGAAACCTTGCCCCGCTGCAGGTGCGGCGGAACTGGGAGGCGCTGAGGATGGCGACCATTGCCACCCTCCTCAAGACTCATGCTCCAGATATCGGGAAGCGTGACCATCTCAGTCTTCGTGTGGTCCTGGCCACATGACCAAACGAAACGTGCCTGCTCATTGAAGCCAAAGTCTGGTCCCTGCAGGTGCGGCGGTACCGGGAGGCGCTGATAGCGGCGGGCGCGACGGCCTCCGGCACCGGCGACCGCTCTGACTCGCGTGTCATGGGCGCCGCGGAGATGGACCAGCTGGCAGAGCGCATGGCGTCCGCCTACTTCCGCAGCGACGGCGAGGACGACCCGGTGAGAAATTTGAAAATATGACCTCACGCAGAGCAACCCTTGGAAAAACCGGTGGCTACGAAACAGGGCATTCCACTGAGTGTACAAGAACCAGCTGGCAGCGCTCACGGCGGCCGCCTGCTTCCGCAGTGATGGCGAGGACGAACCGGAGAGACGGTTTCTGTAACAGTGGTCATTGGTGCAGATCTGTGCAAGCAACATCATCACTCTGCAAGATCTTCCATCATGTTTCAGGCAACGCGCCTGAGCAATTTGCCCAAGCTCTGTACTACATGCAGCTCAGCGTGCACAAGGACCCAGAAAGATGTCAGGACCATCAAATTCACCGCAGCTCCTCAAGCCCCGTGCGCCTGAACCTTGCGTGCAGCTCAACGCGCATGAGGACCAGGAGACGGATGTGCTCGACATCGTGCCGCTCGGCGTGTCGCTGATCGAGTCGGTGAAGCGGTACCCCAAGGACCCGCCCGACCCCCGCAGCAACTGGTGGCTGTTTGACGGTGCGCCCAGAATGAGGACACCGGAATCAGGAGGCACCGCTGGCAGTAGGAAAATGCTGCTGTATGATAGTGCCCGGGGGCCCTAGAGGCTCTGAGACTCTAGTTTCAATCCCGGCGTTCTCATCCCGCATTCTCCATTTCCTTTCTGTTCCCTGCGTTTCGAGTCGGTACCACCTGTGCCCTGCAGACAGCGGCATCCCGTACGGCTTCGAAGCCTGCGGCGCGCCCCGCGATGAGCCGTCGCCCAGCTGGCTGCAGATGGGCGATGGCAACGGGGCACCCGCTCCCCCCGGTGGGTGCTCCTTCCAGCTTCCATGCCCTGGCCCAGAACCTGAAATCCACATTTCCCTTCTCAATCCTTCTCAAAGCCAGAAGTCAAGGGAGGGGGTGACATCAGGATCCTGGGGAGTGTGGCGTGTGCTGGTTTGCTGCGGCTGACACTGCGAATCAGGGTTTGCACCAGCGTCTTGCGGGCGGCGCTGCAGCAGCTGCCAAACGTCAACTCCAAGGCATGGCACTGCTATGAGTGGAGGCTCTGCTGTGTTCCAGTGCGCCGTTTGGTCAGTCGCGGCAGCCGCTGCTGGCCTTGTGACTCGCATCTGGGCGGGCGGCAGCAGCTGCCTTGACCACGACCGCAGCATGCACGGGCTGCCGGCACGACGACTGCAACGCTCCTGAAAGCACAGTCGTGTCAGCAGGCACAGGTGGTCACCTGCTCCTACTCCAAAATCTTGTTTCCGCAGCCCTGCCGCTCATGTGCTGCTGCTGCTCCCGCTCGCAGGGGTGCGGCTGTGGAATCCAGACACCGAGTTCGGCCGGGCGCTGGAGAGCGCCCTCCTCGAGGCACGAACGCTCCACACAACCCTCCCTCAATTTCAAACCCCCTCAAAGTTACCTGCACCCTGCCCTCAAAATTACCTACCTGGACCCGGCCCTCAGATTAGATCTCCTCAAAATCACTTGGACCCTGCTGTGAGGCGCTCTTCCGCTGCCGAGTTGCCTTGGCAGGCTGCCGCGTGCTGACTTCACGCAAAATAGCTCGCGCACACGGTCGTTACGATTGCTGCAACCTGCGGGTGTTGTTGATGAATCATGCGCAGGTGGGGCCTGAGGAGCGGACACGCCACAGTAATATGTTCGGGAGCATCGACGATTTTGTCCGCAAGCTGGCGGCCGCGGGCGTGCCGTTGGCGCGCGTGCATGAGGTGCTGCAGCCGGAGGAGTGGACGAAGGTGAGGTTCCCTTGTAAAGCCCTGCCGACCTTGTGACTTTTAGCAGAGGACGTGCTGCAGGCTGCATTGTAACAACGAAAACGAAAACGAGGTGCTGCGTCTGGAAGACACTGCCTTCGAATGCCGACCGTACTTGAAACCATCAGAAGCAGTTGAAAAAGACACCTGCCGCAGGCGCTGCTTGGACAAAACTCCCTGTGTTTCCCGAAATCCATCTTCCAAACCTCCTGAACTCTGCGTCCCCAACCCGTGCAGGAGGGCATGCGCCTGGCGGCGATACTGCAGGCACGCAACGTGCTCTCCACGCTGCAGCCCAACACGGCAATGGCGCCGCTGCGGGCGGCGGTGGCGGGCGCCGACGAAGCTACCGCGATGGCTGCCGGTGGGGGCTTTGGCGATATGGCAGCGCTGGACCTGGTCGGCCCCGCAGCCAACGGGCAGCCGGCGGCGGGCGCCGCCGCCGCCGACGGCCAGCCGGGCTTCTGGAACGGCATGCAGAAGGTGGGGCTGTCTGTCGGCAGCCTGCCGGCGCCTGCGCCTCGTGTGCCACTGTGATCGGAGGACGCAATGCCCCGGCATGGTTGTTCAGGTGGCAGTTTTGACGGAATCACACATTGCTTCTATTTTGCCAGCGGCAGACTGGTGTGGTCATGGCGGGGTTGAGAATGCATGCGGCACATCAAAAGCGCCTCAATGCCCTGAGAAAGCTCCCTATGACCTGACGCCAAACGGCGCTGGAACTCCATTTGCTTAGTTTGGGCGCGCCTTTCACGGTGGTGCACATCCACAGCCGTCGTGGCGCCCATCGCCGCCCCTGAACGCCTGCCTGTAACCCCAAACCCCTGCGTCCAAACCCTCTTGTCGTTTCCCGGAAACAGGCGATCACCGGCCTGGTTTCCGCCATGCCCGGCGGCCAGGCCGCGCCAGGGCCGGCACAGCAGCCGCCGGAGGCGGACGCGACAGAGGCGGTGGAGGAACTTATCGCCGCGCGTTCTGGCACGCTGCAGATGCGCAGCGAGATGGGCTCCGCCCGCGTGCTCGTGCAGCGGCTTCGGCACCTGCCCGAGGAGGTGTGCGCTGATTTGGTTTGTTCTGCGAATTCTCAATGTTCTGTGTGGTATGGCATGATGCCTACCTGCACAGGGTCGTGCGGCGGCAGTGGCGGCCGTGCGCGCCTTCTTCTATGGGCGCTGCCATTTCGTATCTGCAGCTGCTGTTCGCTGCTGGAGAGGTGTCCCTCCTCACCCTGACCTCCCGCCCGCCATTTGAGTCGCCTGAGACAGCTGTGACAGCCTGCAGGGCCAGCACACCCGGCAGCCGGCCGCCGCTCTGTGGGCTGAGCGGCGCACTCCAGCAGCAAAGCGACCTGTGCGCAAGCTGACACCTGTGGTTTGCCTGCAGGCCGTGTGACTCACGCTGCGGGCAGCGATTGCCGGCAAATCACAACTGCAACGTGCCGCGGGACGTGGACTGCCATCAGCAGACTAAAACGCAACTGACGTCTGCAGTCTGAAATCTCAGCGCTCTGGCCTGCAGGCCGTGCGGCTCACGCTGCGGGCGGCACTCGTCGGCATCCACAACTGCGATGTGGAACGGGGCGTGAATCCGCCGCCGCTGCCGCCGCCCGACTCAGCCGCCGAGGAGGAAATGTTTCTGACCGGGCTGTTGGCCCCAGACCCCGCCTGGTCCGAGCTGAGACACACGTGAGACGCTCTTCCTGCACCCTTCGTACATCAGTCTCATGACCCTGTTGATGCGTGTTGCAATTGCACTTCGTTACATGCTTATCAGAGACCAGGCGCGCGCACACTAGCAGCATATACCCCTGGAAGAATGTGTTGATGTATCTTATTCCCTGTCTGAGAGCCGCGTCTGCATTGCGGGGCTTGCAGGTGCCGGCAAGGGCCTGGGCCCCCATCAAACCCTGCCATGTGGTCCCATGTTTCTAGCCATGTGGTCCCATGTTCCTCTCGCCTCAAGTGCTGCTCGCCACCGCATGCAGCGTGGCGACGGCGGCGGGGCAGAAGCAGATGGACCTGGCGGTCAGGGCGCTCGTGGACCAGTACGGACTGAAGAAGCACCTTAAGCGCTCTGGCGGACGACGCGCTTTGGCGGCGAAGGAGCTGGCGGAGACGGCCAGCGAGCTGGACGGCAGCGGCGGCGGCAGCAGCGGCCGCGGGAAGGCTGGCGGCAAGGGCGCCAAGGGGGGCGGCCGCGGCGGCAGGGGCGGCAGCGGCAGCAAGGGCTTTGGCGGTGGCAAGCGGTGACGCGGGGTTCGCACATGCTGCTTGGGGATTGCACAGCGCATCTCACGACCAGGAAACCTCCAGTAATCTTACAACTAGCAGCGTCCGTGGCAGGATGCGCCTGCTGCTGGTGCGGGCGCCCTCGATTGAAGAGCTGTATTGAATTGATCCACAGCGTCGTTGCCAGCAGGACCTTGCACCGGACTTTTCAACGATTGCAGCACACCTCCCCACTCCAAGAAGCAACATGCCACAGGCTGTTGTTCGCCAGAGGCCTTGAACGACATTCTTGCCCCCCACGTGTACCGGCCTGCAAAATCTCAACTTGCGTTTGTTCACCAGAAGCTCCCATCTCCAATCGGGCACTAACATCGCCTTGCGAGCTGAAGGAATCAGCCTCGGCGATCGACCTTCCTGTAGCGGCGTTCCAGTATGGTCATGGTGAGTCCATGCAGTGCATCTGTGCTGATGCGATGAGCTCGAGACCACTCTCGAGACCACTGTACGGGAGCTTGCGCCTCTAGAGCAGGGCCAGCGACAGCTACACTCTGCTGCACGATCCGGTTGCATCACATTCCTATGCACATTCAGAGCGGTGTGCTGGCGCGCAGAGCGACCGACCGCCCGGTGCCCGACGCGTCTTGTTTGTACCGGTGATGCTCAGCATCGCGCTGCTGGCGGCACTTTGCGCCGTGTGATTGGTCGCAGCGTCCGAGCTATCAATCAGTGCAGCTGAAGCCGCAGACAACATGTGCGTTCACCGGACATTTGAATCCGAAATTTAAATGCGCAACTCGCCCAGTACAATTTTTTTCAAAGCGCGGCGCGGCACCGGACGCCATGCACGGACTCTTCCTGTGTGCGCGCAGCCGTAATGGCTGCACCGTTACCCCTTGAATTTCATCATCATTGTTTGAAAGCATCTTCAGCCGCTGTGTCGATGTGATACATAAACACAGGGGCAATCTGTCGGAGATTTCGACAGCGATGTGGTGTGGGCGCACCGGCACATACTCCTCAACATCCCCAATCCCACCTGTTACATTTCACCTGTCAGCACACGCCAGTTCTCGATCGATGTAATGAGCGAAGCGCCAATGTGAGCTGCGCAGTCGTGCACACGTCAGCTCGGCACGAATTGTATCAGCAACGTTTCGTTTGCGTCCGCGAAACGTGCTGCGCGGCAAGGGAAAGGGACTTGAGTGCTCTGTCCCGCGGGCGTGGGTGCTGCCGCTGGCAGGGCCTCATGGCATGCCTGTGGCGCGCTGTGCTTGTATGTACTGGTACCCTACATACGACATTGCAGGTTGATTTGCAGGTCGATGGCGGGACTTGCTCCATTTCGAAAACCAATGCGCCCTGCTGTGACTACCGTGCAGGTTCGCCAGCTGAAGGCTTCGAAGGCAATCTGCCAGTCGCGCTTCGGGCGGCACTGCCTGCGGTGCACCGGCAGGCGCGGCGCGGGGGCACCACAGCCGTGGACAATCCCTCCTATTTCATCTTGATCGGCGGCCGTGTCGGTGAGTTCCTGCACCTGACATCCGAATGCTGCGTGTCGGGCACCGCGCGAATTAGTCTGAACAGTTCGGAGACTGAATGCCGCCGGCGGCGCTGTATCGCACCTTGCTGCCAACGTTGCTGCTGCTCCGATGTACGATCGTAAGCCGAGTGTCCTCGTCGACCTCATGACTCTTATGGCGTCTGTGCATGACGCAGTTGCACGCGCTGGAGTGGACATCACCAGGACCTCCATGGGCGTGCTCAAATGCCGCCACGGCTTCCGCAAGAGCAAACCCGGCAGCTTCAGATGCCTGCCCTGCAAAGGAACCACCTACCAGCCGAAGCTGGGTCAGTCCAGCTGCCTAACATCCAAGGCACTGCGCCGCGTCAACGCCGCCAAGACCGCCTGCTCAGGTGCGGCATTTCCGATACTGCTGGCATCGTGTTGCTCCTCTTCTTCTGGCAGGCAGGGTGACCCTGTTCGGGCTCGCGAGAACCTGCTGTTCAGCAGTCGCATGAACGAGTGCACATTGATCAACTGACCCTTCTGCCAGCTGTCATGCCGGGGAGTACCCTTGTACTCTGGTACCCACAGCCGAACTGCATTCGGTGACGTGCAGCTTCACTGCAAGCGCATGTGCTCGTCTGTGAATCTCGCCTGCACAAATGCAGGTCGCCCAACACAGAAGCCCTCGAAGAAGCCCTCGAGAAAGCCCACGAAAAACCCAACAAGGAAGTCCAGCAAGAAGTCGAGCAAGCAAGCATACTCCCACCAACTCCTCAGCCGGCACAGCCGCCCCGACCGCCGCGCCCACCGGCAGCGCCACAACTGCCACCTTCGTACAAACCGGTTCAGGCGCTACAGTCACAGACGCCCCCAGCTCAGTCCCTGCCGGCGGCGGCGCGGCGCAGCCCGGCGCCAAGCTGACGCTCCAGAGCGGCAGCGCCGCTGGCACCACCGTCCTTGCTACTGGCGTGACGTCATCTGACAGCGGCCTGCAAATCACCGGCGCCGCCGCGCAGCTGCAGGTGGGGTTGACGCTCTGATGCTGCTGCTGCTGCTGCTGCTGCTCGTGAGACGTCATCGCACATCGTCATCGTGTAATGTGGCAATGCGCATGCACCATACAACCTGCAGTGGCTCACCAGGCTTGAAACAGTGTGTGGCCGCTGGCTGATGCCGTTATGCGCAGGCACTTTACATGCAATGGTTTTTTCAGCAGGTGGTGTTGCAGAATGCGGCAAATTCAGAAAATGTAGCAGATCCACGCGTGTCCAAAACTTCGTCAGGTGCAACACTCACTCAAAGCGCGCTGGTACATTTGGCAGAGTGAAAATCCTAAACGCAACCCTAAACACATGACCTAAGTTCTGAAAGTCCAAGATGCAAATGTCGGGCGCCGCAGCAGGCGCCCTGCCAAATAGTATGTTACATCCCCACGTCCTCAATTCCCGTGTTGTGGGCAGACAGTCGGCGGCGAGCGCATCAGTACGTCTCGTCAGTGATCTCCACTGGCAGCAGGACCTGCAGACAGTAAATGCAACACACATCAGCATCTGCAGAGGTAGACAGCCACCTGCAGAGCCAGCCACCGCCAGGCAGCTCTGCCGTCTTCTGCCGCATCCACAACAGTGCGAGAGTACACCCCGCGATTCATTGCACAGCCGAGACTCCGACACAATGTCGTCAACGAATGCCCATCATCCCCACCCAAGGGAGCCGCACCTCGTTCAGGCGCATCCAATTGGGCGCGAAGGGCGGGTGGTACTGGTACACCTTGGGGTTGGCGCCGGACGGCACGCTGATGTCGTGCTTCTTCAGCAGCGCCAGCAGCTGCGCCCTGCGCGCCTCCACCTCCGCCTCCCTCGGGCTCTTGCCCCTGCGGCAGCACATGGCACACGGTCAGCAGGACCTCAGAGATCTAACGATGTCGACCTGTGAATCGGCTCCAGCTGGACACGGCGCAGGGTCGGCCATGCTTCCCGCCGAGGCTATTTAGGGTTTAGGGTTTAGGGTTTAGCCGAGGGTCAGGCACGGAGATGCGCCTGCTGGTGCCAGACGGGCCGGCGCTTCTCGGCTAATCGCCCGACGCTGCACTTGGTCTAGTGCACGAACTTGCCAGCATGCGATCGCCGAGCCGCTGCCAAGGTGCCCACACGGAGACAGGGGACGGAGGTGAGGGAGACAACTCGAAAGCGGAAACATGAGAGTTCACCTGAAGGACAGCGCCGCCAGCGTGTGCGCGCCCACGGACTTGATCTCCACCTGCACGCGTCGCAGTGCTGGTTTTGAAATTTGATTTGAAATCTGATCTGATTTGCGATCTGGTCTGCTCTGATAGACACGACCTGCACAATCTGCACAACTGTGCACATCTGTGCAGGAGGCCTGATTGAGAATCCCGTGACTTGCCTTGGCATTGCGCGGCACTGGCAGCGTCTCCTTTGTGTACTTGCTTGGCATGACGAAGGCCACCTGTGTAAATGCACACCTGATTGTGGACAGTCTCGGTTGTGATGACGCCAAATGAAGTATTCAGAGGTAACTTGGCACATTTGGTTCCCGGACAGCTGCAGCTCTTCAGGCTTGCATATGTTTGTTGAGTTTTCGACGCGATCATGACGCAGGTCTTGTGCATGCTCGAAAAACAGCCCAGAGCAGAGCGCCTTGAAAGTCGCTCACCTTGTAGCCGTCGTCGCCCATCTCCGCCGTCACCGGACTCGTCATTGCGATCTTCTCGCTCTTCTCCTCCCTCTGGCCCTGCCCCTCCTTCTGCAGCACACCGAACAACAACATCTCAGCAGGCTTGCTGGGCTGCCCTTCCGTTGTCAGCAGCTTCTGGGCTGCTGACAACGTCGATTGCCACCAAAGGCTGTCCACGAATTTGACTCATTTCGACATAACTTGACCAACTTTGCATTTGCACTGCTGGCGCGCCTTGGAGTCGAAGATGAAGCCTGCAATGGCTCGGAAGCCGCCAGACAGTGCGGCCTTCATCTCCGGCGCCTCCTCCTTGCTGAAGGTCACCTCCGCCACCAGGAATGGGTCATACTGCCGCACCTCCACCGGCGGCACAAACCTGAAAGTTGCCAGAAACCAAAATATGAAGCAGCTGCATTGCCTGGTGTGACCTGCGGCAGCTTCAGGCGAAATGCATGCAAGCTCGTCATGCACATGTAGGATTGTTGTATCCTATTGCCATGGCACTGACTTGCCGTTGAGGGACACGTGTGTTCCTCCCAGCACCTGCCAGTGGCGTCCAACGTCTTGATGACCTTATACTTCGGCTTCTCCAGCCGCCTTACCTCCCACCTGAGGCATGCAGGGGCGAAGGTGGGCGAGGCATGCTGCAGTGTGCGGCCGCGGCTTGCACCTGATCTCAGGTCTTGAAAGGCAACCCTCCTCCACATTAGACAGGCAGGCTCACCAGATGAACACCGGCCAGGCCACCAGTGCCGTGGCAGCGATGCCTCCGACAACTGTCAGGGCGGTGTGAGCCGTGCTCGAGGTCGTTGCAGCTGACGACATGGCAAATATTGTGGCTGTCTTGCGTTGAGCTACGTCTGCGTTATGTGTTGCGGCACGCCTACGTGCTCCTGAGACTTTTTATGCTTGGTACGCCGCCGGAGGCTCCGAGTCGAACGACCTTGGAAGGTTTGGGGCAACAACGTCGCGAGCCAAGAGCTGCTCCTTTCACGCTTGCTTGCCAGTCCTAAATTGTACAGTATACTGGCTTCGCCTCTGCAAGTGTGTGAATGTAGAACCTGTCTCGCCTGACGCGCAAATTGCGAGTTTGCGACACCGATGCGGCAGCTGCGAGAAGCTGAGAAAGCGCATTCGAGACCTCTATTGGCGCAGCGAGGAGGAGCATGCCCTGATTTACCTGAACTGCCAAGGAGCCTACATCAGATGGCGCAGCAAGGCGAGGCGACAGCGGACGGCACCGCGATAGTTGCGGCCGCTGCAGTGGCGCAGCAACTGCAGGCCTCCAGCGACCAGCAGGAGCAGTCACGAAGTCTGCAGGAGTCGCACGAGGTGCTTCGAATCCAGAAAACTTACTTTATTTTCCAGCATGACAGCTGCTGTCTGCACTGCCATGGCCTCGCTAGGTGCGCACACTGCAGGCCATGCGTCATTCGTGGCAGCGGGCATGGCCTGGCGCAGCTCATTCGAAAGAAATCCAGCATGCTGAAACGTGGACTTATTACAAACGCTTGAATTGAGCTTTTGATGTTGGCAGGCTGCAGAGGGGATGCGAGCTGCGCGGTCGGAACAAGCACCCAGCGACAGCAACGCGGCGCCGGCCCAGGGGCAGCAGCGCAGTGAGGCATCAGGCACCGCAGTTTCCGGAGGCACCGCAGGGTGGGTCCCAGGTGGCAGCGGGTCTGCGGCGGAGGCTGGCTCCTCAGGGCTGCAGGGCGGCCCTGGCGGCAGCGGCGGCGACGAAGCAGCGGCAGGCGTCGGCCAGCGGCAATACCTGGACGAGTATCAGGAGAGCTTCCCGAGCTGCTTCAACGAGGCCGGGCTGGAGGGCGCCTAGAGCGCCAGCGGTGCCTAGCCGTGAATGTACAAATTGTCGATCCGCTCTGTACCATATGTGCGAGGTGTTGATGTTTGCGTTTGACGCGAGATGGCAGCTCATGCACCCGATGTTTGTGTATATCACATTGCTTGCTGCTGAACATACATGTCTGCCATACATGTCTTTGGATTGAATTTCAAATTTACATGTGTAATGAGTATGACCCAATGTGAAACGGCTCCTCAGCAATGCGCCCAACGAAACATGTATGCTGCTACAACGTGCATGCGCCTGACAGGTATCTAAATCAGCGCCAATGCTGACCCAGCAATTTCGAAACGAAACAAAGACCGTCTAGACGGTTTCAATGCACGGCGCACCATGTATTCTTCTAGCTTGCCGCTTTGCAAATACTTGATGCTACAACCCGCCGACCTGCCTTACTGTAGGTACATTTTACTGTCCAGATGTCATAGTCGCAACCCGACGTCACCTTTTGGCTCGATCGGCAGCTCGTCTGCAGGCTTTTTCTCGTCCAGCGAGTGCGGCAGCAGCGCCAGCAGCGGCAGCGCAAGCAGCCTGCGCGCACGACGAAGGCGCAGCTCTGACTCGGAAAGCCAGCATGCAGAACCTATTGAGTCCGACAGCATGCAAACGATGCTGCCAAGTGAGGCTGCCGCGCTCCATGCCATGCAGCAGGTGCACACTGCTCCCAGTGGCGACTGCGGGGCTGTGATCGAGCAAGTATCGGCCTGCCAAATGCTGTGCTGGCTGCCAACGCACAGTTCAGTGTTTACCAAACAAAACACAACACAGGCTGCACGACTCTCGCCCTGGAGAGCGTGCACATATACCACCACGGCAGTCGCGCAACACTGGTGTCATCACGCCGAAAAAATGCAGTATGGAGGTTTACATGCTCAGCGGCTCACCTAGAGAGCGTACAGATCACCACGAGCGCAGGCAGCCGACCAAAGTTGGTGCCCGTCACGCCGAGTGCCGCGGTCAGCCCGGAGCCGAGGCTGGAGGAGGTGACCATGGAGGCGTTGCCGATGGACATGATGGTGGCGAACAGCGTCGCCTCCACACCCTGCACATATACCAGCACACACAATCACTCGAAGACTCTCGACGGGCGCCGAACAGGGGATGTACACAGTGACGGCGGCGCACCCGTCAGGTCCTCGGCGCAGCAGCCAGCGGGAGGAGTTGCGTCAGGCTGTGCCGCCCCCCGACTAGGGCACACGTTTGACACTCCGCACAAGAATCAGGCGCTGGTGGCTCCCAGCAGCTCGGGCGCAATCGATGGAGGACGAAGACCAGCAGGAGGAAGAGCCGGCATGAGCGCAATGCGGTGCAGAGTGGGAACTTCAGATTCCATATAATGCACTAAAGCATTTAGGGTTGACTGGCTTTAGGGTTGACTGGCTCGTATCACTGATGCAGTCCAGTCGTTGCCACAAGGTCGACATGGCTACGAATGCAAGCTTTCAGCAAACCTTGCACCTGTGACGAGGACCAGCTGCGTCATGCCGGAGGCAGTGCCCGCCACCAGTGTCCACCCGAGCACGGTGCGCAGCGGCACCGCCTTCAGGAATCGGTTGTACGCCCACACGCCTGCCCATACAGAAGCGGAAGCTGTCTGACAAGGGACTGCGGGCTCTGATCAAACGTGCGACTTCCATATGATGATTTCCGGATGAGAGTGGAGCCATTCACCCTGCAACTCTGTGACGCCATGGGTGCAATCCAAGAAACATATGTTGAAATGCAAACTTGAGGGTCTCAAACAAAAGAGCGGCTCACCCAGCAGTTCTGCAATGCCCTGGAACAGCTGGATGCGGCCGAGAAACTCCTTGCTGAACTCCAGGCGGTTGGTCATGAAGAAGAACATGGCGGCCTCCGCTGTCGGCGCCGCCTGAATCACATGCGGACGCCACACATCAAGCGTCCTAGTCTCCCGACATGTTCGCTGCTTGAGCGAGACCTCCAGATGAGCAGCAGTGCTCTGCCTGGTGAGCACTGTGACTCATGTGTGGAGCACGCAGCGCTCATGCAGACTCATGCTTGTGCTTTTCGGCATGTTGTACGGGAATGTAAGAGAAGGAATGCCCATATGCAAAAACGTCCATGTGCAGAACAGGAAAGGGGGAAAGTGCTGACCGACCAGAAGAAGGTGAAGAGCATGGGCGCCCACACCGTGCGCAGCCGAATTGCGGACCATAGCGCAGCGGATTGCGACGCTAACAACGCCCACGCCTTGGAGTTGCCGCCGCCTGTTTCCAGCGAAATGCACATGTACACCTCGCATTGCCTCCTTTGTTGAACACTGCCGAGTCTGAGCCTTGGCAGGAAGGTGTGCGGTCCCCACAGGTAGTAATCCTGATGAACTCCACTGCGATGAGAAGTGTGAAGCAGAAGGACGATTTCAGGCAAACCAATGAACCACTAGGCACCTGAATGGCCGCCGGCAGCCTGCGGGAGGTCGACGCGTTGCTCGCGGATCAAGAAGGCAGTGCAGGTGACGGCCGCGGGGAACACCGCTGCCATCAGCAGCACGGGGCGCGGGCCAAACAGCTGCACCAGCCAGCCGCCAAACCAGGCGCTGCCGATGCTTCCCACCGCCTACAGGACGTGGGGGAAACCGACAATTGCCGCCCAACCCTTGTCATGTTTTCGGTGGCCCTGTACTGTCTTGTGCCACATGCCGTTTGTCCCCCTTGCAAGCTATAATGTAATGCAGGATGAGCGGCAAGATCAATGCACAGCCAGCAGATGACCACCATCGGCATGCATTCTTAGGCTCACCCGGGAGCCCCAGCACAGCGACTGCAGGCTGCCGGCGCGCTCAGACGGCTCGTCGCGTGCAATCCCCACGACGATGGCATCCTGCGCGAATGCAACCACAAGATGTCCTTCTTCAGACACTTGTTCAGATTCTAGAGTACTATTCGGTTTCCAGAGACTGTGTGTAATCCAGGGCAGATGATCACAGCGCCTGGGTATATCGAGGTTCGCATCTGGTGCCCGCTGGATGCTGGATGCTGGCAGTCATCAAATGCGGAGGCAGACTGCATGTCCCAGGCGCGGCATGCATGTCGGCACGTCAGTCGTCTGCTGCTGCACGAGGCTGCCGGCTTTCGCCAAGCACACAGAGGAGCCTCCTCGTCCATCTAGCGACAGGCTGGCGACAGGCTGGCGACAGGCTGGCGACTCACCACGATGACATCACCAAACGCGAGCCCAAAGTTTGTGGCTAGGAGGAACGCCATTGCGACCCCCGAGCCATAGGTGAACAGCCCCAGGCCGATCCAGCCAATCATGCCTGCAGCCGACAGCGCGCTTCTCAAATACACACGGTACCAACATGCGTCAGTGGCAGCCGCCACCAGATCCTGCGTTGCAAATCTTATGGGGAGCAGGGAGGAGCAGCCGAGATGGCCAGAGCTGTGTGCACTTTATCCGCTCCATCTACACCATGGTATTGCATCATCTGCGCACCAATGACGTTCACGATGATGAGCCAGCTGCGGCGGCGGTAGCCCGCAATAGGGTACGCGTCTGATAGGAAGCCCCAAAGCGGCTTCACCAGCCAGGGCCCCTTCGACATCGCGATCCACAGCCCGGTGCGCGCAGGACCCATGCCCAAGACGTCCTGCGCAACGAAGCTCACAGCTGATGACTTTGGCAAAATTAGTTCCTGCATGGAAGACCAGTTGACAAGGCTGCCTCTGGGCTTGGGCGCAGCCGTGCGCGTCAGAGCTCGATGCACATGCGCTGTGATCTTGCCGGTCAAGATCTGGGTGGCAGCAGCGCACCTTCAGGAAGTAACTGATGGCCAGGATCGTCATGTCGAGCAGGCCCTGTACCAGATACACTGCGCAGCAGACAAAGGGTCAACTCGAAATGCAACATTGAGGACGGAAGGTCATGCAGAAGATCCTGCATGTGCACAGATCACATAGCGAGCGTTGTTACGAGCATTCTGCGTCTAGACCTCGCAGTGCAGCGGGCTGGTCATACCTCACACAGTCAGTCTTGGTGCAGTCTGCTCTGCGTCCGCAGCAAGACCTCCGCGTGGACATGCTACTCACCTAGCGCCACGGCCACCAGCTCCGGCGTAATGCCATCGTAGAAGTCCGCAAGCCCTGGCAGCAGCCGCCGCCACCTTGCGGTTCTGCCGCCGCCGCCGCTGCTGCCGCGCCGCAGCACAGGCGTCCTGTGCCCGCCGCTGTCGCTGCCGCCGTCATGCACTTCAATGCCGTCAAACGCCGCGCTGCTGGATGCCAGGTCGCTGTGCGCTGCGTGCCCCGACCGGCGGCTGCCGTGCCCCAGCAGCTGCTGCCCCTCATCGTCGCTGCCCGAGTTACAGGGCTCGGCAAATGAATCCACAAAGCGCTCTGGCGCCGGCATGGGCGAGCCGCTGCGTTTCGATGCGCCGAGGGCTGCCAGGTGCCGCCGCCGTGCCGCAGCCGCCGCGCTCTCATCGCTGCTGTGGCTGCCGGCTCCGGGGTGCACTGCATGGTGATCCTCGGAGGCTGGGGTTGCCGCATGAGGCATTCCGTCCCGTACGCCAAGGCCGGGCCTGACCTAGCGCTGCTGATTGCTGCTGTAGCGCGAAACCTCGAGCACCAGGGCGGATCCTCCTAACGCATCGTGTCTATGCTATCAGTTCCAACCAATTCTCTGCCACGACCAAGCACTCTGTGTGCGCCAAGGGTGACCTACTGCCGTGAGTGGTAAGTGCAAGAACAGCGCTTTCCGCCCGCAAGATCGACCCGGTGTGTCTTGCTACTCTGCCTATATTTGTTTTCAGCATCAAGTCAGTTCCAACGCAGCGCTTCGAAGGCCTCGATCCGGCTGAAGGATCCGACTTCTTGGCTTGCAGGGACGCAGGGAGGCAGTGCCAAGCAATACTCACATCGGAAGTGCAAGAGCAAACGCGAACTGAAACAGAAGTCTTGCTGCTTACAAGCGAGGCACGTGAGCATGCGTGTCGTGAGCTAGAAGCATGTGCAGCCAGGCATAATGGCAGCAATTTCCATTTGCAAGCCTGGAACAGTTTGACATGCCGACCTTCTGTCGCGTCTGAACACCGCCCCGCCTATTGTCAGCTGTGTGCGAGTTTGAGTGATTCTGAAGGACATTTGTTACACTACGGCAGCATTATGGCAATAATCATGCATGAGCCATCTGCAGGGCCATCCAGTTGCTTGCACGCAAATTCAATGGACCATCCGTCCTCCCTGACGCCCTCCAGGCGCAAGCCAGCATTCCAGGGACGTTGCGGCACGTCAGCCAGGCAGCAGCGCCGATCTGCAATTTGTGGAACACAGCGGCTGTCCGCCACGGAACGCACGCCTTCCAAGGTGAGATGCTGATCAGTGTGCTGTGCCGAATGACACTCGCCTCTCCTCTGCGCACCCTACCATACTGAGCGGCGTCTAAGGTTTTGGTGCCTTCACAATTCATGCACTCGTGCTCCCTGCGGCTCTGCCGATGGCTTCACGCTCCCGGCAGCTGCAGCACGAGCTGTATAAGTGATGATCCGGCACATGCCTCCCGCTCAAGCCCACTGCCGCCCGTGCATTGATCCTCACCGACATGCGCATTTCACCTTCATGCTGACAGTTGCTGCAGCGCGGCAACTGGCTGGGCGACTTCGTGGCCCGCTTGAGCGGCAACGGCGGACAACAACGCGGCGGTGGCGCTGCGGCAGCTGAGGCCGCGCTGCTGGAGGCCATTTCCGGCGTGGAGGGGCGCGGCTCTAAGGGTTTAGCCCCGGACCAGCAGGCGGCATTCGATGCGGCGGTGGAAGCCCTGGAAGCCGACGGCGGCGTCAAGGTGGGGCATGCGATCGACTGCTTCACATGCTACAGCCAGCTTCAGCCTGTCTTGAGGATGCAAGCATGTGTGATACAGCAAGTGTTCTGCAAGCAGCAGCCTGCATGCTTACTTCCAAACATTGGCTGTCCGAATTGCCGCACCCATTGTCTGACGACCGCCCAATGCAAAGCAAGCATGCTGGACACGTTGAAACGTCCACATGCCCTGACCCAGGCGCCCACGACGTCGCCGCAGCTGGAGGGGCGGTGGCGGCTGCTGTTCACCAGCAAGCCGGGCACCGCATCGCCCATCCAACGCACCTTCACAGGCGTCAACGCCTTCAGCATCTTCCAGGTGCCGTTGTAGTCCGTCATCTCAGTACAAAGCAGTTCAGTACGACATGAGCGGCAGCAGCCTCCCATGCTACACAATATTGTAGAGTGATGTAACACGCACACCTACAACGTGCATGGCTCTTGAGTTACTCCAAGACCTACTCAAAGCATTACTCAAAGGCAGCATCTGCACCAGTGGGTTTATCATTGAATTTGGTTGTCGCCTCTTTCTTGACAGGACATCTCGCTCCGTGACGAGGGCCTGCCGATGATTGTCAATGTGGTGGAATTTGGCAGCGTCGGCCAGCTCCGGGTGCGAATTGCACAGCCAATTGCGTTTGTTTTCGGGACAGACTTGACCACCGATATGGATCATGCCGTGCTGCACACATCCTCGCTGCCGCGGCTTCAAGGGTGCGGCTCTACGTCAGCTGCAGAACAGGCGATCCTGGGGGTTCCACAGCCGGGGCAACGCGCTCGAATGTCATGCTGACTGGAGACCATCTGGTCAGGCTGCAGACTGAGACTCCGCAGCTGTGTTGGTTTGCACAGGTGGAGGCGGAGGCGAACACGGACAGCCGGCCGCTGGAGGGCTTCACGCCGCGCAAGGGCGCCGGGATTCCGCTGTTTGGGAAAAGCAGCACCTACCCGCCGCCGGGGCCGGTGATTGAGTGTATGAGACCTGCAATCGATGGAGGGCTTTGGGCTTCGCAGTGTTGGTGAGCTAGAATGCGATCGCAAAGGGCGTCATCAAAGCTCTGCTCTGCGGATCTGACAGGCTGCCTTCACGATGTTTTCAGGATGTGCGCATCGATTTCCAGTTTTCCAAGGGCAGCTTCGACTTCAACTTCCTGCCCTTCACGATTCCATACCCAGTGCCCTTCAAGGCACTGGGCGATGAGACCAAGGTAGGCAGCGCTTCCTTTCGGACCCTTGCCCGAGCCTGCCGCAGATGTGCATGGTGCATGGCATCTCGGCAGCGTCGAAGCCTGAATCCAGCAAAGCCTCCTCAGGCGCAGCCAGGTGGCACAATGCATGCATGTCGCTCCCCAGTGCGTACCCACGACGAAGTGGTGTCCACACATAGGTGCCCACACCCTCTTGACCTGGCACTGAACTCCATTATCCAAACCACTTGCAGGGCTTCATTGACGTGACCTACATGGGCGCCCAGCCGGACGGCATCCGCTTGAGTCGCGGCAACAAGGCGCGCGCCATGCATGTCTGCCTCTGAAGCCACCGCTCAGTCGGCTTCCTGATTTGCTCATCGACCATGCGTCTGTGACTAGTGCAGAGGCGGCTTTGTGTCATTCCTGGTCTTTGGGTTGGTGGCACAGAGGGCATGGGATATGCCAGGGACTATGAGCTTATTTCGTATCGTGTGCCGCAGGGCACGCTGTTCGTGCTGCAGAAAGAGGGTCCCGTGCTGGACCCCGGCGATTTCAAGCGCCGCTCCCGCACCAAGAAGGCGGCAGCAGACAGCGAGCCAGCAGCCCCGGATACACTCAGGGCGGCAGCTGACCCCTCAGCAGCCAGTACAGCCGCAGCCAGGCCTGCGGCAGAGGCGCTCTCAGCAGCCAGCCCAGTTGCGGCCCGCAGGCCGGCGGACGGAGCGCGGCAGGGCAGCGTAGCGACAGCGGCAGGCGATTCGGCTGCCGGAAGCTGGCAGCCGGCCTGGCAGATCTGACGCGAGCACTTCATGTCACAGCAGCGGAAGCAAGCGGCAGGGGCAGCAATAACGTGTCAGCACGGAACGACGCAATGTACATTGGTAATCCATATCGCAATGTACCAGGGATCCATGCATGATTGCCGCGTGCATTTGAAGCTCGTTGAACCGAAATGGACGGCAGCTATCAGAGTCGCACATTGGAATTCTTCTCTTGTTTGCTTTTCGTAGTGGCAGTGCAGCCTCAATGGCTCAGGACACGGAGCACGAACAACTATACCGAAAGCGTGAAGGGCAATATTTGCTCTTGAACCAACAAAGGAGTTGCGCAAAAACTCGCAAGGTTCCCATTCGGCACTCCATGGAGTGGTGGCCATCACGTCTCCGCCTGAGTTTACAGCGAATGGCAAAACTTGCCAGGCAGAAATCCAATCTAAATGGTGTTGTGTTTAGCTAAAGGCAGCAAATTGTTTTTCATCACCACGATTAGGTCATCTTCATCAGGACAGGAGCTGTTCTGCCCAGAGGGTGGGCAGCAGCATGATGAGCTGCAGCACACTCGGACGTCTGCTCGTTTTCTGTCTTGCAGGCCAGGATTGGGCCTGCTGAGCCCAATCAGTCAGATTCTGCAAATTTGCTTTAAAGTGATCATGTAGCATGCATATGTGTGCTCCTACGCCGCACAGATTTGTGTCCCGCTCCGCCGCACTGGCAGCTTCCCGCCTGCAACTGGTTCACGCCGTCATTTGCATCAGGCAGCTCTGAATCTGAGCCTGGAGAGGTGCGGTGTCCCATTCTACAGCATACCTTCTTAACACCGGACATGCTGCAGGCACGCCGCACGCCCAGCAAACCTTCGGCACCTTCCCACTCCACTCCACTCCCACTGCATATTCTCAACTTGTGGATTTGTGTGATGCCGCAGGACAATCTGACAGTGCTGCAGAAAGTGAGCCCCGTGGCAGGCTCAGGCGGAGCTTCTGTCAAGGTCAAGGCCACTGATGAGCAAGCAGCTAGCGGCGTGCCATCAAGAACACCCAGCAGCAGGGTTTCTCCAGCACTGCAGCGAGCAAGGCGGCACTCGTGCAACAGTGCCATCTGGCAGGGCATCAATCATTGGACGCTAATCAGCCTGAGTGAGGCTGGGACAGTGTAATATCTCTCTCTTGGACGATCCATTGGATTGACTCGATGACGACAATGAGTGCAGCGCTTCGGTGGATAGTAGGTAGCGGTGCTGGCGGCTGTAGTGGACGTGATGGCGGATCGTCCTCTGTGGGCTCATCTTCATGATGCCGGCCTGCGGGATGATATCATCCCGCAACGGGTTCGTCATGATGGCGGACTTGGAGTGAGTGACCCCCTCATCGCTTCAAATCCCAGCAACTTAGTTTGAGATTGCAGCCGTTCTCGTCTGCTTGAACATCCGTTAACTCTACTTCTATTGCAATTGGTGCACAGCCACTTGACCTCAGATTCAACTGTTGAGGCTCCACACCATCCTGCCACTGCGACGGTCCTGCCCGCCAAACGGCAGCTAGCTTTACTACTGCTGCGCGGCGCGCTCAGTTATGTACCAAGGTTGGGTACCAAGGTTGGGTATATCGTAAACCCAACATAGTCCAATACTATGCTGGCCCAGATCAATGTGTGCGCCACTGAAACAACATCTTGGACCGCCAGACTATAATGGCGCACACAGCTGCGCATCACACCATCTTCACCTCAAGCAGCCGAAACATATCCAACATCTAACCCGCCATGAGGATTCACAGCTGCTGGCCCTCAGTTGAGGCAGCTTCCAGCTCTAGATCGTGCCATACAGCCAGCCGCCGCCTCTGAGTCAGGCTGCAGCGCGACATCATGGGAATTGGCGACCCGCTTCAGCGAGCACGTGTTTCTGCGCACCGAAGTGGTGAAAAATGTTTTAGTCCGAAAAGATCCGGCGTTATTTGGATGTTGTGGCTCGATCGGCATGCATTATGTTGACGCTATCAAAGAGAGAGTTTGTACGTCTGAGCAGTAATGAGGTGGCAATGAGGCAGTCAATGCTTTGTCGATTGGGAGGTTTTCAAAATGAGATTTAAACGAGCTATATGAGAATTTTCTTACCGAGCCCAGCGTCCACTTGAGGTGCAAACAGGGACTGAGTTCTCCTGCTGAGGGGAGGCGGTGGAAAATGTGGCGGAAAAGTTAGAGCAACCGCCCGCCGGACCGCAGCCGTTATTGTCGGGAGACGCGCAATAGACCCACAGTGAACACTGCGATAAAATAAGGAGGAGTCATGATCTGCTTGACACTTCGAATTCGGCTGCTGCAGCTTGAACACATGACATAGCGTCAACAAAAACCCGGGTCGTTGATGTTTTTGCCGGGCGGCATGTGCCACACTTGGCACCCTCGAAAGATCAAGCTAGACAGCAAACCGGCCAGGCAGCAAACTATAATGGCTACAACATCTACGTTGTTATCATGTAGTAGATTTGAGTGGATTAAGTGCAGTGCTTGCCTCAGGATTGGACTGGCAGGCGGCACAGCAGCTGGCAGCATCGAACACGGGCAGCTCGCCGGTCGCAGTGTTCACATCCAGCACAAGTAGCGCTCCTTCAGCCGGGTTGCCGGCAGCTGATGCCATACACAGCAGAGGATTCAATGCTTTGGCATTGATGCAGCTGGACTTGGCCACACAGCTGCTGCGGGCTTCTTGCATGGTATCTGGCAGGGCCGCACGCAGAGCAAGACAGACAAGTGTCACGCTGGCCCCAGGATACACTTGGCGCGACAAGGCATCGTTGAGATGCTGTTGCTGACAGTGCAGTGAAGGTCATCTTGCAGTATAGTGATGTACGTAGAACACCGTCATCTGGGCGTGGATGTGATTTGTGTTCGATACGCACTTGGCTGGCAGGCGCTGTCTTGCAGAGACCTCGTCGAGGCAGCACGCAGGCTGCTTGCCAGGACCAACAGCAACGCCGCCGCGGCCACAGTCGATGCTGGTACATACATCGTGCTTCCAATTGCAGGGATGGCTGTCCGGCGCTGTTCCTGGCAGGCGACCAAATTCCGAAGAGAGGCAGGCATCGTCGGCTGTTTCATACCGTGATCAACTGCATCCTTCGAGGGACAGGTGGCACCCTCCAAAGCTGCGTCATCAGCTGCAGGCAGCGAGGTTGACAGATGGCACTTCCGGCCAGGCTCCCTCAGCATTTGCTGATCTGGAATCTCGACTCACTCTCATGATCATCGATCATCAAAGGAGGAAGCTTTGCCTGGAGTTGCGCATTTGACTCGAGCACGTGATCGGCATGGGTCCGACACTCTAGGCATAAGGTCTCCAAGAGGACGGCACTCACCCAGATCATATACCTTCATGCAGCAGTCGTAGGCTGCGGGCATTGTTTCTTGTGCTGCGCGATCGATCCATGTACCCTCACGACAGCTGGTCCTGCATTGAGGCAAGGCAAGACAGCAACACACGATGATGGCGAACAGCACGCTTGCACAGACCTGCATGCACTCTCGAATACATGCATGCACGCATATGCGAGACCTCTCCTGCGAGACCTATCGATCCAAAGGGCTTGGCATGGAGACGATCCTGCGCACATGTGGGCGGCAGCTGTCAGCGCTGCGCACCACCCTGCAATGCGGCAGAGCGGCAGACATCAGCCCACGGCGACGACCGCAGCCTCAGAAGGTGGGAGGTCATTCAGTAATGTCTCTGTGTTGTGAATCAGGCACTGGGCAGCGTGCTGCACCTGGCTTGTCTTCACATGTGCAGCAATTCCGGCGCATCACCAAGACTTCCAAGGAAGATGCTGCCAAACATCGTCTCAAGAATGCAGCACAGGTTTATGGGGTTAGCCTCTTGGGTAAAGACTAGTCATTTTGCACCAGCCGGACGGCAGCTCTGGCGCGTCTCTGCTATTACGACCGCGGCTAAAACAAAGCAGCTTCGTATCTAACCGCCCCGACATCACGGCCACGACGCCGTGTAGGGCCCTGCCCGAGCAACGCCGCCGAGCGCCCCGGCACGGCGCGGCTATGACGCTGCGCAAGGCACTATCAGACCAATCACCTCCCCGACATGGCGGCTATGACGCCGCGCAGGGCCCTGTTGGGCACCAGGTCCGCGTGCGCCAGCTTGTGGTTGGTCATTGGCGACCGGTCGCTGCGCGCGAGCCACGCCTCAATGGCGGCGCGCTCGTAGGTATAACCGTCGGCGCAAATTACGGGGTACCGAAAGACATCCTGCAAGGCGGCACGTTGCTAATTGCGACAGCAGTATCAGGGCACCACACTTATCATCGATCCTGTCGATCATGAGGCAGCGTGAGCCCTGTGACGGACAACGGCAGTGTCATGCATGCCGCACGACTCCGCCTGGAAACACAATTGCAGTCCCCAAAACCTGCCAGCATGTGGAATAGTTCCTGTTACTCCCGCAAACGCATCTGGAGGCAGAAAACATGTGCTTTCAGAGGATTGGAGGAAGCACGCACATGCGTGATGGGGCACACGATGTCGGACAGCGGCTCCGCAGCGGGGAAGGGCGTGACTGTTAAGCGCGGCGGTGCCTCCTTGCTTGCCGCAGCCGCCGCCGCCCGCCGCGGAGAACCGCCGGCCTGGCCTGCTGCCGCGCCGGGGGCCGCTGCCGAGGCACGGCGCTGCAGCTCGAACGACTGCGAGCGGCTCGCGGCGCCGCTAGCTGTCGCTGCAGCACGGTCAGGGGACTGCTCTGGGGACACAGTGTAGAACATGTCCCAGTGCGGCGGCATCTGCCCCGCTGCAGCGTCTGCAGAGTCGGACGCCGCCAGGGACGGCAGTGCTGCTGTTGCCGCCGCTGTCGCCGCGGATGGCGCATTTGGCGAGTCTGCCGCCGACTGTGCGCGGGTCATGGCCGGCCGCTGTGACACCAGCGCAGGCGGCGCCATGGTGTCTGATCCCGGCTGTGGCGCTGGCGGCGCTTGCAGCTGATCCCGCGGCAGCGTCGAGTCGAGTGGCGCAGGCGGCGGCGCCGACAGAGCCTCCTGCCACTGTCGCCTGCGTGCCGACCCCGCGCTGTGCTGCTGCGGATTCTGCAGCTGCTGCTGCTGAGACGGCTCCGGCTGCTGTTGCGGCGGCTGCGTCGCAACTGGGGGCATCAGGGAGGCTGGCGGCGGCAGGAGCGGCCCCTGCGGTGGGACACTCGGCTGCCGCGACCGTTGCAGCGCCTCCAGCACTTCTGGCATTTGCAGCGGTCCTTCTCCCGAGTGAAGCTGCCTGTGGTGTCCCGGAGGCAGCAGCCCCTGTGGAGGCGGCAGGAAGCCGGGACCAGGCCGAAGCTGCTGCTGCCGGCTTGGAGGCTCCGCTGCGCGCCAGCCAGCTACCGGCGGGGATGGCTGGCGCTGGAAACCACCGACCTCTGACGACGCTGACTGCCCGCGGCTCGATTGCCGGAGGGAGGCGCCTCGAGACGGCTGCAAGTGCTGCAGCTGCTGCTGCTGCGGCGTCGCCGGCTCTGCCGCAACCATTGGCTGCGACAAGTGTGTGAGCATTGAGAAGCCTGCTGCCTGCTGCTGCTGCAGGCTGAGCTGCTGCCGCAGCTGCTGCTGCTGCGCCGCAAAGTGCTGTGCAGCGGCATGCTGCTGCTGCGGCGATGGCGGCTGCTGCTGCTGCTGCTGCTGCTGCTGCTGCTGCTGCTGCTGCGGCTGCTGCTGTTGCGCCAACTGCGGAGACAGCCAGAACGGCTGCTGCGACGGGCGCGCCTGCTGTGCGGAGGCAGCAAGGTGCGCTTTCTGCAGCCCGGGCTGCTGCGCCGTCGATGCAAATCTTCCCGTCTGCTGCTGCTGTGCCTGCTGCTGCTGCTGTCCCCCCTGCTGCGCCTGCATCCGCGGCTGCATGTGTGTTTGCTGCAGCTGCTGCAGTTGGTGCTGCTGCTCCTGCCACTGCTGCGCCGCAAACTCCTGCGCCGCCGCCTGCATTGCGCGCGGGATGGCGCTGCCGCTGGCGGCAGGCGCCTTTACTGCCGGCGCAGGCTCAAAGGCCCCGGCCCGCGCCGGCGGCGCCACGATCGTCGCAAGCGCCTGCTGCGCGGCGGCTGGCAGTGCGGCAGGCCCTGCAGCCGGCGCCGCGGCCTGCGCTCCCGCTGCCCCCGCCATGCACTTTGCCGGCGCCGGCGCCACGGCCTGCGCGCCCGTCACACCCGCCATGCGCATCGCCGCCGCGGACGTCGCCGCAGCCGTCACGGCGGCCTCCTCGTACTCCGCCTTTGCCGCCGCCGACACCTGCCGCAGCCATGCGACCTGCTGGATGTGGCCGGGCGACTGGCGGTGCGCCGCCAGCCGCTGCCGATCCGCGTTCCAGATGCCGCACGCGCCGCAGGCGTGCGGCCCGGAGGCAGCGACGGCGCTCCGGTGGCCCTGGCTCTACGAACAGGAAGGAGGGCAGGAAATCGCCCAGGCAGAGCCGAAGGGAGGCAGGGAGAGTGATCACTGGTGCTTGACTCAGACAGGATCCTAAGCGCTTGCCACCAGCTCATTTGCGCACAAAGTACGCAGGTGCAGCACAGGGTTGACCCTGCAGAAGCAGTACGTCCATGCGACTCGAGATGCAGCCCACGTCCCTGTTTGACCAGAGTGAGCGAACGACGTTTGCTTCAGCAAAGCATAGACGACCACAATGTGAAAGCACTCGCCTTGAAGTGGCCGAATTTCTCGATCGGCGCGCCGTCCCACTGGCAGATGCGGCAGGCAGCTGCGGTGTCCTGGCTGCCTGCCCCCTGGCCGGCCCCGGCCTGAGCGTCACCGGAGTTTGGCGGCACCGGCCGCGCCTGCAGAAGCTGTCGCGCCTGCTGTGGCTGCTGCTGCTGCGGCGGCGGCTGCATGGCTGCCGGCTGCTGCGGCTGCGGTTGCGGGACCAGCAGCGTACGCGATGGGGATGCCGGCGGCGCTACCTGTGCCGTCTGACGCAGCGCCTCCAGGGCTGCGACATGCTGCTGGTGCTTCGCGCCTGCAGCAGATGACACATTGGGTCTTGGCAGGAATTGTCTGTCGAACCATGCATTGATGGGTTTATATATGGTTTCCCACAAACCTGCTTGTGCATTCAGCTCTATCAGCCCCACCATGCAGCAGCAGTTCAGAAAGCTGCGCCTCCATGTGTGAATGGCCCATGTGTGAACGAAGCAGCCAACAAGTAGATTCGCAGAGTGTGTCGCAGGTCTAGAACATGCGGAGATGGACAGTCTCGTCACTTGAGACTGAGGACGAGTCGACCGAGCGACTCACCAGCGCGGTGCTCGTGCAGCTGCTTTGCGTGGTGGCACTCGACTCCGCACTCGATACACACGCTGTTCCCCTTCGCAATACAGCGTGACAGGTGCTCCGAGCTCTGCAGACAAAAGTACACAACAAGCTGAGACCAAGCGAGGATGTGACACCAACGAATCCTGATATGGTTCAGAACCGCTAGTCGTCACTGATCTACGACAGCATTGACTCAAGCCACGTCTGTGCCGAGCGACACAACTGATGCGAAAAGATTTGCAGCAAATTAGGGATTAGGTGGCCTTGCCTGGAAGTGCGCAGGCGCCTCGGCAGGCTTGCCGGTCCAGCGGCACATGCGACACTTCGTCAGAGCCTTCATTGCGCCTGCAGTCGCTGCTGCAGCCGGCTTGCCGTTCAGGCCTGGCGGCATCGGCGGCGGCGCCGACGCCGCCGCCTGTACCGGCTGCTGCTGGACCGCCGGCTTTGAGGGCGCCGCGGCAGCTGCCTGCTGCCCCGGCTGCACTGGCAGCGGCACAGGAGGTGCTGCGGCTCGAGGCTGTGCCTGGGCGGCCAACAGCCCCTGCGGCAGCGGCGGCCTCTGCGCAGCCTGCGCCGCCGCCTTTGCGGCCGCCGCCGCCGCTTGCCGCTGATCTGCTGTAGCAGCAGGCTGCCGCGCGACCTGTGGCTGCGGCTGCTGCTGTTCTGGTGGCAACCGCGTAGTGCCACTCAGTCGCCCCGCCGGCGGTGCCACCGCCGCCGATGCCGCAGCTGCAGGGACCGCCGCCGGTGCCGCCGCCGCCTGGGCCTCATCCAGGGTCTTGTACCGCCTGATGAGGCCGACGCGCCGGTAGTGCGCGGGCGACTTGTTGTGCGCCGCCAGCTGCTCCGCAGACGCGAAGGCTTCGCTGCAGGAGGCGCAGACGGGCTTCTGCAGCGCCTGGCACCGGCCCATGTGCCCCTTCGTCTGCCAAGGCGAGGGCATTGGAAGGGGACTTCAGCCAGCTGGCTGTGAGCACAATATCTTCAACCAAGGCTGCAGACATAGCCCGATGATCCAACAAGACATGTGGATGCAGCAGGCAGGACTGACCCTGCCAATATGTACATGACATTATGTCGTGCATGTGGCCTATGCTCACTGCGAAGTGCGCAGCCGGCAGGCAGTCGATGACGCCGCACACGCCACAGCCGCTGACGTACCCCATGGGCAGCTCAGCGGGGGGCTGCCGCTGCACAGGCGCCTGCTGCTGCACCTGCTGTGCGGCCTGCTGCTGTTGCTGTGCAGCCGGCTGCTGCTGCAGCGGCGCCGCCTTGGGCTGCGGCTGCGGCAGCGCGGATGGCGGCGCCAACTGCGGCTGCGTTGGTGCTTGCTTTGCCGAGGGCGGCGTCGCCGCTGCTGCTGCGCTCAGCGCCGACGCGGCAATTGCGCCCGACGCTGGCGCGAGCGGCTGCAGCCAGGCCTCCTGCACAGCGTGCTTCGGCGCCGCCAGGTGAAGGTCCAGGTGCCTTGCGCTGGGCTGCGTGATGCCGCACGGCACGCACGTGTGGGGGCTAGCCGTGTTGCAAGCCTTGCGATGCTCCTGGCTCTGCACGAGAAACAGAGGAGGGGCATGACATCCAGGATGCAGTTGACAAGGCGGTGTGGTTAGATAATGAACAGCCAGCAACATGGATGAGTCCGATCCCAAAAGTCTGTCGCAATGCACCGTTTTCGATGTCGTACCATGAAGTGTGCAGCCGGCTGCGGCTTGCCGTTGGTCCCCTTGCAGACGCGGCACGCTACTGTTTTGCCGGCAGCGGGTGGCGCAGCTGGCGCCGCCGCCGCTGCCGCGCCGCCGCCCCTGGCAGCCTCCTCTGCAGGCGCTGCGCCGTTGCCCGCAACTGCCGCATTGTTCGCCGTGGCTGCCGCAACCACCGGCTGGTGGGCCGCCTGCGGCTCCCACTGGGCGGCGGCCCCCTCCTCCTGGCGGGCGGCCGGCGGCCGCCGCCTCCTGGCCAGCGTGGGCTTTGCCGTTGCCGCCGCTGCGTGCGACTCGGCGATCTGCCGTCCAATGCGCAGCCACGCGACCCGGCTGGCGTGCTGCAGGCTGCTGTTGTGCGCCTCCAGCTGCTCCGGCGAGGATGCTGTGACGCCGCAGTCGGTGCACACCGACCACCTTCCCGCCAGCTCCTGGGCCGCGGCGATGTGCTTCTTGCTCTGTGTGCACGGCAAACCAAGGCCGTTAGCTGGTGCCAGGCACAGCAGGCTGAAAAGAACACTCCTCTGTGCAGTGCTGCCTCTCTACAGGCTGGATATCGAGCCTGGCAGTGCACCGCGGTTGAAAACTGTGCCGGCACCTCTTTTACAATAACAACTGCAGCACAACCTCGATGCTGGGTCAATCAGAACGCGATCTCTGAAGCAAAGTGTCCATGTCCAGCTTGACAAACTGCCGATGCAGCACGCCAAATCTGCCATGCCTGTATGCTGGCAGGAGAAGACAGCAGGCGAATGGGCACACCGTGAAGTGGCCGTAGACGGAGAAGGAGCGGCCCTCCCAGGTGCACAGAAGGCAGACGACCACGCCATTGAGCATCACCCTGCCGCCGCAGTCCGTCGGCTTCTCTGCGGCCACCGCTTGCGGCGCTTGCTGCCGCCTGCCGCCGCTGCCGCCATCGCTGCTCGCCGCGTGGTCGCCGCCGCCGCCGCCCGCCGCCGACGCCGCGAGCTGCAGCGGCGGTATCACAGCCGGCGTCGCAGCTGCCGGCGGCTGCGCTTCAGCTGAAGAGGAGGCCGCCCGGTGCAGCCCGGTCGGCAGCTGCGGCGCGAGCTTTTCCCGCGCCGCTGCCGCCGCCGGCCCCGATGCAGACGCCAGCTTTCTGAGCAGCGCGGCCCGCTTCTTGTGCTTCGAGGTGGCGCAGTGGTCCTGGTAGTTCTTCATGCTGCCCGAGCAGATCAGGCCGCAATCTGCGCACGCGGCGGGGCCCTTTGCCCGGACCGTTGCAAGGTGCTTCTCATCCTGCACAGGTTAAAGAGGCACGTGTTGAGTTTGACACGGCGTTGCTGTGGGCTGTTGCAATGCTGATAATTGGATGTGAGGGCATACAGACCTACTGGACCCCGTGAAGACTGCTGCTGGCTCAGGAGACAAAGTTCAAATGATCATAGCTTCCAAACTGAACGGCATTACACCAGATAAAACTCACCGTAAAGTGGCCAGGGATGTCGGCCTTCTGGCCGGTCCATTTGCAGATGGCACAGGTAATGGGGCCTTTGACGGCAGCAGCTTGCTTTTTGCCGGAGCCGGCTGGCGCTGCGGCAGTCTCCAAGCTGGCGGCCTGGCTGGGCGCTGCTGCCGCCGGCACTGATGCCTCACTGCGGCCCGCCTCTGCCGATGCGCCGCCGCCTCCGCCGGCTGCCTGATGCATGGACGCAAACAGCTGCGCCCCCGTGGTGCTATCTCCTGGCAGGTTGCCAGGGCCTGCCGAGCTGGGCTGGGCTGCAAGCTTGCTGCTATCTGCCAAAGGCGGCAGCGGCGGCGCCGACGCCGGGCGCTCTGTCTGTACCATTGCCGCCGCTGCCGGCAGCGGAGACCCCAACTCGACAGCCACCGCAGCCGCGGAGGCCGGCCGCTGGGCCGCTGTAATGGCCAGCCCGTCAGCGGCCTCGCCGGCTGCTTGCGGCGCTGACGCAGGACGCGCAGTCGCTGCGTCACTCCACGAGTCTGCTGTGTTGCCAAATGCCAGTAGCATGGCTGCATCTGCGGTGTCGGCATCTGCGCTGCCCATGCTGCGGCCGTCCAGGGAGGCTGACGCTGCGACGCCAGGCTGGCCGCTGGCCGCTCGAGACAGCGCCTCCTTCGCAGCCGGCAGCAGCCACGCGAAGGCGCTGCTGCTGTCGCTGTCGGCGTCTGCGGCGTCCGCCGCGAGCTGCTCGGCACTGTGTGGCGCCGCCGTCGCTTCTGCGGACTCTTCTGTGGGCTCCAATTGCTGCTCGCCATCCGCCGGCTCTGCAGCTTCGGGCTCAGCCGCCAGCACAGCAGAGGGTGCCGCCACAGCGCCAGGCTCAGCAGACGCTGTCGCCGCTGCTGCTCCCGCCTCGTCAGCTGCCGCCAGCTGAGTAGCCTCTGGAGACGGCGCTGCGCCGACCGCTTGGGTATCAGCATGGCCGCCGGGCTGCGCCTCATCTCTGGGCTCCTCGCTGGCAGGCTGAGACGCCGCCACAGGCGGCCGCGGCTGCGTCGGCACAGCAGCTGGTGCTGCCTCTGGATCTGCAGCCTCCGCTGACGCCTCCGCTGGCACGGCCTCCAGCAGGCTGACAGGCACAGGCGCATTGGCTGAGATGCCTGCCTGTGCCAGCTGCGGAGCGTCCTCAGCACCCAGCGATGCTGCCTCACCATCGCCATTGGTGGCCGCTGTGCCGCTGCCCTCGGTGGCGGGCGCCTGAGCCTCCGTGTCCGGCGCTGCTGCCATGCTGATTGCCTCGAGGGGCGCTTCGAAGCCGGCTGCAGCTGCTGCGGTGCCTGCAGCGGTAGCAAACGCGCTGCCAGCCGCGGCGCCCTCAGTACCATTCTGTTCAGCGTCCGGCTGGGTATCGCCTGCAGCTTCTACTGAGCTGCCTGCCGCGTCTGGCTCTGCAGCTGGCGGGCTGACGCCGCCGATCAAAGGCGCTGGGCTGCCGGCCGCAGCGTCTGCACAAGCAGATGTGCCTGCGGCAGCTTCAGGCGCCGCTGGAAGCTGCGCTGTGGCTGCTGGAGCGCCAGCGTCCAGGGGTGGTCCGCTGGCCGCCAGCCGTGCCGCCTGACCGTCTGCGGGCTCCGGATCCGCTGCTGGCTCCGGATCGACTGCTGGGGCGGCAACCGTGCCAGCCGTCTGGCTGGGCGTCACCTTGGTGCCCCCACCAGCAGAAGCACTGCCGTGTTCGCTGGTGTTGCAGGCCAAGTGCTCGCTGGCGCCGCCTACCTCTGGCAGAGCTACAGGCGCCGCCGCCACATCTAGCACTGCCGTTGGTGCTGCCGCGGCGCTGGAGGCCGTGGAGGCGCCTTCGTGATCGGCCAGGCTGGACGTCAACCCATTGCCGACAGCAGCACTGCAGCCAGCCGCCGCAGCTGCAACATCTGCAGTCGCCTCTGGAGCAGCCGCCTCCGCATCGCGCAAAGGATGCTGCTGCGCTGCGCCGGCTGCGCCGGCGGCTGCGTGCTGCCCTGCCGCCACTGCAGCTACTGCTGGGGCTGCTGGGCCCCCAGGCTCGGCCGCCTCACCAGGCACCGCCAGGGCATCCGTGGCTGTGCTGGACGGCTGCTGCATCAGGGACAGCGCATCCTCTGCACCTGCCTCCCGCTCTGCCAGAAGTAGCTGCGCCGCTGCCGAGTCCTCGGCCTGCTCACACTGCTGCCCAACTGCCGCTGCCGGCTCAGCCGCTGCGTGGGCTGACTCAGCTGGCGGCGGCGTAGGCTGCTGCGTCGCGGCCGTCGATGCCGCGGTGGCTTCAGCATCTGCTTCCCAGCCTGCCGGCTGCTCTGCAGCCGTGCTGCCAGAGGTCTGTGACGGCGCCTCCACGGACGAAGCGTTGCTAACTGCAGGCAGTGGACTCACAATGTCAGAACAACATCCAATGAAACCACACGATCAGAAGGTTGCGTGCATGCTGTTGAAGGAGCTTCGGACGATGATGGATTGCTGAGATCGACTGGAGACATGATTCATACTGTCAGCCACATCAGTAGCATGCAAGGTGCTTCCATTCCACACCTATATCAGCAGTCGCAGCTGCGGCAGCGGCTGCTCCCTCCACTTCGCCGGCGCTGGCAGTAGCCTGGAGAGGCTCAGCGGCCGCAGGCTGCGCAGCGGGTTGCGCGGCCGCCTCGCTGGTGGCTGGCCTGACCGGCGAGCCGCCGCCTGGCTCCTCAGCGCTGCTGGCAGCACCTACGACGAGCTTCTCTGCCCGCTGCTGCGCCGCACGCTTCATGATGGGCAGCGACATCCCCTGTGCGGGTTGGTGAGGGACACGGTTCGGCTGGTGCAGGCTGTTCGCAGCCAATCTCGGCTGAAGCCCCGACGAGGAAACGCACATTCTGTGCAGTATGCCGCAGTCCATGCACTCGTGGCAATCGATCTGACACGTCTACACTTTCAGATTGCATCGGCAGGTGTGCACTAGCCTAAGAGACACGCATTACTGTACATGGTGCTGTCCTACCTTGTGGTCCAGGAGCGCAAGGTACTCGACCAGCTCCCGCACGCAGGCGCGAGGCACCGACTGGATGGCGGCGGCGATCTCCGGCGTGTCCAGAAACTGCATGCAGCACTTGCACCTCGGTGCTGTGAAGGGCGAGCTGTGCGTATGCGAGCGCCTGTGCACAGAGCAGCGGCTGCCTCTGTCTCTGGGCTCCCACACATTCGCCTCGCTGCGAAGCCATGCCCCATCATGGTTGATTGCGGCATGGTTTCAGCCAGCCTGCCGGGGGCCTCTCCCATGCTTTCCAGGCAGCAACTCGTGGGTAGCACAGCAGGACGGGAGCGGTGCGCAGCTCACCAGCTGGACGGCTGCAGGCACGGTGACAGAAAACCACCCGTCACTTGGGGCTGTCGATGACCAGTTTGTTGTGCAATCGATGGCCTTGTGTGATTGACGGAGGGCGGAATCATGCGGCAGGTGAGGTGATTTGCGTGACTGCGAGGCTCGCTGTGTCTACAGGCATTTGGAGGGGATGGAAGACCGTGCTCACGAGGTTCATCGAATGTCTGGAGAGTCATGAGCGCCGTCTCGCCGCCGTCAATGGCGGCTGCGGCGCCCGGCAGTATCCTCCTCTGCCTGGTGGCTCCTGTGTTCATGAGCGACACATCTCTCCGAGAGGACTGGTGTAAGTGCAGAGACACATGCAAACCATGCAGAGCAGCCTGCACATGCACGGCAGCACTGCCATTCACGGTAGCACTGCCATTCTGCACATCCACACAATCAATGTACACGCACCCTGCCATGTGTCCTGTGGTGTTCAGTCATATCCATGTCCTGACGGCCACGTTGTGCTCCTCATCCCACGCCTGCAGTAAGCAACACAGAGTTGAAGGAAGAGTGAACCTGCAGACACCATGCATGCAGCATGCGGCGGCGACGCACAACTTGGCTTTGCTGAGCCCCAATGCTCAAGCAGGAGCGGCAGAACGGCTTCTTATAGCAGCCTGTGCATGCCAGCAGAGCATCCAGCGACCCTCGAAAACCTTGTGGCAGCAAGGGGTGGGCATGTTTGGTTGGGCCGTCTCATTCAGACCTAGCCGCCATGCTTATGCTTCCGTCTCAGTGGCAGGCACAGACAGCGCGGAGACAAACGCGGCATCCTGATCAACATGGGAATGCTGACGCATGATCGTCTGCTGTGCCGGACCATGGAGCTCACACCTCGGCACCACGAACTGGCATGTAGCACGCTGCGAGCGAGGCTATGGTCATAGGAGTAGCAGCTTTACAAGAATACAACGAAGCGATTAAGTAGACGGATCAGAGAAGCAGGGCCGCTTCGGCGGAGGGCTGCCACGCTACTGGATCGAGGCTGGTGTTGAGCTTCAGGAGGAGCACCTTGATGGCGGACGTGCGACGATGCTGATATGACCTGTTGAATGCCGCCAGCAGCTGTATCAATTCGTCTCACCGGCGCCACCTGCAGTCGATTCCCGCTGGTGCAACTTTCAAGAATAGCCGGACGCCGGTTGTGCGAACGCCAACGATCCCACTGCGAGCAGCAGACGCATGACTTGACTTGCCGTCAGCAGCACCTGGCAGGCACACGTCGGTTGTGGCACCCGCACAAGCGCAAAGCCGGATTTTGGCCGCTGAGCCAATCAATGTTGCAAGCTTGAAAGGAGACTGCTTTTGAGTGTTGATCGGCAAAGGCGACTGCGGTGGGGGGAGTGGCGGGCATGTACAGGTGCGGTCCTCACACAAGCGAAACCGTAAATCACGGTGCAAGCCGGGCGTGATGCACTCAAACAGGCTTGGTCAGGGTGTTATAGAGCCGCTTACTGTCCCAGGCAATCTGGAAAGAAAAGAAGGGGCTGATCTGAGTGTGTGAAGTAGGGGTACAACTGCGGAAATTCGTTAGGGGTGAGGTTCCATGGCGGGCACGTACAGGAGGCGATCGACCTTGCAGCACCATTCTCCAGCCACATCAAACTGACTCATACATCCCGTAGCACATCAAGACCCTGTGCGACTGAAACCTGCCCGGACTCTACCTGGCGCCAAGCGTCAGCGCCATTGCCGCCTTCATCGCTAGGTTTGGCACGAGCACCTTGCTCGGCAGCAGCTCGTTCGTCATCGGCGAGCGGTCACTGCGTGCAAGCCACGCCTCGATGGCCGCACGCTCGTAAGTGTGTCCGTCGGCCGCCATGACGGGTTGCCACATCAGCTCCTGTCAAGGTTGCGCGCCGATGTCAGCAGGCCGTTGAGAAACTTCATGAAAATGCTTTTCTCCCTCACAGTGGCGCATCTCAGAAGTGACCAGGAACATTCAGGCAGGCAGGCAGCAGACGCCGCAGCAGCTGAAATAACCTCTCACCTGCGTGATCGGGCACTCGAACTGGGCGTCACCCAGTGACTCCTGATCAGCAGCTGCCGCGCCGGCTGCCGGGCCGGCTGCTGCCTGCGGTGCCAAAGGCGCAGGCGCCGCTGCCACCTCTGCGGGCTGCTCTGGGGCAGCCTCCGCAGCTACCTCTCCTGCGTCCTCGTCCTCGCTGCTGCTGCCGCTGCCTCCCTCCTCTTCGTCGTCCGCCGCCAGCAGCGCCCACGGCAGCTGCGCCAGCGGGGCGGGTCGCTGCGACTCGGGCGGCGGCGGCGGCAAGGGAGCGCCGCGGGCCCGTGGCGCAGCGGCAGCCGCGGCGCCGGGCGTCACGAGCCGCCTGGGCGCGGCAGCGGTGCCGCCGCCGCCGCTGGTGGCGCGCTCGACAGGGCCCTGGCTGCGCAGCCAGGCGAGGCGGTCGCGGTGCTTCTGGGCCCCCCTGTGCTGCAGGAGGTGTGACTGGGCGGGGAAGACCACGCCGCACGGCCCGCAGACAAGCCACCCCTTCGCCTTGCAGGCACGCCTGTGCGCATCACCCTGCAAGTAGGGGACGTACTTGCCCATCAGCCACAGGGCCTCAAGAAAGTTCCAGTTGGAGTGTGGAGTCGATGTTGCAGCCAGTCAAGCCCTCGATTCTCCGAACTGTGCTAATACAAGCCAAGAAGGAGTGCACGGTGCCGCACAGAGGAGTGTTGAAGCGCTCACTTAGTCAAATACTAAGTGAACGCCTACTTGCAGTGCCACAGCACTCACAGTGCCGCAGCACTCGAATGTTGGATGCAATGCTGAAAACTGGCAAGGCGGGCATGGACCCACCTGAAAGTGTGCCGCCGCCGCCGCGTCTGCAGGGCCCTGCCAGCTGCAGATCTTGCACATCACATAGCCATGCGCCGCCTGCGCGCCGCCGGCCGCGACTGCCGGCAACCCGAACTCCGCCGGGGCTTGCCACGCCGCAGTCGCGCCGCCGCCGTTGTCCGGCTGCAGCTCCGCACCGCTGCCGCCGCCGCTGCGGCCTTCCGAGCTGGGAGCGCCACCCGGCTGCGCAGCCGGGCG
>JAABUM010000581.1_pt1 | contig 62384 bp, 61 predicted proteins | sample 5559161 | NCBI WGS metagenome assembly JAABUM01 (sample SAMN10711868, study PRJNA513369) | rock metagenome | isolation source: Antarctica rocks | place: Antarctica: Victoria Land, Siegfried Peak nord
CACACCTCAGCACGTGCCGCGTGCTGACGCATGCCGTCGCACCCTCACACTAGCGCCAAGTGCGGCTCTCAGAGCAACACATAGCTCGGTTAAATGGCGCACTACAACCGTCGTTGTAGTACTAGGGACGCCAGAGGAGAGCACATAGTGAACAACGATATGCCCCGCCTGACACCCCGGCGCATCGCCCTCTACAGCGTGGCGGCGTTCGGCGGTGGCGTCTTCTACGCCTTCAACAACTTCGTGCTGCCGCTGATCCTGCCCAGCAACAACACGCTGCTGGTCAACCTGATGAGCAACACCCGCTCGATTGAGGGGGCCATCGTGCAGCCGGTGGTGGGCGCCTGGAGCGACCGCATCTGGACCCGCCTGGGCCGCCGGCGTCCTTTTATGCTCGTGGCTATCCCTATCAGCGCCCTGGCCATGGCCCTCACCCCCCTGGCCCCCAGCCTGGCCGCCACGGTGGGCTTCATCGTCCTATTTTCACTGCTGTTCAACGTCGCCGCCGACCCCTATAACGCCTTGCAGGGCGACATCGCCCCGCCTGGGCAGCGGCCCTACCTCAACGCGGTGGCCACCGTGGTCGGCTTCGTGGGCCAGATCGCCTTTGGCCTGTTTATCGCCCTGGGACCGTTCGACAAACACATCCCCTTGCTGGTCTACCCCCTGGCCGCCGCGTTGATCGCCGCGTCGTTCCTGGTCACCGTGGCCACCGTGCGCGAACGCCGCCAGGATGTCCACCTGGAGCCCCGTCGCCCGCTGGGCGAGTATGTGGTCTCCCTGCGCGCGCACCGCCAGGCGATGCGCTACCTGATGGCCATGTTCCTGTTCAATGTGGGCATCAACACGATCCAGGTCAACCTGACCCGCTACGCCACCAGGGTGCTGGGCGTCAGCGATGGCGACGCCGTGCTGCTGGCCATGATCCTGTTGCTGATCACGGCCCTATTCACCGTCCCCGCCGCGTGGGTGGCCCGCCGCCTCGGTCTCAAGGCAACGATCATGGCCGGCATGGCCCTGATGGCCGTAGCCGCCTGTGGGGCCATCGTGGCCACCACGATGGCCCAGGTGGTCCCCCTGATGGTCCTGGCAGGTATTGGCAACGCTACCCTCACCCTGACCTGGCCACTGCTGACCCTCCTGGTACCCCAGGAGCGCCTGGGCGTCTTCGCCGGCCTGGGCGCCAGCGCCGGCTCGATCTCCGCCCTGTTCTCCGGCTTCATCGCCGCCCTGATCGTGGACCATTGGGGCTACCGCGGCATCTTCCTGATCCTGCTCGTGGCCATCGCGGCCAGCCTGGTCGCCTTCAGCACCATCAAGATCGAACGTGGTTCTAACCAGAGGTTCTCGTATGAGTGACCTGCTCCTGCCCACCGGTAGCCAGGTCGTCACCCGCGCCGCGGCCCTGGGCTCCAGCGGTCAGACCCTGGCCCCACGTGGCGCGGTAGGTGTGATCATCGTCACGCCCGCCGACCATACCAAGCCCTATCGCGTGCGTTTCCCCGACGCCGCCGAGGCCGAGCTGTATCGCCAGGAGATTGCCCTGCGCAAACACGTGCAGTCGGCTGGGTTGCGCGGCGCTAACGCGCCTGGAGACGCCTTCGATGTGACTGCCTGTGTGATCTACCGCTGCGTGATCGGCTCGCGGGCCTACGGCCTGGAGACCGATAGCTCGGACGCCGACCGGCGGGGCATCTACCTGCCCCCGGCGGACCTGCAGTGGTCGCTAGAGTGGGCGCCCGAACAGGTTGAGAACGATGCCACCCAGAGAGAAGGCACGTCTTCAGGACGCGGACGTGGCCTTTCACACACACGAGTACGAGCGCCTGCGCCTGGAGCTACAAGAGGCGTTTGAGGCTAGCCACCTGCCGGACAGGCCAAGCGCCCAGCTGGCCCCGCATGACCTGTTGGTACGGGTGCGGCTGCACGGCGCCGGCGCCTAGAATGGTAGGGCCGCGAGGCTTAAAAGTAGTCCCGCATCAGCAGGTCGGCGAACAGAAACAGGCCCAGCACAACCAGACCAATGCGCCGCGTGGAGATGGCCGCCAGGCCCTCGTAGCGCAGTTTCCACAGCGTATGGGCCAGGAAATAGGCGATCAGGGTCAACTCACCGAACATAAAGGCGGCATGGTAGTAGCCCATGCCCGTCCAGTGGTAGGGTTGCGGCATGGTCCAGTTGACCAGCCCGTGCGCGGCCTGATACCAATGCACGGTGCCCGTCACCAGAGCCGACAGCACGAAAGCCGGGGCGAACGAGCGCGCCGTGATGCCCTTGCGCCAGTCCAACAGCATTGAGGCAATCACCATATTAATGATCGGCATCAGCAGGCCATCGCCGATCACCGCCGATCTGTAGCCCAGCGTAGCCCGGTAGTGCTCCACCAAGGCCGTCTGGTGATACAGAAGCCAGGCGTTAACCGCCGCTTGAATGCCAAAAGCGACGACCAGGGTAAACACGCCCACGGCCGCATAGCCTGCTGTGCGCGCCCTGCTGGGCAGCGGGGTGGTCGCGGCGAGGCGCATGGTGGCTGCCCTGGTTAGATCAGGCAAGCGCTGCAGCGCCCGGTAGGTCGTGCTCATTGGGCGCCTACCTGCGCGGGCTGGGCCTGATGACGTGGCCCGCGAGCCTGACCAGACGAGCAGTTGGGTCTTGTTCTCATAGTGTCCTTTTCACTCAGCGCTGGCAAGAGCGCCCACATAGACCTCCCCCGGCGCTGTTCGCACGAGGTGTAGTCTATCCCAGTAACGCGATGCGGTCAACTGACCCATCTGGGGGATTGACCCCCCACCGCTCGGCGGTAGGGCGCCGCGCCTCATTCGCGGCGTCACCTGACCCGACATCAGAGGCTAGCGGACCATCGGCTTGATGAGCACCGCCTCACCCTGTTGCGCCGACGCGTAGAGCGCCTCAATGATCTTGAGCACAGTCAAGCCTTCCTGAACCGTGGCGGGCGGCGGCGTGCCGTTGATAATCGCCTCCACAAACAGGCGCATCTCCTCCGCGTGACTGTCCAGGTGAGGCGTTTCGGGGATTATATCCACCTGCTGGCCGTCCAGCTCGGTGAAGATGGTTAAGGGGTTTGTCTCCTCATAGGTCAGGCGGGCGCCGCCGACGTCACCCAGCAGTTCCAGGCCCATGTCGTCCGCCTTGGCGATATACGACGCCCAACTGGCCTCCACCAGCAGCGTGGCCCCGTTGGCGAACTTGATCATACCGGTGGCCAGGTCTTCCACATCATAGGCGCCGCTGGGCGCGGCGTCCGAGACAACCCAGCCACGCCATGCCCCCTTGCCGTGGGGGCCAAACTTGGCGTAGGTCGAGCCGAACACGGAAACCGGCTGAGGGTAGTTCATCAGGTACAGGGCTAGATCCAGCATATGCACGCCGATGTCAATCAGCGGCCCACCACCCGACTGGGCCTTTGTGGTAAACCAGCCTCCAAAACCAGGGATACCCTGCCGGCGCAGCCAGCGCGTACGCCCGTAGTACACCTCGCCCAACCGCCCGGCGGCCAGGGCCTGACGCAGCGCCTGCGCGGCGCCGGTAAAGCGGTTGTTGAATCCAATCATGACCACCCGGTTGCTCCGCTCGGCCGCCCGTACGATCTCCTCGCCGTCGGTGGACGTGTGCGCCAGCGGCTTCTCCACCAGCACGTGCTTGCCCGCCGCCAGGGCAGCCAGCGCAACGTCCTTGTGGTACATGTTGGGCACGGCGATTGTCACCGCATCCACGTCTGGTCGAGCGAACAGCTCGTGGTAATCAGCGTAGACATGGGGGATGCCGTTAGCGTCGGCGACTCTCTGGCAGCGCTCCACATCGGGGCCGCCGATTCCCACTAACCGCACGTTGGGCATCTTCTTGAAGTTGCGGGCATGGTTTGAACCCATGCCACTACCCACAATGCCGATGCCGATCTTCTCAACCGCGGACACTCTTGTGTTCCTCCATCTACCGGCGCCCCTGCCCAGGGTCACTACCGCGCGGGGCTCTTCATCGCGCTATGATCAACTACCCCCTATTGTACGCCATCCGGCGGCCTGGCCCGGCGCACCCTCGCGCGGCGGCCCTCATAGTTCCTCAAGTCAGGTGGAGATTAACCCTCGGACTGTGTAGTTGACCAGCCCCCTGTTCACGGCGCTAGCGCTTGATCAGGCTGCAGGCCGTGTCTCACCGGCACTCTACCGCTGCCATCACCTTTTCGGGCCGGCATCATGTACAGCCCTCCGCTGTGACAACGCTACGTCAAGGTTCGTGCCACGCGCCTCCCACCAGGGGCGCGCCCCTGGTGACAGCGCTAGCGACGCCCGACAGATGCTCGGGCCAACCTGGGGCCACGACCTCCATTAAAAGGCCGAACGTAGCAGGGGGAGCAGGCTGTAGAGACGGTCGCCGGGGCACATCGTGTTATACACATCGCGGTGGCCTACCAACGCGGAGTAACGTCGCCCATCTACCCCACCGAGCGTCCCCTGGGGATCAATGCCGTAGCGCGCCGCCACCGCGGCGATCAAGCTGGCTAGCGCAAGCAGCATTGCCCGCGGTGGGTCAGCCGTGCCATAGCTGCCCAGCAGGGCAATGCCCACCGTGCCCACGTTGTGGTGCTCCGCATGGGCGCCCACCACATCGGCGCCGCCAGCGCGACCCTCGTAGATCACACCGGCGCGATCAATCAGGTAGTTGTAGCCAATATCGCCCCAGCCTCTGGTATAGGTGTGGAAATACCAGATAGAGCGCATCTGCGCCGGCGCATCCGGTCCGCCGTTGGGGCCCTCGGTGTGGTGGATCACGATGTGGCTGGGTGTCTGATAAAAGGGCGCCCACAGCGGGCTGGCCTCGCCTGTGGGGCAACCCCAGCCGTCCCGCGGCACGACGCTCACGCCGCGGCCCAGGTCCAGCGGATGGTAGCGCCCCGCGCCGCGCCGCGAACCATCGGTGCTACGGATCAGCGAGAGGACCACATTGGAGAGGAGCAGCCCACTCGGCGTACGCGCCTGCAGGCGGGCCTGTACGGTCACCGCCATGATAGGCAGATAGAGTGGCCCCCTGAACAGCGCGGCGCTGGCGTCACCCTCGCCACCGGGCAATGCTGGTAGGGCCGTCCAGCCCGACCACGTCCCGTGTGCGCCACGCCAACGCACTAGCACACGCACGCGGGACTGGCCGACGACATCGCCAGCCCAGTGCGCGCCGAGCGCGGTACTACCGTTCGCCACCGCTTGCGGCGCGAACAGTAGCTCACCGGCCTGGCCTGCTGGCAGCAGATAGCCAGCGGGCACTGGCCGGAACCCACCCGCGACATGGATCAGGCGCGGACGCACGATCTGGCCGCCAACCGTGGGAACGACTGACCCCACGGCGGCCGCGCCCAGCATCGGGGCGGGGCTGATCGGCGTCAGCAGGGGAAGCAGGCCAGCCCCGCCGATCGCCGCCAGCAGGTCGCGCCGCCTCATGCCACTCATCTCACCGCTCCGGCCTTTGAGCTAGTGACCACTGGCGAGTGGCCTGCTACCCATCCACGCCCTCGGAGTGAGCGCGGATGGGTAGCAGGAGGCGCGGCCACCGCGGCGGGAGCGACAGCGTGGGTATGCTAGGCAAACGGCTTAGAACTCCGACACCTTGCCGTTGCCCTGCCGGGTAAGCGTCATCATAGCGGGACCCTTGCTGAACATGCCCTGCTTCTTACGCGCGATATCGCCCTTCTCTAGCAGGTCGGCCAACACGGCTGCCCCATATTTCTTCTCTATGTCCGACTCCAGCATCTCGCCGGTGTGCGAGATGTCCACCAGGGCCTGATCACGAGCTGACAGCGGCGCTTTGTACATGATCGCGTCTCTCCTTCCTCGGCGTCGGCCTGCTCCATGCCCGTTGTGCAGCCCAACAGCGGGCCGACACACGCTACGGGCAGCGAACCAACTGACGCTAGTGTACCACCCTTTGCCCGCCTACGGTAGAGTGCTGCTATTGCTGCCTGTCGCCAGTGGCCCCGCTGGCACGACCTCGGGGTACGCTGAGGCAGGCGGCCCATCCGCGGTGTCCGCCTCCAACAGGCCTAACCGGCGCACCAGCGGCTTGATCGTCAGACCCTGCACAAGCAGTGTAAACACAATTGCTCCATAGGCCAGCGTCTGGATCTGGTCGCGATGGGGCAGAGCGGCGGGTAAGCTCAGGGTGGCCGCCACGCCCACTGCTCCGCGCACGCCGCCCCAGAACAGCACATGCCGGTACTTGGCAGGCAGGCGGTGCTGAGGCCGCGTGACCAGAGGGGCCAGTATGTACAGCACGGCGATGCGGCCCAGCAACACGGCGGCGATGCCGATCAGCACCTCCCCGGGTCTCCTGAGCAGCCCCTGGCCCGGCACGACCACCCCAATCAGCAGGAAGAGCACGGCGTTGGCAAAGAAGGCCAGGTACTCCCACAGGTCGTCCAATAGCCGGCGGGTGGTCTCGCTCATACCAATCTGTCGCCCATAGCTACCCAGCACCAGACCGGCGAACACGGTGGCCAACACGCCTGACCCTCTCAGGTATTCGGCCAGCACATACGAGCCGTAGGCTAGCGCCGTCGAGATAGTCATCTCCACCAGGTGATCGTCCACCAGCGCGGTGATCCGCGACCCTATGTAGCCCATGGCCAGGCCGACCGCGCTGCCTCCCATCACCTCCAGCACCAGGGTGATGAACTGCTCGGAGGCGCTCAGCTTGCCCGTGGTCATGGCCAATACGGCGCCGAACAGCACCAGCGCCGTCCCATCGTTGAACAGGCTCTCCCCTTCCGCGATGATAGCCAGGCGCGCCGGCACACCCATCCGCCGGAACAGCGCCAGCACGGCCACCGGGTCCGTGGCCGCCATGATGCCGCCGAACAGCAACGCCGCGCTCCAGGGCAACTGCAAGGCCATGTGGACAGCCAGAGCGGCCACACCGGTGGACAGCACCACCCCTGGCACGGCCAGCACCAACACCGGCCCAATGCTCTGCCGCAGCAGCCGCAGATCCAGCCGGAACGCCGCTTCAAAGAGCAGGGGCGGCAAGAAGAGGTAGAGGATTATGTCTGGTTGTAGCGGCTGCGAAAGGCCCCAGCCTACCTCGCTGACCACCAGTCCGGCCAACACCAGGATGACCGTCTCAGGTAGACCCGACCGCCGGGCAATCAGGGCCAGACCGGCCACCATGGCGAGCATGGCGGCCAGCAGCCTGACGTCGAATCCACCCAGTAGATGTCCCATGGCTCCCTCTCCGCCAGCTCGCCAGCCTGCCCGGCGCCGCTGATCGCGTCCCCTACCGTATCGGCGTGACTAACATAGCACAGCATCAAGGGTGCAGAAAAGCCTACCTGCTTGGCCCCCTGGCCTCATCTCTCCGCCGCACTGCAGGCGCTGATGCCGCGCATGCTGGCTCCCGCCGTGCGCCGTGCCGCCGCCCACGCCGAAGGGGCTGCTCCGCCGGCCTCCGTGCCGCCGGCTCAGCGCACGGCCAACCGGCGCACGCCACGGGTCAGGCGCCGCGCCAGAGCGTCCAGCACGCAGTAGGCCGCGCCAACGGCCGCTGGCGGGTTGCCCATAGGTAGCGCCGTGCCCGGTAGGATGGTCGCCCAGCGCCAGGCCCCCAGCGCGGTGCCGTAATACTCCAGGCCCATGGTCAGGGCGAAGGTCACCGCGAACAACAGCGGGTCGCGCCCGCGCCGGGTGGCATAGAGCAGCAACGGCCAGAACAGCGCGCCCACCACATCGGGGCGGCCCGGCCCCCACAGCCCGATCAGAACCAGCACACCCGCGCCAGCCAGTGTGGCGTACACGATGGCGTCCTGGCGCCGGCGTAGCGCTGGCAGCAAGGAGAGCCGCAACGCGGCCAGGTAGAACAACCCGTGCCCCGGCGGCACATACGCCGGCACATTGTGGTAGCGGTAGGTGTAGGCGCCCCACAGCAACGAGCCGATGCACTCGGCGGCCGTGGCCACAAGCACAAGCATCAGCGTGGGCAGGCGCAGCTCACGCGGGGCCGCCCACAGCCCCAGGCCCAGCGCCGCCCAGGTGGCCACGCCGATCAGCCCCTGGCCGGCAAGCCCCCCATGCGTGTCGCAGGCCAGGGCCACCACCCAGTAAGCCACAAAGCAGGCCAGGTACATCGGCGCCCACCGGCTAGCCTCGCCGCCGGTCACGTCGGCCCTGGCCAGTCCGGCGCCTGGGAATCGCCTCTGCCCCTCGACCTCCCACCTCCTTCAGGGTCCCCCCACGCCGACCCTGGGCTGCCCAACGGCCGCGGCCCCACCCGGCATGCTACACTGGCGAGGGCAGGTTCGCCCACACAATCCATCGTCCACGGCGACGCTGTCCAGGCGAGGCCGTCCGGGCAAAGTGGAGGGAACAGCATGGCCCGGACACTCAGCACTCCGCGGCGCCCCGCGGTGGCTATCGCTACCATCAGCGCCTCGTTCTTCCTGGTCTTCCTGGGCGTGGGAGCCACCCAGCAGTTCCTCAAGTCATACCTGCACGATACCCATGGCCTGACCGCTGGCCAGAGCGCCATCGTGCTAGCCACCGTCTACCTGGCCGCCTTCGCCTGTCAAACCTTCACCACCTACAGCCTGCGCGCGCTGACCGAATACGGCGCGCTGATCCTGGGCACGGGCATCTATGCCCTGTTCGGCGTGGCCATGTTGCTGCCCTGGGGCTTTGCGGCCCTGATCGCCGCCGCCGCGCTGTGGGGCTTCGGCTCCAGCATCATGTGGCCTGCCGGCGCCGTGTTTATGCTAGACGCCAGCCGCCACGGCCGCCACGGCCAGGCCTCCGCCCGCCTCTACACCGGCGTCTACGTTGGCCAGGCCCTGGGGATCCTGCTGATGGCCTTTCTGGTGGGGGCCGTGGGCCAGCAGGGCATGATGCTGGGCGCCGTGGGCATCACCGTCCTGGGCGCAGGCCTGGCCGCCACGCTGCCCCGCCCCCGCGTCGAGCGCGCCGCGCCGCGCATGGCCAACCCGCTGGTCGTGCTCTCCTCTCCGACCACCCGCGTGGCCGCGCTCGTGCTGGTGCTCTCCTCCTCCGGCTACGGCCTTGTGCTGGGCCTGGTCGCCCAGGTAGCCGACAGCTACCACCTATCGTCGGTAGTCGGCTGGAGCGTGGCCTCGGTAGGCCTGCTGACGGTCAGTTTCTACGTCGCCCGCATCCCCGCTGGACCCGCCGCTGGCTGGCTGATTGATCATGCCGGGCGCGGGGTGATCGTGCCAGCCTGTTTCATCCTATCGGCGGTCTGCCTGACTCTGGCCGTAGTGGTCCATCAGCCCATTACTATCGCCATCGCCGCGCTGGCCCTGGGCGTGCAGGCCGCCGCCGTGCCCGTGGCGACCACCTCCTGGGTGGGCGACCGGGCCAGAGCCGAGGACCGTCCCTATACCTGGGCGGCTATTGGGGTGTGGAGTAATATGGGCACCGGTCTGTCCATCCTGGTCGGCCAATCTCTGGTCGGCGGCTTGGGCGGCTGGCAGCCAGCGTTCCTGGCCTTTGCCATCTGCTACCTGATCTGCGCCGGCCTGGCCACCCGCCTGGCCTAGCGTGGTTGACCTGGCAAAGAGGAGTTGCCCCACGGCTGCCCTCTTGCGGCCCGCCCGCCTGCCATGCCACCATGAGGGCAGGCAGCCCCGGCTGGTCGGGGCGACGCCTCTGGAGAGAGAACGATGGGAAAGGATGGCGCCACCATGGCTGAACCGATCCGTGTGGCCGCGGTCGGCCTTGTGCATGACCATATCTGGGGCACCCTGGACCACCTGCGGGCCGACGGCCGCGCCACCCTGGTGGCTGTCTGCGACGACAATGCGCCGCTGCGCGACCGCGCCGTGCGCGAGTATGGGGCGCTGAACGCCTACACCAGCCTGACCGACCTGCTGGAGCGCGAGACCATTCAGGCGATCGTGTGCGGGGCCGAGAACAACCGCCACCCCCAGGTTGTGGAGGCCGCCGCCGCGCGTGGCGTGCATGTGATGGTCGAAAAACCGATGGCCAACTCGTACGAGGGCGCCCGCCGGATGAGTGACGCGGCCACGCGCGGCGGCATTATGCTGATGGTCAACTGGCCGACGGCGTGGAGCCGGTCGGTCAACCTGACCCAGACGCTGATCCAGGAGGGCCGCATCGGCAAGCCATTTTATGTCAAGTATCACGCTGGGCATAACGGGCCGCGGGAGATCGGCTGCTCCGAATATTTCTGGGGTTGGCTCTACGATGAAGCCAAGAACGGGCCTGGCGCCCTGATGGATTACTGCTGCTATGGGGCAAACCTGGCGTGCCACTTCCTGGGCCAGCCCCAAACGGTCACCGGGGCTGGCGGCAAGTTCGTCAAGGACTACGATATCCCCTTCGACAACGCGATCCTGCTGCTGCAGTACGCTGGGGCCGTCGGCGTAGCTGAGGCGTCGTGGACGCAGATCGGCCATCCACCGGCCTACGAGTTGACCGTCATGGGCACGGAAGGCTCCATCGTGGCTGGCTCAGGCGAGGACCATGTTATCCTGGTGACGCCGCACAGCCCGTCCGGTCAGCGCCTGGAGGGGCCACCATTGCCTACTGGTCGCCACCATGAGGCGGCCTATTTCCTGACCTGTATCCAGGAGGGCACACCACCCGCCGGTATGGTCTCGGCGCGCACCGCGCTGCTGGCCCAGGAAGCGCTGGAAGCCGGCGCGCGGGCTATTCGCGAGGAGCGCGTGGTTACGCTGCCGCTGAGCAGCTAACTGCGGGAGTCAACCGATCATAGAGAGAGGGAGAAGCACCTTGGCTAACGTGACCACGAGCACTGTGACATTCGGGCGCAACGGCGACGCCGTGCCCGGCTACCTGGCTCAACCCGACAGTGGCTCAGGACCCCGGCCGGGAGTTGTGGTGATCCAGGAGTGGTGGGGCCTGAACGATCATATCAAGGACGTCACCCGCCGCCTGGCCGCTGAGGGCTTTGTGGCCCTGGCTCCCGATCTGTACCGCGGCCAGACAGCCACCGAGCCGGATGAAGCGCGTAAGTTAATCATGAACATGGGCATGGAGGCGGCGACTAAAGATATCGAAGCCGCCATCGCCTACCTGAGCGGACTGGATGCCGTGGCGCCCAAGAAGATCGGCGTGGTGGGCTTCTGCGTTGGTGGTCGCCTGACCAACAATATCGCCGTCACGGGGGCCGGGGCTGGCGCGGCGGTTGCCTTCTACGGCGGCGTGGATATTGACCCCCGCCACGTGGTTGTGCCGCTGCTGGCCCTGTATGGCGAGGACGACGCCGGCAGCCCGCCCGAGCACATTGCCGCGCTACGCCAGCAGTTCACCGGCCAGAATGGTCAGGTGATCTCCTACCCCGGCGCCGACCACGCCTTCTTCAACGACACCCGGCCCGTCTATAATGCTCAGGCGTCCACCGACGCCTGGACGCGCACCCTGGCCTGGTTCCGCGACCATCTCACCTAAGGGGCACCCGGTTAGGTTAGCCGAGCTGGACCAGCAGCGGTTTGTGCCCCCACGCCAGCTCTCGGTTCTTACGGCGGCGTGGAACCTCACGCCGCTATTCGTACCTGTGTAGTTACCGGTGGGTGGCAAGAAGCGCCCACCCCCGGTGTTGGTTAGGAGGGTAGAGGGTAGGATGCAACCGGACGAGCAGGACGACGAGATTCGTGATGAGGACATCGTGGCCCAGTATCAGGATATTCCTGAGGCGCTAGGTGAGTTGAGCCGCGTGTACCAGGCCACCCGGCGCGAGGATGAACAGGGAGAGCAAGGGCAGGCTGCCGACGAGTAGCCTGCTGGATAGCAGCGGGGGGTCGGTCGCGCCCTGGCGACGATCAGGCCCCCGGCAACACCGGCGTTGGCGTGGGGCCACTGCCCCGGCCGGGCGTGGCGGCCGGCGCGCCGCCGGGAGATAATAGGGTGCGGCTCCACACGCCATGCCCGCCTGTGCCCACATAGAGCCGCTGTCCATCGGCGGCAGTGGTGTAGGGGAAGACGTCCCCCGGCAGGCCGGCGGTCAGGCCGCGCCAGCCGCCGGTCGCCGTGCTCTGATCAAGCAGGGCGTCAATATGTTGACCAGAGAGGTGCGCGCCGGCCAGCAGCAGCCCCGCCTCCGCGGCCCCAATGTGCAGCACGATGGTGGACGGCCCATACGCGCGTAGGGCCGTCCAGTGGGCGCCGCCGTCGAGAGTGCGCCACACGGTGGCCCCGGCAAAGGCGTCCGATGATGTGCGGGCTGAGGTATTCACGCTCACCGTGGCCAGATAGGCCGTCTGCGAGTTGATCACGTCGGATGCCAGCGCGGTCACCGCCGTGCTCCCCTTTGTGATCGGCCCAGCAGCCGTCCAGCTCTGCCCGCTGTCTCCTGACAGGTAGAGGGTGGTGGCTGTCGCCGCGTAGAGCAGCGTGGAGCCGGATACGCCCACGGCCAGGTATCTAATCGCCGCGGCGGTGGGGTCGCCCAATGTGGTCAGCGCCGGTGGGCTCACTTTCTGCCAGCTCCGGCCACTGTCCCGTGAGCGCAGTAGAGCGGGCAGCTGGTTCTTGCCAAACAGCCCGGCCACATACAGCGTGTCCGCGACGGTAGGCGACACGCCCACGGCAAAGGCGCTGAGGGTGCGGGTCTTGTCCAGCGCCGCGCTGAGGCTCTGCCAGTGGTCGCCGGCCCAGCGCTCCACGAACGATTCGGTACCTGCGTAGAGAGCGCCGCCACCGCCAAAACCAAGGCCCAACGGCTGATTGTTCAATAGGCCCTGGTTAGCCACCCGCCAGGTACGTCCCCCGTCACCGCTGCGATAGAAGCCCGAATAGGTCGCTCCAGCAAATAGGACACCTGGGTGGGTAGGGTCGGCGGCCAGGACGCGCACCTGGCCGAAGTTCAGGCCGCTACTCGCTTCCTTCCATGCCTGGCCACCGTCTGAGCGCCACACGCCATCGGTGGCTGCGTAGAGCGTGGTGGCGCCGGTCGGGCTAGCAAGGGGCAGGACGCTATGCACATCCATGTACGTCGGTAGCCCAGGGCTTGCCCCGCGCCACGAGCGGCCACCATCGCTGGACTGCCACACACCCGCGCCCGGGTGGCCGTCTCCGCCCTGCAGGCTGCCCCCGTACACCGTACGGGGCTGTCGGGGGTCGGCGGCCAGGGTCAGCACAACGGGCCCGGTGTGACCCTGCGCGGCGTGTGTCCAGTGGGTCCCTCCGTCGCTGGACGAGTAAAAGCCATTGCCGGTGCCCGCGACCAGCCAATCAGCCCCGCCCAGCAGGGCATAAACGCGATATGTGGTGGGCAGCCCCGCCTCGACAAGGTGAAACGCGCCGCCGGGGACCCGCGCGTAGAGGTGACCCGTGGGGGTAGCCGCTGGGCCACTGACCGTGGCCACCACGAGCACTCCTCTGGCCACGGTCAACGCGGAGATGAAGCGCCCTGCCCCTTTAGGCAGTGCCACGGCGGTCCAGGTAGCGCCGCTGTCTCGCGAGGCGTACAGCCCGCCGTCGCTAAAGGCGCCCGAGGCATCCTGGCCTCCCAGGCCGGCCATGATCGTGTCACTGAGCAGGGTCAACGCCTGCACGCCGGTCCTCGTTGGCAGGCCCACCCCCACCCGCTGCCAGTGCAGACCACGGTCTATGGCGCGGTATAGCCCATCGGTGGTACCGGCCAGGATAGTAGGCTTGGGGCTGCTGCCCACCGACAGCAGCGCACTGGCCTGACCGCTCAACCCCGGCTTATCGTAGGCCGACTGCCATGACGCGCCACCATCGGTGGAGACGGCCGACCTGCTCTGCCCCGCCGCGATCAGGGCAGCCGGTGCGCCGCCAGCGCCGGGCAAGGCCAGCAAGGCCCCCGTTGGCCCCGGTGGGCCACCGCCGATAGTCCAGGGGCCAAACATCGGCAGCGTCGCGTCGGCCAGACCAGGGGTCGCCACGCCCCAGGCGCCGATGAGCAACGCCAGCAGCCCCAGTAGCCCAGCACGCCGGGGGACCCTGTGCCCGCTGACCGCTGTCCTACAGCGTGCGGTCCCCTGTCCTGCGTTCATATTCACTTTGCCTGCGCCTCATTGTCCGCTAGTTCGGCCAGCCGGGCCCACTGCATCGGCTACCGCCGCCATTGGCTAGGGTACCAGGAATGACCAGCGCGGCACAACCGCCGCTCTTTAGGAGGCCGGTGCGGCCCGACAGCACGCCCGCCAGGGTACCAGGAATGACCAGCGCGGCACAACCGCTGTCCAGACGTCCGGGCGCTCAACGAGCGGGCGCGCCGCCGTAGTCGGCTGCGCTCAGCGTGCGCGCGTCACCGATAGCCTGAATGTCCAGGTCAACCCGTGGCGCTCCCCGAGTCAGCGCCTCGGCGGCGTAGTGGCCCTGCCGCACAAACAGGGTGGTCACGCGCTCACTCCAGCGGTCCTTGATCGCCTCCAGGATGGTCGCCTTGTCGTCTACCATGATGTAGTGACGCGCCGGGTACAGGCGGACCACTTCATCCAGGTGATCCTGCTTATGGACATACACTAGCACATCGCCGCCCACGGCCTCCTGTAGTCCAGAGCGGGCGATCTTGTAGCGCTGAAACACCTGGTCCCCATCAGACAGGATCACGCAATCGCCCAAGCCCTCAAGGTAGCGTAGCGTATCCAGCGTGTCTGGGTAGAGGCCACCAGCAAAGTCGTAGCCCTCCAGGAACTCGCTTATCCGCGCGCTCTCAGCAGCGTGGCCAGCAGCGGCCAGCAGCCGCAGCGTACCCGGCAAGTCCACTGTCTCCGTCTCGCGGCGCACCTGCTCATAGAGGTCCCAGAAGAGCCGCGCGTTAGCCTGACCGAGCGCGCGCCGCGCCTCAGCTGTGATTGCTCCCTTGAACGCATCGTTGTCAAAGAGCGTGTTATCCACATCAATCAGAAACACAAGGTTCCCGGCCATGCCGCGCCCCCCTCCCGTGCTCACCCGCTACCCTGATACCCTGAGTCAGTCTACAACAGCGCAGGGGCCGTGTGATTGCTCACACGGCCCCTGTGTCTGTCTACCTCAAACACACCCCGGTTGGCGCGGCGCCCACAAGGGACGCCCCTACCACCGGCGTACATGCGTCCAGGTGGTCTAGGCTGACTCGTCTTCGATTGCTTCCTGCTCGGCGCGCGGGTTCAGCGCGCGCGGCTCCAGCAGAGGCGCCTCCTCCTTGCGGATCACCTTGTCGGAGATGCGGCAGCGCCGGATGTCCTGCCGCGATGGGATCTCATACATGATGTCCAGCAGAACATCCTCAATGATCGTGCGCAGGCCGCGGGCGCCTGTCTTTTGCTTCAGCGCCAACCGGGCCGTCTCCTGCAGGGCCTCCTCAGTGAACACCAGTTCCACCTTGTCCAGCTCGAAGAACTTCTTGAACTGCTTGACGATAGCGTTCTTCGGCTCGGTCAGGATCTTGATCATCGCGCTCTCATCAAGTTCCTCAAGGCTGACGGTCACCGGCAGGCGGCCCACGAACTCAGGGATCAAGCCATACTGCAGCAGGTCCTCGGGGATCACCGTGCGGCGCTGCTCATTGATCTCCACGGGCTGCGCCGGGGCTACCTTGTAGCCCATGGACTTGCTGGCCCCCATGCGCTTATCAATGATCTTGTTCAAGCCCTCGAAGGCGCCACCGCAGATGAACAGGATGTTCGCCGTGTTGATCTGGATGAAGTCCTGGTGGGGGTGCTTGCGTCCACCCTGCGGCGGCACATTGGCGACCGTGCCCTCAATGATCTTGAGCAGGGCCTGCTGCACACCCTCGCCCGACACGTCGCGGGTGATCGAGGGGTTATCGCTTTTGCGCGAGATCTTGTCGATCTCGTCAATGTACACGATGCCCTTCTCAGCGCGCGCCACATCGAAGTCCGCCGCCTGGATCAGCCGCAGCAGGATGTTCTCCACATCCTCACCCACGTAACCGGCTTCGGTCAGGGCGGTCGCATCGGCGATGCAGAACGGCACGTCCAGGATGCGCGCCAGCGTCTGCGCCAGCAGCGTCTTGCCGCAGCCGGTGGGACCAACTAACAAGATGTTGCTCTTGTGCAGCTCGACCTCATCAATCTGCATCCCTGCCTGCACGCGCTTATAGTGGTTGTATACAGCGACCGAGAGCACCCGCTTAGCCCGGTTCTGGCCGATCACATACTGGTTAAGCTGCTCGAAGATGCGCTTGGGTGGGGGCATCTTGGTGATAGGAGTCTTCTGCTTCGGCGCGTTAGCCTGTTCTTCCTCAATGATCTCGCGGCACAGATCAATACACTCGTCGCAGATATAGACGCCCCCAGGGCCGGCAATCAACCGGTGGACCTGTTCCTGGCTCTTCCCACAAAACGAGCAGCGATACTGGACGCGCGGCGGCTTTGAATTGGCCATGGATTTGTCTACCTCGACGTTTCCGCTAAAGCCGGCATCTGATGAGCGACGAGCACCTGGTCAACGATGCCATACTCCTTGGCCTCCTCGGCCGACATCCAGAGATCGCGGTTTGTATCGCGTTCGATCTTGTCGAAGGGCTGCCCGGTGTGCTTGGCCATGATCGTGTTCAACCGGCGCACGCTGTTGATGATCCAGCGCGACTGGATCTCGATATCCGGCGTTGCCCCCGAGAAGCCAGCGCTACCCTGATGGATCATGATATCCGCGTTAGGCAGAGCAAACCGCTTGCCCGCTGTGCCCCCTGCTAGCAACACGGCGCCCATACTGGCGCAGAGGCCTAGGCAATACGTGCAGACATCGCAGGAGATACTTTGCATTGTATCATACATAGCCAACCCAGCCGTCACGCTTCCACCAGGGCTGTTGATATACAGGTGGATATCACGCTCGGCGTCCTCAGCCTGCAGAAACAGCAGTTGGGCTACTATTAGGCTGGCCATCTGCTCCTCGACCGGCGTCGTGATGAAGATGATGCGGTCGCGCAACAGCCGTGAATAAATGTCATACGCCCGCTCACCGCGGTTAGTCGTCTCCACGACCATGGGAACAAGGCCCATCCTAGTACTCCTCTTCCGCTGACAGCATTGTCTGTTCCCCCGACGCCTCCGCCGTGGCGCTAGTTTGTTCACTACTATCCGTCTGATCCGTGGCGCTATGCCCTGTCGGTAGCTGGCTGGCCTCGGGCGGCGCTAGCTCTAGGGATTGGCTCATAGGCGCCTCAACGCGCGGCGGCATCACCACCTGCAGCAGATGCAGGATGACGTAACGCCGCCGCATGCGGGCGGCGATACGTTCCCGCACATCAGCCGATGTCTTGAGCCGCCGCTTGTCGCGGTTCTTCAGCGTGGGGAGGCTGGCCATGGACAGCAGTTCGCGGTCCACCTCCCGCGGTGGCGGATTGATGTTCTCCCGCCGCCCAATCTCATCCAGCACCAGATTAGAGCGCACCCGCGCCTCGGCGGTGGGCTGCATCTCACCGCGCACATCATCCATTGAGCGCCCCAGAATACGCAGATACTGCTCCAGGGTCATCCGCCGGCCCTGCTCAATCTCCGAGCGCATCTCAGCCATCATGCGCTCCAGTTCCTGCTCCACCAGCACCTCAGGGAGATCAACCTGAGCCCTGGCCACCACTTGATCAATCACGGTAGACACATAGGAGTCCATCACCTCGCGCTGCTTCTGCGCGGCCATGGTTGCCTTGATCGCCTCGCGCACGCCTTCCAGCGTATCGAAGTTGCCCAGTGACCTGGCAAACTCGTCATCCAGGTCAGGCAGGCTCTTACGCTCGATATTGCTCACCGTGATGACCACGCGCAGGGTCTGGCCCACGTACTCTTGAGGCTGATAGCCCTCGGGCAGCGTCACCTCGTACTCAATAGTCTGGCCGACCAATGACCCGTTCAGGTGGGCGGACAGCTGGGGAATCGGGGCCAGTTCAGACTCATCGGCGCGCAGCACGTACTCAAAGCTCTCCTGATCAATCAGGGTCTCCTCGCCGATCGTCGCCTTGATCGCCATGGTCACCTGGTTGTCGTCCTCGGCGGGTTGATCGTCCACGGCCTGCCAGGGGGCCTGATCCTGCTGCAGGCGACTGAGCACCTGATCAATTTCGTCTGGCCCGATATCCGTGCTGGGCGGGGCAACCCGCAGGTCGTGGTAGTCGCCCAGGGTCACCGACGGCTGCACGACCACTGTCGCCTTGAAGCGCATCGTCTGGGTGGGGTCGGGGGCCGCGCCCTCCTCCTGGTCGGCCAGGTTGATCTCCGGCTGCGTCAGCGGCTGCAGGTGGTGCTCGTCCATGGCCTTGGTGTAGGCCTCGCTCACCGCGATCTCCACGGCCTCCTGCACCAAGGCTTCCTGACCAACCGCGCGCTCCACCATAGCGCGCGGCGCCTTCCCTTTGCGGAAGCCAGGGATGACCACCTGTTGCACAAAACGGCTGTACGCCTTCTCCGTGGCGCTCACCAGGTCCGACGGCTCAACCGTGATCGCCAGTTCTACTTTGCTCTGGGGCAACAGCTGAACATCAACACTCATGCGCGCTTGGTCCTCATTATAGTCGAGACGCAGCCACCCATCGGCGTGTGCCCTCACAACGTCAGGGCCAACGCGCCATGGTCAACCGGTCAATATACGTTGTCAGATCAGGGGTGGGGAAGGAGGGACTCGAACCCTCACGCATTGCTGCACATGATCCTAAGTCATGCCCGTCTACCATTCCGACACTTCCCCCGAAGTCGGCGACGCGCTTGCTGGGCTTTGCCGCCCACCCCGGTCATACGAACCAGGCGAGGCAAGCAGCGCCCTGGTTCGCTGAACGGTGACGCGTTAAGACTATGATAAGGGAATGCTGAAATTAGTGTCAAACCTAGGGCAGAGCCACGCGCCAGACGGCGCGGCCGTGGCTGTCGGTAACCAGCAGATGCCCCTTGTCCGCCCGGGTCACCCCCAGGGGCAAGACAGCCGACGCGCCGCTCAGACCATGCCGCGTGATCGTGGCCGGGTTGGTCGTCGTGTCATAGAATAGCAGGCCGCCGTCTGGGTCGGTTGCCACAAAGTGCGTGGCGTCCAGGACCAGCAGGCGCACCGAGTGCAGTGTGTCCGAGGCAGGGGCCGGCCATTGGCCCAGCGGAGTCCAGGCCTTGTCGAACTTCTCCACCCGCTGGTTCACGTTGTCCAACACTAGCACACTGCCGTCAGGGCCTACCGCCACATGCGCGGGCTGGTTATACTGGCCCAACGCCGCGCCCAGCGGCAACGACCGCTCGTTGAGCAGTTTGCCTCCCGCGTCGTAGACGACGATGCTGTTGCGCGCCGGATTGGCCACGTAGAGGGCGCCTGCCGCGCCACGGGCTATGCCCCGGCCAAGACCCAGCTGTCCACTCGTGCCGATAGCCCGTGTATAGGAGTTCGCCGCGCCAGAGTAGACCAGGATGTGGCCCGTATCCGAGTCCAGCACATACAACGCGCCACCACCTACGGCTAGCCCATAGGGGGACTTCAGCGCTTCGCCGCCCTTAACCAGCGAACGTAGGTAGGCGCCCTGGGCGCTATAGACCACCACCGCGTGCGCCGCCGGGTCGGCCACGTAGATCGCCCCGCCGGGCCCCACCACCGCCTCGCGCGGCTCACTAAGGTGGCCCGCCCCGCCTGCCGGCACCACGGCAACCGCTTGCAGGGGCGCCCCACTTTGCGCGGCCAACGCCCCGGCGGGGGCCACCACAGGCGCGGCGGTGGGCAGCGCCGCTGGCGTGGACGAACCGCCACGCAGCATCTGCGCAAGCACGATCACCACCAGTGCGATAGCCAGCAGCGCGGCTAGCAGCCCACGCTGCTGGCGGGGCGAACCAGCCATGCTGGTGACCACGCGGCGCGCCGCTGGCTGGGCGGTGTCGCGGTCACGGAATTTGGGCCGCCGTAGACTGGGCGCGCCTCCCGCCGCCTCGGCGTCCTGGCCGGCGCGCGCCTCGTCGGCCGTTGTCGGCTCTAGCGCCCGCGGCGCGCCTTCATCAGGCGGCAATGAGTCGTTCACGGCTTTTCCTGTTCTGCCACTCGACCTATCTATTTGGAGTGCCGGCGTGTGCTGGCCGCGCTATCCAGAAGCGGCTTCAGAATAGCATCATCGCCGAAGCCCTGTCAACACAAACTACACCTGCGCCTCCCCGCTCTGAGTAGCCAGGGCAGCCTGATACGCCAGCAGGCCTACCTCGGCGACCGCGCGCACGGCGGCGTTCTCTGGCGTCCACAGGTCGCCATCAGGCACGTCCGCCGTGAAGGCGCTGACGATATAGCGCACCTGCACGCCCTCGGGAGACCGCAGGATGACCAGGCCCACATCGTTGCGCACCCCCGAGATAGCCCCCGTCTTGTGGGCCACCTCCACCGGGGGCAGGGGCCGGCCAAGTTCCTCGGCATAGGGGTTGATGGGCAGATAACGCGGAATCATACTGTCCGCGGCGCAGTCCTTGAGGATAGCCAGCATGGCCTCGGAGGCCGCCGGGCTGACCAGTTCGCGCCGGTCCAGCAGGGTAAACAGGCGCAGCATGTCGCCCGGCGTCGTATCGGCAAATGAGCCCGGCAGGTCAAAGCTGATCTTGCGGCGCAGCACCGTGCCCCGCAGGTCCAGGCGGCGCAGCGTCGCGTTGATCGCCTCCACGCCCACGAGGTCAATCAGCATATTGGTAGCCACGTTGTCGCTGACGATGATCATCAGCTTTGCCGCGTCCTCCACCGTGAGGGTCAGACCATCACGCAGGTGCGCCAACACCCCCGACCCCATTACCCGCGCCGCGGCCCCCAGAGTGAGCCTCCGGCCCAGGTCCAGGCTGCCCTCCGCGCACTGGCGGTACACCTCGGCTAGCACGGCCACCTTGATCACGCTGGCCGAGGGGAACACCTGCTCGGCGTTGTACAGCACCGTTTCATCGGTGTTGAGCAAGGCGATAGCCACGCCCATGCGGCCGCCGGGCAGCGCCCCGGCGATGCGCGCGACGCCCTCATACAGGAGGCTCATCGCGCGTCGTTGGCCCCCAGGCGCAGGCCCAGAATTGCGCCCAGGTCACGCACGCACTCCCGCGCTCCAGCGGTGTCATGGCCTGCCTCATGGGCTACCCGCACGCCGTCGGCCAGGTCGGTCAGCGCCCGCAGCGCCGTCGGCGTATCCAGGTCGTCGTCCATCGCGGCCAGGAAGCGCTGGCGGTACGGGGCCACGTCGAAGGCGCTGCCGCTTGCCGTAGGCCCCTGTGCTACCTCGGCCAGGGCGCGGGCCAGCTCTTCGACCCCGGCCGGCCCATCATCCTGATATTCCCAGGACTGCCGATAGTGGTGTTGCGAGAGGTAAAGGCGCAGCGCGTCCGCGCTGTGCCGCCGCAACACCTGACGCACCAGCACCAGGTTGCCCAGCGACTTGCTCATCTTGGCCCCCTGGTAGCCCACCATGGCCGTGTGCATCCAGTAGCGTACAAAGGGGCGCACCCCGGTGGCATACTCGCTCTGGGCGATTTCACAGGCGTGATGGGGGAACACCAGGTCGTCGCCTCCACCATGAATATCTACCGTGGGGCCCAGGTAGTGCATGGCCATGGCCGAACACTCGATATGCCAGCCGGGCCGCCCAGGTCCCCAGGGGCTGGGCCAGGTTGGCTCGCCGGGCTGGGCGGCCTGCCACAACACAAAGTCCAGCGGATCCCGCTTTTTGGGATCGTCGGGGAAGTTGCCCCGCTCGTTGGCGATGGTCAGCATCTCTGGCCTGCTGGTCAGGCCGCCCAACACGCCGAAGTGGGGGTCGCTGTCCACCGAGAAATACACGCTGCCCTGGGACTCGTAGGCATGGCCTCCAACCAGCAGCTTCTCGATCAACGCAATCATGCCCGGTGTCTCCTCGGTAGCCTTGGGATAGGCGTCGGGCGCGATCACATTCAGGCTAGCCATATCTTCCAGAAACAGGGCGGTCTGTTCGCGGCCTAGGGCGTCCCAGGTGGTGCCCGTCTCACGGGCGCGCTTTAGGATATCATCGTCAATATCGGTCACATTCTGCACGTAGCGCACGCCGTAACCCAGATGACGCAGGTAACGACCAAGCACGTCGAAGACGACATAGGTAAAGGCATGGCCCGCATGTGTCGTGTCGTAGGGAGTGACCCCGCAGACGTACAGACGCACGACGTCACCTGCCGAGAAGTCTTCTTTCCGGCTGGTCAAGGTGTTGTACAGTTTCACGCGCACCCCCAACGAACGGCAACCATAGATGTTTGTTGCATTGCCAGCCAACCACTCCTGGTAGGGCTGGTGATCGGTCAACAGCTTGCCCCTACATGATAGGGGGCCAAGCCCATCATCGGCAACACAGCGCCGCGCCACGCACCCCTGAGAAGGCTATAGAATCCTCCAAACGGCTAGCCGGAAAGCACCCATTGAGAGGGTGCGCTGTCCCCCCGGATGCGCTACACTCGATACAAGAGTAGGTTATAGGGCGCAGTGATGGCCCGGCGCCCCCACGGTGATTAAATGGTAGCGCCAGGACCCGGCAAGGAGGCTTACGCCGATGAAAGAAGCGTGGCAACGGTTCGCGACCAGGATCTCCGTGGCCCTGCTGGCGCTCCGCGACCCAGAAGGTCAGGGTATGGCCGAGTATGCCCTGATCATCGCCTTTGTGAGCATCCTAGTCGTTATCGCCACAAAGCTGATGCAGCCAGCGCTCGTCTCCACCCTGAACACCGTGGCCAACTACCTCTAATAATCGGGCCGTTGTAGAGTCAGCTTCTGCCGCGCGGCCCCGGCCCGTCAGCTATCCGTACGCATGCTGATCGAGTTAGCCAACCTGTATGCCGCGCGGACCCCACCGATAATGCTAGACCGCGTTATCCTGGGCCAGGCGGGACGATCAGTCGCGGGGGCGCCGCTTCCCTGGTGGCGGCAAAAAAACGGCCGCGAGTGTGATCACGATGATCAGTAGGATCTGGACTGGGATTGCTGCCTGCTGCATTGTTCGTCCTTTTCTGTCTGCTACTCCGCCTCGGTGGCTTCAGCCAAACGCATAGGAGCGCTGGAGCACACGCCCTGCTGGCGCAACCAGCCTACGATGTGCGCCGGATCGGTCAGCATGGTCACCATGCCCGTCTGGATATGCTCAACCTTGAGGCGATAGGCGCCGGCGTCACCACCTTCGTCGTCCACCCATGCCTGCACGAAAAACGAGTTGTAGCGCCGCATCCCTTGTCTCCCTCATCAAATCTGCCGTGACCATTAGGCGCCCTCGCCCAGTGAGAGGTCAGCGCGGCGCGTGGATGTAATCAGCAATGGCCCACCTAGGCACTGCTCTGCCCCCACCGCGGGTAGACAGGAGAGCACACTAGGGCTTGGAAGTGTCTGCCGCGGCCGGAACCTGTTAGCGCAAGCCGAGTGTAGCCGATGCGTCTCATGGCGGTCAAGTCCTACGCTGCCCCGTAGCCCCTTCTGACCCCGCTACCGGCGGCATAGCACTTCGCGCTATCATCTCTAGAGATGTTGGCGGCGCCCACGCTCACTGGAGGGCCAGGGCAAGGGGGCCAGGCCAGCACAACGGAAAGCAGGAGGTCGTGCGGTGCGGTGCGCATATAGGGTGATAAATCAGGGCGCGTATCTGGAGAGGTCAGGCTATGCCATTGGGTAACGGCCAGCCCCGTTTTGGGCTGCAGGTCGGGCCGCAGACCGTTCCCTGGCCGGAGCTGCGCCGCTGGGTGCTCAAGGCCGAAGAGGTGGGCTTCGATACGGCCTGGCTAGCTGACCATTTCATCTGGGGCTTCCGGCATACCGAGCACCACATCGTGGAGATGTGGAGCGGCCTGGCCGCCCTGGCCGCCGTCACGTCGCGCATCCGGCTTGGTTCGCTGGTGGCCAGTGTGACCCACCGCAACCCCGGCATCACCGCTGTCAGCGCGGCGACCATTGACCAGATCAGCGGTGGGCGGTTCACTCTGGGCCTGGGCGCCGGCTGGTCGGAGGTCGAGCACCGCGCCTATGGCATCGCCCTACCGCCGCCGGCGACCCGCCTGGCCATGCTCGCCGAGGCCCTCCAGATCTGCCGGCTGCTGTGGACCGGCGACCGCGTCTCCTACGAGGGCCAGCACTATCAGCTGCACGACGCGGCCTGCGAGATCAAGCCGATCCAGCAGCCCACCATTCCGCTCTTGGTGGGGGCCATGGGCGAGCAGCTAGCCCTGCGCGTGGTGGCCCAGCACGCTGACATCTGGAACATGGTGGGCGGCGACCACGTGGCCCTGGCCCGCAAGATGGACCTGCTGGACCGCTACTGCACTGAGGCGGGCCGCGACCCGGCTACCCTGCGGCGCACCATTGAAGTGCCCTTTGCCGTGGCCGACGACGACGCGACGCTGCGACGGCGCGTCGAGCGCATCGGGCGCATGCGCGGCTACACGCCTCAGCAGGCCCAGGACAACGCCATCACGGGCACACCCGAGCAATGTGTGGAGAAGATCCAGCGCTACCTGGATATGGGCGTGGATGAGTTCATGTTGATTTCCCTGGCCCCGTTCGATGACGACGAACTGGAGCTGTTCGCCACTCGGGTCATGCCCGCCTTCGGCCAGACGCCGTGACTGGCATGATCCCCCTATACACCCGCGTATCCTATCCTGATCAGGCGGCGGTGTCCGCCGCGGGCGCTGTGGCCTTCTGCACGAAGGGCAAAACCGCCCCAGGTGTCTGTCCGTTTGGGTCCTCGGTCCGGCGCCATGGCGACATACCCCCGAGGCTAACCGAGCTAACGAGAGGAGCGTCTGAATGTCTGTAACACCAGCACGTCCGGCGGCCCGCCCAACGATGGCGCAGGCCCATGGCTGAGCCGCGCCTGGCCCTGGCCCTGATCGGCTGCGGCGGCATGGGCCTGCGTCACCTGCAGGGCCTGGGTGAGTTGGCCCACGCCGGCCTCTCACCTTTCGATCTGGTGGCCGTCTGCGATGCCCGTGCCGAGGCCGCCGAACGCGCCGCCACGATGGCCGAGCAGTTGCTGGGCCGGCGGCCCGCCGTTTCCACCGACGTGGCCGACCTGCTCTCCGGGGCCACGGGGGCCGCTCTGGACGCCGTGGACCTGGTCACCGACGTGGGCGCTCACCATACGCTTGGCCTGGCCGTGCTGCGCGCCGGCAAGCACCTGCTCTCTGAAAAGCCGCTGGGCCTGACCGTGCGCGCCTGCCGCCTGCTGGTGGACGCGGCGGCTCAGGCCGACGTCGTGCTGGCCACCGCCGAGAACTACCGCCACGATCCGCTCAACCGGCTGGTCAAGGCCCTGCTGGAGGGCGGCGCTATCGGCCAGCCGTTCATGGCCCTGCAGGAGTCGGTGGGCGGCGGCCGCGCCGTGGCCATTACGCCCTGGCGGCACCTCAAGGACCGTGGCGGCATCGTGTTGGATATGGGCGTCCACTACGCCGACCTGTGGCGCTATTTCATGGGTCCGCTGCGCCGCGTCGGCGGGCGGGTCGCCCTCTTCGAGCCGCTGCGCTACCCGGCGCCAATGGGCGGCCCAATGGCCACCTACTACGGTAGCCCCACCTCGCTGGACCCCGTGCAGGCCACGGCGGAGGACACCTCGGCGGGCCAGGTCGTCTTCGAGAGTGGGGCGATCGGCCAGTGGCTGCTCAGCCTGGCCGGCCACGGCCAGGGCCACTTCCTGCGCCGCTTCTACGGCAGCGAGGGCTCCCTGGAGACGCCGGCGGATCGCACTGGCCGCGGCATCCTCTACGCCGGACCCCACGGCTACCCGCCTAGTTCGGGGGGCGCGCCTGGCCAGCCCAACACCTCCAGCGGCCAACAGGTGGTGGATGACGCGCTGGCCCGCGCCCTTGTGCCCCACTTCAGCCTGAATGAGCCCACGACGCGGCTGTTCGGGGCCTCCCTGCTGACCTCCTACGACCTGCCCTTCGAGGTGATTGACCGCCGTTTGCTGGCCCTGGAGATGGCCGACTTCAGCCAGGCCATCCTGCAAGGACGGCCCCCCGAGGTGGACGGCCTTGATGGCCTGGAAGCCGTCGCCGCCGTCTACGCCTTCTTCGAGTCGTCGGCCCTGGGCCGCGAGGTCACCCTGGGCGAAGTGGCCGGCGGCGCCGTGGCCACCTACCAGCATGAGATTGACCTGGCCCTGGGGCTGGCCTGAACCATCTGGCTGTCAGCCTGCCAGAGCGGCCCACGGGGCAGCCTGCGCGCGTGACCCGGCAAATGTCGGGGTGGTTCAGCTACAATCATATAAGCGTAAAAAGAAGGCGGCCCATCATGCATGAACCCTGGCAAGCCTTTCTGGAGATCGGCACGATTCAGGCCATGGCCTATCCCGAGGTGCGGCTGGGCGATGGCCCCATCCTGGAGACTGCGCGCCGCATCGCCCAGGACCCTTTCTGGACGGCGATTGAGGTGGGCGAGGTGCTGGACGACACAGTGCGCGGCCAGCTTGCCGAGCTGCTGCGCGTCGGCGGCATGACCGTGATCTACTGCGCCGCCCTGCCCATCCTGATCCACAAGCTGCCTATCGCCTCGCCCGATGAGCAGGCCCGCCAGGGCGCCGTGGCAACGCTGCGCCGCCATATTGACCACGCCTATGAGCTGGGAGCCCGCCTGCTGATGGCCTGCAGTGGGCGTGACCCCGGCCCGGAGACCCGCGCCGCCGCCAACGACGCCTTTGTGCGTTCGCTAGGCGAGCTGTGCGCCTACGCCCGCCAGCGGGCCACCGACTACGTGCTGGGCATCACCTTCGAGAACTTCGACTACAACGTGGAGAAGAAATTCCTGGTCGGCCCCACCACACAGGCCGCCGAGGTGGTGCGCGCCGTGCGCGCCGCTGGCCACCCCAACATGGGCCTCACCGTGGACCTCAGCCACCTGCCCCTGCTCGGCGAGACGCCCGCCCACGCCCTGAGCGCCGCCGGGGAGTACCTGCTGCACGCCCACATCGGCAACTGCATCCTGCGCAACAAACAGCACCCCTTCTTCGGCGACAACCACCCCCGCTTCGGCATCCCTGACGGTGAGAACGGCGTCCCCGAGGTGGCTGAGTTCATCCGTCAGCTGCGCGCGCAGGGCTTCTTCAGCCGCGCCGTGCCCACCGGCCGCCCCGTGCTGACCATTGAGGTCAAGCCCATGCCTGGCGAGGACGGCGACCTGGTGCTGGCCAACGCCCAGCGCGTCTGGCAGCAGGCTTGGGCCGTCGCATGACCACTCCCCCCATCAGCCTCATGCCCTACTCCAGCAGGCCAGCCCAGTTCGGCTTTTGCCTGCCCATCTTCGCCCACCCCGGCCCGGCCCTGTTCCGCACCCCCAGCTACCAGGCGCTCGACCCCCGCGGTGTGCTCGACGCCGCCGTGGAGTGCGAACGCCTGGGCTACGACTCGTTGTGGGTGGCCGACCACTTCTTCCTGGGCCAGGATGGGGCCATCCTGGAGGGGTGGACCACCCTGTGCGTGCTTGCTGGCCTGACCAGCCGTATCCGCCTGGGCACGATCCACCTCTGCACGGGCTTCCGCAACCCGGCGCTGCTGGCCAAAATGGCCGCCACGCTGGACGCGCTCAGCGGTGGCCGGCTGATCTTCTTCGCCGACTCGGGCAACCGCGCCGCCGAGTTCGCCGCCTACGACTTCCCCTGGCACGCCGATAGCCGGGAGCGCAACACGCGCATGCGCGAGGCCCTGGACCTGATCCTGGCCCTGTGGACCCAGCCAGGGCCGGTCACCTTTAGCGGCGCCCACTACGCGGCGCGCCAGGCTATTTGCCTGCCCCGCCCGGTGCAACAACCGCGCCCGCCGCTGTGGCTCGGCGAGACGCCCGACGAGGTGATGCTGCGCGCCGTGGCCGAGCTGGCCGATGGCTGGAACACCACGCCCGTCTCGCCCGCCGACCTGCCCGCGCGGCTAGAGCGCGTGCGCGCCGCCTGCCAGGCCGCCGGCCGGCCCTTCGAGGACCTGGAGCTATCGCTGGAGACGCAGGTGCTGGTAGCCCCCACCCGCGACGCCGTGGAGCAACGGCTCGCCTACGCCGCCAGCCTGGCCCCGCCCACTGGGCCCGGCGGCCCATTCCCCGGACCAGCCAACCCGGCCCTACTCCGCGATCAGTGGCTGGTGGGCACCCCCGACGAGGTGGCCGCCCAGATTGAGGTCTACCGCGCGCTGGGCATCAGCCACTTCATGCTGTGGTTTATGGACTACCCCAGCCTGGACGGCCTACGCCTGTTCGCCTCTGAGGTCAGGCCCCGCCTATCGTAATCCCCCGCGGGCGCCGCCGCACTCTTCCGCAAGGCCCCATTTCAGGCTGAAACGAGGCCTTGCCAGGAATGACTTTCCAGCCACCATCTGGCGATCAACGTTGCATGACAATAGACCGAGTGATCCCGGTCTCGAAACGAGATAGTTGTTTCCTGGTTGACACGGAGCGGCCGGCGTCTGTCAGCCAGTCCCTACAGATGATTCAGGAGGAAAGCCATGCAAGACAGCGATCGGTTCGCCCGCGTCGCCGTGATCGGCCCGGGCATGATGGGACCCGGCATCGCACTGAACCTGGCCCAGGGCGGCTGCCGCGTGGCCCTGATCGGCCGCACCCCGGCCAGCGTGCAGGCCGGCCTGGGCCGCCTGGAGACAGCGCTGGCCTACCTGGTGGAGCACCGCTTGCTGCCCCCGGAGCAGGCCCCCACCCTGCGCGAGCGGGTGTGGGGCGCCACCAACCTGGCCGAGGGCGTGGCTGGCGCGGGCCTGGTTCAGGAGTCCATCGTCGAGGATCTGGCGATCAAGCAGGACCTGTTCCGCCGCCTGGAAGAGCTGTGCCCTCCGGACACCCTGCTCACCTCGGATACCTCCGGCCTGCGCATCTCCGACATCGCCGCCGGCCTGGCCCACCGCCATCGCACGGCCACCCTGCACTACTGGAACCCGCCCCACCTGATGCCGTTGGTCGAGATCACCCAGGGCGAGCACACCTCCGAAGAGACCGTGCAGGCCCTGGTCGCCCTGATGACGCGCTGTGGTCGCGCCGCCGTGGTCGCCCGCAAGGACCAGCCTGGCCAGCTGGGCAACCGCCTGCAGCACGCCGTGCTGCGCGAGGCCCTGGCCATGGTGCGCGAGGGCGTGGCCAGCCCCGAAGACATTGATCTGGCCCTCAAGATGGGTCCAGGCCGCCGCTGGCCCGTCTACGGCATCCTGGAGCACCACGACCTGATCGGCCTGGACCTGGCCCTGGCCGTCCACCGCTCTCTGCTGCCGGTGCTCAACCACTCGCCCGAGCCATCGCCTCTGCTGCAAGAAAAGGTGGCCCAGGGCGAGTTGGGCGTCAAGAGCGGCCGCGGTATCTACGACTGGTCACAGCGCGACGCCGACGCCGTGCGGTCCAGACGCGACGCCTTCCTGTGCGCCCTGGCTCGCGACGACATCGGCTCGTAACTCGCGACGACATCAGCTCCTGACCCGAGCCGGCAGCGCCGCGCGTTGTCCTCGCACCATCTCCTCGTAGACCCACAGGCGCTCCGGCGCGAACCCGTGCTTGGCCGCGATCACCCCGGTGAACCAGGCCACGTCCATCGAGCAGCAGTAGGGCAACCCAGCCGCCGTGGCCTTGTAGAGGGTCATGATGGCCTCGGCATGCTCCGGCCTGTAGGTCACAACTGGCATCGTCCGGATCCTTTCTTACTGTCTCGTCGTGCCGATGGCGCGTTCGCTCAGGCCAACCTGACCACGGGCGGCGCCAGCACCCGCAGCGCCCCAGGGAGCACCGTAAACGTGACCTCCGGGCAGACATCCCCGACCACCTCGCCGTCCACCTGCAGCAACAGCTCGCGCTCACTGGTTACCCGCACACCGGTCACCGTGTGGTGGGCTACGCCGGGCCGACCCAGATGCGCCCCGCGATAAACCCGCGGGATCAGGTCCAGCAGCAGCCTGGGGCGGCTCACGCCGCCCGCCCACAAGACCTCCAGCAGGCCATCGTCCCACTGGGCCATGGGTGCCACACGCATGCCCCCGCCATAGGCTTGCCCATTGGCCACCACCAGCAAGGCCAGGTCCACCGCCACACCCCGGGCGTCATCGCCCACGAACACGCGCACCGGCACATCGCGGTGGGCCAGCGCCGTCCACACCGCCGCCATCAGAAAGGCCCCCTTGCCGCCCAGCGCGCGGGGCAGCCGCGCCGCACGGCGCACAGCGTGGCCGCCCAACCCCAGGTCGGCCACATTCAGGAAGTGGCGCGCCACTCCTCCCCCCTGGCCATAGGCCACCCGCCCCACATCCATAACCCGCCCGCGGCCCGCCAGCAGGGTCGCCACGGCCGCTTGGCCGTGGGGCAGCCCCAGGCCGTGGGCCAGATCGTTGCTCGTGCCACAGGGGATCAGACCAAAGCACGCCGCCGGGTTGATCGGTTCGCCCCGGGCATTGTCGGCAAAGAACCCGTTGGCTACCAGGTTCGCCGTGCCGTCCCCGCCCACGGCCACCACGGTGGGCCAGCCCTCACGCAGCGCCTGCCGCGTCAGCTCAGTCACCCCGGCAGGCGTGCCAGGCCTGGCCTCCTGCACAACACATCCACCCCGACGCAAGGCAGCCGCACAGGCCGGCCAAAGCTGGCCCGACCTCCCACCGCCCGCCGCCGGGTTAACCACCACGAAGACGCCCCTGGAGCCATCAGGAGGGCGGCGGCCCACGCGCTACGTCCCGCGCGCCGCGGCTGTTCTGGATCGCCTGTAGGAGCGCCACTGAGCCAGCCCGAACAGAGCCACGCCCAGCAGCGGCGAGAGGCCGATAGCCCAGCCCACCCCATCGGCCATCTGCGGCGGCGGCGCGACCACGATCCAGGTGGGTACGGCCACCACGGCGGCAAACCCGATCGCCGCCAGGACCACCGAGCGGCCCAGCCGCCGGCTCTCCACCCCGCCCCCTGCTCCGCCAGGCGCCTGCCGTAGCGCCACGGCCAGCCCATGACCCAGCCACCCGGCCAGCGCGCCGATAACCATGGCGGCTAGCAGCGTGGCCGGCAAGGTGTCCCGCGCCGCCGAGGCCGCATACCCGTTGTCGCTCAGGCCCGCGGCCCATGGCCGATCAAGCAGGGTCAGGGTTAGGCCCACCAGCGCGCCGGCCGCCATGGCTAGCGCCAGATGGCGGCCACCCCTCCGGCGGCGGCCCACGCCGACCAGCAGGTCTACGATCACCCCATAGGCCAGCACAAACGCCGGCAACACAAAGGGGATCACGGCGAAGGTGGGCGCACTGTCGCGGTAGCTGTCTCCGGTGGCCGCCGAGGAGAACTGCATCAGCGGCGGCACGATCCAGGCCAGGGCCACGCGCAGCGCCGTGAACACCGCCGCCAGCGCCGTCGCCCCGCCGCGCCACGGCACGGTTAGCGCCGCCGCCACCAGGGCCAGGCTCACACTGGGGGCCACCAGCAGGGGGTACAGGGCCAAATTGGCCGGTCCCAAGGTCAGCAGTTGGTGGTCCCAGACGCTCGGCTCCACCAGCAACCCCGTGGTGATCAGCAACTCCACGGTCAGGCTCAGCAGCAGACCAGCATAGACCGGCCACGCCAGCGCCGTGCCCGCCGAGGCGCGCCGCAGCAGATCGCCACACGAGTAGAACAGGCCCAGTAGGGCGATGCCCGCGCCGAGCAGGCCCATCACGTGGAACGGCGCCCACAGCGTCACATCAATGCCATACAACCCGTGCCAGTAGTTATCGAACGGTGCGGCAAACAGCACGGCCAGGAACCCAAAGCCGGAGAGCGCCACGCCCAGCGGGGCCCGGAAGGCCCCCAGCACGGCCACGGTGGTCCGCCCATCCACACCGGAGAAACCCTGGTAGTAGCGCAGCGTCTCGCGCAGCACAAAGGCCACACAGGCCAGGCCACCGACGGCGATGCCGCTATACAGCATCAGGTGCGGCGGGATCCAGAACGAGTCCCGCCCCAACGTGGCGTGCCACTGCACGTCCCACACCACGCCCACCACGGCCTGCAGCAGACAGTACAGTACCAGGGAGGCCACACCCGCCCGTAGCATGCTCTCGCGGGCCTCAGCGCGCTCACTGCCGGCGTCGGAGTGGACGGGCGCCGCACGGCGGCGCCCGTCCGGCCTCGAAAGTACGTCAGCTGCCATGCCCCACGCCTCCCCACCAGAGAACTCACGGGCCACGCTGGCTGCCCGGCCGATCACACGGCGCCAGTGGGCCGCTCCACCGCCTAGCTGATCGTGGCATCAGCGGGGACACCCCCACGCCCGCTCCACCGCGTGTGGCCAGGCGCTGGTACGAGATACAAAGAAGAGGAGGGCACGGCCGGAATCGAACCGGCGAATAGAGGTTTTGCAGACCTCCGCCTTAACCACTTGGCCACGTGCCCTGATACTGCTGGCTTCCTGAGCCGCTATCGCTCACATAGTACAATGGTTGGAGCAGGCCTGCCCAGGGGGCAGCCCGTCCAACCATCGCGCGCATGTGGAGCGGAAGACCGGATTCGAACCGGCGACCCTCTCCTTGGCAAGGAGATGCTCTACCACTGAGCCACTTCCGCATTAGGTGTGCCGAGACGCGGGCTCGAACCGCGGACACCAGCATTTTCAGTGCTGTGCTCTACCAACTGAGCTATCTCGGCCCCTGGCCCGCAGGACTCCGAGCGCCAAGACGGTTCGCCTCGACGTACCGTTGTCGGCTGCGCAGCAAAGATAGTATACCCAACGCTCTACCCACTGTCAAGGAGTCGTCGTCGCCCATTTTGGACCCAGTCGTGGTGCGACCAGGGGGATGCCCTGCTCTACGGTTAGGGGCGGCCTTGGCCTCAGCGCCCGGCGGCGGCCCCATGGCGTCATGGCCGTCCAGATTGGCGCTGCCCGGTTGCTCTCGCGTCCCTGGATCAACGGCTGGGAGCGTTCCCCTCTCCCATCAGAAGCCGTGTGTGGTACGCTGCACCATGCATGAACCTGCACGTCTATCTGGCCGCGGCCCGACCGTGGTCGAGGGCGGAACCCCAGCAGGAACGGCTGAAGTGGGCGGAGCCCGGCCACGCCCGCGCCAGCAGCGCCCTTATGATGAGAGGACCAACACACCCGTGAGCAGCGTTGATCTGGAGCGGCTGCGCGTATTTGCCGAGGTAGCCCGCCAGGGCAGTGTCACCCGCGCGGCCCGCCGGCTGCGATTGCAGCAACCCACCGTCAGCCATGCCCTGGCCGCGCTGGAACGCGAGGTGGGGGCCATCCTGCTGGAGCGCCTGCCCAAGGGGGTGCGCCTGACCCCCGCCGGCGCCGCGCTGCTGCCCTACGCCCGCCAGGTGCCTAGCCTGGCCGATGAAGGCGTGGGAGCAGCCCGCCAGGCCGCCGGCCTGGCCGCCCGCAAGGTGACCCTGGGCTGCGCCGAGACGCCCGCCACCTACCTGCTGCCGCGCCTGCTGCGCGCCCTACGCGCCCGCCACCCCGAGGTGGAGGTGACCCTGGATGTGGGCAACGCGGCGCGTATCCTGGATGCCGTGCTGACTGGCGCGGTGGACCTGGCCCTGCTGACCGACCGCGAAACCCATCCAACTCTCGAGGGTGAGCCGATCCTGCAAGATCGCTTTGTCGCCGTGACCGCCCCTGATGACCCATGGGCGGAACGCCACGCGGTGACCCCCACCGATCTGCTGGGCCGCCGGCTGCTCTTGCGCGAACACGGCGCGGCCACCCGCGCCTTTGTGGACGAGATGTTCCGCCGCGAGGGCCTCACCCCCACCGAGACCCTGGAGGTGGCCAGCGTGGAAGCGCTCAAGCGCCTGGCCGAAGCCGCCGTCGGTGTGGCTATCGTGCCGGGCATCGCCGTCGCCCGCGAGACCTCCGCCGGCCACCTGCACCCCCTGACCCTGCAGACTGCCGGCACAGCGATTACCTACCGCTGCGTGCGCCTGCGCGGCCGCCCCACCACCGAGGCCATGGAGCGGGTCACCGCGCTGTTCCGCCACTGGCAGGACGCTCCCTGAACGCAAGCGGGCCACCGCGCCGTGATGGCGCGGTGGCCCACAATCGTCGGTTGTCGTCCACGGAAGGTTGTAGCGGGCTAGTCGCCCGCGCTGGCGGTCTCCTCGGTGGCCTCGGTAGCGCCCTCGGCAGGGGTTTCACCCTCTGGCGCCTCCACATCGTCCTCGGCGGCCGCCTGTGGCGCCACGATCTTGAACACCAGTTCGTCGCCGGGCGTCTTGAGCTCCAGCTTGCCGCTGATAGGCAGGTCACGCACATAGATGCCCTCGTGCGAGTCGTGCAGGTTGCTCACATCCACCTCAATGTCCGGTGGCAGATCCATGGGCAACCCGCTGACCTCGACAAACTCAAGCGCCTGCAACAGGATCCCCGTGCCGGCCAGCACCGACTCCGGCTGGCCTGACGACACGATGGGGATCGTCGCCGTGATCTTCTCCAGCAGGTTGACCTGGTAAAACTGCACGTGCAACACGTTGCCCGAGCGTGGGTCGGTCGTCGCATGGTGAACCATCACCGGCCGTGGGGCTTCGCCAGCTATCTCAAGCTGCAGGATCGTCGTGGACGCTAGCTTGTGGTGCAACCGGTTGAACGTGTTCGTGTTGATCGTCACCGCCGTGGACGGCACATTGTGGCCATAGATATTGGCCGGCGTCTTGCCAGCCCGGCGTAGTTGGGCGACCTTTTTACCCAGGATCGTGCGCGGTTCGGCTGAAATGGTGATCTGCGCCATGGGGCCTCCTCATTGCTGTGGCCTTGCGGCCGCCTTCATCATGTACGCGGTCCATTATACGCTATCCGCCGCCATGCCGAAGGTCCCCGCCGCTACGACACACCGCTACGTAGGCAAGAGGCCTCTACGGGTAGTCTCCTCGGGCGACAGTTTGGCGGTTAACTCTGGCTAGAGGGAGCCGGCGTTGGCAGCAGCGGCGAGGTCACGTCGTCCAGCCTGCTGGCCGTGGCCAGTCCATCGCCTCGCCCATTGGTTGTGCTGGGGGCACGGCGTGGTGGGGTCGCCTGCTGCCCCTCGCCCGGGGTATTCAGGTTGAACAGCGTGGTAGCCAGGCCGGCCAGGCTGCCCATGTCCGAAGGCACCACGATCACCTTGTTTGCTGGGTTCTCGGAGAGCTTGGGCAGCATCTGCATATATTGGTACTGTAGCGCCTCCGGCGTGGCCCCCGATGAGTTGACTGCCTCGAACACGACGGCCACGGCCTTGGCCTGGGCCTCCTGGACCGTCACCAGGGCCTGCGCCTCGCCTTCGGCGCGCAGCATGGCCGCCTGCCGCTCGCCCTCAGCCTGCAGGATCACCGCTTGCCGCTGGCCCTCCGCCCGCAGGATGGACGACTGCTTCTCGCCCTCGGCGGTCAGGATTGAGGCGCGCTTGTTGCGCTCGGCCTGCATCTGCTTCTCCATGGCCAGCTGGATCTCTTTGGGCGGCATGATGTCTTTCAGCTCCACCCGGTTGACCCGCACGCCCCACTTCTCGGTCACCTCGTCCAGCACAAGCCGCAGGCGGGCGTTGATCTCGTCGCGGCTGGTCAAGCTGGTGTCCAGGGCCAGGCCGCCGAAGATGTTGCGCAGCGTTGTCTGGGTCAGTTGCTCCATGGCCTGCAGGAAGTTGGTCACCTGATAGGTGGCGTTCTTGGCGTCAATAATCTGGTAGTAGACCACACTGGTCACATTGATCGTCACGTTATCCGATGTAATCACCGGCTGCGGCTGAAACGACACGACTTGCTCACGCATATCTAGCAGCGGCAGCATCTTATCTACAAACGGCCAGACGATCATGATGCCGCTCTCCGCCGTGCGGTTATAGTTGCCCAGCCGCTGCACAATGCCCACCCGCGCCTGCGGGATGACCCGCACCGTGCGCCAGAACATGCCGAACAGGGCCAGAATAGCCATGACAAGGACGATTTCTACACCACCAAGCATGATAACCTCCCTAGGTCTTCCCAAACACCCACCGCGCGACGGCCTGTTGGAGGGCCAACCGCTCGCTTATAAGCTGGCGGCCTCCTCCCGGAGCAGCGCCTCCGGCCCCGCTGGCTCCACGAAAGCGGTCAGACCATCCACGAACACCACGCGCACACGGTTCCCACTGACGATCCGCGCGCCCGGCTCAAGGGCACGCGCAGTCCAGAACTCGCCTTTGCCCAGCTGGATCATGCCACTCGAGGTGGTCACATCCTCCACTACGGTGCCCTGCCGGTCGGGCCGCACACCCTGGTTGGTCAGCATGCCCCGGGGCACCGGCCTGCTCAATAGATGCAGGGTGCGCGGGCGCACTGCCCCCAGTAGGGCGACCGACACGACCAGAAACGCGGCTAGCTGCAGGGGCGCCCACAGTCCCAACGCGGCCAGCGCGGCGACGGCAAATGCGGCCACACCGAAATACAGCAGATAAAGCGCCATGGTGGCGCTCTCCCCCACCAGGGCAAGCACGCCCAATATTATCCAGATCCACCACGGCATAGCGCCCGTTGCCCCTTCCAGGTGTCGCGGTCGCATCCGCGCCAATCCCTGTGTCTTTATTGTAACACCACCCTGCCCACCGGCACAGCGCCGCCCGACCTCCCCTGATGATCAAGGGCCGTGGGCGCCCGCAAGGAACGCCTCGGCGCCCGAAGATTCTGAACGTCCTCCGGGTACGGGCGTCGGCAAGTGACGCCCCTGCACCCGAATGCCTGACGGCCCATAGGCGCCAGGCCTCCCACCAGAGGCGGAATACCCTGAGAGTGGGCCAGCCGAGCTATGCCTGGTCGGCGTCGGTGGGCGTGGTTGGGGTGAGCGTATCGCGGCGGCCCAGCGTAGCAACCACCTCAATGCTGGCCGTCTGGGGAAACAGGTCCACGGGGTACACACTCAACGTCTGATAGCCCCGCGCCTCCAGCAGCCCCAGATCGCGGGCCAGGGTCGCCGGGTCGCAGGAGACGTAGACCACCCGGCGCAAGGCCAGGCGGCCCAGTTCATCCAGCACGTCGAGGCCGCAGCCGGAGCGCGGGGGATCCAGCACCGCCGCGTCGGCCATGCCCTTGGTGATCTCGCGCAGGCGTGCCGCGGCGGCGCCAGGCATCAGGGTGACGTTGCGTATCCCGTTCAACTCGGCGCTGGCCCGCGCGTCTTCCACCGCCTGGGGGTCCGCCTCAATGGCCAGCACCTCGGCCGCCGCGCTGCTCAGGGGCAGGGCAAACGCCCCCGCCCCACTGTACACGTCCAGCAGGGTCTGGCCGCTCAGGTCGCCTAGCCCAGCCCTGATCTGACTCAGCAACAGCTCCGCCGCGCTAGGGTTGACCTGAAAGAAGGTCAGGGGACTGAGGTGATAGAGGATGCCAGCAAAACGCGTGCGCAGCGCTCCCTGGCCCCACATCGTGGTGGCCCGCCCGCCCACCCGGTCTGGCGCCGCCGCCACGCCCCACAGTCCGCAGGCCTCGCCCAGCACCGCCGCCAGGTCGGCCAGGGGATGCGGCTCATCCAGCGCCACCGGCTGAATTAGCGCTTCCTGCGGCGTGAGCACGACCGGCTCGACCGGCTCACCTTCGTCCACCCCGCTGCCCGCCGGAGCGTCCTCGTCGGGCAGGCCGGGCTGGGGGTGCAGCACCAGCACCACGCGCTGCACGGTCGGATCGTCGGCGTCAGGCAGGCAGCGCGCCGTGATCTCAGCGACCCGCCCACGCAGCGCCGCCGCCAGATCGTCCTGAGCCAGCCGATGCAGCGCCGCCGCCAGCGGCGGAGCCACGATGTAGCAGGCCTCCACGGCCACCGCCTCACGCCCGCCGGCTCGGCGATAGGCCACGTGCCCCTGGGGGTCCACCGTCCAGCGCGCCTTTGTGCGGTAGGCCCACGGCGCGGGCGAGGCCAGCGTCAGGCCTACCTCCGGCTCGCTCAACCGGCCCACGCGGCGCAGCAGGTCGGCCACGATCCGCTGCTTGTGTTGTAGCTGGGCGTCGTAGCGGATGTGCTGGTACTGGCACCCACCGCACACGCCATCATATTGCGCCGCTCCCTTTGACTCCGTCAGCAGGGGCACGGCCCCCCGCCGCGTCCCGTTCTCGCCAAAATAGGGGCACGGTGGGTCGGCGCGTTCGCCCGGTTGCAGCACGGCCAAGGCGGTGGCCTCGGCGTAGCTCTTGCGCGCCGCCGTCAGGCGCACGCGCACCCGCTCGCCCGGCTGGCCGCCGGCCACGAAGACGACACGGCCCTCTAGCCGGCCCACCATGCGGCCGCCAAAAGCGGCGCCGTGCAGGTCCAGATCCACCGCGCCCATCGTCTCCGGCCGCAGAGGGGGCAGCGCCTCGGCCTGCGCCGCCGCGCGCTGACGCGCCCGCTCCCGCTTGATCCAGCGGGCCGAGCGGGGCGTGGCAGCGTCCCCCGGCTCGCCTTCCTGCTCGGCCCCATCAGCGGCGATCTGGCTCATCTCCTGCTCATCCACCAACATCACCCACTTCCAGTGTGCGCTGCAGGATCTGGCGGGTCAGGTTGGGGTCGGCCTTGCCCTTGGTGGCCGCCATCACCTTGCCCACCAGAAACTGAAAGGCCGTGGTCTTGCCCGCCCGGTAGTCGCTGACCGCCTGAGGGTTGCCCTCCATGGCCGCGCGGATCACCGCCTCCAGCTCGTCGGCGTCGCTCACCTGCACCAGCCCCTCCTCGCGCACCACGGTGGCCGCATCCTTGCCGGTGACGAACATGCGCTCGAACACCTGTTTGGCCAGTTTGGTGGAGAGGGTGCCGTTGGCCAGCAGCTCCAGCATGCCGCCCAGGTGGCGTGGCGTCACCTGGCAGGCCCCCAGCTCCTGGCCACTGGTGTGCAGTAGGTATTGCAGGTCGCCCACGATCCAGTTGGCCACGGCGCGGCCATCATCGCCGGGAGCCAGGCCCACGGCCTCCTCGAAATAGTCGGCCAGTTCCTTGGCCGAGGTGAGCTGCTCCGCCGTGGCCTCAGGCAGGCCGTACCGCTGGGCCAGCCGCGTGGTTCGCGCGTCGGCCAGTTCGGGCAGCGCGGCGCGGATGCCCTCCACAACCGCGCGCTCCATTAGCAGTGGGGGCAGGTCCGGCTCGGGAAAGTAGCGGTAGTCGTGGGCAAACTCTTTTGTGCGCTGCGGCACCGTCTGGCCCAAGTCCTCCGACCAGCCCCGCGTCTCCTGGATCAGCGCCTCGCCCGACGAGAGGGCGCGCCGCTGGCGCTCAATCTCGAACTCCAGCGCGCCCATCACCGCCCGGAAGCTGTTCACGTTTTTGATCTCTGTCTTGTAGGTGGGCAACTCGCTAGACCCGGCGGGGCGTAGCGAGATATTGACATCGCAGCGCAGGCTGCCCTTCTCCATGTCGCCATTGTTCACCCCCAGGTACTGCAGCACACCGCGCAGGGCCATGAAGTAGGCCCGCGCCTCCTCGGGTGAGTTGATCTCCGGCTCACTGACGATCTCCATCAGCGGCACGCCCGCCCGGTTCACATCCATCAGGCTGTACTGCTGCCCGCCCTCCGAGCGGTGCAGCAGCTTGGCCGTGTCCTCCTCCAGATGCACACGGGTGATGCCAATGCGCTTGGCCCGCCCCCCTACCTTGATGTCCAGGTAGCCGGTGCGGCTGAGCGGCATGTCGTACTGCGAGATCTGATAGCCCTTGACTAGGTCCGGGTAGGGGTAGTTCTTGCGGTCGAACTTGCTGAACTCGGGGATCTCACAGTGCAGAGCCAGCGCGGTCATCACCGTCTTGCGCACCGCCTCGCCGTTGATCAGGGGCAGCACGCCGGGCATGCCCAAGCACACCGGGCACACCCGCGTGTTAGGCGGCGCGTCGGCGTAGGCGGTGCTGCAAGCGCAAAACATCTTGCTCACGGTGAGTAGCTGGGCGTGTACCTCCAGGCCGATCACCGGCTTATACGCGTGCTGAGCGGCGAACGCCGGGTACTGCGTGTCCGTCGTGGTGGTAGTCATCGGGTTGTTCTCCTCGCGGTGGTCAAGTGGCGGCTAGCGGGAACCCGCGGCGGGACCGGGCCACTCAGTCAGCTGGCGCCGAGCATCGGCTGGCGGCGCTCCACGTGCCCGCTCTGCTCGTAGGCATAGGCCACGCGCAGGCAAATCTCTTCGCCGAAAGCCGGGCCGATCACCTGCAAGCCCACCGGCAGGCCCTCCAGATAGCCGCAGGGCACTGAGATGCCTGGCAGACCGGCCATGTTGACCGGAATAGTGCAGGCGTCGTTGAGGTACATAGCCATGGGGTCATCCATCTTAGCCCCCAGGGGGAAGGCCACGGTAGGCGACACCGGGCCAACCACGGCGTCGTAGGAGGCAAACACGCGGTCGAAGTCTTCTTTGATCAGCGTGCGCGCCTTTTGGGCTTTCACGTAGTAGGCGTCGTAGTAGGTGGCCGACAGGGCATAGGTGCCCAGCATAATGCGCCGCTTCACCTCGGGCCCAAAGCCCTCGGCTCTGGTGCGGCTGTAGGCCTCCCACATCGTGTCGGCCTCCGCCGCGTACCCATAGCGCACACCCTCATAGCGGGCCAGGTTGGCGCTGGCTTCGGCGGGGGCGATGATGTAGTAGGTCGCCAGGGCGTGACGGGTGTGCGGCAGCGTCACGTCGTCCACCTGGGCGCCCAGTTCCACCAGGCGGGCGACGGCCGCGCGGATCGCCGCTTCTACACCCGGCTGCATGCCCTGCACAAAGTAGTCGCGGGGCAGGGCCAGCCGCACGCCCCGCAGGTCCGGGCGCAGCGCGGCCCGGTAGTCGGGCACGGCCACGTTCACCGACGTGGCGTCGCGCGGGTCGTACCCGGCGATCGCCTGTAGCAGCAGCGCGCAGTCCTCCACGTCCTTGGTTAGCGGGCCAATCTGGTCCAGCGAGGAGGCGAAGGCCACCAGTCCATAGCGCGACACCCGTCCATAGGTCGGCTTGAGGCCGACCACGCCGCACAGGCTGGCCGGCTGACGGATCGAGCCGCCCGTATCCGTGCCCAGCGCCAGCAGAGCCTCGTCGGCGGCGACGGCGGCAGCCGAGCCGCCGCTGGAGCCGCCGGGCACCCTGCTGGTGTCCCAGGGGTTACGGGTGGGGTGGAAGGCGCTCCACTCCGTGGAGCTACCCATGGCGAACTCATCCATATTCGTCTTGCCCACGGTCACCGCGCCACCCGCCTGCAGGCGCTCCACCACCGTGGCCGAGTAGGGCGGCACAAAGGTAGCCAGCATGCGCGAACCGCATGTCGTGGTCACGCCCTCCGTGCAGAGCAGGTCCTTGAGCGCGATAGGGATGCCGGTCAGGGGGCCGGCATCGCCTGCGGCGATGCGTTGGTCGGCGGCGCGGGCCTGCTGATCGGCCAGCTCAGGGGTCACCTGGATATAGGCGCCCACGGCGCCCTCCACGGCCTCAATGCGCGCCAGCACGGCGCGGGTCAGCTCCAGCGCGCTCACCTGGTGGTCGTCCAGGAGGCGCCGCGCCGCGTGGGCGGTCAGCCTGTACAGATCCATCGCTTACTGGTCCTCCAGGATTGCCCGCACGCGGAAATAGTCATCCTGCCGGTCAGGGGCATTGGCCAGCACCTGATCCGGGGAGAGCGAAGGGGACACGACATCGGCGCGCAGCACGTTGCGCAGCATCACAATCTGCGACGTGGGAGCAATCTGATCCGTCTCTAACTCCTGAAGCACGGCGATATGGCCCAGAATGCCCTCTAGCTGCTGCTGGAGGGCCGTTTTCTCGGCCTCACTCAGCTCCAGGCGGGCCAGGTAGGCCACCTTCTCCACGTCTTCCCTGCTGATAGGCATGTCGTCTCTACCCTGCTCCTCATCACTATCGTGGGGGCGATCCGGCGCCCTGGGCCTGCCGGACGCGCGCTGCTGGCCGTCGGTAGCCCGCCAGCGCCGGCCCTATTCACGGCACGTTGGGGCACTCCGCTTGTGGCTAGCTTGCCCAAGACGGTATTATACCATCGCATATCCGCGTTATGTAAGAACCTGTCAGAGAACAACATGCGGCAAGCGCTCAGGACCGCCAGGGGCGTCTCGGCCATGCGGTGGCCGACCCCAGGCAGCCGGTACGTTGTTCGTTAACACGACCCATTGAGAAGAGAATGCCCGATTGGCGCCTAGTCACAAGCGATAGCTCCGGTGAGATCAGTGAGCACCGCACCCTGTTTGCCCAGGGTATGACCTTTGGAGGTCCGCGCCCCCTGGGCGAGATGATCCCGCTGCCCCGAGGGGCCACGCTGTGCTTTCTGCCCGGCCGGGTCGCCGCCGGCCTGAGCCGCCGCGGCGCGCCGGTCGCCGCCGAGGGCGCGGCGCGTTTCGCCGTGGGCGCCCTGTTGCCCACCGGCTATGGCCGGTTGCAACTGCCCGCCTTCGTACGTGAGGATGGAGCGCCCACCCTGCCCCTGTTCGGCTACACGGCGGTAGCCGCTCGCGCGGGCCGGCTGTACGTCGCGGCCACCCCCATTGACGACGCAGCCACCTGGCGGCCCAACCTGTTCGGCACGCCCGACCTCAAGGACCGCGTGGATACGATGCTGAGCGCCGCGCCCCACAGCAGGCTGCTGCGGCAACTGGCCCTCTGCGCGCTCGACTACGGCTGCTACACCGCTCAGAACATGTTTTATCGCCGCTGGGAGGGCGCTATCCCCTCTTCCCCGCAGTGCTCGGCGCAGTGCGTGGGCTGTATCTCCGAGCAGCTTGGCCAGGAGGTCACCTCTCCCCAGGATCGCCTGCCCTTCTCGCCTACCCCAGAGGAGATCGCCGAGGTCGCCGTGCCCCACCTGCGCGAGGCCGAGCAGGCCATGATCAGCTTCGGCCAGGGCTGCGAAGGCGACCCGCTCAACCGCTGGCGGCCCCTGGCCCAGAGTATCCGCCTGATTCGCCAGGCCACCACGCGGGGCACTATTAATATGAATACAAACGGGTGGCACACCCGTGGCCTGGACCACATGTGCGAGGCCGGCCTGGGCCGTATCCGGGTCAGCCTGTTCTCGGCCACCCACGACGGCTACAATGCCTACTATCGCCCACGCGGCTATACCCTCGATAGTGTGGAGCGCTCCATGCGCCTGGCTCATGACCGCGGCCTCTACGTGGCCATTAACCTGCTGACCTTTCCGGGCTATACCGACGCGCTGGGCGAGGTGGATGCGCTGTGCGGCCTGCTGGAACGCACCGCCGCCGATGAGGTGCAGGTGCGCACCCTCAATATAGACCCCGCGATGCTGCGGTCAGCGGTCCCCCTGCCCACCGGAGACGAGCTAGGCATCAAGGAGTTCGTGGCGACGCTGCGCCGCCGCCTGCCCGGCCTGCACGTGGCCACGCATAGCCGGCCCGCGCCGCAACGCGCCGCCGCCCCATCGGGGGAGTTGACCACGCCGCGCGTGGCCGTCGCCGCGCATGCTGAGGGGAAGAGTGGGTGATGCTTGTGCTGGGCCTCACTCTACTGGGCGTTAAGCTGACGACCACGGCTCAGTTAGCTATCCTGGCCGCGCTGGTGTTGATCGCCTTGCTCAGCGGCATCGGCCTACTCCGCCGCCTGCGCTCCGCCCGGGCTGCCGCCGCGCCGGAGATGGAGGAGCGCAACATTGATCTGAGCAGCCGCCTGGGCAAGCTCATTGACGGCGTTAGCCCGCCGCCAGCAGCGCCATCGCCCCCTCCTATTGTTCCCCAGGCGGCGGCCCCATCGCCCCTGTTGGCCATGCAGACGACCGCTCTCGACGAGCAGACCACCCGTCACACAGCCTCCCTGGGCAGCGAGAGCGCCCAGACCGCCCCGCTACGCCTATCCAACGCCTCCGTCGAGTTGGATCAGCCCGGCCCGGGTGACGCCACGCCCGCACTCCAGACCGCCCCGTTGAGCGCCTGGACCAAGCCCCAGCCCAGGCATCTGGCGGAGCGCGGGCCGTCCCAAACAGACATGTTCACACCGCCCATGGCCACACAGGAGATCGGGGGGCTCCTCTCCGACGCCGCTCTGGTGGGCGCCCAATCGTTCGAGTACCGCGCCTTCGCGGGGGCCTGGAAACCTCTCTACACCGACCCGGCGGCACTGATAGCCGCCGCCAGTTCGGCCGGGCAGACGGCGGCCCTGAGTCCACAGGTGCTCGGCGGCGTGTTTCCCGCATGGCCAACCGGACCCGATCTTGATGATGATTGGGCGGCTGTGATCAACCCGGAGCCCGCTACCGGCAGCGCCGACGCAGGCCTGGGCACGACTTGGCTGCCCTCCCAGCGCGCGGCGTCGGACGTGACCGCTCTCCCGCCAGGCCAGCCTGCCCCGGGTCAGCCCGACGGCAGGGCCAGCACGGCCCCTGACACCTGGGCCACCACACAGGTTGACGGGCAGGTAGATCAGCTGGATGATCAGGACGATTGGGCGACCCAGCCCAACTCCATGGATCACCTCTCGGCCTACCCCATCTCCCCCGTTGTGGAGGCCCCCGATCCACAAGTGCCCCGCCGCACCACCGGCGACCTGGACGATGATCAGGAACTTCAGACAGAGTGGGCCGCCTCCGCCGCCGGCCGTATTCCCCTGGAGACCCCCCAAACCGGCATGCTGCCTGGCGAGGTCTGGCCCCACACCTCACCGGCCGCCGACATGGCCGAGCAGTGGGCGCTTTCCGCGTCCCCGCCTGGCCCCGATGCGCCTGTGCTGGCCTCTGACGAAGACACCGGCACGGTGGCGCCTGCCCCGGTCCCCGACGATATAATTGGAGAAGGCGTGGTTGATCCAGGGCGGCGCGTGGCCCTGGAGGAACGTCTGGCCGGTATCCTTACCCACGCTGGCGTTCTGCGCGCCGCAATTGTGCGCCGCGATGGTCACGCCATGACCGGGGCACTGCACGATAGCGGCGAGGTGGAACGCGAGGCGTCCACCGACGCGGTGCTCACCGCCACGCTGGCGGCCAGCCTGCGTTGCACCGGCTTCGCCAACGCTGGGGCCTTCGACAGCCTGACCATCACCGGTAACGCGGCAATCCTGTTGCTCGTCGAGGTGGGGCCGCTCGGCTTGTTGGCTGTGCTGGTGCGCAAAGATACAAAAATGGGCCTACTGCGGCGTGCCCTGCGCAAGCAGGTTGAAGCCATCAAGGAGATTCTGGGGAGCACTCATGTTTCGTGATCAGGTCAAGATAATTGTGCAGTCCGGCGCGGGGGGCGACGGATCGTCCCATCTGCGCCGTGAGAAGTTTGTGCCGCGGGGCGGCCCCGATGGCGGCGATGGCGGCCGCGGTGGCAGCCTCTTCCTGCAGGCGACCAGCTCGATGAACACGCTCTATCGCTACAACTGGAAACAGCAGTTCAAGGCGGAAAGCGGCGGGGCCGGTACGGGCCGGCGCCGGCACGGCAAGACCGGCGAGGATCTGGTCCTGCCGGTGCCCGTGGGCACGCAAGTGTTCAACGATGAGACCGGCGAACTGCTGGCCGATCTGGCTACTGATGGTCAGCGCGCCATGGTCGCCCGCGGCGGCCGCGGCGGCCTGGGCAATACCCACTTCACCTCAGCCGTCCACCAGACGCCGCGCTACGCCGACAACGGCGAACCTGGCCAGGCGCTGACCCTGATGCTGGAGATGAAGCTGATCGCTGACGTCGGTCTGGTGGGCTTGCCCAACGCCGGCAAGTCAACCCTGCTCTCCGTGGTCAGCGCGGCGCGGCCCAAAATTGCTGACTACCCTTTCACCACCCTCGAGCCACACCTGGGCATGGTAGCCATGGATGGCGACGATACCTTTGTGCTGGCCGATATCCCTGGCCTGATCGAAGGGGCCCACGGGGGCGCGGGCCTGGGTCACGACTTTCTGCGTCACGTGGAGCGCACCCGTGTGCTGATCCATGTGGTGGACGCCGGTTCCGGCGATGTGCCGGCTATCCTGGCCAGCGTCGAGACGATCAATGAGGAGCTGCGCCTCTACGACGCCGAGTTAGGCGAACGGCCCCAGGTCGTCGCCGCGAATAAGATGGACCTACCCGAGGCCCGCGAGTCCTGGTCCCTGCTGCGCCGCGAACTGGAGCGCCGCGGCTACCCGGCCTATGCTATCTCAGCAGCCACTAACGAGGGCTTGGTACCCCTGCTGCGCCATGTGTGGCAGATGCTCAACGAGGCCCGCGTAGCCGAGCAGGCCGCCGAGATGGTGGTTTTAGACGACGATGTGGCCGACGACGACCTGCCGGTGCTCTCCCCTCTGGACGCTCAGGCCGACGATACCTTTACGGTCAAACGCATCCCGTCCGGCTTCCGCGTGCGCGGCTCGCGCGCCGAGCGCATCGTGGCCATGACAAACCTGACCACCGACGAGGGCATCGACAGGCTGCAGACCCAACTCAAGCGCGCCGGCATCACCAGAGCTCTGGAGCGCGCCGGCGTTAAGCAGGGCGACACCGTCTTTATCGGTGAGATGAACTTCGAGTGGGGCGACCCCCAGCCAGAGCCGGAGTCGCGCACCAGCCGCCGCCGCCGCGCTCAGGTCTGACCAGGCCTCTCATAGCGGAGGATCACGGACCAGCCCAGCCGATAAGGCCCTCACAATCATTAGCGCCATTTAGTATGCGTGCCGTGCGCAATGTTGAATCGCTCGGCATGAACCCGTCGGCTGGCAGTCCTGGCAGCCCACCACGTGGTACGGTATCGTGCTCTCTTTCCCAACCTTGCCCGCGTGCCATCCGTGCTACTGCGTCAGCGAAAAGGCGATCCGCACGGCTACGCCTATCACATCGCTGTTGCTTGTGGCCTTGTGGGGCAGGGCGACGCGGCCAGAGAGTATTTCGACCGGGCGCTGATAGAGAAGCCGACCCAGGTCTGGCATCAGGAAAACAATGATTTCATCAGGCGCCTGCGTGATCTGCTCCATGATCGCCGGGCGTACCATGCCGAGATACAGCGGCTGGTGACAGCTCGACGCCAGGAGTTGAAGCTGGACTCCAACCGCGCCGCCGAACTTCCTGACCACGCAGAGGTGAAACGACGTCAGCGGTAAGATATGAGGAGCTCTGGACGCAGCGTTAAGGGTGAACGAGCGTAATAACGACCAAGGTTCTTGCCACAGTACATGCAATGCTGAATGCTCGTTTGCATGATCGTTGAGACCGGAAACGGCGTAACTGGCGCAAATAGCTGTTCACTATCGCCTTCCTGCGTGATCCCAAGGCGGTCAACCAGTGCTACGTCAGCTCAGAGCCGTACACGGCCCGGGAGAATGGGGCCAAGGTCAAGTGGGCGCTGATCGCGCAGTCTGGCTACAACCCCTACAGCCAGATGCTGCTGACCAGCGAGAAGATGATCAAGGAGCATCCCGATTGTGGTGCGCGCCTACGTGCAGGGCTCTATTGATGGCTGGAAATCCTACTTTGCCCAGCCTGAAAAGGTGTTCGACTACCTGCGCATTGCCCCAGGGGCCACCGACTACCCACTCACCCGGGGGGCCATGCGCTTTGGTTTCGCTCAGATCAAGCCGCTGGTAACGGCTGGTGGCGCGGCGACCCATGGCATTGGCTACATTGATCCGGCCCGCATGGCCCTGCTCAAGAAGCAGATGAGCGGCGTGGGCCTCAAGCTGGACAAGGTGGACGTGTCCAAGGCCTTTACCGACCGGTTCCTGCCGGGCCAGTAGCCCGCTACGCCATCGGTGTGGCGCACGGGCGGCCTCCTCAGTAGGGGCCACCCCGTGCGGTGATGCCAACGAAACGCCGGGCTGTTCAGCCCCCCATAGCGCGCAGGGCGGGCAGCACCCGCTCACCATAGAACTCGATGAAGCTCCGTTGGTCGGCTTGCGGCGAATGCACAAAGATGTGGGTAAACCCCTGAGCGGCCAGCCTATGTAGCTCCTGTAGGTGGACCTCAGGGTCAAGGCTGACCGTCCACTTGCTCACCACGTCGTAGGGGTCCACCTTTGCCTTGGCCTGGCGCTCGATCTCCCGCGGGTCGGGGATCTCCATCATGCCGTCCAGGCCCCCGATGAACTGCCATAGCTCGGCGCCAGGCAGGGCGTGCTCTTCGGTGCCCGCCACCACGTACAGTTCGCACAACCGGGGCATGGCCGTCCCATCCTTGCCCCGCTCCGCCGCGCCTTTCTCAAACGCGGCCAGGATCTTGTCCAGAGGCAGGCCCGCCGCGCCGCCCACGGTGATCAGCCCATCGGACAGCTCACCGGCCAGCCGGGCTGATTTGGGGCCGCTGGCCGCCACGTACAGCGGCACACGCTGGGCTGGCTTGTCGTAGATCTTGGCCTCCTCCACGGTATAGTAGTCGCCCCGGTAGGTCACCCAATCTTCGGTCCACAGGCGCTCGATCAGGGTCAGCGCCTCGCGCAGGCGGGCGGCCCGCTCCTTGTATGGCCCCCAGCCCCCACCGCTAGGCGCTTCGTTGAGCGCCTCTCCCGTGCCCACACCCAGGAACACGCGGCCAGGGTAGAACACGCCCAGCGAGGCAAATGTCTGGGCCACGATGGCCGGGTTGTAGCGGTACGTCGGGCAGGTCACTCCGGTGCCCATCACGATACGCTGGGTGCGCTGCCCCAGCGCGGCCAGGGTCAGCCAGGCCTGCGTGGCGTGGCCCTGGTTATGCTGCCAGGGGTGAAAGTGGTCGCTGGCCCACATGATGTCGAACCCAGCCTGCTCGGCCAGCACCCCGTACTCGACCAGTTCAGGGCCGGGGAACTGCTCATGGGCGGCCACATACCCGATCTGCAACGGCATTGCTCTCTCCTTGGCAACAGCTAGGGGCGGGCATCACTCCGGCCCTGCGCCCATGGTCGCCCCGTAGTCTACCATGAGGCCCATCCGTGCGGCGTCCTCGACCCGCCCGGCCAGACCCAGGGGAGCGGCGTTACAGCCGCACGGTGGTCCCGATGCCTAGCTCGCCCGCACGCCGGTAGATCGCGGCGGCGGCGAACACATCCTGCGCAGCCAATCCCACCGACTTGAAAAAGGTGATCTGTTCGTCGGAGGTGCGCCCCGGGCGTCGGCCCAACAGCACCTGGCCCAACTCGGTTGAAAAATGATCCTGGGTAATCAGACCCTCGCGCAAGGGACCCAGCAGGTCGCCCGCTTCGGCCAGCGCCGCATCCAGCGCATCCACCACCACCAGCGCCCTGCGGACGGTGCGCCCGTCTACCTCGCGCATGGCCGCCGTGTACGACCCCACACCGGTCACATGAGCGCCCGCCTCCAGGTCGTCGCCATCGAACACTGGGGTCATCGCCGAGGTGGCCGTGATAACCACCTCGGCCCCGCGCACGGCCTCGCGCGGCGTTTCCACCCGCCGCACCTCCACCTCTGGCCCCAACGCCATGCCCATCTCGGCCACGAAAGCTTCGGCCCGCGCCCGGTCACGGCTAAACAACCGCACCGCCCGAATCGGCCGCACCGCCTGGAGCGCCTGGAGCTGCGTGCGCGCCTGCCGCCCCGCGCCAAACAGGGCTACCGTGCTCGCGCCTGCGCGGGCCAACACGTCGGCAGCCAACCCACCCGCCGCGCCGGTACGCACCTCGGTCAGCGCGCCAGCCTCCATCAGGGCCAGTGGCTCGCCGCGCTGGGCGTCCAGAAACAGGTAGAGGGCGCGCACGCTGGGCTGCCCGTAGCGTGCGGGGTTGCCCCGCTGCACCGTGACCTCTTTCAAGCCCAGGTAGGCCCCCCCATCGTAGGCCGGCATGAACAGGGCATCCCCAGCCCCGTCGGTCAGCGTGATGTGCGTACGCAGGGGGTAGACGCCCTGGCCCGCCGACACCGCCCGGAACGCCTGGGCCATCAGGGGTATTGCCTCCGCCACGGTCAGGCAGCGCAGCACATCCTCATGGCTCAGGATCAGCATAGACAGCCTAGCGCTCTCCACCGCTGGCTATCGGCTGGACGCGCTGGCCACCCCGCAGCGCGCTAGCTCCGTCGTAGCCCAGGGGCTCCCGGAGGCTAGAAATCAAGGTTGTTGACCACCTCGCGGAACGCCGCCAGCTTCTCCACGTCTTCGCTGGGCGCGGCCACGGTGAAGCCATGGTCGCGGAACACGTCCTCGGCCACGTAGATAGGCGCCTCGGAGCGCACGGCCAGGGCAATGGCATCGCTGGGCCGCGCATCAATCTCCACCGTCCGGTCACCCTGCTGAAGCACCACGGCGGCGTAGTACACGTTATCCTGCATGCTTGTGATCTGCACCGACGCCACCTGGGCGCCCAGGCTGCCGATCGTGGTGTGCAGCAGGTCATGGGTCATCGGGCGGGGATATTTCTGGCCCTGCAACTCAGCGGCAATAGCCAGCGAGACATCCTCGCCGATCCAGATCAACAGGTAGCGCTTGATCTTGGAGTCTTTCAGGATGACCACGCGCGTATTGTCCGTGACGTTGATGCGTACGCTCTCAACAACTGCTTTGATCTGTATCATATCAACAACCTGGCTAGCTATCAGAGGGGAGGCGATTGTTTCCCTTATTGTACCTGGCGCCCACCGACAGCGCAAAGAGCGCCGCCCCCAGATTGTATCCTGCTCGGCGGAGCAGGCGCCTTGCTCCCACCCCGCGGGGCCCGGGCGGTGCGGACTGTCTTGGCAGGCGTGTAGGCGCAGCCGCTGGGGCACACGGTGAGCATGGCTGCCCGCGCTACGCTCGGCCCGCCAGCGGCGGACCCCAGCCCCACGGCCAGGACCAGCCACACGCCCATACCCAGCAACCCTGCTCGCCGCCCTCGCCTCGGCCAACTCTGGGCCATCATGCCGCGCCTCCCTTGTGCTGACCATCCCGCCCACGCTACCAGCCTGCCCGCCGCGTGGGCACCCCTTGGGCTCACGCGAGGCGGCCCGGTGGCCATGCGGCGCCGTGGCGCATTCCGGCAACGCGAACGGCGCCCTTGTGCAGCTACAGTGTACTCTCTGTAGCGGCCCTCTGGATAGACCCGCTGCCCGGCTGGGAGGTAGGTTACCCCCCCACCACCGTGTCCAGGCGCTGGATAGATAGGGCACGGCCGGTCTGCTCGTCTATCTCGGCCAGGATGGCATTGACGACCAGGGGCGGCTGCGCCGAGGTGGTGAACCGGTGATGCAGGCCGGTGGTGAAGCGGGCAATCACCGGCCCCGGCTCCATGCCGATCACCGAGTGCAGCGGCCCGGCCATGCCCAAGTCGGTCACATAAGCCGTGCCCCCGGGCAGCACCTGCGCGTCGGCGGTGGGCACATGGGTGTGCGTGCCCACCACCAGGCTCACTCGTCCATCCAGGAAGAAGCCCATGGCCCGCTTCTCCGAGGTGGCCTCGGCGTGGAAATCTACCACGATCACCCGTGGCCGCTCCTCCAGCCCTCCAGCGCTCTCCAGCGCCGCGTCCAGCGCCCGAAATGGGCAGTCCAGGGGGGCCATGAACTGGCGGCCCAACGCGTTAGCCACCATCACGGGCACCCGGCGCGGCCCCACCGTCATCACCGCCGCGCCCCGTCCCGGCGTGCCCGGCGGGTAGTTGAGCGGCCGCAGCACGCGGTCCGTGGTGGGCAGAAACGTGATCGCCTCGCGCTGCCCAAAAGCGTGGTTGCCCAGGGTCAGCAGGTCCACCCCGGCGGCGAATAGCTCGGCGGCGGTGGCCTGGGTGATGCCCGAACCGCCCGCCGCGTTCTCGCCGTTGGCCAGCACCAGGTCAGGGGCGTAGTCGGTCCGCCAGCGCGGCGCTACCTGTTGGAGGGCCTGTCGGCCCGCTTTGGCGATCACATCGCCGATAAAGATGATGCGCACTCTAGCGCGCGTACTCGACGGAGCGTTTCTCGCGGATCACGGTTACCTTGATCTGACCGGGATACTCCAGGCTCTCCTCAATCCGCTTGGCCACATCGCGGGCCATGCGCAGTGAGCCAAGGTCGTCAATCTCCTCCGGCTTGACCGCGATGCGCAGCTCACGCCCCGCCTGCACGGCAAAGCTGCGTTCCACGCCGGTGAACGAGTTGGCGATCTCCTCCAGCGACTCCAGCCGCTTGATATAGGTGGAGACCGTTTCGCGCCGCGCGCCCGGCCGGGCCGCCGAGATGGCGTCGCCGGCAGCCACGATAAACGCCTCCAGCGTGGCTGGCTCTTCGTCGTTGTGGTGGGCGGCGATGGTGTGGACCACCTTGGGTGAGATGCCCAGCCGCTTACAGATATCCGCCCCGATCAGCGCGTGGGACCCCTCCACCTCGTGGTCTACGGCCTTGCCGATGTCGTGCAGCAGCCCACCCCGCTTGGCCACGTTCACGTCGCCGCCGATCTCGGCGGCCATCGTGGCGCACAGGTGGGCCACCTCGATCGAGTGATAGAGCACGTTCTGGCCATAACTGGTGCGAAACTTCAGCCGGCCCAGCAGTTTGATCAGGTCGGGGTGCATGCCGGGCACCCCGGCGTCGAAGGCGGCATGCTCGCCAGCCTCCTTGATCGTCTGCTCCACCTCCTGGCGGGCCTTGGCCACGACTTCCTCAATGCGCGTCGGGTGGATCCGCCCGTCCACCAGCAACTTGGTCAGGGCCACCCGGGCTACCTCGCGGCGCACCGGGTCGAAGCCGGAGATGATCACCGCCTCGGGCGTGTCATCAATGATCAGGTCAATGCCCGTCGCCGCCTCCAGGGCGCGGATGTTGCGCCCCTCACGGCCAATGATGCGGCCCTTCATCTCCTCGTTGGGCAGGTTGATCACCGAGACGGTCGTCTCGGCCACGATATCGGCGGCGCAACGCTGAATGGCCAGCCCGATGATCTTGTGCGCCCGGCGATCCGCCTCTTCCTTGGCCGTCTGCTCCAGGTCGCGGACCCGCCGGTCAATGTCGTGCTTGACCTCCTGCTCCACGTTTGTGATCAGCTCTTGTTTGGCTTCATCGCGGCTCATACGAGCCACCCGCTCCAGCTCCTCGGCCTCTTGCCTTTTCAGCACTTCAATGCTCTCGCGCAGCGTCTCCACGTCCTTCTCCTTCGCGGAGAGGGTGCGCTCCTTTTTCTCCAGCGCCTCATTCTTGCGATCAAGGCTCTCCTCTTTCTGTTGCGCGCGGCGCTCCAGCCGCTGCGCCTCGGCGCGGCGCTCCTTGCCCTCCTCCTCAACGGCGGCGCGCAGACGTAGCTCCTCGTCCTTGGCCCCTAGCAGGATCTCCTTCTCCTTGGTCTGCGCCTCCAGCAGGATCTTGTCGGCGGCGGCGCGCGCCTGCCGCACGCGGTTGCTGGTCAGCGCGTTGTAGACTAAAAAGCCCAGGACCGCCCCCAGGATCAGGCCGAAGAGAACTCCCTCATATAGCTGTGCATTCATGGCGCTTTCTTCCCCCCATGACGCCCGTGGGCGTCGTTTGCGTCTTGTTATGCCCCGCGCTCACCCGTGTGGGCGCAAGCTGTGGCATCAAAGCGGCACAGCGTTGGGCGGTGGTGAACGCATGCGTTCACCACCGCCCAACGCTAGCCCGACCTCTGACGATGGCTCCGTTCGAGCCTGGAGGGTAGGGCAGACGATACGCTTGCGCCAGCCTTGCCCATCCACCGGGTGATGGATAGGGCAGAGGCGAGCACTTCCGGGCGCTTCAACATACTCTTTAGCTCTCCACACACGCCCCGGTACTCCGGGGCGCCAGGGGGGACCGCACCCGCGCGTTTTAGCAGCTCATACGTGGCGCCAGGCCTAACCCTCAGGCTCGAACGTGTTCATGTCTCCATTCTAGCATGTTTGTCTCACAGATGAAGACGATAGACCACAACATCCCTAATTACTGTTTGGATGGCGCGGTCGGCATGTTCGGCCCGCCGGGTGGCGGCACAATCGGCGGGGCGGTCGGGGGCAGAGCGACCCCGCGCGACAGATTGACCGGCGTGCCCGTCGGCGCTGGGCTGGGCGGCGTGGCGCCGGCCAGCCCAGGCGGCACAACGCCGGGTAGCGGCGTGCCAATTGGCGTGTTCGTGGGCGGCGTGGCGCTGGTGACCGTAGGGGCGAGCGAGACCGGTGTGGCGGTTGAGGCGGCAAGCGTGATGGCCGGCGTGATGGTGGCGACCGGCGCGGGCATGAGCGGCTCAAAGGCCCCAGCGATCATGGCTTGCCGCAGGATGAGCAGCACGCCGATAACCAGCACGGCGGTCAGGCCGGTGATGCCATACCGAACGCGCCGCTGCGTCGCTAACTGCGTGTCGCGCTCCACTATAGCCTCCGGCCGCGGGCTCAAGTTGCGATCATGCTCCGCCATGGCCTGCCCATCCCCAGTATCAGGTAGGCCCTCGTCGTGCCCACCCTCCGCCAGCATCCCTTCCTCCGCGCCGCGCGGCGTCTGCTCGTCCTGGTTACTCATCGGACGCTTCTCCTTGTCTGCTCCTCACGGCCACCCGCCACCATGCGTCTCGCGCTGCCCTTCTCTGCCTCGTCATCATTCAAGCCAGGGGCCCGGCCAGGTTCGGGCCGCACCCGAGGGCGCGGCGGCCCGACGGTGCGGCGCTTGGCTGCCGCCGTCGGCCTATGTGAGCAGTGTACCGCGATTGGCTGATTGCCCATACAGGCCGGGGCACCCGGGGTAGCCTCCGCCAGCGTCCGTGCCGTCCAGGGGATCATTGTCGGCGCAACAGGTTGACCACGACTACATAGGCATCACTTATGCTGTCCTGGATGATGTCCTGGGCGCTACCACAGCAGGTGATGAGCGGCTGATGAGGACACACCTGGTGCGGACGACGATAGCCTTGCCAGAGGAGTTGTTGAAGGCTGCCGATCAGGCGATCGCCGACGGATTGGTCCGCTCGCGCAACGACTTACTGGCGCTGGCCCTACGTGACCTGCTTGCGGCACGCCAGCGCGCGGCCATTGACGCACGCTTTGGCGGGATGAGCGATGACGCCGACTACCGCAAGGAATCCGACGCTCTCGAGGCAGGCTTCGACCGATCCAGTTGGTCCATGCTTGGCCAAGCTGAGGTGGATAGGGGATGATCCGACGGGGCCAGATCCATAATGCGCGGCTCGACCCGACTGAGGGCTCCGAGCAAGCTGGTGCTCGCCCGGTGATCATCATGTCACGCAATGCCATCAATGATAACAGCACTCTGCTCTTAGCTGTCCCGTGCAGCACCTACCGGGGCCGACGCCTCTATCCCAGCCAGGTCTTACTCCAGGCGCCCGATGGCGGCCTAGGAGCAGGTGCGCGTGCTCAGTCAGACCCGGCTCTTGCGCCGGCGAGGCTTGTTGAGCGCCGCAACCCTTGCCCAGATAGATCGGGCGCTGCTGATCACCTTCGATTTACCTGGCCAACGCCCGTGATCGCGGCAGTCGGCGCGGCCTGGGCGGCGTTGCCGCCGATGCGGTACATTGTGGTACACTTGAGGGAGGCGTGGAACGCCAAACGCTCCTGACACAGTGGAGCAGCGGCGCGGAGACGGGTACAGAGGTCGGGGCAGGGCGTACACCACATCTGAATATACTGCATGTCGCTAGGGGTGCGCGGGAGCGCTGAGAGTGTGGCCATCAGGCCACCAACCCTTTTGAACCTGATCTGGGTTATACCAGCGTAGGGAAGCAGCAAGCCGAACAGCGTACCCTCCATAGACAGGGCGTTGCAGACTTTCGCTGCGACGCCCTTTGTTTTTGGGAGGGAGGCGCTCGGGTGCGCGCGGTGATCATCGGCAATGGGGAGGCGCGTATTGGGCCGCGGCTGCGCCGGGTGTTGGACGAGGCGGCGCTGATCGTCTGCGCCGACGGAGGCGCCACGCACGCCCTGGCCGCCGGAGTGCGGCCCACCGTGATCGTGGGCGACCTAGATTCGACGCCGCCGGCGGTGCTGGCCTACTGGCAGGCGCAGGGGGTGCCCGTGGAGCGCCACCCAGTGGCTAAGGACGAGACGGACCTGGAACTGGCGATTGGCTGGGCACGGGGGCAGGGGGCCACCTCGGTGGCCCTGCTGGCCACGCTAGGCGGGCGGCTGGACCAGACCCTGGCCAACGTGTTGTTGCTCAGCCTGCCCGCCTTCGCCGACCTGACCCTGCGCCTGGAAGATGAGCAGACCAGCCTTGCCCTGCTGCACGGTGGACAGGCGCTGACCATTGAGGGCACGCCGGGCGATACGATCTCGCTGCTGCCCTTGAGCGAAGTGGCCCAGGGCGTGCGCACCGCCGGCCTGCGCTACCCCCTGCACGGTGAGCCACTGTACCGCGGACCCACCCGGGGGGTCAGCAACGATTTGCAGGTCAGCCCGGCCCGAGTCAGCCTGGACCGGGGCTTGCTGCTGGTGGTCCACCTGCGCACCGGGCCAGACGCCGTGCCGGACAGCGGACCCGGGTCATGACCGAGCTACTGGCGCGGGGGGTGGGTAAGAGCTACGGCAGGCGCGGGTTACCCCCCCTGGTGGCCTTACAGGGCGTCCATCTGCGGGTGGGCAGCGGGCAGTTTACCAGCCTGGTGGGTCCCAGCGGCTGCGGCAAGAGCACGCTGCTGCGGCTGGTGGCTGGGCTGGAGGAGCCCACCGAGGGCGAGATCCTGCTGGATGGCGTCGCCGGAGAGCGGCTGGGCCGCTCTGGCTATATGCCCCAGGGCGACGCCCTGCTGCCCTGGCGCGGCGTGCTGGCCAACGCGGCGGTGGCCCTGGAGATGCAGGGGGTGGCCCGTGGTGAGGCGCGGCGACGGGCCGCCGCGCTGCTGCCGGCGTTTGGGCTTGAGGAGTTCGCCACGGCGTACCCGGCGGCGCTATCGGGTGGCCTGCGCCAACGGGCCGCCCTGCTGCGCACCATGCTGGCCGGCCGGTCACTGCTGCTGCTGGATGAGCCATTTGGCGCGCTGGACGCGCTGACCAGGGCATCCATGCAGGAGTGGCTGCTGGAGGTATGGGGCCGCTTCCGACAGACCGTGCTGTTCGTGACCCATGACGTGGACGAGGCGCTGTACCTGGCCGATCGGGTGGCCGTGATGAGCGCCCGCCCGGGCGCGATCACCCTACACAGCGCGGTGGATCTGCCCCGCCCGCGGCCACCCTACGACGAGACGGTGACCACGCCGGGCTTCGCCGCGCTGAAACGGCAGGTGCTGGGCGCCCTGCGTGGGTCAGGGGCACGGGGCCGGTGAGCACAACCGTGAGCCCTGGACATGGTGGGAGCTGGCAACGGGCGGTGGCCCGCTACGCGCCAGCGACGCTGCTATTGGTGGCCGGTCTGGCGCTGTGGCAACTGGGCGTCGCCCTCACAGGCACACCAGACTACGTGCTGCCGACGCCATGGGCCATCGGGGCGGCCATCGGCCCACTGGGCGACCTACTGGTGGGCAATGGGCTGGTCACCCTGGAGGAGGCCGCGCTGGGCTTCGCGCTCTCCGTGGGCGTGGGCTATGGGCTGGCCCTGGCTATCTACTACTCGCGCACGCTGGAGCGGGTGCTCTACCCGCTGATCGTGGTGTCACAGACGCTGCCTATCGTGGCTATCGCGCCGGTGCTGACCGCGCTGTTCGGCTTCGCCGCGCTGACGCCGAAGGTGGTGGTGGCCTGCCTGATCTCCTTCTTCTCGGTGGTGGTCGCCGTGGTGGACGGTCTGCGCGGGGTAGACCCCGCGCTGTTGGATGTGATGCGCACGTTTGGCCGGTCGCGGCTGCGCCTATTCCGCCTGGTGCTGTTCCCGGCCTCCCTGCCAGGCTTCTTTACCGGGGCAAAGCTGGCCGCGACGTACAGCGTGAGCGGGGCTATCTTCGGCGAGTACGTGGGCGCGGAGGCGGGGCTGGGTCAGCTGATGCAGAACCAGCTACACAACCAGGACCTGGCGGCTACGTATGCTGTCGTAGTCGCGCTGGCCCTGATGGGCGTGACCTTCTTCGGGCTGGTCACGCTGGCCGAGCGGCTCAGCCTGCCCTGGCTACGCGCCGCGCGTGGTGAGTAGGGCGAGGGGTTGTTCAGGATGTAACGCATGCGCGGCGATGGCCAGATGGCCACACGGGACACGTGATGAGTAGTCAGTAATGGAGGGAGCGCGGGATGAAGACACGACAGGGGTTAGGGCCAAGCGTCCATGGACGCCGGTTAGCCATGCGGTTGGTCGGCGCGGCGCTGGTGGCGCTGCTGCTGATGCCCGTGGGAGTGGGGGCCAGCGCGGGGCGGGCAAACTATCAAGCCACCCTGCTGCTGGATTGGCAGCCCAACTCAGACCACGCGGGCATCTACGCCGCGCTGGCGGCGCGCGCGTACGCGCGGCGGGGGCTGGATCTCAAGCCCGTCGTGCCATCGGACGCGGGCACGGCGCTGGGCGCGGTGGCCCGCGGCCAGGCCCAGTTCGCCATCTCCTATAACACGGAGACGCTGTTGGCGCGGGCGCGCGGCCTGCCGCTTATGTCTATCGCGGCCATCGTGCAGCATCCGCTGAACACGATTATCACCCTGCGGGCGTCGGGCATCACCCGCCCCCGGCAGCTAGAGGGCAAGACGGTGGCCATCTATGGGCTGGCCAGCGACTATGCCGACCTGAACACCGTGGTCAAGGCCGACGGCGGCGACCCCAAGAAGCTGCGCATCGTTACCGCCAGCTACGATCTGGTCAGCGGCCTGCGCACGGGCAAGGCCGACGCGATCATTGGCGTGTATTGGAGTTGGGAAGGGCTGCTGCTCAAAAGCCGGGGCGTCAAAATCAACGAGCTGCGCCTGAACCAGTGGGGCGTGCCCGACTACTATGAGCTGGTCATCGTGACGGGCAAGCGGTTCGCCGCCGAGCACCCCGCGCTGGTGCGCGCGTTCCTGGCCGCCACCGCCGAGGGGTATCGAGCGGCGATGGCCCGGCCAGCGGCGGCGGCTGACGCCCTGATCCGCCTGAACCCCCAGTATGGGCTTGCAAAGCAGCGTGCCCTGATCGTGGGCAGCGTGCGCGCCCTGGGGCCGATTATGCGTGATCCCCAGGGCCGCTTCGGCTGGCAATCGGCCACCCGCTGGCAGGCCTACGCCAACTGGCTGGTGGTCCACAAGGTGCTGACCAGGTCGGTCAAAGCCGGCAACGTTATGACCAACGCCTACCTGCCCTGATGCGCGTGACCGCGGCGGGCGGCGTATGTTCCCCAATGGTAGGGCCGCCCGTTGGGGGCACCCGTGGCGGCCCGGCGCCCCTACAAACCACTGGATTGTTTCAGCCGAGCGGCGCCAAGCTGGGCGGCTCCGACTATCCGGTTGTACCAAAGCGGGTGAGCGCCGAAAGACAGCCGAGGCGGCCCCCGTTACCTGCTGGCGGTGTATTATGGGGAGAGAAAGATGGCAGCGTGGGAACATAGGAAGGGCGGCAGGGGTGGTCAGGGCGCCAGATACGAGTGGAGGCAAGGCAGAGCAGGGCGCTGGGTCAGCGGTGGACCTAACCACCCTGTTGCGCGCGCAGGGGCTGCGGGTGACCGCCCAGCGCCTGCTGATCCTGGAGGCGGTGCGTAGCGCGCCGGGCCACGTCACCGCCGAGGACCTCTATCAGCAGGTACGGGACCACCTGCCCGCCCTGAGCATCGTCAGCGTCTATCGTACCCTGGAGTTCTTCGCCCAGCGGGGCATCCTGACCCGCACCAGCATGGGCGCGCGGGCCGTCCACTGGGAGTGGCATGTCGGGCCGGAGCACCACCACCTGATCTGCCGCTCCTGTGGTAGCCTGCGGGAGGTCAACGGTGCCCTCTTTGCCGACACAACGGCCCAGCTACAGCGCGACTACGGTTTTCAGGCTGAGATGCGCCACGTGGCCGTGTGGGGCATTTGCGCCCACTGCCGGGCCGCCGCCCCGTGAGCGGACGATGATCGCCGTGCCGGCTGGGGGCCGGGAACAGGTGATAGAGATCCTGCGCCGGCTGGGCGAGGTGTACCCCGACGCGCGCTGCTCGCTCGATTTCGCCACCCCCCTGGAGCTGCTAGTGGCCACCATCCTCTCGGCGCAGTGTACCGACGAGCGGGTCAATCTGGTCACGCCCGCGCTGTTCAAGCGCTACCCCGACGCGGCGGCCTACGCCGCCGCGCCCCGGGAGGACCTGGAGGCGGCGATCCGTGCCACGGGGTTCTACCGCAACAAGGCGGCCCATATCCAGGGGGCCTGCCAGCGTATCGTGGAGAGCTTCGAGGGTGACGTACCGGCTACAATGGAGACGTTGCTGACCCTGCCCGGCGTAGCCCGCAAAACGGCCAATGTAGTGCTGAGCAACGCCTTTGGCCGCTTTGAAGGCATCGCCGTGGACACCCACGTGTCCAGGCTGTCCAGCCGGTTGGGCTTAAGCAGGCAGACCACACCCGAGAAGATCGAGGCCGATCTGCTGGCCTGTGTGCCGCGGGAGAGTTGGGGTGAGCTGAACCACCGGTTAATCTACCATGGTCGGGCGGTGTGCAAGGCCCAACGGCCAGCCTGCCCCGCCTGCGTGCTGGCCGACCTGTGCCCCTCCGCCACGCTTTAATAGCCCGTTCCCCACCGGTAGGGGCGCCTGTTAAAACCCGATCCGGTAGGGGCGTCTCCCGCGCCCAGGCATCTGTTAAGACCCGATGATATGTAGGGGGGCCTGGACACACCGCCGCGTTGTGTCAGCCCCACCGTACTAGACGAGAGGACACCCCCTATGAAACGTGTAGCCCAGACCTGTGTAGCCATCGTGATCTGGTGCGTGACCATCCTGCACCTGACCTTCTGGGCTGCCGTGATCTTGAGCCTGGGTCGCCTCGTCTCCACACAGCGCCTGACCCCCGTGATGCACTTTGCCGCCCGGGCCATGCTGCGCACGGCCGGAGTGCGCGTGCGTGTGCTTGGCCTGGAGAACCTGCCGCGGGGTGGGGCGATGGTGCTGATGAGCAACCACGTCAACATGATTGACCCATTTATGGTCACGGCGTCCTTCCCGCTGCGCATCGTCGCCCTGGAGAGATCCGATCACTTCAGTTGGCCGATCTACGGACCGCTGATCAGGCGGTGGGGCAACATCCCCGTCCATATGGACCAGCCATCCATGGCCCGCACAACCATCCGGGCAGCCCAGAAGGTGTTGCGTGAGGGAGACAGCGTGATGGTCTACCCAGAGGGCACGCGCACCCGCACGGGCCAACTGGGGCCGTTCCGTAAGGGCGCTTTCTTTATCGCCCAGCACGCCGGGGCAGACATCGTGCCGTTCAGCGTACGCGGCAGCTACTCTCTGAACAGGAAGAACAGCCTGATCATCCGCCCGGGTACGATCACAATCGTGATCAGCCCGCCGCTGCCCGCCGCCGAGTGGCGCCGCCGGCCCCTCGACGAGTTGATGGAGGCCACCCGGGTGGCTATCGCGCGGCACCTGGACTGACGGGAGCGGGGTACGAGCAACAGGGCGGATGACGGCCACTATAGTCGGGGTGATTGCCGGTACGTCAGATTCTCAGATGGCATGAGCCAGAAGCTCTCGCGGCTTGTGCCGGGCGTGGACACGCCTTGTGGTTATAGACAGATGTAGCCAGATCCCACGCCACTGTAGGCATGATCTGGCTGCGCGGAAAGGGGCGCCGACGACGTGCCGGACTACCATGGTCGCCTGGAGCTGACGTGGACGAACAAAGACATGCGCCTGCTCGCCCAGGAGGATGGGAGCTACCAATGGATCCCACCCTCGGACTACCGTGTCGCTGAGGTGCGCCTGCTCCACAACGCCAGTGTGGTCGGAGCGGACACGTCCGACGGCGACCGCGCAAAGGACAATCTGCTCATCCGGGGCGACGCCCTCAACACCCTCACCAGCCTGATTGAGCTGCCGGAGTTTGCCCGAGAGTACGTCGGCAAGGTCAAGCTCGCGTACCGGAAGCGTCAGGTTTCAGTATGCGGGGAGCGGAGAGTGTGTCTGCTGGGGTATCCTGCTCCTAGAGGATGATGACTCTATTGAGGAGAAGGACCATGTCGTGCCCCTACTGTGCTGCCCCTACCACCACGGAGATGCGCCGCCGGACCACACTGGGCTATCGGATGTTCCGCTGCCGGGCCTGCCGACGGACGTGCAACGAGCGCACGGGCACACCCTTCAACCACCTGCAGGTCCCCACCGACATCGCCGTGCTCGTCGTACTGTGGCGCTTGCCGTATAAGCTGAGTCTGCGCAACGTGGCGGAGATGTTTCTCACCCGCGGCTTCAGCTTCACCCATGAGACGGTGCGGGAGTGGGAGGAGCGCTTCGCTCCCGCTGCTCACTGCGCGCCTGAAGGCCAGGCGGCGTGGCAAAGCGGGCCGGAAGTGGCACGTGGACGAGACGTACGTGAAGGTGGCGGGGCGGTGGTGCTACCTCTATAGGGCCATCGATTCCGACGGCAATCTGGTGGAGACCATGCTCAGCAAGACGCGGGACATGGACGCGGCCAAGAAGTTCTTTGCTTGTGCGCTGAAGACGGTAGGGCAGACGCCGGAGAAGGTGACCACCGATGGGCATGACTCCTATCCTCGCGCGGTGCGTGAGACCCTTGGCCCCGACGTATACCACCGCACCAGCCGGTACATGAACAACCGGATCGAACAGGACCACCGGGGGATCAAACAGCGGTACTACCCATAGGCATCAACCTAAGAAACACGAAGGAGGGCACCTTTGGCACACTGAGGACACAGATGACCTGAGGGTGCGAAAGGAGCCTCCTGATGACCACGGTACCACAGCTCGCGACGGCATTGCAG
>JAABUM010000582.1_pt1 | contig 62337 bp, 56 predicted proteins | sample 5559161 | NCBI WGS metagenome assembly JAABUM01 (sample SAMN10711868, study PRJNA513369) | rock metagenome | isolation source: Antarctica rocks | place: Antarctica: Victoria Land, Siegfried Peak nord
GTGTGCCTCATGAGGTCCTCCCTGGGTGTGTTGGTCGATGGTGGTACACCGACCATACGCGCCAGGGAGGTTTTATGCAATACGCGTCTGGACTGTCAAGCTCAGTCGCTCAAGTTTGAACCATGTCATAGCAAGTTGTTCCAGGGAAGGGCAGACACAACTCACAGAGTTATCTGACATAATGAGCGTACGGAGGCAAGATCCGTGCTGTAAAAGAACCTGATATGCCGCATAGAGAAACGGTGTGCATCGTATGGACGGGGCGCGGACCACGGCCTTTGGATTACTGCTTAAGCGCTTTCGCATGGCCGCTGGGCTGTCGCAAGAGGCGTTGGCCGAGCAGTCCAGCCTGAGCGCGCGGGCCATTAGCGCGTTGGAGCGCGGCGTCAACAGTTCGCCGCGCCTGGAAACGGTGGCTCTGCTAGCCGTTGCCTTACGCCTCTCGGCTGAGGATCGCGCCGCGCTAGAAGCAGCGGTTCCACGGCGGCGGGGTCCTCGTACGGCGCTCCCGTCGCCCCGCGTCGGCGCCCCGCGTTCCCTGCCCAGCCCGCCGACCACGCTCATTGGACGTGAGCGGGAAGAGTCTGGCATCGCAGCCCTGCTCGGTCGCGCCGACGTACGCCTCTTGACCTTGACCGGCCCGAGCGGCGTTGGCAAGACGAGCCTGGCGTTGCGGGTCGCCAACGACGTAGCCGCTGACTATCGCGACGGCGTCGTGTTCGTATCCCTGTCCGCGGTCGTTGACTCTGGCCACGTCGCCGCGACCATCGCGCAGGTGGTGGGGCTACGCGAGACGATGGGCCAACCGTTGGCGGACACGCTGGTCGACTACTTTCGGGCCCGGCGCGCCTTGTTGCTGCTCGACAACTTCGAACATGTAATGGCTGCCGCGTCCCTCATCGCGCGACTGCGCGGGGAGTGCGCTGACCTGACCATTTTAGCAACCAGTCAGGGGGCCCTGCGTCTACGTGGTGAGCAGGAGTTCGCTGTCCCGCCTCTGGCCCTACCAGACTTTATGGAAAACGGTGGGATGGCGCAATCTCCGGCCGTGCGTCTCTTCATCGAGCGCGCCCGCGCGATCAGGCCGGATCTACCGATAGAGGACGGAGACATCGCGACTATCGCGCGGATCTGCGAGCGTCTGGACGGGCTGCCGCTGGCTATCGAACTGGCCGCCTCGCGCGTCAAAATGCTCCCGCTACAGGCGTTGTTGTCGCGCCTCACGCATCAACTCGACGTGTTGACGGGTGGCGCGCGCGATCTGCCAGAACGGCAGCAGACCATGCGGGCGGCCATCGCCTGGAGCTACGATCTCTTGGATGGCGCTGAACAGGTTTTGTTCCGACGCCTGGCGGTCTTCGCGGGCGGCTGCACAGTGGAGGCGGCGCGCGCGGTATGCGCGGAGGTCGATGGAGCCGACGACCTGGTAGCGGGCGCGGATGTCTTCAATCTGTTGGCGGCTCTGGTCGACCGCGCCCTGTTGCGGCAGGGCCGCCATAGCGAAGCGGAGCCCCGCCTGCGCATGCTCCAGATGGTGCGCGAGTATGGGCTGGAGCGGTTGCGTGCGGGCGGTGAGGCGGAGTCGGTACAACGCCGGCATGCCCTCTATATGACGCGCTTCGCGGAGGAGGCCGAGGGTGAATTGGCGGGTCCCCAACAGACGCTGTGGCTGGCCGGTTTGGACGGGGAACACGATAACCTGCGGGCAGCGCTGCGCTGGGCCACAGAGAGCGCTGAAGCGGAGATAGGGCTGCGCCTTGCCGCGGCGCTCTGGCGCTTCTGGTATGTGCGCGGCTACCCTGGAGAGGGGCGTGAATGGCTGGAGAAGATGTTGTCGTTGAGCGGGTCGGACGAGCCCACGTGCGATGACGGAGCGGGCGACACTGTGCGCACCAAGGCCTTGACCGGGGTTGGTATGCTCACCTACAGCCAGGGTGATTATCCACGCGCGTCGGCGCTTTTTGAGCGGGCGCTGGCCCTGTGCCGTAAGCTTGACGACACACAGGGCATCGCCACGACGCTCAATTACCTGGCGAGCGTGGCGCGCGACCAGGGCGACTATCGCCGCGCCATCGACCTCTTCGAGGAGAGCCTGGCGTTACGGCGCACCCTGGGCGACACGCGGGGTATCGCCGCGTCGCTCAACAATCTGGGGCTGGTGGCGCGTGACCGGGGAGAGTACGAACGTGCGGCGCTGTTGCACGAGGAGAGTCTGGCGCTCAAGCATGATCTTGGAGACCGGCTGGGCGTGGCGTACTCGCGGAATAACCTTGGTGTGGTGGCGCGTGAAAAGGGCGATTTTAACCGGGCGCGTGGCCTCTTCGAGGAGAGCCTGGCTGCCCTGCGTGATCTCGGGGACGCGCGGGGTATCGCGACCTCACTCAACAACATCGCCGTGATAGCGCGCGCCGACGGCGACTATGCGCGCGCCACAGCATTGTGCGACGAGTGCGTGGCGCTACGGCGTGACCTTGGGGATAAGTGGGGTCTGACCTACGCGCTCAACACCCTGGGCGATATCGCGCGCGATCAGGGCGACTACGCGCGCGCGGATGCGTTATACAAGGAGAGCCTGGTTTTGATCCAGCAGGTGCGCGATCATCTGAGCCTGGCGGCATGTGTAGAGGGACTCGCGGCTGTGGCGGTTCTACGGGGGCGCGCGGACCGCGCCGTACAGTTGTATGGGGCCGCGGCGGCGCGCCGGGAGGCCAATGAAACGCCCTTGCCCCCGGCCGATCGCGCCGCCTACGATCGCCTGGTATGCGATGCGCGCGCCGCGTTGGGCGACCGTCACTTTGACGAGGCCTGGACCCTTGGGCGTGCGCTATCCCTTGATGACGCTATCGCCGTCGCCATGTCCGATGGCGTAGATGGAGCCTTGTCCTCATAGGCGCGACACGCGGAGCATGTCGCGCGGGTCGCGATACAGAGACCCCATAACATGGGATCGCGAGTAGTAGCGGAATCGTGAACCGAGTTGTAAGCCGCCTACATCCATGCTACAATCTCGCGTGTACGCACAAGGCTAGACGGTACTCACTGAACCACGAAGCGCATAGGCATACGTTGGGCACGATTCTCGCGGCGCCTGGCCCCAGGAGGCAAGGAGAGTGAAGCAATGTGGGGCTGGCCGATCACTTTGTGCTCCCTCGTGACAAAAGGATGGTAGACTATGGACCCGATCACGACCGACTCAGCGAGCTTGGGGCGATTCATCGGTGATAGTGCGGCGGCCCTTGTCCGTGCGGCGTCAGCCCATGAGGTGCGGCAATCGCTCGGCGCCACGCTGGCCCTCAGCGGCGAGCCCGTGGCCGATCTCAGCAGCCGGAGTCTCAACACGCGGGGGCCGGGCGCGCCCTCCTCACCCAGGTGATGGCCCATCATCGCGCGTCGGGCGCGCGCCTGTTCTACCTGGGCGCCACCGAGGCCGGCTATCCGCTCTACGAGCGCATGGGCTTCCGCACCGTCGAGACGTTGACGATCTGGGTAGCGGGGCACTCCACACAAGTGCATGGCTAGTGGTGCGACGCGTCGACGCATCCCCATCATGGCCGCAGTGGACGTAATTGCCGGGGTGCTTAACCCGGTTCACGGTTCCGCTGCTACGCGCCCTAACAGCGACAGGGGCCGGCGGACGTTAGTCCGCCGGCCCCTGTCGCTGTTAGGGCGTCTATTATGAGTTACGCCGCGTTCACGCGCTACTTGCTCGGGCAGGAGCCCAACGTGAAGCTGCCGGGGCTGGTGTAGTCGATCGCCGTGTCCTGGGTGAAGAGGGCCGTGCCCGTCCCGGCGAAGGTCCGCCCATTGATACTCGTGAGGTATTGCCCAGCCTGCGGGTTTCCAATCTTGCTCGCCGCGATGACGATCGAGATCGTTCCGTCCGCCGCCGCGTAGCTGCTGCCGGCGTCGGCGTCACCCAGTTTGGTCGGGACGTTGCTCACCTCGCCAGCAAGCGACCCAAGCGAGCCGTACTCGTACGAAGGCGTGCCCTCGGCGTCCGTGCTCATGCCAACGTAGTAGCCGTTGGTTCCGTTGTTGAACAGGATGCGCCACTGACGCTTCGGCAGGAGCGTGCTGAGATCCCCGACCTTCAGCGTGAACAGGAGGGAGGGAGCGCCGCCGAACCCCGTGACCTGGGTAACGTTGATCGCCTGGATGTCGAGGTCCGCGTTGGCCGGGGCGCCTACCTGGTCGCCCGCCGGGTCCGTCAAGACCTGGACGCCGGGGAGCGCGCAGGGGTTCTGCACGGTGACGAGCGAGGGCGTAACCTCGGGCGAGCGCGGCCCCGCGCCCACGGCGTTGACGGCCTGCACTTGATAGTAGTATGTCGGGCCGGGCTTGGCCGTCTTATCAAGATAAGCTGTTTTGACACCGCTCGTCCCCAGATACGTTTCCGCGCCGAGGTCGGTTCCGCGATAGATGTTATAGCGCGTGATGGCTGACCCGCCGTTGTCCGGCGCCGTCCATGTGAGGTGAACGATCGAGGGACTTTCGTTCGAATACTGTGTGGCGGTCAGCAGCGATCGGGACGGCGCGACCGGTTCGGTGGGATCGTACTGGTGGAACAAGCGGCGACCGCCCGATTGCCGCGCGATGGTCGCCACGGCGCTGTACGAGTTCTGCGTCGCGGTCGGGCTAGCGCATGGCCCGACGCACCCATCGGCGTACCCGACCAGGACGCGGCCCTGCTGGTCGACCGTGATGTCGTTGAAATCGAGCAGGTTGCGGCAGGGATTCGAGCCGCCGCCGTGCCAGATGCAGCCTCGCTGTACCGGATCGCTTGGCGTCGTATCCACGGTCGTCCAGGTCTTGCCACCATCGAAGGTGCTGGCGATGTAGAGATGCCAGGTCCCGGCGAAGGTCGCGGCCTGGTCGTCGCCGGCCGTCGTCGTGCCGAGGAACGCGAAGCTGGCGCGGTCGTCGTCGCCTGCGACGACTTCGGGGAAGGACATGTTCTTGATACCGAAGGCCGCTCCAACGTCGACACTCTTGGTCCACGTTTGGCCCTGGTCATGCGAGACCGCGATGTCGGCGTGGCCGTCGCCGTTGTGGTATCCGAAGTACAGTGTGCCCTGCGCGCCGATGCCGATCGACGGGTCATCCTCGCCGGGCGTGCTATCGGGAACGGTGCGTACCTGCCAGGTGGTCCCGTTGTTCGTGGAGACCGCGAGTCCCTGGTTGGTGTGGGCCAGGGCCGTGCCGCCGCAGGACTTGTTGGGCACGTAGACCGTGCCGTCGTTTGGCGCGACTTTGACGTGCCCGTGCAGGCCGCCACAGTCGTTGATGGTGTAGATCGGCACGGCCGGGTTGTAGGTCTGGCCGCCATTGACGCTCAATGCGCAGGTGGCGTCGGCGATGTCCTGCGAGCAGTAGTAGACGGCGTGCGTATACGGCGCGGTCGCATTGAGCGCGTCGAGCGGAGCGTGGAAGGGGCCGCCACCGATGGTCTGGTGGTCGACGCCGGAGTCAAGCCCGCCGCCCGTGCTCGGCGTCCAGTGCTCACCCGCGTCGTCGCTGAACGAGGAGAGGCTGGTAGTCCCCGCTAACTGCGACACGAAGGTACGATTCGTCACATGGTCGGTGAAGAGGATCGGGTCGAGGCTGGTTACCGATGTTGGCGCGCTCTTGTCCACCCACGTCGCCTGAGCGGGCGAGGTGAAGTCATTGAAGCTCACGCGCAGGGTCTGCAGGTCGGACTCGATAAGGGTATCGCCGGTCTTCCAGTCGGCGCCGATCGACGGCTCACCCGCCGTCGTGCCAAGGGGGGCGGGAGCCGCGTAGGTTTGGTAGCGTGGCGCGATGCCCGTGCCCTGAGCGGCCGGCGGCGCCCCGCTTGGGGGCGTGGACGGGGACGTCGACGCCAGGGAGACCGTGCCGGTGATGTTCTGACCGAGCGGCGTGTAGGGGACGACGCGGACCGTGTACGTCCCCGACGCGGCCGGGAATGACGCAACCTCAGGGTCGTTCGACGTGGCCGACGAGGCGACGACCGCGCCGCTCGAATCAAGCACATACAGGTCGAAGTCGGCCGTGGGGTTCGGCCACGCGATATTTACGGACACGTTGTTGCCCGCGTTGTAGCCTGACGGGACCGCCACGTTCAGGGTGTAGTCATCGCAGGGCGCTCCCGCGTTGCAGAGGGGCGTTCCGGTCGCCGTTCCGGTCTGTTTGGGGACGTAAAAAGGCCCACTCGTGTACGTGAGCGCGGGTGTTGTCGGAGAGAGCGCGCCCGATGATGGTGTGGCCGCCAACGTCTTCGGAGCGAACGCGGCGGCGACCAGTAGAGAGACGGCCAGGACGGCGATTGTGGTTTGACCCCTGGGTGAGCGCATCGATACCTCCCATGTCTGAATGGCCCATAAACCTATACCTGACGTCTATTGTGGCGTAGATATCCGGCGAGGGCCAGACATAACTCATAGAGTTATCTGACATAATGGGATCACGCCCGCATTAGCCATTCGCCACCCAACCCAGCGTGCGCGCGGTGAGGCGCGCGTAGGCCTGAACGGCCAAACGTAGGTGGTCGATTGGGGTGTCCTCGATGGGGTTGTGACTGACGCCGCCGAGGCTGGTCACGAACAGCATCATGGTGGGCACGCGCCGCGCCATCTCAGCCGCGTCGTGCAGGGCGCCGCTCGGCAGCGACAGGTAGGCGCCGGACACCGCGCGACAGGCGTCCTCGGCGAACCCCAGCAACGTCGGGTTGAAGGGGATCGGCTCGATGTCCCAGAGATGCTCCCACTCAACCTGACAGCCCTCATCGGCGGCGACGCGCTCGCTCGCCTCATGGGCGTCGCGCAGCATACCGGCCAGGGCCTCAGCGTCCAGCGCGCGCTGGTCGAGCGTGACCATGCACGTACCGGGAATGGCGGTGACGATGCCGGGCGCGACGGTGATATTGCCGCAGGTGGCAACGCCGCCGCGCCGCCTAGCGCTCTCGCGCACGTCCAGGGCGAAGCGCGCGGCGCAGGCCAGCGCATCGTGGCGCAGGTCCATCGGCGTGGAGCCGGCGTGGCTGGTACGCCCGGTGAAGTGGATGGCGTGGCGCTCCACGCCAAACGTGCCCAGGACGGGCCCGATGGGGATGCCCTTGGACTCTAGCACGGGACCCTGCTCGATGTGCAACTCTAAATAGGCCTTGACGCCGGCCAGTTGCTCACCCGCGCGGTAGGCCTGGTCGAGGTCGACCCCGTGGGCGGCCAGGGCGTCGGGCAGCGCGATGCCGTCGCGGTCGCGCAGCCCACGTACCGAGTCGGGGTCGAGTGTGCCGGCCGCCGCGCTGGAGCCGAACAGGCTGCGGCCGAAGCGCGCGCCCTCCTCGTCCGCCCAATCGACCAGGCGCAGCGTGGCCGGGGGCGTCGTCCCCGCGTACAGGCGCAGCATCTCCAGGGCGGAGGTGATGCCGAGCGCGCCGTCGAGCCAGCCGCCGCGGGGCACCGAGTCGATGTGCGACCCGACCACGACCGTGTCACGCGTCTGGCCGGGGATGGTGGCCCACAGGTTGCCGGCCGGGTCGACCTCGACCGCCGCCGATAGCTCGTCGAGCTTGCCGCGCAGCCACGCCCGCGCCGTCTTCCACTCGTCGGTCCAGCACAGCCGCCGCGCGCCGTCCGGCCCGCCCGTCAGCGCGGCCAACTCGCGCAGGTCGGCGATGACGCGGTCGGGTTGTACCGCGTTGGGTGTAGAGTCGGTTGCGGTTCGATCAGCAATGTCGCTCATGATGTGATACCTCCTGTTCAACTAGCGTCGTTAAAACAGCCTGCGACTGAAGTCGCATGGCAGATCACGGACACTGAAGTGTCTCGCCTTTTATAGCGCGTGCCGTGTGCCTGGGCGACTTCAGTCGCGGTAGTCTGCCATGCGACTTCAGTCGCAGGCCTCGTTTGATAGGGGTGTTAGAACCAGCGCGACACAACCGTTTTGGTTTCGGTGTAGAAGTTGATGGCGTCGCGGCCGTGGGCGTGCAGGTCGCCGAAGAACGAGTCTTTCCAGCCGGTAAACGAGAAGAAGGCCATTGGCGCGACCACACCGATATTGACGCCGACCATGCCGGCCTGCACGCGGTGCTTGTACTCGCGCGCCGCCTTGCCGCTGCTGGTGAAGATGGTGGTGGCGTTGCCGTAGCGGCTGCCGTTCACGATGTCCAGCGCGTCGTCGAGGTCGTTTGCCCTGATGATCGAGAGCACCGGCCCGAAGATCTCCTCGCGCGCGATCTCCATCTCGGGTGTCACCCCGTCGAAGATGGTGGGGCCGATAAAGCAGCCACCCGTCATCTTTTGGGCCGTGGCATGGCCGCGCCCATCGAGCAGCAGACGGGCGCCTTCCGCCACGCCCTTGTCGATCCAGCCCAGCACCTTGTCCTGGTGCGCCTTGGATACGACGGGGCCGACATCGGCTGCCTCGTTGTGCCCGTCGTCCACCGTCAGCGCCGAGGCTTTCTCTACTAGCCCCGCCTTGAGGCTGTCGTAGACGTCGCCGACCGCGACCACGACGCTGCCGGCGAGGCAGCGCTGGCCGGCCGCACCGAAGGCCGAGCTCATGATACCGTCGAGCGTCGGCTCCAGCACGGCGTCGGGCATGACCACCATATGATTCTTGGCCCCGCCGAGGGCCTGCACGCGCTTGCCCCGCTCGGCCGCCCTGCTGTAGACGTACTTGGCCGTCGCCGCCGCGCCCACGAACGAGACGCCGTCGATGCCGGGGTGATCGAGCAGCGCGTTCACGGCGTCGCGGCTGCCGTTGACGAGGTTGATCACGCCGGGCGGGAAGTCGGCCTCCTCCAACAGTTCGAACAGACGGATCTGGCTCAACGGGACCTGCTCGGAGGGCTTGAGCACGAAGGTGTTGCCGCAGGCTACGGCGAAAGGCAGGAACCACAGGGGTACCATGTTGGGGAAGTTGAACGGCGTGATGGCGCAAAACACGCCGATGGGCTGGCGCAGCGCCTCGGAGTCGACCGAGCGCGACACGTTCTCCAGCGTCTGGCCCATCATCAGACTGGGGATGCCCGTGGCGACCTCGACCATCTCGATGCCGCGCCGCACCTCCAGCCGCGCGTCGGGCAGCACTTTGCCCAACTCGTCGGTGAGGATGACGGCAAGTTCCTCGAGGTGGTCCTCCATGATGTTCTTGACCTTGAACAGGTAGCGGGCGCGCTCCAGCGGCGGCCGTTCGCTCCAGGCCGGGAAGGCGGCGCGCGCCGCGTCCACGGCGCGCTCGACATCACCCGCGCTGGAGTAAGGGACCGCCGCCAGTACCTCACCTGTAGCGGGGTTCGTCACCGCGCCCCACTCGACCGGCGTGGCGTCGACCCACTGCCCTCCAATATAGTTTTGCAGGCGTCGCACATGCGCCATGTCCTGCGTTTCCGGCATTTTCTCGACTGTCGTCATGATATCCTCCTAAACGTCCCTATTTGTGTCCCCCGACGTGTTCCGGCCCGATGGCCTGCACGAAGTCGCCCCAGGTGAATGATTGGGGCAGTTGCCCGGTTAATTCCTTCCAACTCAATGGCCCTTCGCCCCGCTGCCGCGCCGCGCTCGGCACGGGCTGCATGGTGATGCAGTCCTGCACGGGGCAGACCAGTGAACACAGGTCGCAGCCCACGCAGTCGGACGCGCGCACCCTTGGCTGCATATGGTGATGGCTACCGACGCCGGTCGACACGAGGTCGATGCACTGGTGGGCGCCGTCCTCGCAGGCAATGTAGCACATATTGCACCGGATACACGTGTCAGGGTTGATGTGCGCGACTGTCTTGTAGGTGAGGTCGAGGTCGCCGAAGTCGGAGACGCGCGGCAGCGAGCGGCCGATGATGTCGCGCACCGAGGCGATACCCTTGGCGTCGAGCCAGTTGGAGAGCCCGTCGCACAGGTCCTCGACGATGCGAAAGCCGTAGTGCATCACCGAGGTGCACACCTGCACCGAGGACGCGCCGAGCGCCATGAACTCGGCGGCGTCGCGCCAGGTGGCGACCCCGCCGATGCCCGAGATCGGGATGCCCGCGCACTCCGCGTCGCAGGCGATCTGCGAGACCATGTGCAGGGCGATTGGCTTGACGGCGGGCCCCGCGAAACCGCCGTGCCCGCCCTTGCCCGCGACCGACGGCGTCAGGTCGAAGGTGTCGAGGTCGACGCCGATGATGCTGTTGATCGTGTTGATCAGCGACACACCGTCGCCGCCGCCCTGCACCGCCGCGCGGGCCGGACCCAGGATGTTGGTGATGTTGGGTGAGAGCTTGACCAGCACCGGGGTCGTGGCGGTCTCTTTGACCCACTCGGTGATCATGCGGCTGTACTCGGGCACCTGCCCCACCGCCGAGCCCATGCCACGCTCGGACATGCCGTGGGGGCAGCCGAAGTTGAGCTCCAGGCCGTCGCAGCCGGTGTCCTCGGCGCGCTTGACGGCCTCGCGCCAGGCCTCTCGCGTCGACTCGACCATCAATGACACGATCACGGCGCGGTCGGGGAAGCGCCGCTTGACCTCGGCGATCTCGCGCAGGTTGTCTTCCATTGGACGGTCGCTGATAAGCTCGATGTTGTTGATGCCGGCTAGCTTCTGGCCGCCCAGGGTGAGCGCGCCGTAGCGGTTGACCGTGTTCATCACCGGCGGCCCGATGGTCTTCCACACGGCGCCGCCCCAGCCCTGCTCGAAGGCGCGCATCACCTGATAGCCGGAGTTGCTGGGCGGGGCTGAGGCCAGCCAGAACGGGTTGGGCGATTTAATGCCCGCGCAGTCGATCGAGAGATCGGCCATCTACAGTACCTCCATCTGGCGCAGCATGCTCCACGCGGCGCGCTTGCCCTGCTGCACCGCTGCGACGCCGGTCAGGTCGGCGCCGGTCGACACGCAGTCGCCGCCAGCGAACACCTTGGGGTGGGCCGTCCCCAACGTGTCAGGGTCGACCAGCAGGCGTCCGCCGTCGTGCGGCAGGTTCAGCGCCTCGAACACGCCCGACTCACGTTGCTGCCCCGTGGCGTAGAAGACCATGTCGACCGGGAACACAAACTCCGAGCCCGGCACGGCCTCGGGCCAGCGCCGCCCCGAGGCGTCCGGTGCGGCCAGGCGCATCTTGACGCATTCGACCGCGGCCAGACGCCCGTCGTCACCGGCCAGGAAGCGGACCGGCGCGGTCATCCACAGGAACTCGACCTCCTCCGCTTTGACGAACTCGTACTCGGAGGGGTAAGCCGTCATTTCGGCCACGCCGCGCCGATAGATGCAGGTGACCCGCTCCGCGCCGAGGCGGCGCGCGATGGTCAGGGCGTCCATGCCGGTGTTCCCCGCGCCGATCACGGCGACGCGACGCGCGATCGGCACGTCTTCCAGCGGCGTGGTGCGCACGGCGGAGATGAGGTCCAGCGCGTCGTGGACGCCGGGCAGGCCGCCACCGGGGATCATGGGCATGTGCACATGCGAGCCCGCGCCCACGGCGAGGAAGACAGCGTCGAAGGCGCCCAGCAACTCATCCATGGCGATGTCCTGCCCGATGGCGACGCCCTGGCGGAATTGGACGCCGAGGTCCGCGACCATTTGCACCTCGGCGCGGATGACCGGGACGGGTTCGCGCAGCGGGATAATGCCGTAGGTGGCGAGCCCGCCAGCGGTGGGCTGGCGGTCGAACACGGTCACGGCGCAGCCGGCGCGGGCCAATTCGGCGGCGCAGGAGAGCCCGGCAGGCCCCGCGCCAACCACGGCGATGGTACGCCCGTTGGGGGCGGCTGGCTCGAACAGCCGGATGTCGCGCGCGAACAGGTCGTCGGTGGCGTGACGCTGCAACCGCCCGATGGCGATAGGGCGGCTGACGTCGTTGTAGACGCAGGCGCCCTCGCACAACTCCTCGACCGGGCAGACGCGGGCGCAGCTGGCCCCCATGATGTTGGACTCCATGATCACGCGCGCCGCGCCCTTCATATTATCGGTTGAGATCTTCTTTATAAAGGAAGGGATGTCGATGTGCGTGGGGCAGGCCCGCGTACATGGGGCGTCGTAACAGTAGAGGCAGCGGTTGGCCTCCAGCAGGGCCTCGTCCGGCCGCAGTGGTGGCAGCCGCTCGGCGAAGCGCGCCGCGAGGTCGGGCGGCGATGCTACGGGTGTTGGTGATGGAATAGCAGCCAAATTGCAAACTCCCTAGTAGTGCGTCACGCGTCGTCTTGACAGTTAAATCGCCGTGCAACAGGGGACGGCAACTGTCCATAATTCGCTTGACGGGCTACTAGCCCGCGACTGCGGTCGCATGGCAAACTACCTCGACCGCGATCGGTCGGACAATCGGCGTGGACGTAGGGGCGTATGGCATACGCCCCTACACCCCGATCCACCCGCCATATTTTAATTGGGCAGGGCTGCATGGCGATACGCCCTTGCAACGACCGTCGGGCGTATGGCGATACGCCCCTACAACCCTTGCGCCGAGGCGCCTGTATGCTGCCATACGGCTGCCGTCACACGGATTGACATAAATATTCACCCAGGGGCCGCCGTCACATGCGTCAGGTTCAATCATAAGCTCATGTGCGCCCCACGGCGCAGGAACTGGCCGCGGCCGCGCTGGCCCGTGTACGCGCCATCGACGGCGATGACGTCGCCGCGCGCGAGTGTTAGCACGGGGTAGCCGTGGCACTCCAGGCCCTCGAAGGGGCAATAGTCGGTGTCCTGGTTGAGCGTGGCGGCCGAGAGTGTCACGCGCCGGTCGGGGTCGATCAGCACAAGGTCGGCGTCGCTACCTACCCCGATAGTCCCCTTGCGCGGGTACAGACCGTACATGCGTGCGGCGTTGGTGGAGAGCAGCGCTACCATGCGCTGTAGCGAGAAGTGGCCGTTGCCGACGCCCTCGGAATAGGCGATGGGCACGCGCGTCTCGATGCCCGGCGCGCCGTTGGGGATCTTGGAGAAGTCGTCGCGGCCACGCGCCTTCTGGTCGCGCATACGGAACGAGCAGTGGTCGGTCATCAAGGTTTGCAGGTTGCCCAGCGCCAGGGCGCGCCACAGGATATCGTTGTTGCTCTTGGCGCGCAGCGGCGGCGACATCACGTACTTGGCGCCGCCGAAGCCATCCCAATCCGTCTCGTGGTACTGCTCCTCGTTGAGCAAGAGATACTGCGGGCAGGTCTCGCCGTAGATTGCCAGTCCACGGTCGCGCGCCGCCTCGATGCGCTCCAGCGCCTCACGGCAGGTGACGTGCACGACGTTGAGCGGCGCGCGGGCCAGTTCGGCCAGCGCGATGGCGCGGTTGGTGGCCTCGCCCTCGACCTCGGGTGGACGGCTGGCGCGGTGGTACCAGGGCGACAGCAGACTCTCGGCGACGAAGCGTTTGGTCAAGACGTCGACCACGTCGCCGTTCTCGGCGTGCACGTTGACCAGCGCGCCGAGTTCACGCGCCTGCTCCAGCAATTGGAACAGCGTATCATCAGGGATCTGGAAGACGCCTTTATAGGCCATGAAGCACTTGATGCTGCTGACGCCGTGCGCCACGACAGCGGGCAGTTCGGCCATGACCGCGGGGGTGAGATCGGTTACGGCGATGTGGAAGCCGTAGTCGATGACCGCCTTGCCCTCACCCTTGGCGTGCCATGTGTCCAGCGCCGCCGCCAACGTGCCGCCGACGCTCTGCAGGCAGTAGTCCACGACCGTGGTCACGCCGCCGCAGGCCGCGGCGATCGTGCCCGTCTCATAGTCGTCCGAAGTGACGGTTCCGCCGAAAGGCATGTCCAGGTGGACGTGCGCGTCGATAGCGCCGGGGATCACGTAGGTCCCCGTGGCATCGATCACGCGCGGCCCGTTCCCGGCGGGCTCCGTCACCCGGCCCGTCGACCGTCCCTCGGGAGTGGCGCCGCCCAGGTCGTCGAGCAGGTCACGCCCGATCCGCGTGATGACACCGCCTTCGATCCCGATGTCGGCCACATACTGGTCGCTGGCGGTGACAATCGTGCCGCCACGTACGATAGTGTCCATGGTGTACCCCTTATCTCCGCTGAAAATAACTGCCCTCGCTCGCCTCGCCGACGCTTTTCATGTCCGTTGGTCGCGGCGCGCTGGAGAGGGACTGATGTGAAAATAGGTACGGGGTCGGCCCGAGGCGTGGTATAGGATGTGTCTAAAGCCAAGCTTATGGCCTCCGTTCCCAGAGGAGTAACGGCCCCTCATCATCCATCCCGCGGCCGATCCGCACGAACCCGGCCTTCTCTAGCACGCGGATAGATGCGGCGTTGTCCTCCAGGCACTTGGCCGTGACGCGCCGCATCGTTGGCTGCCTCAGCGCCCAGGCCACCGCCGCCTGCACCATCTCCGTGGCATAGCCCCGACCCTGATACGACGGGTTGATGTCGTAGCCAATTTCGACTGTACCAGCCTCGCCTGGCTCGCCTGGGAGGTCTTTGAACCCCATTCCGCCGACGGCTACGAGTTCGGTACGGTCGATAATGGTGCCGAGGGACTCCCTCCACTCGTCCCGCTCGGGATGCGCCTCGCGCTCCGCGATCCGGCGCGGATACGATGCGAGAGGACCGCCGGACCACTCCGGCACGAAATGCACAGACAGTACGTGGCTAACGCGCCGCCCGTCACGATCAATGGAAACGGGGACAGCGGCCACGAAGTCATCGCGCTCGAGGCGCGTCTTCATCACATCGAGTGGGGTCGGGGTGAGGATGAGCCTAGGTGTCTCGATGGTAAACATGCAGCCATTCCTTACTCGTCACTTAGCCAATGCGGCCGTGGGCGCCTCGACCCCCCGATCCGCAGGGTCGGTGGATCCGCGCGACGCGGGCAGCGCGAGGGCGAGCGCGGCGTAGACGACGAGCGCCGCAACGAAGCCGACGACCCAGCTATAATCGTACAACGGTTTGAGGATGGGGATGAGCCCATTCACGGGGAAGGGACCCGAGCCGGCCGGCGCGGAGTAGGCGCCGCCGGCGGCGAGCACGATGCCCACGAGCGTGGCGACGACGGCGCGCCAGTTCCAGCCGCCGGTGTAGCGGTAGATACCGGCGGCGCGGTAGAGGTCGGCGACGTTGAGCCGGGTGCGGCGCACGATCCAGTAGTCGGCGATGAGCACGCCCGCGATGGCGCCGAGCGCCCCACCATAGAAGCCGAGCCACGCGAACACGTACACATGCGGGTCGCCCAACAGCCGCCATGGCTGCAGGAGGATGCCGATGATCCCCGTGATCAGGCCGCCCGTACGGAAGTTGATGAGCTTGGGCAGCGCGTTGGAGAAGTCATTCGACGGGCTGACCACGTTGGCGGCTACGTTCGCCGAAAGGGTGGCGACGGCCAGTGTAAAGAGGGCGATGACGATCGCCAGCGGGTTGTGGAAGGCGCCGACGAGCGCGACGGGGTCCCAGATGGGCTTGCCGAACACAACGGCGGTCCCCGACGTGATGAGGACGGCCAGGACCGAGAAGACCGTCATAGTGGTGGGCAGCCCGGCGATCTGGCCGACCAATTGGGCTCGCTGGCTCTGGCCGAATCGGGTGAAGTCCGGCATGTTGAGCGACATGGTCGACCAGAACGCGATGATGCCCATCAGCGAGGGGAAGAACAGATGCCAGAAATTGGGACCCCAGCCGAGCTTCGACGGCTGCGAAACGATGGGGCCAAAGCCCTTCGCCTGCACGAGGATCCAGGCCAGCAGTACCAGCGCGACCACCAAAACGGCGGGCGCGGCCCAGTTCTCGAACCGCCGCAGCGTGTCCATGCCGCGCGCGATGATGAGGATGTTGAACAGCCAGAAGACAAAGAAGCTCACCCAGAGCGTCCAGGGCTGACCGCCGATGGCCGCGCTGTGGAGCCAGCCGCCGCCGGCCAGCGCGCCGATCGATGTATAGACGATCTGGCCCCCGATCCAAGTCTGGATGCCGAACCACCCGCAGGCGATGAGCGCCCGCAGCAGGGCCGGGAAGTTAGCGCCGTAGGTCCCGTACGCGGCGCGCGCGAAGACGGGGAAAGGGATGCCGTACTTCGTCCCCGCATGGCTGTTGAGGAGCATCGGCACGAGGACGATGATGTTGCCCAGCGCGATGGTGATGATCGCCTGGATCCAGTTCATCCCCAGGGCGATCAGCCCGGAAGCGAGCAGGTAGGACGCGATGTTGTGGGCCATACCGACCCAGAGCGCCAGGTAGTTGTACGTGGTCCAGGTGCGGCGCGCCACCGGGACGGGCGCCAGGTCGGGATTGTAGAGCGGACTTCCCTGGATAGTACGATCGTCCACCAGGTCCAGCCGGCCATCGGGATAGACAACCTGGCCGGGACCCATAGAGGCTGTAGCCATCGTATTCCTCCTTACTCCAACGTCGTCGGGTGGGCGATGCGCCCCCCGGAAGCGAGTGGTCGGGGCAGGCCGCGCCGTCGCACGCGCCCTGCCGGGTGTGACGCTATGTCCCTCCTTTTCGCCTGCTATCTACTGACTACTGACTACTGGGAGCAGGCTGCGGCTATGATACGACGGCGGTGTCCGCGATGGACAGGCACTCGTCGAGGATGTCCAGTCCCTCACGCAACTCGCTCTCGGTGATCGTGAGTGGCGGCGCGATGACGACGACGTTCCAGTGCGCGAACAGGAACAACCCGCGCTCCATGGCGCGCTTCTGCATCGCGCTGATCGGCGCCAACGCGGGACCCGACGCGTTGAAGGGCACGAGCGGTTCGCGCGTCGCGCGGTCCTTGACCAATTCAAGACCCCAGAACAGGCCCAGGCCGCGCACCTCACCGATGCTGGGGTGGCGGTCCTTCAACTCTTCCAACAACGGGCGTATGAGCACGCCCATACGCTGGGCATGCGCGATGACCGCTTCGTCGCGGTACGTTTCGATGGTGGCCACGGCGGCGGCGCAGGCCAGCGGGTGCCCGCTGTAGGTCAGGCCGCCCCAGAACATGTGCGTGCGGTACCACTCGGCGATGGGCCGGCGCAGCACGACCGCGCCGAGCGGGACGTAGCCCGAGTTGATGCCCTTGGCGACGGTCAGCAGGTCCGGCGTGACGTCCCAGTGCTGGCAGGCGAACCACGCGCCAGTGCGCCCGAAACCGCACATCACCTCGTCGGCGATCATCAGGATGTCGTAGCGGTCGAGGATCGCGCGCACGCGCTGGAGGTACCCGGCCGGCGGGACGATGACGCCGTTGGTTCCCGTAACGGGCTCCAGGATCATCGCGGCGACCGTGTGCGCCCCCTCGTACTGAATCACCTCCTCGATGTGGTCGGCGCAGCGCAGGTTGCAGCCGCCGGGGGCGCAGAACGAGCAGCGGTACTGGTAGGGGTCGAGCGCGCGCACCACGCCGGGCATGCCCGGTTCGGCCGCCCAGCGTCGCGGGTCGCCGGTCAGGGTGACAGCGCCGGCCGTGGCGCCATGGTAGGAACGGTAGCGCGCGATGATCTTGTGGCGGCCGGTGAACGCGCGCGCCATCTTGACGGCGTTCTCGTTGGCCTCGGCGCCGCCATTGGTGAAGAAGCTCATCTCCAGGTCGCCGGGCGTCACCTCGGCCAGCAGCCGGCCCAACGTGCCGCGCGCCTCGTTGGCGAAGCTCGGCGCGACGTAGCACAGCTTGGCGGCCTGCTCCTGGATCGCCGCGACTACGCGGGGGTGCTGGTGGCCCAGGTTGCTGTTGATGAGCTGCGAGGCGAAATCGAGGTAGCGCTTGCCCGAGTAGTCCCAGAAGTAGCGCCCCTCGGCCCCCGCGATGGGCAGCGGGTTGATCTGTGACTGATTCGACCAGGAGTGCAGGACATAGCGCCGGTCGTTCGCGACAATCTCATCCGCGATGGTAAACCCTGTTGGCTGCGTGGCGGCGCGTTCCTCTAGTTGCATGACCCCTCTCCTCTCCCCTCATCCCTCCCTGTCTCCTAGGTCAGGGAGAGTGGTGGGGAGTGAGGGCCGCTTGTGTCCTACATCCTACACCATCTCCATGCGTGTTATCAAACGGCGCGCCGTGGCGCCCAGGGCAATCGCATTTAAATTATAGCATAACTATGGCACACAGAGGGCCAAGCCGAGGAATTCGTGCGGCAGAAACGATTTATTCATTGCGTTCCCGTTGCACGTAGAATTACGGTTGCGGGTTCGTATGGGCCAATTGCAAGATGTTCGGCCGGATGAGCCGCATCATTCCTATTTAGTGCGAAAATTTGTGGCGCTAAAGCGAATTTAAATGCGATTGCCCTGCCGTGGCGCCGTGGTGAGTCATACATCATCCTCGAGATCCGCGAGTTCTTCGTCGTCGGCCCAGTCTACCATGGCCCAGTATGGGTCATCCGTCCTGACCGGGCCATGCGCGCCGTCATCGCCGTACTCGATCCAGTCGCCCACCTCGACGTAGACGACCTCTTCACCGGCTGCGGCGAAATCGGCGGCGTTGGCCGCCGGCGTGAAGCCGCTCAGATGGACGATATGCCCGTCGTCGGTGAGCGCGTGTGTTTCATCCCGAAAGAGGTAGAGGACGCCGGCGACGCCCTCGACGTAGGCGGTCTCGTCGTCCAGCGAGGGGATGCGGTCCAACTCCGGACGGGCGCGCAGGACTGGGTCCGCCAGTAGCGTCGCCTCGAACCGTGTGATCGCTGGTTCATCCCCGTGCGCCACCGCATCGGCCAGGGCGCTGAGTGAGTCGGTGTAGTCCGCCAGGGGGCGCGTCTCCGTCACGGATATTTCGTCTACGTCCGCAATCATGTCGCGCATGGTGGGTAAGCCTTCGCGCATCAGTTGTTCTGTCGTCGTCATCGCCTCGTTCTCCTTATGCTGTAGCGTCATTGAACCGCATCAGTGGCTAGTGGGGCGCCAGCGGGGCCACGTACGTGATCATGAATAGGAAGAATGCGACGTTGCCGCTGATGACCGCCAGGTGGAAGAACTCGTGGTACCCGAAGACGCGTGGCCAAAGCACGGGGCGGCGGCAGGCGTAGGCGAGGGCTCCCGCCATGAACAGCGCGCCGCCCGCGAGCGGTAAGCGCAGGTCGTGGAAGCCTAGGGGGATGAGGATGGTGGCGCTCACCAGGACCGCGAGCCATGCTAATGCGAGGTACAGGCCGACGCGGACGCGACGAGAGACGGGATGGGGCATGGTGACCGCCGTCACGCCGGCCAATGCCACCGCCCATACGCCAGCGAGTAAACCAATCCTCCACCAGCCTGTAAGCATCGTGTACGCGATCGGCGTGTACGAGCCGGCGATCATGACGAAGATCATGGCGTGGTCGAGCCGGCGCAGCAGGGCGCGATAGCGGGGCGGCCACGGCAGCGTGTGGTAGAGCCCGCTGCAGGCAAAGAGGAGGACGGCGCTAAGACCGTAGACCAGCAGGGCGGCCTGCCGCGATGGATCGCCGTCGGCGGCGCGTAGCAGCAACGGCACGCCTGCTACTGCTCCGACCGCCGCGATGGCGTGTGAGTAGCCACGTAAGATTGGCTTGGGCGTACCCGCTATGGTTGTGTAAGGCTGCATACCTCATGATACCGTACCCCTGGGTTCTGATACTGGCGCGCGCGACAGTGTCCACCTGCTGTAGATGCGATTGCGTCGCGACAGCTAATCATATGAGTGGCCGGCCGGCCGAAGCCATTGGCATGTATAGGCGTTGTGGGCGATCGTGGCGATCAAGCGGTGTGACAAAGAAAGGCGATTCATCCACCACGCGCTACTCGTCGCCTACTAATTCGGCGTGGCGCTGGAATGCCCGTGCCAGCGCGCCGTTAGGAGCTGGTTGGTCGAGCAGCGACTTGACAAAGGTCACGCTATCGCGCGCCGTCAGCGTCATGATCTCGTGTTCGCGCATGGTCCGGCGAGCGGCGTCTTCCGCGCTACGCGTGACGAAATCGGAGAGGCTTGTCCCTTCGATAGTCGCGGCGCGCTGCAAGAGGACCTTTTGATCCTCCGTCATGCGCAAGGGTACGCGCGCGTTTGCTCGTGTTACGATCCGTAGTCGTTGCCATTGGCTCCTTCCTTGTTGGTTGTTATCTGTTCCCTCTATTATATGCCATCATGGCATACAATAGCATCCCGTAGTCCGTTTCTACGTTCTTACACATCATCGAACAGCCACATCACGGCGTCGGGAGCGTGGGGGAGTGTGAGGAGTGATTGTGCGTCAATACCCGGCGCGATGGGGCGGGTCATCCAGTCGGGGTCAAGGTGTTTGGTCACGCTACTGCACATAGTGAATAGGACCTCCAGGCGACACGTTGACATCGTGTGGTGTTCATGAGATAACGGGGGGGCGGACACCCCGGTATCTGTCCCGGATGAAGAGGCTCCGGAGCGCGCGGTGCTGCTCTTCGACGGCGTGTTCCTCCTGCGGCCCGAAACGGCGTGTTCCTCCTGCGGCCCGAAACGGCGTGTTCCTCCTGCGGCCCGAATTGGATGCATTGTGGGACTATCGTATCTTCGTAGCGGTGGATGAGGCGGTCGCGGTGCGCCGGGCCATGCGTCGCGACCAAGCGCTCTTTGGCGCGGCCGAGGCCGTTCGAGTGCGGTATCTACAGCGATATATGCCCGCCCAGCGTTTCTATATGCAGGCCGTGCATCCACAGAACCGCGCCGATGTGAGCGTTGAGAACAACGATCCCACCCACCCGCGGTTCGCGTTTCGGGCATATCCCTCATGAGGCGGGGCACCGTCTGTTAGTGAGCCGCATCTATAGAGCACGGCAGCGCGGTTCGCGCGTCACCCACGCAGGATATCGAGCAGCAGGCGGCGGAAACGCACTCCGTCCGCCGCGAGGCACACACGGGTATTGGCCGGACGATTGAGCACGCCGAGTTCGTCAACGACGGTCATGCCCCGCGTGAGTTCGCCGCTCGTTTCGACGTCTACGTAGTACTCCCCGCTACGCGTCATGATTGAGGGATCGACGACCATGGCGGCGACGATGGAATCCGGGTGCGTCGTGCCCTCGATCCCCTGCGTCAGGTTGAAGCGGCGCACCACGCGGTTGATGTCCAGGAAGAAGCGCGCGAGCGGCGTGTCCAGGGCTTCGACCTCGGCCGTCCCCGCGGCGTCCAGCACCCCATGACGGACACAGATCTCCCAGCCGACCATCGTCAGGGGGAAGCCCGCGCCGAAGACGATCCTGGCCGCCTCGGGGTCGACGTAGACGTTGAACTCGGCCGGCGGCGTCACGTTGCCGAGGGCGTTGTTGGTCCCGCCCATGAGCCACACATGCTTTACCTTCTGTGCGATCGAGGGGTCGCGCCGCACGGCCATGGCCAGGTTGGTCAGCGGCGCCTGGGCGATGATCGTGAGCTCGCCGGGATTGTCGTTGATCAGGCGCGTCAGGGCGTCGACGGCATGCTCGGACTCGGGGCGCTGCCGGGCCTTGGGGAAGAACGAATCGCCCATGCCGTCGCGGCCGTGGATGTACTCGATCGTCTCGTGAGGGTACAGCAGCGGTTGCGTACAGCCGGGGTAGACCGGCACGCGCCGCCGGCCCGACCCTTCGCCGAAGCCCGCGGCCTCGAGGGTATAGAGGGCGTTCTCCACCTGCTGGTCGAAGGCGACATTACCGCAGTTGATCGTGATGGCCTCGACGACGACATCCGGCGAGCGCAGGGCGACGAGCAGCGACACGCAGTCGTCGCCGGCCGTATCGGTATCGATGATGAGGCGCGCCATGATCAGTGGCGAGTGATGAGTGACGAGTGGCGAGTAATAAGCGGTCCCTTCAGGGATCCGGGTAACGCAATTTCAACGCTTTTAGTAGACATACTTGTGCTCCTAACTACACATGAGGCTGTCGAAAAACTCGCCGCTCGCCACTCGTCACTCTTTTACGTAGGGGATGCCGTCGGCGGCGGGCGGGATGGCGCGGCCGATGAAGCCGGCCAGGACGATGATGGTGACGAGATAGGGCAGCATCGCCAGGAGCTTCGACGATATCGAGACACCGGATACTTGCAGTTGGCCCTGTAGCGCCTCGCAGAAACCGAAGAGCAGCGCGCCCAGCGTGGCCTGGACGGGCCGCCACTTGCCGAAGATGACGGCCGCCAGGGCGATGAAGCCGCGGCCGTTGGTCATGCCTTCCGAGAAGCTGCCGACATCTCCGACCAGATACGCGCCGGCCAGGCCGGAGAGAGCCCCGCTGACGACGACGGCGGCGTAGCGCATCAGCGCGACGTTGATGCCCGCGACGTCGGCCGCTTTGGGGTTCTCGCTGACCGAGCGTGAGCGCAGCCCCGCCCGCGTGCGGAACAGGTAGATGTGCACGACCGGCACAAGCAGCAGGGCGATGTAAACAAGCAGGTTTTGCTGGAACAGGATGCGCCCTAGCGCCGGGATCGACGCGAGCACCGGGATGTTGAGCTGAGCCAGCGGGTTTGTCTGCAGCGAACCGGAGCCGAAGGCCGAGCGGAACACGAAGGAGGTGCCGCCTGCGGCGGCGATGTTGATGACGAAGCCGCCCACGATCTGATCGACGCGCAGCGTGATCGAGAGCAGCCCCAGGAACAAGCCGCCGATCGCCCCGGCCACGACACCGGCCACGACACCCAGGAACAGGCTGCCGGTGGTCGCGCCGACAGCGGCGGTCGTGAAGGCGGCCGTCAACATCAGACCCTCGATGGCGATGTTGACCACGCCGGCGCGCTCGGAGATGACGCCGCCGAGCGCGCCGAGGATCAATGGGGTGGCCGCCCCGAGCGTGATGGCCAGGACGCTGATGATGAAGTCACTCACGCCTCGGTCCCCCTTGTGCTGACGGCGCTACGGCCCCGGTTCCAACGGAAGTATATCCAACGAATGATGACGGGCGCGGCGACGAAGAACAGGATGGCCGCCTCGATCACGGAGGCGAACGGCGCGCTGATGCCCGCCACCTGCTCCATGTTGGTCGCTCCGTTGCGCAACGCGCCGAGCAGGAGGGCCGCCAGCACGATGCCGATGGGGTTGCCGAGGCCGATGATGGCCACGGCGATGGCGTCGAAGCCGAAGCCCGAGCCGATCGTGTCGGGCAGCGCGTATTGCAGGCCGGTGATCTGGATCGCCCCCGCCAGGCCGGAGAGCCCCCCGCTGACGGCCATGGTCCAGATCGTGACCGCGCGGACCGAGATGCCCGCCGAGCGCGCCGCCAGCGGGTTGAGCCCGACGGCGCGCAGGGCGAAGCCCCAGGTGGTGCGCCAGACGAGCACGTAGACGAGGAGCGCGCCGGCCAGGGCGATCAGGATGCCGATGCTCAGGCTGGTGTTGGGCCAGATGATCGGCAGCTGCGCCCCAGGGTTGATGTTGTAGCTCTGCTGGTTCTGGGTGGCCCCGTGCATCACGCCGCTGGTGTCAACCAGCCATTGCACGAGGTACGTCGCCACGTAGTTGAGCATGATGGTGGTGATGACCTCGTGCGCGCCTGACACGACCTTGAGCACGCCCGCGATGGCGGCGTAGGCCGCCCCGGCGAGCACGCCGGCGACCAGCGCGAGGATGACCAGCAGGATGGCCGGCGCGCCCTCGAACAGGTGCCCGGCCCAGGTGGCGCCGAGCGCCCCCACGATGAACTGGCCCTCGGCCCCGATGTTGAACAGGCCGCCCTTGAAGCCGACGGCGACGGCGAGGCCGAGCAGGATGTAGGGGGTCGTGGCGACGAGGGTGTCGGAGAACGACAACCCCGCCACGGCCCCGGACCACAACGCCCCATACACATATAGGGGGTTGTGTCCCGTCACCAGGAGCAGCAGCGCGCAGAACACGAGGGCCGTGAAGATAGCGAGCAGGGGGGCCAGGATCGCGCGGAGCAGATCGCCGCGCGCCGAAACGGCGCTGCCGGTATCGACAGGTCCGCCGCTGGGCGCGGCGGTTGAGGTCGATGGCGCGTTCCCGATCATCCCTAGCCCCCCAGCGCAAGTTCGTCGGGCGACGGCTGGCCGCCTAGCGGGGCCTCACGTCGCGCCTCAGCGAGCGCTTCCCCGGCCATCATCAGACCGAGCAGTTCTATGTTGGCCTGCGCGCGCGGCAACACCCCGACGAGGCGCCCGCGATAGATCACGCCGATCGTATCGGAGAGCGCCATGATCTCGTCGAGCGACGCCGAGATGAGCAGGACGGCCACGCCGTTGTCGCGCTCCTGTATGATGGCGCCGTGGATAAACTCGATCGCGCCTACGTCCACGCCGCGCGTTGGCTGCGCCGCGACGAGCAGCTTACCGGGGCGGCTGAGTTCGCGCGCCACGACCATTTTCTGCTGGTTGCCGCCGGAGAGGTTGCGGGCGAGGGTCGACACGCTTGGCGTGCGCACGTCGAAGCGCGCGACGCGTTCGCGGGCGACGCGGGCGATGGCGGCGAGGTCGAGCAACGGGCCGCGCGCGTAGGGCGTCCGGTTGTACGTCGAGAGCACCAGGTTCTCGGCGATCGAATAGTCGCCGACCATGCCGCGGCGGTGCCGGTCGGAGGGGATGCAGGCCACGCCGAGCTCGATGAGCGTGCGCGCGTCGAGCCCGAGGCAATCGCGCCCGCCCAGCGTGTACGAGCCGGTTACGGCGCGGCGCACGCCCGTCAACACTTCTTCCAACTCGGCCTGCCCGTTGCCGTCGACTCCGGCAAGGCCGAAGATCTCGCCCCCGCGCACGGTCAGCGAGAGCCCATCGACGGCGGTCACGCCGCGGTCGTCGCGCACCTGCAGGTCGCGCACCGCCAGTACGGGAGCGCTTGGCGTGGCGGCGCCGCGCTCGACCTCCAGGACGACGGCGCGGCCGACCATCATCGCGGCGAGATCAGCGTTCGTCGCCTCATCCGGGCGCGTCTCGCCTGTGACGCGCCCGCCGCGCATGACCACGATGCGGTCGCTAATTTCGCGCACCTCATCGAGCTTATGGCTAATGAAGATGATGGAGCGTCCGTCTGCGACGAGGTTGCGCATGATGGCGAAGAGTTCGCGTGACTCTTGCGGTGTGAGCACGGCGGTCGGCTCGTCCAGGATCAGGATGCGCGCCGAGCGGTAGAGCGCTTTGACGATCTCGACGCGCTGCTGCAGGCCGACCGAGAGATCGGCGACGCGCGCGTCGGGATTGAGCGCAAGGCCGAAGCGGTTGGAGAGGTCGCGCACGAGGGCGGCGGCTTTGCGCCGGTTGACGAAGATGCCGCGCGGCTCCTGGCCTAGGATGATGTTCTCGGCCACCGTCAGCGGTGGGACGAGCTCGAAGTGCTGGTGCACCATGCCGACGCCGTGCGCGATGGCATCGCGCGGGCCATCGATGGTGACTACTGCTCCGCCCACGATGATACGCCCCTCATCCGGCTTATAGAGGCCGGAGAGGATGTTCATGAGCGTGCTTTTCCCCGCGCCGTTCTCGCCGAGGATGGCCAGGATCTCGCCCTGGCCCACCTCGATCGTCACGTCGTCGTTGGCGAGCACGCCGGGGAAGCGCTTGGTGATGTGCTCCAGGCGGAGCGCGGGATTCACTGTGTTCATAGTCGTGAGTCGGAAGTCGTGAGTCGTGAGTCGGGAGTCGTGAGTCGCCAGACGGCGCCTTGTTCCCCACGCCATCTACTCAGCACGGCGTAGTAGAATCGTAGGGCGCCAGCCCCGTGACGACTCACGACTTCCGACTACTTCGTGAGCGTTATCGGCACTTTAATATCGCCGCTAATGATACCGGCGCGCGCCTTGGCGATGGCCACCCGCACCGTGGAGGACACGCGGGAGGACAGGTTGTAGTAAGGGGCCAGGCCAACGCCGCCGTTCTTCAGGTCCCACGTCTTGACGCCGCCCTTGAACGTCCCTCTGCTGGATTCTACAATGGCGTCGGCGACGGCCGTCTCTACGTGCTTGACCACGCTCGTAATGACCGATTTGGGATACAGGTAGTGCTGGTCGGCGTCGACGCCGATGCTGAGCAGGTGATGTTGGCTGGCCGCGGCGAGCGCGCCGAGGCCGGAGCCGCCGGCCGCGGCGAAGATCACGTCGGCGCCGCTGTTGATCTCGCTGGTGGCCGTGTTCTTGCCCGCGCCTGCATCCGTGAAGGAGCCGGTATAGGCCGAGTACACCTTGATCTTGGAGTCGTACGACTTCGCGCCGGCCTGGAAGCCGGCCAGGAACGCGTCGATAACGGGTCCCTGCACGCCGCCCACGAAGCCGATCTTATGCGTCTTGCTGACGCCGGCGGCGAGGATGCCGGCCAGATACGATGACTGGTTGGGCATGAAGACGTTGGCAAGCACGTTTTTAGCGTGGACGTTGGAGTCGATGATGGTGAACTGGACATTGGGGTACTTTGGGGGCACCGTCATCATCGCGGGCTCGAACGAATAGCCGACCGCCGCCACGAACTGCGAGTTGCGCGCCGCGATCGTAATGTTCTTGACGTAGTCCGACGACGAGGTCGTTTCGATGTACTTGGCGTTATATCCGGCTACCTTGGCGCCGTTTTGCGTACCGATGTACCCGAGGTGGTTGAACCCGTTGTCGTTGAGGCCGCCGATGTCGGTGACAAACGTGACCGTCTTCGACGCCGCGTCGATGTGGCTTCGCGGCGCGGCGAGGGAGCCGGCCAGGGCGAGTGGAACGGTGAGATGAACAAGGCGTGCGCGCATGAAAACCATCCTTGGCTATGCAATGGATAAACGCGTCCTGCGACTGGACGTAAAAAACCGGCGCCGGCAGTAATCGCGGCTAGCAACAGGATATAGGTATGCTCCGTCGGCGTCAACTATTCATGAGGCCTGTAGGTACGTCAGCATCGCGCGTATGGCGCGCAGGTGACTGGCGCGATAGAACGCGACGATATCGTCCGGCTCGTCCGCCAGGTCCGGCGCCGCTTCGACGAGGGGCAGCCCGATGAGGTCCGGCAGGTCCTCATGCTCCGCCCAATCCTCCGGCAGACGCCCCGCGTTTAGCGTAGAGCGGGCGCGTGGTTCGAGCGTGTCAAAGTAGGCCAGGTTGCGCGTGAGCAGGGCTGGGTCGCTCGTGCCGCCGTGGCACGGGACGACCGCGACGGGCTCCAGGGCGGCCAGCCGTGCCAACGAGGCGCGCAGTATCGGCAGGTCGCCCGGTTCGTTCACGTAAGGGATGGGACGTTCGGCCGCGTCGCCGGCGAGCACGAGGCGTAGCTCAGGTATCCAGAGCGAGATATGGTCAGGGGTGTGCCCCGGCGTGGGCAGCAGTTCGAGCGTGAGGTCGCCGCCGTCGATGCGCAGGCCGTCCGTAAACGTGAGCGTGGGCGGGACGAGCGCGACAGTGGCGAAGCGCGGTTCGTCGCGCTGCCGCTCGCGCAGATACTTCCGTTCCTCCGCGTCCAGCAAGCGCCGGCGCGTTTGGTCGTGCCCGATGATAGGGGCGGGGTAGCGTCCGCCGGGCGGCGTGAACAGGGCGTTGCCCCAGCAGTGGTCCCAGTCGGCGTGCGTATTGACCACCAAGAGCTGCCGCTCGACAAGCGTGTCGCTGACCCGCGCCATGATCTCCGCCGCCAACTCAGGCGTTCCCATTGTGTCGACGACCACGACGTAGCGTCGCGTGATGACGACGCAGGTATCGACCTCGTGCCCGGCGCGGAAGACGCGCACGCGCGCGTCGACACCGTCGATCTTGATCTCCGTTAGGTTTATCACGCCGTTGCTCACTTCGCGAACCCTTACAAAAACTGGCTGAGTAGAATACGGAAACCGGGGACAACGTGACCGCCGTCGAGCGTGTCGTCGTCATCCAGCGTTCGCGGTTCCGCGCTATCAGACGTCCAGACATCGAGTTCGCGGCGCTCGGGCCAGATAACCCACACGAGGCGTACGCCTCGGTCGAGCTAGCGCCGCGCCTTGTCGGCTAAGTCAGGCCGATACTGCGTTGGCAAGGCGATCCCCACGACGAGGTCGGGCGCGAGCGGCCGGTAGGTCTTGCCCCGACGCGGCGCCGGGAGCGGGAGGCGCTCAACGCGCACCACGGCGACGTCGCTTGCCAGAATCGTATCCTTGCGCTCACCGCGACGGGTGAGATCCCAACCGGCCTCACCAATGTAGATCGCGCCCAAGCCGTGTGCTTCGCCGTAGGCGCCGAGAGGATGGGCGATGGACCATTCGGTGTGCCCGTGATCGGGGCCGGGTGGGGGCATACGCACGACTCTCCCTTCCACGAGTTCGTAGAGCCAGCCATCATCGGCCAGGCGTTCGAGCATGTCGGCCGTCCAATCGGCGGCCACGGTTGGCTGCGCCCAGCCGTACAGCGGCGCCGGTGTGGCGAGTTGAGTGGTCATGGCGCGGTTCCTCCTCGTCGTTCTCTAGTTCTAGCCTATCACGTCGTTCATGTTGTTCACGTCGTCACCTGTGTCGCTCTCCCATTCCGTCGCCAGTACAGCCATGAGCAGCGTGTCGTGCGGCGCGCCGTCCCACCACAGCGCGTCGCGCATGCGTCCCTCGTGCTGGAACCCGACCTTCTCGTAGGCGCGGATGGCCCGCGTATTGAAGTCGAATACCTCCAGCGAGACGCGGTGCAACCCCAGCGGGCCAAACGCGTGCGCCAACACCAACCGCAATGTCTCGGAGCCCAGACCACGGTCACGGGCGGCCGCGACGAGGGCGATGCGCAGACCGGCCGAGCGGTTGGGCTCGTCGTGGTCCATCAGGACGATCTCGCCCAGGTAGGCCTCGCTGTCGGGGTCGGTGATGGCGAGGGTGACGCGGTCGGTCTTCCCCGCGCGCGAGGCGCAGTACGCAGCGATCTCTTCATAGGTGAACTCGTGATGGTTGCCGGTGAGGCGGCGCTCCTGGGGAGGACCGTTCACAGCGGCGTACAGATCGTCGGTATCTTGCGGGCCGAGCGGGCGCAGCAGCACCCGTTCACCGCGCAGGATGGGGCTTGTCCAGTCCATATGATCGTTTTCCTTTTATGTGAATTCCCACATTATTTGTTGTGGACATGGTACGGCCTGCTACTATAACTCTATGCCTCTACACTGTTCATCGGTAGAAACCTACCGTGTTGTACGGTTGCGTCCTCGCAATACCATAGCAGAAAGGCAAAGAGGCAGTATGAATCCATTGTACGCGCGTCTCACGCGGCGCCCGAGGCGCCGAGGCGTTCAGCGTGGCCGCCGCGCCGTGGCCGCACTGCTTGTCGCGGCGGTGATAGGAGCGACGGCGGCCGGGGTGGGACACGCGATGACGACAGCGGCGCCGTCCGCGTCAACCATCCCAACCGCCCATCGCGTAGCGGTTACTGGCGTGGCGGCCCAGCGCATCAAGCATATCGTGTTCATCCTGGAAGAAAATCGTTCGTATGACAACGTCTTCGGGCGCTTTCCGGGCGCCGACGGGGCGACGACGGCGAAAGTAAAGATCGGCGGCCGTGTGACGACCGGTCCGCTCGTCCCGGAGCCCTACTACCTCTGGCACGATCTGGGACATGATCTCGGCGACGCGCAACTCGCGATCGATCGCGGCAAGATGGACGCCTTTAGCCACGAGACCTACGCCGATGTCTTCGGGGATAACGCGGCCTATCAGCAACTCGCGCCGGGGGATATCCCTAACCTCTACGCCTACGGGCGCCACTTCACGCTCTCCGATCGCACTTTCGCTTCCGTCCCGTCGCCGACGTTCCCGACGCACCTGCACACGATCGCGGCCCAGGATGGCGGCGTGATCAGCAACCCTCAAAACGGGTCGAACGCCTGGGGCTGCGACGCGGCCAAGGGCACGTATGTGTTACAGCAAACCTCGCCGACGCAGATCACCAAGAGCTTCCCGTGCTTCACCTTCACCACACTGGCTGATTCACTGAATCGGGCGCGCTTGCCGTGGTCCTACTATGCTGCGCCGCCCTCGGACTTTGGGTATATCTGGTCGACCCTCGACGCGATCAAGCCGATCCGCGAGTCGGCGCAATGGACCGATCATGTGCGGGACGAGCGTACCTTCGAGGCGGACGCGCGCGCCGGCCGTTTACCCGCGTTCAGCTGGGTCACGCCCCGCGCCGCGGACAGCATGCATCCGCCCGCGCCGGTCTGTCCCGGCGAGAATTGGGTCGTCGCTAAGGTCAACGCGGTGATGCAGGGGCCGGACTGGAACAGCACCATGATCGTGCTCGCCTGGGACGATTGGGGCGGCTACTACGACCATGTAGCCCCGCCCCCCGCTCCCTCCGGCAGCTACGGTGTCCGCGTGCCGCTGCTGGTCATCTCGCCCTACGCCAAGCGCGGTCACGTGACGCACACGCTCTACACCTTCGAGTCGGTGCTCAAGACGGCCGAAACGCTGTGGGGTCTTCCGCCGTTGACGAGCGCCGATCGCGCCGCGCACTCGCTGTTGGATGCCATGGATTTCACGCAGACGCCGGCCAAGCCGTACATCTTGCGGGCGCGCTCCTGCCCACCCGCGGTAACGCCGGCGCTCTACCACACTATCCTCGACCAGCAACTGCAACGGGTCTTAGCACAGCAACTCGGCCTCACGGCGTCCACGATTGAGACGCTGCACAAGACGGCCACGCTCACGGAGATCGCGCTCCGTCAGCACAAAGACCCCACCCAGGTCCTCGCGGCGCTCAAAACAGTCGCCAGCGCGTGGGCGGGCGGGAAGGTTATTCTACAGTTTGTCAAGCCGCTGCAGGCGAGCCGCGACGCCTACCTGACGCTCACCGGGGTCGACGAGTGGTTCCATGGCCCTCCTGGTACGCGTCTCTTCCCCACGCCCTGATGCGGCCCTCACCCCCTACCCCCTCTCCCTGACGCGGGAGAGGGGGAGACGCAGCGTCAACTCACTTGAAACACACCCCCTGATGCAGCTCTAGTCGCCGGTTGGGACCCAGATGTTCTTGACCTGTGTGGCCTCGCGCAGGAACTCGCTGCCCTGTCCCTGCGCGGAGTCCAGGAGGTCGCGCGGGGGCTGGCCGATGATCCAGACGCGCTTGAGGTTGCCGGCCGAGGCCCGTTCGACCGCGTAAGCGCCCTCGCCGGAGCCATCGTACCACACGGCGTCGACGTCATCGTGTTCAGCCAGCACGCGGGCTAGCGTGTCGCGCGGTCCGGTCACGATGTTGACCACGCCCGCCGGCACGTCCGACGTGTCCAGCACTTGGTAGAGATCGGTCGCGGCCAGTGGGTAGCGCTCGGACGGCACGGCCACAACGGTATTGCCCATGGCGATGGCGGGCGCGACGAGGGCGATGAGTCCGAGCAGCGGATAGCGGTCGGCGCAAGTGACGCCGAGCACGCCGATGGGTTCGTTGACGGCCAGCGTGACCCCGCGCAGCGGCGTGCCGTGCACGAGGCCGTCGTACTTGTCGGCCCAGGCGGCGTAGGTGAACAGCCGCTCGATGGACGCCTCCACCTCGGCCCTGCTCGCGCCTAGGTCCGCGCCCGTCAGGTCCGTCAGGCGCGCGGTGAACTCGCGCGCGCGCGCCGCGAGATTCTCGGCGATGTAGTAGAGGATCTGCGCGCGGGCGTGCGCCGTCGTCGCGGCCCAGCCCGCCGCCGCGCGGGCGGCTTCGACAGCGTTGCGGATGTCCTTGCGGTTGCCCTCGCCAACCTCGCCGACGTACCGGCCGTCTGGCGCGAGCACAGGCCGGCTGTAGCCCGAGTCCGGCCGCGCCTGCTTGCCGCCGGTATACAGCTTGGGCGTGCGGTCGATCGGCGGGTAGGGGAGGCCCTCACCCCCACCCCATGGCTGACTGGCCCCTTGATCCCTACCCGCGGGATCGACGGTCCAGCGCGCTCTCCCTGACGCGGGAGAGGGGAGCCGCCCTTCGTCTAGCGCTGTCTCCCCCTCTCCCCGTGAGGGAGAGGGGGTCGGGGGGTGAGGGGTAGCCTCCCAGGCGGGGCGTAGGTACTCATAGAGCCCTTCCCGGCCGCCCTCGCGCCCGAAGCCGCTCTCGCGGTAGCCGCCGAAGCCGGACGCCGCGTCGAACACGTTGGTGCAGTTGATCCACACTGTCCCTGCCTTGATGGCGCGGGCGACATCGAGCGACGTGTTGACGCTCTCGCTCCACACGCTGGCGGCCAGACCATACGGAGTGTTGTTGGCCAGCGCCACAGCTTCACTCTTGGTGCGGAAGGTCATCGCGGCGATGACGGGACCGAACACCTCGACTTGCGCCAGCGTCGACGCCGGCGCCACGTCGGTGACGAGCGTCGGCGGGTAGAACAGCCCCTCCGCCGGGCAGGCCCACGAGGGCTGCCATACCCTCGCTCCCTCCCGTTCGCCCTGAGCCACCAGGTCGCGGATGCGTTGCAACTGCACCGGCGCGACGATGGCGCCAATGTCGACCGCCTTGTCGAGCGGGTCGCCCACGCGCAGCCGCTCCATGCGCGCCCTCAGTTTGTCGAGCAGGCGCGGCGCGACGCTTTCCTGCATCAGCAAACGCGAGCCCGCGCAGCAGACCTGCCCCTGGTTGAACCAGATGGCGTCGACGACCCCCTCAACGACGGAGTCGAGGTCGGCGTCGTCGAAGACCACGAAGGGCGACTTGCCGCCCAGTTCCAGCGAGAGGCGCTTCCCCGTCCCCGCCGTGGCGCGCCGGATGGCGCGCCCGACCTCGGTGCTGCCGGTGAAAGCGATCTTGTCGACGCCAGGATGCGCCACGAGCATCTCGCCAGTGCGGCCGTCGCCAGTCACGACGTTGAGCACGCCCGGCGGCAGCCCGGCTTCGCGCGCCAGCTCGGCGAAGAGAACTGCCGTGATCGAGGTGTACTCGGCTGGCTTGAGCACGACCGTATTGCCGGCGGCGAGCGCGGGCGCCACCTTCCAGGCCAGCATCAACAGCGGGAAGTTCCAGGGGATAATCGCGCCGACGACGCCGACGGGCGCGTAGCCGGGGAACTCATCGGCGCGCAGCTGCGCCCAGCCGGCGTGGTGGTAGAAGTGGCGCGCCACGAGCGGCACGTCGATGTCGCGGCTCTCGCGGATCGGCTTGCCGTTGTCGAGCGTCTCCAGCACGGCAAGCAGGCGCGCGTGGCGCTGCACGGCGCGCGCCAGGGCGTAGAGGTGGCGCGCGCGGACGTGCCCTGGCGCGCGGCTCCACGCGTCGAAGGCCGCCCGCGCGGCGGCGACGGCCGCGTCCACATCGGCCGCGCCACCCTGTGCGACTTTCATGAGCAGCTTGCCCGTGGCCGGATCGACGCTCTCGAAGTAGGCGCCGGCGCGCGGCGGGACGACGCGGTTGTCGATGACGTGCCCCAGCGCGGGGGCGTGCGCATCAAGCCAGCGGCGGGCCTCGGCGTCCGACTCAGGCGCGGGTCCATAGGCCATGGTCTCAAAAATCTCCGCGACGCTCATTCGTTTCCCGTTTCCTATGTGCATAGCACGACATAACGTAGACGCTCGTTTTGACCATTCAATCGGTGCGGTAGCGTGCGCGTTTTACGCGACATCGGTCTGCTCAGGAGCGACGGGTGGTTCTTTGATCGTGGAACCGAGGCTACGCTCGACCGCACGTGCAAGCGCGGTCACCATGAACAGATTGAGCTTGACGCCTTCAGTTTCGGCAGCGCGCGCCACATCGCGGTAGAGCGTTCTAGGAACTATAACATTGAGTCGCCGCCCGTATTCGTCGATATCTCGTGGCGCGGGGATGGTGGCGTCATTCTCGAGGGAGACCGCCAACCAGCCCCGTTGGGCGTCGCGGATCATCTCCATTGCTTCCTCAACCGTATCGCCCTGACTGAGACAGCCTGGCAGATCGGGGATCGCGACAACCCAGCCGCCATCATTTGGGTCGGGAATTAACTCAATACGATAGGGTAGGGCCATATAGCGCTCGACGGTTTCCTCGATTTCCTCGGCGGTCATCGCTCATCCTCCACGTAGCTCAATGCCAATCGGACGTACACTTCTTTGATGAAGGGTTTATCTTGAGGTATGGACAGTGAGACAGCTTCTCGCGCGTAAATCTTATGACTCCCGGTTTGACGCTGGACATCAAAACCAACTGCCCGGAGCACCGCGTCCAATTCGTTGGGCCGCACATTCTTGGGGTTGAGTCTCATTGCCGCGATGCGTTTGTCTCGCTTGGCCATGCGCCCTCCTTAGCCTATACATTACCATGCTACGCCCCTGAACACATGATTTAACCGGCCACGCGGCTTGGGAGAATCGTACATACGACAAACCTTGTTAGCCTGTGTTCCAGTGCCGTTGCGCTCGTTGTTCCCGTGTGATTGCAGTCGCGGATGTGCCCGGTCACGCTCCACGATTCTTTGGCAGGTAGCCCCTTGATCGCGCGCGTTACGGCGTGACGCTTGCCTCGTCGGCCGCTAGGGGCTGTTCGCGCAGCGAGCGGACGGGCGAGAACAGCACCCATAGCGGGGCCAGCAGCCCTCCGATGACCGACACAGCCAGGGTGGGGCGTAGGCCGATCCGCGCGCCAAGGAAACCGCCGAGCAGCGCGCCGAGTGGCATCATGCCCCATACGATAAAGCGGAACGACGCGTTCATGCGCCCCAGTAGGTGTTGTGGGGGCAGTCCCTGACGCAGGCTGAGTTGGTTGATGTCCCAGATGATCGCCGCGAAGCCCGTGAATGCCTCCGCGACCATCAAGATCGCGAGGGCCACGACCATTGGCCCGCTCGCCGCGAGGATGAGGAGTCTGGCGACGCTCATCGTGAACGCGGCGACGACGATGGCCCGACCGACGCCGAGGCGGCGTGTCACCTTGCCGCACAGGATGGCGCCGGGGAAAGAGCCTAAGCCGCTCGCCAGGTACACGAGCCCCACGAGCGCCGGAGGCAAATGCAGGGCGCGTGTCAGGTATAGCACGAAGACGCTGGAACCGATTGAGGAGCACAAGACGAGCGTCGCCGCCGCCGACACGGTAGCGCGCGTCAGCCGGTTGCCCAGGAGTACGCGTAGCCCCTGGCCGATGCCGCGCCAAACCCCCTCGTCCCGCGCCTGCGGCGCCGGTTCCGGCTCCGCCACATGGATTGTGCGCAAGGACAGCGCGGAGAACACGAACGACACGGCGTCGACGACGAGGGCCAGCGGGGGGCTGAACAATTGCGCCAGCACTCCACCCACGCCGGGACCCGCAAGCTCCGCCACTGCGGCGCTCCCCTCTAGCTTCGCGTTGCCCTCGGACAGACGGTCGCACGTCACCAGCGACGGGAGATACGAGGTGTAGGCCACGTCGAAAAACAGGGTCAGCGCCCCGGCGAGGAACGCAATCGCGTAGACCTGCTCGATGCGCAGGGCGTGGAGCAGGGCGAGCGCGGGGATGAGGGCGAGCAAGACGGCGCGCCCCACGTCCGCCGCGATCATGATCGGGCGCCGCCGACGCCGATCGACCCACACGCCAGCGAACAACCCGATGAGGAGGAACGGCGCGAACTGGGCCGCGCCGAGGATGCCCATCTGCGCCGGGGTGGCCCTGAGCGTCAGCGCGGAGGTCAGCGGGAGGGCCAGGCTCGTGACCTGCGACCCGAACAGCGAGACCGTCTGCGCGGCCCATAGGCGCATGAAGTCGCGGTGGCGCCAGAGCGACGCGGTCGCCGCGTCGTCCGCGACCGGCCCCTGTCCTCCCGTCGTCTCCGTGACGGCCATCGTTCGTCCTTTCGACAAGCGTATCGAACTGTATAAAAGGATCATACCATAATAACGGAACATTCGTCCATAGCGGGCCGTGCGGTATTATATTAGGAAAAGCTAGCGGTACCGGCCATGGCGCGCCTTGAGGAGGATGACGGACGTGATGACACCATCGACGCACCCCGATTATGAGCTCACGGCGGCGCTCCAGCTAACGACCCCGGAGCAGTTCAAGGCGCTCGGGGACCCACTCCGTCAGAAAGTCCTCGGCTTACTCTCCGAGCGGGCGGCGACGACGGGTCAGATGGCCGATGCCTTGGCGTGTCCCACCAGCACGATGGCTCATCACCTCAACGTCCTGCTCAACGCCGGCCTGATCCGCGTCGTGCGGACGCGACAGGTGCGCGCGATAACGGAGCGATACTTCGGGCGGACGGCGCGCTCCTTCGTGAGCGTTTCGGGCGATACGGAGCCGTTCGACGTGCTGCGTCAGGCGATGACGGAGATCGCGTCGTCCCCTCCCCCGGCGGCGGACGATGTACTGCCGCTTTACGCGCACAGCCACGCTCGTATCCCCGCGACCCAAGCCCGCGCGTTCGCCGACCGCATCCTCCAGTTGGTGCACGAGTTCAGCGACACGATGGTCCCTGGGGAACAGGTGTACGGTTTCATCGCGGCGGTTTACCCCACCGATTGGCCGGAATTGCCGCACCCCGATCCATGAGGTTCGTATATTAAAGAGTGCGGTTTAGACCAGTAGGGAGATAGCTAGGCCATGGGGTTGCGGTAGGCGGCGGCATAGCGGCTGGTGACAGTGGCGTTCACCTGACGCTTGATGTCACCGAGCAGTCCGCTGGCGCCGATGCGAACAGTGTCGGACGCGTCCATTCGCCGCCTAGTTCCTCCTTCATCAGGGCCAACCAGCCCAGGGACTGGTTGGCCCTACGGATGCCGCTGGCCTCGACAGACGACTAGCTCATAGCCTCTCAATTGCCTCGATAAACGCCTCGACGGTGGCGGGGCCGCCGCTGACGAGCACGCCGGCGATGTCGTTGTCGTGTAACACCTGGATGTCGTCCGGCAGCAGGCCCAGTCCTGTGCCGGCCAGGACGGAGCCGCGCGCGGCCCCCTGGATGGTACGCAGCGCCAGCAACGAATCTATGGTGAAGGGACCACGCGCGGCCGCGCGGTCGACCACGACGAGGTCAGTCTTGAGCCCGGCGACGCCGGCCAGCCGGCCGGGGGGCAGGTCGGGCGACACGCTAACCAGACGTGTCGGCCCCTGGCCCTTTTCCGCGTCGGCGAGCAGACGGGCTGGCGCGTCGGCGGTGACGTGTACCCAATCGAGCCCGGCGATGGCGGCCAGCGCCGCCAGGTCGACGCCGTCGCTCGCGGCGATGTAGACGCCGTACGGTATATCCGCGCCAGCCAGCGCCTCGGCTAGCGTCCGCACATCCTGCGGTCCGCGCGCGGCGATCTCGATACCGTCGACCCTGGCCGCGACGAGCCGCCGTATGTCGTCACTCACACGCTCGGCGTCGTCGAGCCGCGCGACGACCGTCATGGCGCGGTGTTTGGTCCCGCCATCGGCGCCGGTCACGAAGCCGAAGCCGCCCACCTTACTCGTCTGGCCGGCGTTCTTGATGCGCTTCAAGAGCGTGCCCTCGCGCTCCTCATGTGTTCCTTTGAGCATATAATATAACCTCCCAAGATGGCGCGGGGTAAAGACCCCGCCTGCTTCTATGCTATCACCGGTCTCCTATGTGTCCGTCAAGTCTAAGCCTACCGCATTGGCGCTACACCTGGGGAGCAAGGATACAAGAGAGGGATTAAGCGCGTGGGAACGGCAGCGCCCAGATCCACACTACGGCGGCGAAGGCGACCCCGCCCGCGACGACGAAGGCGTGGAAGATCTCGTGGAAGCCCCACATGCGCGGGTACGGGTCGGGCCAGCGAACGGCGTAGACGAGCGCTCCGACCGTGTAGAGCAGGCCGCCGAACACGAGACTAGCCGTGGCTTGCCACGGGAGCACGGCCAGGAAGACGGGCAGCGCGAGGAGCGCGACCCAGCCCATGCCCACGTAGAGGACTATCCGTACCCAACGCGGCGCGTGCGGCGCCAGGGTCGCGCTGCCCACACCGCCCGCCGCCAAGACCCAGATGGCGCCGAGGATGGTCGTTCGTGTGGGTCCTGACAGCACATTAAAGCAGAGCGGCGTATAGGTGCCCGCGATCTGCACAAAGATGTTGGCGTGGTCGAGCGCGCGCAACCGCCCGCGGGCCGCGTCCGTCCAGTTCCCAATGTGGTACAGGGCGCTGACGCCGTAGAGTTCGATCATGCTGAGCCCGAAGATCAACATAGACACCAGCCGGGGCGGGTCGGCGCGGCTGCGCCAGCACAGCGCAACCGTGAAGATGCACGCGGCGACGGCGGCTCCCGCGTGCAGCCAGCCGCGCAACAGCGGCTTCGTCGTCACGGCGACGCGCGTTCGCTGCTGTATCTCGTTCCGCATCCTCATTCCTCGCCCCTTATCCGCGCGATGTCGATGGTCACAACTGTACCCCAAGCGTATGCGCTGTGGCAGTTAGGGGGAAGCGCCACATCAGGCATACCCACGAATAGGGGGCGTCCCATGATTGTGAGAGGCGGCCTGACCTTAAAAGGTCATGGCAGCAGACGGACCTTGAAAGGTCTATCTGGGCGTGATACGCGTGCCCCATCATCGCGCGCCTAGTGGCCACGGCGGCTGTCACCGGGAGACCTTTTAAGGTCTGATCCCTACCATGGTCTTTTAAGGCCAGGCCAGCGGCGGGCGCCATCACAATTGTGGCGCGTACCCCGCAAATAGTTAGGCATTGCCAAATAGTTAGGTGATGCGGTACATTATAGATATGACAGATGACCTTACCGTTCGTTTTCGCACGGCCTATTGGGCCGTGGTACACAACCTGGACGCGTTGCGCCTGCGTACCTGGGAGGAGCGCGGCCTGACGCTCCCGCAACTGCGCATCCTCTTTTACTTGCGCGCGTACCCTGAAACGGCGACGAACACGTTGGCGCGGCATATGGGCCTGACGATGCCCACCGTGAGCGGCTTGGTCGAGAAACTGGTGCGCGCGGGGTTGGTCGAGCGCCGTCAGCGCGCCGACGACCGGCGCGTCATCCCACTCTGCCTGACCGATGATGGCCGCGCGGCCGTGGGTGAGATCAGGCAGGGCAACCGGGCCTACGTGGCGGAATTGGCCGATACACTGAGCGACGAACTCGCGCCGACCGTCGCGGCGCTGGAGCGGCTCGTCGCGGCGATCGAGCGGACGCCGGCGATGAGGGACGCCGAGGGGCGCGTCCTGGTCACGGGAGCGGCGCGGTGATGAGACTTAGCCGCACGTTTGAATCACTCGCGATCTTCAACTACCGCGTGTTCTGGCTCGGCCAACTGGTGTCGGTGAGCGGTACCTGGATGCAGACCACGGCGCAAGCCTGGCTCGTCCTGAAGATGACCAACTCGCCCCTGGCCCTGGGGACGGTCACCATGCTACAGTTCTTGCCGGTCACCGTGCTGACGCTGTTCGGCGGCGTGTTGGCCGACCGTTTGCCCAAACGCAAGGTCGTGTTCTGCACGCAGACGGTGGCGGCGCTGCAGGCGCTGCTGCTGGCTTTCCTGGTGCTCACCAACACGGTCCAGTTGTGGCATATCTACGCGCTGGCCCTGCTGCTGGGCGTGGTCAATGCGTTCGACAACCCGACGCGGCAGGCCTTCGTGGTCGAGTTGGTCGGCAGGGAGCATCTACAAAACGCGATCGCGCTCAACAGCTCGCTCTTCAACTCAGCGCGCGTCATCGGTCCGGCCATTGGCGGCATCGTGATCACAGCGGTCGGAATCGGCCAGGCCTTCCTGTTCAATGGGCTCAGCTTCATCCCCCTCATCGTGGGCCTGTTGTTTCTGCGGCCTGGACAATTCTACGCCGTGCCGCAGCCGCAGCGAGGCAACATATTCCGGCAGCTTGGCGCGGGGGTGCGCTACGCCGCCGGCACGCCGGAGGTGCTGCTGATCCTGATGACGATGGCGGTGATGGGTACGTTCGGCTACAATTTCAGCACGATCCTGCCGTTGATCGCCAAATACGCGCTCCATGCCGGCGCGTTCGGCCTGGGCATATTGACCTCGGCGCTTGGGGTCGGCTCACTCATTGCCGCGTTGGGGGTGGCGTCCGCACGCCGCACGTCCCACGCCGTCTTGTTGGGGGCGGCGGCGCTCTTCTCCGTCGTGCTCGTACTGGTCGGGCTGTCACCATGGCTCCCGCTCACGCTGGCGCTACTCGTGCTGCTGGGCGCCGCGAGCATCGTGTTCAGCGCCAGCGCCAACACACGCTTGCAATTGACCGCGCCGCCCGAGTTGCGTGGGCGCGTGATGAGCCTATACTTTCTGCTGTTCGCGGGCACGACCCCGATTGGCGGTTTCCTGGTCGGGGTACTTGCGACGCGCATGGGCGTGGGAGCGACCACCGTTCTGTTCGGCGCCATCTGCCTACTTGGCGTGGCCGGCGCGAGCCTGTTCGCACGCCGGATACATACCCGAGAGGCGACTGCGGCACGGGGCGGGGCGGCTCCTGTTGGTGGACCGAGCGCGGACCTCGGCCGGCGAACCGCGCCGGTGCGAACGCGCTGAGTCGGCGTTAGTAGTGGGCCTGCCCTTAAAAGACCATGGCAGGGACCGGACCTTGAAAGGTCGCGAGGCTACGGGCCAGTGGAGACGCCGGTGGTTTTCGGGGACGTCGAGGCGAGCGCGTGGAGAGCGCGGCGGGCCTGGGCGAACTCGACGACCTGCGCGCCCATCGCGCGCAGTGACGCCGCGACACGCTCGTCGGTGACCGCGCCGTCCTGGAGCGTGCGGCCAGCCTCGTGGATCGCTACGCCCATCGGCGTGGGCCAGGCGCGCAGCGCGTGCACGACGGAGCGTAACGCGTCGACGGTCTGCACGACCGCTTGCGTGCCGTCGCCTGTCGCCAGCACGCCGATGGCCCGTCCGTCGAGGTAGGGCGGATCGTCGTCGGAGAGATACTGCAGGTAGTCGAGCGCGTTCTTGAGCGCGCCGGACATCGTGCCGTGGTACGCGGGCGAGGCCAGGATGAGCCCGTCGGCGCGGCGCACCGCCGCGAGCAGGGCCATGACGTTGGGATGCGCCGCCATATCCGGCGAAGGATAGAGCGGCAGTCGCAGGTTGTTGGCCGCGATGATCTCCGTGACCGCGCCCTCGTCTTCGGCCCCACGCAGCGCCATGCGCAGCGCCGTCTCGCTCTGCGACGGCCGCCGCAGCGAGCCGCCGATCCCGAGCACGCGCAAGGGCGCTAATCTCCCATCATGCCGGGTCATGCAGTCGTGTCCTCGCCACTCTCGTTTTTGATAGGTACTACTAGTATACGGCCCTATGCTCGTGCGCCAGCCGTCGCGCGCTCCGCGACGAGCGCCCGCAGCGCCGCGAGCGTGCGGTCGATCTCGGCGGGCGTGTTGTAGTGGACGGGGCCGATGCGCACGGCGCCGCCCTGCCCTTCCAGGCCGAGGCGCTCCATCACAGCGAGAGCGTAGTAGTTGCCGCTCCACACGAAAATACCCTCGTCACCGAGCCGAGCCGCGACCTGGTCCGGCGTGTAGCCTGCCAGCGTGAAGGCGACGGTGGGCGCGCGCTGGTCGAAGCGCGCCGGGTCGGTGATACCGTACACCGTCGCGCCGTCGAGTTCCTGTAGGCCCGCGATGAGCCTGGCGCCCAACCCGCGCTCGTACTCTTTGATCTGGCCCATCGCCGCCTCGATCCAGGCGCGGCGTGACGCTACGCCCTGTGCCGCTTCGACAGGGGCGCCGAGCGAGGCGATGTAGTCGACGGCGTTGGCGACACCGGCCAGGCCCTCGAAGTTGCCCGTGCCCGTTTCCCAGCGGTCCGGGATCTCGTCGGACGCCGGCCGCACTTTGTAGGGACGCAGCCGCTCCAGGTGCGCGCGCTTGCCGTAGACAATGCCGGCGTGCGGGCCGAAGAACTTGTAGGACGAGCAGGCCAGGAAGTCGCAGTCGAGCGCCGTGACGTCGATCAAACCGTGCGCGGCGTATTGCACGGCGTCGACCCACATCAACGCGCCGACGTCGTGGGCCATTTGGGTGATACGCGGAGCGTCAGTGATCGTGCCCAGGGCGTTGGAGGCGTACGTGGCGGCGACGACGCGTGTGCGTGGCGAGAGTTTGCGCGCGAGGTCGTCCATGTCGAGGGTCCCATCGGAGGGGTTGATGTCGACGAAGCGCACATGGACCCCGCGGTCCTCTTCCAGCGCCAGCCAGGGCGCGATGTTGGCGTCGTGGTCGAGCGTGGTGCATAGGATCTCGTCACCCTCGTGCAACTCGCGGCCGATCGCGCGCGAGATGGCGAAGGTCAGTGTGGTCATGTTGGGGCCGAACACGATGCAGTTGGGATCGGGCGCGCCCAGCAGGTCGGCCATAGCCTGGCGCGCCTGCGCGATCATGTTGTCGGTGCGTTGGCTGGTCAGGAAAGCGCCGCCGGTGTTGGCGTCGGACGACGTGTAGTAGGTCACCACGGCGTCGATCACGCGGCGCGGGACCTGCGTCCCGGCGGGATTATCCAGGAAGACGCAGGGACGGCCGTCGTCGAGGGTCAGGCCAAGGGCGGGAAATTGCGCGCGAACGCGCTCAACGTCGAGCATCACTCTTCTCCAGCGGGGCTAGTGGGTACATTATCACGGGCCATGGCGCGCAGTTGTACGAGTGTACGGGCAGGCCCCCTCTAGTATACGAGCGTCCCACGACCGACGGATGGGTTCCCGCGCTGGCGTTTTCAGCTTGTTGGCGTGCCGGGGGTGGGGAGTGTGCGCGCCCACGCCCGCACGCTCCGTATCCAGGCGATGTCTCCGACGCCCATGCTGTGCGGCGGCAGCGTCGTGAGCGCCTCGGCCATCACAGCGGGTAGCGCGCGACTCGACGGCCGCGCGGCGTACCCGTCGCCCTCCAGTGTCAGTATCTCCAGCCGTGCGCCATCATAGCGCCAGACCTCCGGGACGCCGATCCGCGCGTAGATGGGCAGCTTGTCGAGCGATGGATGGGTGGTGTCGATCTCGACCACCAGGTCGGGCGCTGGATCGATATGCAGATCGACCCTGGTCTTACCGCGCATGCGCGGCGCGTTTTGTAGGTAAAAACACGAATCGGGCTCGAAGCCGCGCAGCAGATCTTCCCGATTGAAGGTCGTCGAGCCGAGGCTGTACACCTCACCGCCCATCTCCTCGACGACTATGGGCACGAGCAATTGGATCGCGCGGTTGAACCTCTCGTGCTCCGGCAACGGGCTCATAATCTCGAGCGTCCCCCGGTCATACGTAAATCTGGGCGCGCTCGTATTCGCGTGATCCCGCAGCAAGCCCTCGTACGTATCCCAGCCGATATTATAGAGAACGATTCTCTGCTCTTGGACGTTTTGCGCGACAACCATATCGCCCACCTCTCGCCCTAGTATATCCGGTCTATCGGCGACCGTGATTCGCGCGCTCAACGGCGCGGACCGTGGTAGACGCGCTGCGTCAACGGGAAGGCGAGGACGACGGCCAGCACGGCGCTGTCGACGACGGCGACGAGGATGCCCAACGAGTCCAGACTACCGTGACCGATGGCGACCGATGCGATGAGGCTGATCACGAGCGCGATGACGAAGATAACGGCAACGCGGCGCCAGAAGCGCGGCCACGGAAATGGCACAATCAATGTCCTCCCTCGTTCAGTGTATCCGCTGGACCGATTGGCACCGCTCGTGCTACCTGGTGGAGTATAGTGTAGAGAGAGACAACACAGAGAGAGATGTTCCTTTTATGACACCAAAAAGGGCCGAGCGCCGCCGCCAGCGTCGCGAGGCGCCGATGGCCTATCGCCTGCAACGCCAGGCGCGCCCGTCGCGCCTGCGCGCCTACGCCTGGCGCGCCATTCGTGAGGCCGCGGGCGCCTTGCCGTCTGAAGAGCTCGGTCTGACCCACCTTGAACTGCCGCTGCGCTACTTACCGCGCGCCCTCGACGGGTTGAGCATCCTGCATGTAACCGACCTGCACCTGACCGCGGGCGCGCACGCCGCCGACGCGATCGTCCCGCTGCTCGGTGGTGAACACTATGACCTTACCGTCTACACGGGCGACCTCGCCGACGACGAGGGCGGCATGCGGGCGCTGGCCCCGCTACTACGGGCGTTGCGCCCGCGCGAAGGCGCGTTTGCCGTGCTCGGCAACCATGACCACTACCATTACCGCCACGCCACCGGCGAGGGTCCGAGCCCGAACGACCTGGGGCCGCTCCTACGCACGCTGGAGGACGGCGACGTACGCCTCCTCGACAACACCAACGACAGCCTCTACGACGGGGCGTTGCGCGTCGTCGGCGTCGACGACCCTTCATTAGGGCTCGACCGCCTCGGTGACGCTTTCGCTGGCGTCCCGGGCGAGGCGGCGACGCTCCTCCTGGCGCACAGCCCCGATGTGCTGGTGCGCCTGGGTCGCTACCGTCCCGGCCTGCTGCTGGCCGGCCACACGCATGGGGGACAGTTGCGCGTGCCGGGTTTGGGGCCGATCGGGTCGGTCAGCGTGTTGCCGCGGCGCTATTCGATGGGCGCCTACGTCTACGACGGCGTACAAACGTATGTGAGCCGCGGCGTCGGCGCCAGCGGCGCGCCAGCGCGCTGGAACTGCCCGCCCGAAGTCACGGTCATCCGCCTGCGCTCGCCGCGCGCGCTGCGCTAATGCATAGATGAGATCGTATGACGCATCCAGGGCTTTGCCGCTGGCCGCCGCCGCGGCATAAGGGACGGCGCCAAGCGCTACACAGATAGCGCCGACCGTCATGCGAGTAGCTTGGCCCACGTCCGCTTCCCGACCACACCGTCGGCCTCCAGACCGTTGTCCGCCTGAAACGTGGCCACGGCCTGGCGCGTCTTGGGACCAAAGATGCCATCGACCGTGAGCGGCGGGCTTGTCCCGTGGTTGTTGAGCTGGTTTTGCACATGCTGGGTCTCCGCGCCGCTCGCCCCCTGCCTGAGCACGGGCGGGATGATGGTGACGGGGCCCGTAGGAGCGGCGACTTCCTCAGCCCTCGTGGCATCCGTGATCTCCGGCCCTCCATCCACTCGCGCCTGTCCGATAGTGAGGCTCCCCGATCCTCTGACGTGTCCCTCCTGATCGACCGTGCCCTGGGCCGACCCTGAGCCGTTCGGCGTGATGACGCTGATCGATCCGCCGGTCTCGCCGTTGCCCTCCGACGCGGCGAACACGCCCAAGGACCCGCCGACTTGGCCGGCGCCCGTGGCGGCGAAGCCATCACCGTCCGCACTCCCCGAGAGCGTTCCCGCCGCATCCGGCGTCTTGACCTGCGCCGACCCGGAGAGTTGGCCGTCGCTCTCCGCTACCCCAAACGAGCCCGACGAGGAACCCACCGTGCCGGCCCCAGTGACCGTGATGCCCCCATCGGCCGTGGTCGAGCCGCCCAGCGTGACCGCGCCCACGCCGGGGACTGCCGCACTCAGGCCCCCGCTCGAGCTTGACACATTGACCGCGATGGCGCCGACACCAGGGATCGCTACCTGGAATCCCAACCCATTGTCCTCGCCGTCGTCGTCACGCTGGATGACCTGACGCCGTAGTATTCCAGTATTCGGGCCCGCGTTCAGATCAATCGACTGACTGGGGGCGACGGATTGGGCCGGCCCGGCGTTGCGGTCCGCTGACTGGTTGGGGTCTGTGGACCGGCTCGGATCGTCTGGGTCGCGCTGGAGCCATACGCTGTACGCCCGTGATAAGCTCGCGCGCTGCACGTCCGCCTGCGTGCGTCCGCCGCCCTGCCGCAGGAGACGTCCCACGGCCTGATTGCCGATCGTCTGTTGCAAAATGCGCAGCTCCGCCGGCGAAACCATCGCGGGGTTCGCCGTGGCCCGCTCTATGATACCGGGAGCGCCGTCCATGTAGGACGCCGGCGCGGCAGTGCCCTCCAGAGCGCCCCGTGAGCCAGCCTTGCGTGCCTTACTAACGCTGTCCTCGTGCGAGACTACCGGGCTGGTCTTATCGGCCATGATCTCACCTTTGCTGGAAGGATGATGTTGGTCCGTCGGGTGGCCGCGGATTACTAGCTCGTGATCGTGAACGTGCCCTGGACCACACCATTGGCCGTCACAACGGCCACCCGCGCCGTCCCACTGGCCCCCTGCGCCACGGTGAACCTGAAAGTCGCGCGTCCGTCCGACCCGACGAGTGTCGGGCCGGCAATTTGCTGCTGGCCCGAGGCGTAGGTGACGACGGCGCTCGCCTGCGTCCCCGCCGGGGCGGCGGCTGAAATCGTTTCTTGCGCCCCGGCCGCTATACGGGCCGGCGCGACCGTCAACGGCGCCGTCCCTGGCCCGGCCAGCACGATCGCAAGCGGGGTAGCCAGCGTCACATCGCACTCCTTGTAGTTCGCCCGGTTTACTGTCGTCACGAACGAGATGGCGCCGTGGCCTTTGAACGGCACGATCGCTTGACGCGCTGGCTGTCCCTGTGTCACCGTATACCTCCCCAGGGGGGCCTGTCCGTCGCCCAGCACCTGCAGCACGACGCTGGCGCCGACCTCCGAGTCCCTGTCGTCGCAGCCCAGCAGGAATGTCACGGCATTGTAGCCCGGCAACCTACGGGCATTGAGCGAAATTTGCTCGCCACTGGTATTGGTGTGCAGGATGATGTCTGTTCCGCGAATGGTTTGGCCGGCGATCGTGGCGGTGTCGTACATGCAACTACCGCACGACCCGAAGAAATACGACGCGTCCAGCGCTTTGCCGCCGGCCGCCGACGCGCCGTGCGAAACGGCGGCCAGGGCTACACATATAGCGCCGACCGCTAGAAAATGACCACCACGCATGCTTTCCTCCTACTGTTTTTCCCGCAACGTCCTAAATCTTCAGGTCACTGTCTATCATAGGCGTGTGGCGACGCAAAATCATCCGTAGAAATACTCATGGCCGTGAGTAGGGCTACTCACGCTCACGGGGGCGCCGGACATGTTGCGGGTGTCCATGGACGCCAAGGACGGTCAAGATCGGCCCCTTCGCCTGTGGCGGCAAGGGGCGCGTGGCGGTTACGGCGGCGGACCATGACTTCGGCCGGACTTGCCATCATACACATCGAGCGCCAAATCGATTCCATTGTGAGCAAGCTCTTCAAGCAATCGAGATGTGAATAACTCTCCGGAATTGCCATTCGTAAACCAGCCAATAAAATACTCTATTCTTCCCCCGCTTGATCTGATATCAAGAAGGAAGGAGTGATGCCGCTCAAGGCTGCTGGTAAACGTTTCGAGACATTCTGCCAGCGAGATGTTTGGTTCATGCGAAAGTGTACATGACCAGTATGAGTGGTCATAAACGCCCTCTAAAGGCGTACCTGCTGGAGTAGCTCTTTGATCCCCTGCCATCCAGCTGTGTTGCGGTCGTAACGAAAGCGTTTGAGAGAACTGCTTCGGATCCATTGTTGGATGGGTGATCCGGAGCGCAACCTTGTACGTGAAAGGATTCATAGATAGCCTCTCTTGTTGCTGTATCGCGTCCACGGTTCCAATCTTGTGTTTTAGCTCGACAATCATGGCCATCAAAACTGTCGCATGAGGTTACGTTCACTCCCTGCTACACGCTTTCGCGTTCGCACACCTTGTGAGCACACGCTAGCCCTGATTCGAACACAAGCTTAGGCCAATTGCTCGTTCTGCTCGTCGGGCTGGGCTTGGCCAGTCTGCGATATGGTATTCTCGTCGGTTGTCGGCGCATCACTCTGCGCAACTGTCTCGCCCTGCTGCTGTTGACTGCCGTTTTGCTGTTGATCGGGTCCTTCCTGCGTTCCCGGCGTACCCTCTGCGCTAGCGAAGACGAGGCCCGCTGCTTCCATGAGTCCGATTATAATCGCCGCAGTTGCCTCACCTACAACGGCGATGATTGCCGCCGCTTCGCAAACCCCGCTCGCGAAGCAAGCGATAACAGCGGCAGCCCCGGCAGCGCCGAGAACTACCCAGGCCCAACTAGGCAACGCATCGCGCGCCTGCTGCTCGGACGCCGCATCACCTTGATTGGAGCTGCGATGTGAGTAATCCTCAGCTGGGCCATGGTCCTCAGCGTTCCCTTCCCCATCACCGGTGATAACGTGCCCGTCCGGGGAAATACCCACCCAATCCCGTGGCCCTGCCCCGATGCCCTTCTTAATGCCATGAACCGTATCCCGGTCCCGTCCGCTCTGGTCGATTGGTACGGTTCCTGGAGGGCAATTCCGTGGCCGAGACTGTCGCGACCTGTCTCTGCTGTCGTCCTCATTCCGTTGTACCAGCGTGGCCATGTCCCGTTGTACAGGCGTTGATGTGGCGGAACGCTGTGCAAGCATCTCCTCTATAGATTCGATAACAGGCGCATCATCCTTTTGAGCGCAAGCGCATGGTGTGGTTCCACATCGCTGCAGGCTAGCATGTGTCTGCCTTTCATCCGCAGATATACCGGATGCGTCCGTGTTGCTCAGTCCGTCAGGCCGCCAAGACGCCGCTGCTTGTTGTACCTGATATCCCCTCAGCAGTTGATTGACTGCCTGGTTACCAACGGTGCGCTGAAGATGGAGCACGAACGCTGGCTCTAGCGCGGTCAGTGGCTGCGGGCGCGGCATCTGCGACGTCGTTTGCGGCGCGCGTGCGCGCTGCTGAGATGGATGCTCGGGGCCGATGTGCTCATGTGTGCCCATAATCATCGCTCCTCGGTTAGGTCGCCTCTTTTCTTCTAGGGAACAAGGCGTGCAAATGCACGCCTCGCACATGTACGCTAGTTTTTCGCACTGGTCAGGGTTTCACTCCACTGCCTGTACATGCACATCTGAGAGTGAACACTTGCGCACCCTGCTGGTGGCGATGATACCGTGCAGTCGCTAACCGGTGACCGTGAACGTGCCGTGGACTTCCCCTGTCGCCGTGACAACCGTGACTCGTGCCACTCCATGTACCCCCTGAGCCACGCTGAACGTGACACTCAACTGGCCACTGGCCGCCACGTTGGTCGGGCCAATGACCTGCTGTACGCCTGAAGCGTAGCTGATGACAACGGTGGCCTGCGTCGCGGGGCGGGCTGCGACCGTCATCGTCTCCTGGCCTCCGGCGGCCACGGTGGGGGATGAAATGGTCAGCGCGGCCGCTGGTGGTGGTCCCAGCACAATGGCGGAGGGATTCGCGATCACGAATTCACAGTCGTTATATTGGGCTGGCAACTGCTTCTCGAAGTTAAGCGTGCCATGCCCGTTGAATGGGATGATCTGCAGGCGCGCGGGCTGTCCTTGCAGAACGGTATACGTGGCAATGGGCGTAGTAGCAGCATCGCCAAAGACCTTCAGTACAGCCTTCGCCCCGACCTCCGACGCGTCACTGCAGCCGATCTTGAATGCGACAGCGTTGTAGGCGGGGAGTTTGCGCGCGTTTAGCGAGACGTGGTCTCCCTCGTGAAATAGGTTCATGCTAGTCCCGGTAAAGGTCTCTCCAGCGATAGCGATGCTCGCGGGCCAACAGTCACCACAACTATACTGAAGTCCGAAGAAGTAGGATTTATCCAACGGCTTGGGCTTGGCTGCGGCGTTTACGCCGTGCTTGGTCGCGGTCAGTGCGGTCAGGCAGACAACGCCAGCGAGTAGTGAGCGCGTGACGAGCTTGATGTGCATGGTGTCCCCTTCCTTAAATGTGAAAGTGTATATATCGTCTGCCTACTATGCATGAACCATCTAACTAAACGACGAGGATGACGCTTTTTAGGCTACGCAAGGCTGTACAGTCAGGGTTTCGCGCCATACTGTCTATCATAGGCGTGTGGCGACGCAAAATCATCTGTAGAAATACTCACGGCCGTGAGTAGGGCTACTCACGCTCATGAGGGGCGCCGGCCGTGCGGCGCATGGGACGCTTCGCCATCATCAACGCGAAGACTTAGGATGCGATGTGCGTGTGGCGGCCGTTAAACGAGGCCGTGGCGCGCGGCAAAGGCGACCGCCGCCGCCCGGTTGCCGGCCCCCGTTCTATCGAAGATGTGCGTGAGGTGGTTACTTACCGTCCGCTCACTCAAGCGCAGTAGCGCCGCGATCTCCCGGTCGGTGCGCCCCGCCGCGACCAGGCGCAGTATCTCGACCTGTCGCGGGGTCAACCCCCCCGGCGTGGACGGGCCTCGATCGCGCGCGCGGCGCCTCCGTTCCGCCAGCGCGTCCAACCGCGTGAGGAGGGACGTGGCGCGCAGAGGCGCGCAGAGCGCATGGGCTTCGTCGAGGCAGCGCGCTACCTCCGCGTGTTGGCCTGTCGCCCTCGCGAGTAGCGCCAGCGCATACAACACGAGCGCCTGCTCGTAGGGGGCCGCGCAAGCGCCGGCGAGGGCGAGCGCCACTCCCAGCAGTTCTTCGGCCTCCGCGTAGCGCCCCGCTTCCGTCGCCAGTTCCCCGAGTAGGCGCTGCGCGGCGAGTAGGGCGAGCGGTTGGCGCGGCGCTGCGGCCTCGTCCAACGCCGCGCACGCTTGTGCGAACGCGCCGGTATGGTTGCCGCGCGCACGGTGGTAGGCCGCCCAGGCGAGCATGCCCTCGGCCCGCCCGAGCGCCGTCCCGCTCCAGGCAAGCCAACGGTCGTGCGCCTCCAGCCAAGCCTGGGCGAGGGCCAAATCGTTTGCCTCGATCGCCTGGACCGCGGCGAGACGCTGCACGACGAGGCCGTTGTGCAGCCAGGCGCCGCCGGGCACGGTCGCCGGACCCTCGGGGAGTTCGCGGGCGATCAGTTGCGCCGTCAGCGCGCCATCGTCACGCGCTTGTGCGATGTAGGCGAGCTCGGGCGCCGCCATGAAGGCCGAGCCGTTGCCGGACGCGTACGCCGCGTGCGCCAGCCCCTCTAAATCGTCCCACTGTGGGGCGAACCGCAGCAGCGGCAGCCGCGCGATCACGCCGGGTACCTCGGTCTGCAACGTGCGGGCATGCGCGAAGGCATCCTCCGCCAGCCGCGCGACCCGCTCGCGCTCGTTCGGGTCGTCAGCGTGGTAGGGCGCTACGACGCGGATCAGATCGTCCAGCAGGGCCAGCGCTTCACCGAATGGCATCCCTCCGGCGCGGGCGCCCGCACGCATGAGGGCGAAGGCCGCCCGCGCCTCCTCGGGCCGTCCGAGCGTCGCGTGCAGGATGCCTACGCCGTCGTACGCGTACTCGGCCAGCATCCCAGACGCGGGCAAGACGAGCGGGACATGGGTGTTGGCCTCGGCGTAGCGCCCCACGAGGGCCAGCCAGGTGATAAGCCAGGCGCGCAGTATCTGTTCGCCGGTCGTGAGGCGCAGCATCTCGCCCCACAGCGCGGGCGGTAGGCGCTCCGCCGGGGGCAGCGCTTCTAGAGCCGCCATGCCCGCTACCATCTCCGCTACCCCGTGCCGCAACTCCCCGCATGTGCAGCGCGTCACCCCGCGCAGCAGGGCGATGAACGCGCGGAGGGTCGCGTCATCCGCCTCGCACGCCAACCCTTCGGCCTCGTCTAGCCTCACGATGAGGCGCGCGAAGTCGGCGCCTCCCCCCGCGTACTGGCGCAGCCGCGCCACATGATACATAAGCCAACCGCGCAAGCGCGCCTCGCTCCCGCGCGCCGCGAGCAGGTCAATAGCCGTCTCGAAGCGGTCGGAGGCGATGAGCCAAGCGGCGGCGCGTTGCGCCCTTTCCCCTGCCCGGATCAGCCACTGCGCGGCCCGTGCGTCGCCCGCCTGCCGCAGGTGATACGCCACTGCGTCCGGGTCGGGTTCCGCCCCCGCCAGCAGGGCCTCGCCCACCCGCAGATGTAGTCGGACGCGGCGTGCCGCCGGCATGCCCGTGTAGAGCGCATCGCGGATCAGGGCATGGCGGAAGCGCACGCTCTTCCCGTCGCCCACCTCGTCGAGCACGCGCGCCTCCATCGCACGCTCGATGAGGGTCAGCAGGGTCGGTTCGTCGACTCCGGCGAGGGCCAACCAGAGGTCGACCGGCGTCTCCGGCCCGATGACCGCCGCGAGCGTGAGCAGGGGCCGCGCCTCCGGGCCTAACCGCAGCAACCGCCCGTCGATCACTTGCCGCAGCAGCATCGGCAGAGGTACGGTGTCAAGGTCGTCCAGCGCCCACTCCTGGCCCGGCCATACTTCATGCAACACCCCCTCCTCCTCCAGCGCTCGCAGCACCTCCATCGTGTAGAAGGCGTTCCCTTCCGCCCGCGCGCGCAGGTACGCGACCAGCCGCGCGGCGTCCCGCGCCGAGAGGTGATAGCGCGCCGCCACCAACGCCCACAGCGCGTCAACATCGAGCGGGCGTACGTCCACGCGGCCGGCGCCCGCCTCGCGCACCAGCAGCGGCAGCAGCGCGTATAGCGGATGCGCGCGCGTCACCTCGTCGGCCCGATACGTCACAAGCAGAAGCAGTGGCAGTGCGGCGATGTCTCGGGCCAGGAAGCGGAGCAAGTTGAGGCTGGCTAGGTCCGCCCAGTGCAGGTCGTCGAGTACGAGCGCCAGCGGCCGAGCGTGTGTGATGGCTGTGAGCGACTCTCGTACTGTGGTGAAGAGGGCCGCCTGATTCGCGACGTCGCCGATTCCGTCGCCCGCGAAGGCCGCGGGCGGCGGCGGGAGGTCATCGTCGGGGGGATATCTCGCGAAGAGGTCGAGCCAGGGGCCGAAAGGAGGCGTCTCCGCGCGGTCGTAGCAGCGCCCGACGAGGACGAGCCCGCCACGGAGCGCGGCGTCGCGGCACAGGTCTTCGGCCAGTGCGGTCTTGCCGGCTCCCGCTTCGCCGCCAATGAGGACAACGCCGCCTTGACCGGCCAGGGCGGCGGTGAACTGGTCGCGCAGATATGCCTGCTCACGGGCGCGCCCGAACAGTGGTAGTGGCGCCGTCATCGTCCCCTCCTGACCTTATTCTATATTCTATTGATTCAACTATAGCTTGTTGGATAGTGGCGCACGCTATCAGTCCTGCCCACGGGGGCGTGCCAACACGCTGGCGCTGCCCGCCCGAAATCACGGTTCATCCCCGCCTACGTTCGCCGCGCTAGATCGTAAGGCTACGTGCACATACTCAATGGTCGTCGCCATCTTGCCATATTTTACAAGTCAAGATATTGTTTGTTATAATGGATGTTAGTCATGTCATCAGAAGATTCCAGACTAGGAGCAATGGTTAGATCATGAGCGACACGGCACAACAACCAGTGCAGCCGGTGGACGAACGGAAACAACCCCCGCAGGAGCGCCGGCCCTCCTTGCCCACGCCCCCGCGGTTTTACGAAAAGCTTGTTGCGCGCGAGGATATGCGCGCCATCCTCAAACGCCTAGCAAACAGCTGATGCAGGTATGAGTGAGGCATCACTCAGGGGCATCCATTCAACGATGGCAATAAGCGCACGAGATTTCTGGTCGCTGTGTACTTCCTCGAACTGATGGGATATCCCGCGCCAACACCGCTTCCGGTTGATGACGTTGTCGATCTATGCCTTGCTATTTCCGCCGGAGCAATCCGTGATGTTGAGGTCATTGCCCAGCGGCTGCGGCATTTCTGGAACCCGCCGCCTACCCCTGGCTAAAAGCCGGAGGCTTGTGCGACCGTAGCCTCTGGCAGCACAATAGCCGGGTGACGTTGCTGGTTAAGATTGGCGCTATATACGCTATATGGAGGCATGGGCATGGGGCAGCTTGACGGCAGGGTCGCGCTGGTGACAGGGGCGGCGCATGGGATCGGCCGGGGTATCGTCCTGGCCTTCGCGCGCGAGGGCGCCGACGTCGGGGTCAACGATGTGCGGCGCGACGCGCGCTTGGAGGAGGTCGTCCGCGAGATCACCGCCCTTGGTCAGCGGGCGTGGCCGCTGCCGGCCGATGTCTCCGACGCCGTGGCGGTCGAGGCTATGGTACGCAGGCTGTTGGCGGAAGCGGGCCGCATCGATGTGCTCGTGACCAACGCGGGGATCGCGGAACGCGCCGCGTTGCACGAGATGTCGCCTGAGCAGTGGGACCACATGATCGCGGTCCATTTGCGCGGAACCTTTTTATGCGCGCGTTATGTTCTGCCCACGATGCTGGAACGCGGTAGCGGGAAGATCATCACGATGGGCTCGCAAATCGGCCAGATCGGGCGCGAGGGCTGGGTCCACTACGCGGCCGCGAAGGGGGGGATCATCGCGTTTACGAAGGCGCTGGCGCGCGAAGTAGGTCCTCGTGGCATCCAGGTCAATTGTATCGCCCCCGGTCCGATCAGCACTGGGATCGCCCCTGGAGACGAGGACGCCGACGCACGCCTGCGCGCCGCGCTCCCGCTGCGCCGCTTCGGGACGGTCGACGACGTCGCGCCGACGGCGGTGTTCCTGGCCTCGTCCGCCTCAGACTACTACGCGGGGCAAACACTCGGCCCCAACGGTGGAGACGTGATGCTGTAGGCCCACACCCGGCCACTATTTTTGACGCACTTATGTCACTCAAGTGTGCGATTACTCGTCGGACGTCTCACATGCCGCTCACAGGTGCGCGCGGCGCCATCGTTCAGTTCAGCATGCGACCGCGCTACACGTAGACAAACGCATAACCATACAAGGCGCGCTGGTTCGAGCCGACGGATACAGCCAATTTATAGTTATCCGGATGGGAGATATGCGCCGATATCACGCGCTCCTATTGAGCGAGGTTGGAGGGCGGATGAGCCAACCAGCTAGTACAGGCTACCAATTGGGTGATGGGTTACAGCCCGATCCGCCACGTGGCGTGGATCAACGAGTCAGGAGTACGACGGCGACCGCGGCCAGGGCCACTCCGGTGATAGCGGTGCGGTGGAGGCGTTCGCGCCAGATCAGCACGCCGCTCACGGCTGCCAACACTACACCCGCCGCACTGGACACCGCGAACACAACGGCCGACGGCAGCGCGCGGAGCGCGGCCAGCAAACACAGGTTCGCGCCCACGTTGACCGCACCGAGGAGCAGGCCCAAGCCGACGTCGCGGCGATGCAGTCGGACCGGCCGCACTCCGAGGGCGACCAGAGCAGAGACGGCAGCGCCCGTGAAGAGGGCGGTGAGGTACAGAAAGGCGCTGGTGGCCGGCGCACCGCCGCTGTAGATGCGCGCGGCGAGTTGTCCGAGGCCCGTGATGACGAACAGGGGGGCCAGGATGCCGCTGAGGAGGGCGAGGGTCCCGCGTCGCGAGCCGGTCTGATCGCTTCCCAGCAGCGGGAGGGCAACGGCTACCAGCACCAGGGCGACAACCTGTGCGCCCGTCACCTGTTCATGCCACACGGCCACGGCGGCGACGACCGGGAGCGCGACGGAGAGGCGGTTCACGGCCGATGCGAGGCCGACCCCAACTCGTGCGACGGCCGCGAAATAGAAGAGCAGCGACACCAGATAGCAGACACCGGCCCACGCGCCCGTTGTGATGGTGAACGCGATGCGGTGCGTGGGGTGCGCCACGGCCAGGGTCATCGCCAAGCAGACCGTCGCCGCTCCGATGTAGTTCCATGCCCCCACCCATAACACGTTCGCCCGTCGGTCGTTCGCCCATTTCATCACGTGGCCGAACCCGACCGAGAAGAGGACGCTCAAGGCGAGTACAATCACAGTGGCGCCGGACCTTCGTGGCTAGACATGTAGGGGGACGGGAGGGCTGCGCGTCGGCGCTGGCGTGTCCCTACCTACCGGACGACGCCACAGGTATCTTATCACGGCCGAGGGAAGACTCCGTATGAGCGCTCGGCGCCGTTATCTCCCATGTTGTCTATGCAACTGTTGGTTGTCCTTCACTGTGCTGGAACATACACACTCATTGTTGCGTAGGTGTGCCAGGCGTCTCACGATTACCGCGCGACGCCGACGGTTGATCCAGCGACACGCACAGGCTCCCGCGCCGGCTTGACGTAGGGTTCGGGCGTGCGACGAATGATCCGGAGCGAGAGCAGGCCTGCCGCGATCAGCATCACCGCACCGCCTCCGATCACCTGGCGTACGCCAAAGATATCCGTCAGCGCACCGCCCAAGGTCAGCGAGGCGATCATGGCCACGGCCATACCCGTGTTGACCAAGCTCATCACGCGGCCCATGTAGACGTCATCGGTCACCAGTTGGATCAGCGTCATGAACGAGACGATCAGCGACGGAAAGGAGAGGCCGGACAGCAGCAGCGCCACGATGGCGATTGGGAGCGACGGCGCCAGCGCATAGCCGACGAGCGCGATTCCGTTGGCGATCGTGGATAATCCCAGCAGGAGATGGTACCGCCGCGCGATCCAGCGGCCAAGCAGCGCGACGCCGAGGCCACCGACGACCTGCCCGACGCCGCTCGCGGTGAACAGCACGCCAACCGTTTCGGAGCGCAGATGTAGGGCGCGCGTGACGAAGACCACGTCGAGCACGCTGAGGGCGCCCACGCCAAGCAGCGCCACGAAGGCCATCGCGATCAGGGCAAGCAGCAGCCGTGAGCGGCGCACGTACCGCAGCCCATCGCGCATCTCCGTCAGCAGCGTTGTGCGCGCGGCAGCGGCAGCGACGGGACGCGGCGCCGGGACCAACGCCAGGACGGGCGCGGCCAGCAGATACACTCCGATCAAGATCACGACGACGCCATGCGGGCTGACCGCGGCGTAGAGCAACGCCGCCGTAGCCGGGCCGACCGCGGCGATCGCGCCCTGAACCAGGGAGAGCAAGCTATTGGCCTGCCCCGCCCGCTCCGTCCCAACCACAACGGGCAGGGCGGCCGAGGCGGCCGGCATGAAAAACTGCGAGGCGGCGTTGGCGCAGAACGTGACGGCCAGGATGAGCGGGAAGCCGGTACGCCCGCTCACCGCGAGCAACGGGAGCAGCAACGTGGCGCGCACCAGGACCGAGCTAGCCATGGTGCGCGATCTGCTCCAGCGGTCCACGAACACGCCGGCCACCGGCGCGAGCGCGAGCAGCGGGAGCGCCTCAGCCAGCCCAACCAGGCTGACCGCGACGCCCGAGCGCGTGAGCCCGTAGACCCAGATCAGCACCATGGTCCGCAGCGACCAGTCGGCCAGGATGCCCAGAAATTGACCCGACCATAGGAGGACAAAGCCCCGGTTGTGCAGCAAACTCATTGGTCCGGTGTTCCTCCTCTTTGCAGTTCGTCGTCACGCATCGTCATGGACGCGTCCTCTATAGTATCACCGAAGAGTTGACCATAATGCGCGTCCGCTCGGGTGGTGTGTGACACCCTCGTCCGACCGAAGCGCCGTGTCCTTGGAGACGTCAGAGACCGTTCGTCCTGTCGCGTATAGTGATCGACGGCCCGGCTACACGCAGGTGCGACGAGGTTCTGGGCGTCGTCGCCTTGCGTAGACGTCTCACGAGGGTATAGGGCGCCGCTGTCACGCGGGTGTGAGGGTATTGTGAGGGGTATGTCACTGGTCGGCGACCACGAGACGCCCCATACTGGAGACAGTGATGGGGCGCGCCACCGATCATACCGACCGCAGACAAGATGAAACGGTTTAGACATCGTGAGGAGAACAAGATCATGCGCACGCGACGACACATCGGGATCATAGCGGGGGCGGCTGCCCTCACCGTCAGCATCGTCGGCGCTCATGCGGGCTCTGCCGCCGCCCAAACCAGTACGCCGCATCCGACCGCCGCAGCACGGTATTCCTTCCAGACCATTGCCAGCCCCCACGACAAGACGTTCACGCAATTGCTCGGCATCAACGACCACCAGGTGATCGCCGGCTACTATGGAAACGGCATGACACCTCAGACGCCCAACAAAGGAGTGACGCTCGCCCTGCCAACCCACTTCATGGCCGAGAACTATCCGCACGCGGCGCAGACGCAGGTCATTGCCATCAATAACTGGGGCGACACGGCGGGCTTCTATGTTGACAAGGCCGGCGCCACGCACAGCTTCCTGGATATGGGCGGCACATTCACGACGGTCGATATGCCCGGTACGCCCTTCAACCAGATGCTCGGTCTGAACAACGGTGGCGTGGCGGCGGGCTACTTCCAGGACGCCAAAGGGCAGGATCACGCCTATGTGCGCAACACGCATGGCACGTACACGGTGCCGTCGATCCCCAATAGCCAGGCGACCGGCGTCAACGACCAAGGCGTGGTGGTCGGTTTCACGCAGCCCACGACGACCACGGCGTCTGGCTTCATCCTGCGCAACGACGACGTGACCACCATCGACTACCCGGGCTCGTCTTTCACCCAGGCGTTCGGTGAGAATAACCAGGGGCAGATCGTCGGCGCGTACAACGATAACGCCGGCAACGCGCACGGCTTCGTGTATCACAACGGGACCTTCACGTCGGTCGACGCGCCGGGGGCGAGCGCGACGACGATCAACGGCATTAACAACGCCGGCCAGATCGTGGGGTTCTTCGAGGACGCCCACAAGAACACGGTCGGCTTTGTCGGCAGGCCCACATCCTAGTACGACGCGGACAAAAGCGACGGTCATACACCGCACTGGCCCCTTCCGCCGAGTGGGAGCTTTATCGCTCCCACTCGGCGGAAGGGGCCAGTGCTCACAGGGATGGCGCCGCCGAGCGCTCATCAGTGTGCCGATGAGCGCACAGATGTGCACGATCGTGAGGGCTGCGATGAGCCATGTCGTGACTTCCCAAGTGCTCACAAACTCTTGATCTGAGCTTCATACAGGTTTCATGTGGTGGCGCGATGCTACAGATACGTACCGAGCGGGACTCACCCTGACAGTCCGGCGTGAGCATGGAACGGGGCGCCGTGGTTGGGCTGGACTGGTATCGGCCATAGTTCCACTCGGTACATACCAATCATCTTCCCCACAAAGAGCCGCTGTGTCGCGGCTCTTTGTGCATGTATCGCCGCACTCGAGCGTCCGCTTAGGCGCTCCTATGCCGGGCTCGCACGGCCGAGGATGTTGAGATGATACGGCTCTAGGCGACGTACACGCCCGTACGATGGCGATACGAGGCCCACAGCAGGGGATGATCGTCACAGTCGTCGATGCATGCTCACCGCAGCAGTCGTGCCCGGCGCCGTGCGGCTCACGCACCCACGGTCTTGCACCACACGCCCGCCATACGAGATCGGCATCGGGGTGAAGAGCATAGCCAGGCAGGACAATCGAATCCCTCGCCGACCAAGCTCCCCGTCGCAACGATCGCCCACAGATCCCCCGCGATGCGAACCATGGCCTGTCGTGGCCGCTGAGCATATCCACCCGCAGGGGCGAGATGCGCCTAGGATAGCGCGCCACTGAGCGTCGTAAAAAAAGGTGATATGCGCGCCCCGCATCTGCAGCGCAAACGGGCCTGGCGCGGCCCAACCTATCTTCTCCGGTGTGCCGCAAGCGGGCTGTATCGGCATTTGTTCGATGCATAGTCATGCAGCGCCGCGACACCGGCGTGACCAGGCGTGACCTCGCCGCGATGCTGTGTATGGGGTTGCTCTATGCGTGCTCGGCGCCGATAGTATGCACATTGCTCTTGACGGTGCGGTAGGATCAGGTGCGTCATGGCGAAGCATGTGCTGCCTCACCCCCGTGATAAACCGATGGATTCCACGGTCAGCACAGGTAGAAGGAGCGAATATGGCATCGCTTCGCTCTTTCTACCGCGTATGGAGGCGCTTGCGCGCCGTCCCGCAGCCGTACTATGATGGGGGTGCTTGGGGGGCCGCTGACTCCTGGCCACCCAGATACTCTAGCGGATGGGCTACCCCAGCAAGGCGTCCATGGCCGGTGGCATCACGGATGCGGCTGCGTAGGGCTACCCCGTCGCCTGAGCGGAGCATCAGGTGGGTCACGAGGAGGGGACACGGATGGCGGAGACGCGGGTCTATGTACGGACCGTGCAGGGCAGTTCGGTCGCGGTTGGGTGGGCGGGGCATCGCACGCTGACCATCGATCGCGCCGAAGAGGCGGGTGGCTTTGGGTTGGGCTATAGCGGTGGCGACTTGCTCCTGCTGGCGCTCGGCGCGTGCTACACCAACGACCTCTATCGTGAAGCGGCCACACGCGGCATCACGATCAGGGGTGTGCGGGTGGATGTCAGCGGGACCTGGGGCGGCGATCCTGTGCGCGCGCAGGGAGTGACGTTTGCGGCGACGGTCGAGGCAGAGGCCCCTAAGGCGCAAATCCTGGACCTTATCGCGCACACCGACCGTGTCGCGGAGATCCACAATTCGCTGCGCCTAGGCACGCCGGTTACCCTGACTGAAGCCCATGCGCGATCGGTTTAAGCGGACCTTGGTCACAGGCCAGATTTTGGTCGCAGGCCAGACAGGGATAGACGGGTACTATTCCCATCTGCCCCCGATCTATACGTGATTGTACGAGGCGAGGGGGAGCCGCTCTTGCCGGCTGTCGCATCCGACCACGCAGTCCCGGTCCCCAACGCTCGCACATCACACCATAGAAAGCGATGCAAAAAGGAGATATGCGCGCACAGCGTCGGCCTTGATCGCGATCGTGCGCCTATGCCTCATTATGAGCGCGAGTGTATATCTATGCGCAAGCAACAACTCTTTGGGTGTCGTCATAAGACTCGCCTGATGGGCGTAACGCTACTGTTCATCGACCGTCAGGCCCGGCGGGAGGCGCAGGTCCACGATCATATCCCGCAGGCGCTGGTAGGCCGCGTCGCTCGCGCGCGGGGCCCTGACGCGGGAGGGGGGATAGAAGGGATCGGCTACAGGTAGTGACATGAGATACCGCCATCGAGCGCGATCGCCTGCCCCGTCAGCCAGCTTGCCGCGTCCGAAGCCAGGTAAAGGGCCAGTTCCGCCACGTCGTCCGGCCGCCCGAAGCGCCCCAGTGGGATGCGGTCCAGCCGCCGCTGGCGCGCGGCCTCATCGGCGAAGAACGCCCGAACGTGCGCCGTTTCGATCGGTCCAGGGCACAGCGCATTGACGCGGATGTTGTGCCGCCCGAACTGGACCGCCAGTGAGCGGGTCAAGGCAATGACCGCGCCGCGGCTGGCGCCGTAGCCCTCCTGAGCGTTCGTACTGCCCATCAGGGCGACAAACGAGCTCATGTTGACGACGGCGCCACCGCCCGCGGCGATGATGTGGGGGATAGCGTACTTGCAGCAGAGCGCGCCGCCGCGCACGTTGATGGCGTAGATCTGGTCCCACAGCGCTGTGTCCATGTCCAGCACGGAGCGGTCCTGGTGCGGCATGACGCCGGCGTTGTTGAACAGCGTGTCCAGCGCGCCCCAGCGGTCTACCGTCGCCGCAATGGCGGCGCGCACCTGCTCCTCGTCGGTGACGTCGGCGCGTAAGGCGATGGCCTCGCCGCCGGCCAGCGCGATGCGCCGCGCCGTCTCCTGGGCCGTCTCCGCCACGGCGTCGACCACGGCCACGCGCGCGCCCTCACGGGCGAACAACTCCGCGCTGGCCCGTCCAAGCACGCCCCCTGCCCCGGTGATGAAGGCGACCTTACCCCTCAGTCGTTCCATGACTCTTTCCTTAACTATGGTTAGCCTGCGACTAAAGCCGCATGGCAAACCACGACGACTGAAGCCGCACGGGGCATCATGGCGTAGACACTTCAGTGTCCGTCCCCTGCCATGCGACGCCAGGCCGCTGCCTGTCAGTCGCAGGTCAATGGTCAGGTCAATGTCAATCGAGTCGATACAGCCGCGTTGCGTTGTCGCGCAAAATAGCCGCTCCGGCCGCCTCGGCCTCGGCCACGCTGAGATCGCCCTGCGCCACGATCTCGCCGAGCGTTTCGCCCACGATGCGGCGGCCGTGCAGGGCGCTCATCCAGTGCAACTCGGGGACGCCCACGCCGTCGGAACTGTAGAGCAGTTTGGAGGTCGGGGCGACGCCGAACGCGGCGCGCGTGAAGGTCGCCATCTCGCCGTAGCCGAGGAAAGGGATGCCATACGAGAGATCGAGATAGACGTTCTCATACACCGCGGCCAGGTAGGCGCCCTCGCGCGTGTAGGGGTAGCACTCATGCAGGAGCACGATCGGCATAGAGCGATAGGCGCGCTCCTCAAGCACGGCGCGCAGGCGTAGCGGGTTGGCCCGCAGCATGTCGGCGTCGGCGTCCCCGTACCCGACGTGGAACTGGATCGGCATGTCCTGCCGGGCGGCCTCGTGAAAGACGACGTGCAACAGGGTATCCAGCAGTGGTTTGTGCGCCAGCCGCAGCGCCCCCGTCTCGACCGCCGCGCGTCGCGCCTCGTCAAAGGCCGCTTGCGCCTCCTCGCGCGGCCACGTCCGAATGTCGAGCCCCGTGCGGTAGGCCGCGATACTCTTCAGCGCCACGTAGCCCTGACCGCGCAGGTCGACGAGCGCCGCTTGTAACGCCTCTATCACCGTGTCGAGCATGGCGTGCGCGACGATCAACTGCTGCATCAGCACCTCGACGCGCAGCATCGGGAACGTACGGCATCCGGCGAGTCGCCCCAGGTCTATATCCGGGACCACCTGGTCCGGTGGCGGATAGCCCTGGTCGATGAGGAGCGCCTCGATCCGGGCCGCTCGCAGCAGGTCTCCGATCAGCGCGTCATCGTCGCGCCCGCGGCGAGCATCGAGCACCGCGTCCTCGCTCGGCGCGCAATCAAAGAACGCCGCCATCTCGCGGATCAGGCGGCGGTACAGCAGCGTCGTCCCTACGTGCTCACGTTGCATACCCGGATCATGCGACTCGGTGAATCGTTCGCGCCACGCGGCGACCCCCACTGGTTGCCGACGCAGGATGCCGTGGCAATGGTTGTCCACAAGGGGGATGTCTGTCAGGTCGATTGCCGTCAAGTCGGCCCTCCTGTCTGAAAGTCGGAAGTCGGAAGTCGGAAGTCGGAAGTCGGAAGTCGGAAGTCGGAAGTCGGAAGTCGGAAGTCGGAAGTCGGAAGTCGGAAGTCGGAAGTCGGAAGTCGGAAGTCGGAAGTCGGAAGTCGGA
>JAABUM010000585.1_pt1 | contig 62244 bp, 62 predicted proteins | sample 5559161 | NCBI WGS metagenome assembly JAABUM01 (sample SAMN10711868, study PRJNA513369) | rock metagenome | isolation source: Antarctica rocks | place: Antarctica: Victoria Land, Siegfried Peak nord
TCCTCGCGCAGCAACTCCTGCACGACGCGGGCCTTGTAGGCGGACCTGTATTGTTGTCTCATCGTGGTCTAGTCTACCACCTATAAGTGCCCCCTTTCACTGTCCAGATTCCTGGGTCCACTATAGAATTCCAGGGCGATGCCCTTGCCCATTACGCCGGCGCAGTTCACGGCGTTGGTGAGGACCTGCGCATCGGAGTCGAACAGGTCGCCGGTTAAGATGCGAAGCATCGGAATTGCCTATAGGTTCGTGCGGCGGTAGAACGTGGCGACGGGGATGGCCAGGCCGACCGTCTCCAGCGTGACAGTCGCGTCCGGGGCGTACAATTGGTAGGTCCACAGGCCGCGCTCGCCGCGGTGGAAGCGCTCGACGACGCGTGATCGCGACTCGACGAGCAGGTATTCCTCGAAGGTGGCGAGGGTCTGGTAGTTGGCCCACTTGCCGCCGCGATCGTTGGCCTCGGTCGATTCGGAGAGCACTTCGACGATCAGGCGCGGCGTGCTCACTTCCCTGGACTTGAGGTCGGGGTTATCGTCGCAACGGACCAGGGCATCGGGGTAGTAGGAAACGGTCGGGCTCACGCGTACCAGCACGTCCGGCCCGAAGATAGTGCACGGACCGTCACCGAGGTAGGCGTCGAGCGTGCTCCGTATGTTGTTGGCGATGAGGTCGTGGGCGAGCGTCCCGCCAGACATGGCGTAGACGTGGCCGTCGACGTATTCGTGCTTGACCTCGCTTGTTTCTTCCCGCGCCAAATACTCCTCGACGCTCATGGTGGTGCGGTCGGGTTCGGGTTGCGCAGCCATACCATTATTCTCCTATAACAAGGCGACCGCCGTGGCGGGGCTGAGCAGCTTGTTTAGGCCCAGGTCGACCGAGACGAGGCCGAAGTCGATCTGCGCTGTGAGCGCCGGAGCGATGGCGTCTGGTATGTAGTGCAACTCGCACACCCGGTCATCCTCGACCAGCGCCACGGCCAGGATATAGTCGCCGCGCGTATTGAGGCCGACCATGCACTCGTTGCGGCTCACCGTCACGGTCTCTTTGCCGAGGCGGCGGCCCTTGACCTCGATCAGCCGCGGGCGGTCCGTCGCCGGATCGCGGCTCTCGATGTCGTAGCCCCGGTTCTGCTCATGCACATCGCGCCACTCGTAGCCCATGCGTTCCTCGGCGGCCATCACCGCGGCCATGGCCAACGCTTCCACGCGCGCCCTGTCCAGCGCGTCGGCCTCTCCGTCCTCGCGGTCATGGTAGGGCGCCAGCAGGCGCGCCGGTACGACGAGCGCGCCGGCCACGACGACGGGCGGCTGCGGCGCGATCTGCCGCTCCAGCGCCAATGCCGCCATGCGCGCTTTTAGGCGCGCCGCCAGGTCATCGGCCTTCTGGCGCGCGTTACCCGAGTTGATCTTGGGCCGCTTGCCGGCCAGTTCCTGCTCTTTGAGCTCCTCGGCGCGGTGATCCCAGTAGGCGATCTCTTTGGTCAGCCGGTCCTTGACCGCGGCCATGGTCTTGAGCGCCAACTCCTCGCGGTACGCGCGCACGCCTTCAAGGTGCGGCGGGACCAGACACTCGATGGAGTAGGTCAGCACCCCTTTCTCGTCGAAGCGCCCCGCCCACTCGTCGCATATCGTACTGGCCGCCGCCTGTTCCTCGGGGCGTAGCGGACGGTAATCGAGGTAGGGAGCCTGCACGGCCCCGTGCGCCGCGCCGGTCCCATCGATCTCTATGAAGTGCAACTCGCTGGAGACGACTTGGCGCTCGCCGTTGGCGATCATGCGCCCGTCGGCGATGTCGTGGCGGACGCAGAAGAGGGCGCGGACCCCATCCGCCGCACGACCCTCGCAACCCTCATCGCGGTTGTCCACCAACACGGCGCCGCGCCGCAGCAGCGGCGTGTGGCGCTCACGCACGAGGCTGATGACGGTGTCGAGCAGGGGGTGGCCTGGCGCGATAAACTGCGCGTCGGGACGCCCGGCCAGGTGGATGAGGTTTTTGTCGAAGCAGATACGCTCGTAGCGCTTGAGGACAGGCGCGCCACGGCCAATCTGGCGGTCGCGCCGCCGTACCTCGGCCGGCACATGTGTGATCTCGAACCGGCCCTCCTCGCGTTGGTAGACCGTCCCGCCCAGCGACTCGAAGGCTTCCTTGAAGAATGACCCGATGAAGTACGGCACCAGCCTGTTGATCTGGGCGCGTTGCACGAGGTCCTTGACGCCGCGCAGGCGGGCCAAGCCGAACTGCTCGGCGTTGAGCGCCTGTTCGCGCAGGATGGCGTCGAAGTGCTCGCGCCCGGCCACGTCGGCGATCTTTTGCTGCAGGCGCGCTTTCACCATAGGATCATCGCCGTAGCGGATAGCCTGGAGCAACAAGTCGCGCAGGCTCTCACCCTCGAAGAGTTGGCCCAGCACGTCGAACACCTTGCCGCCCAGGGCCTCGCGCTCGGTCTCAAGCTTCTCCAGTAGCGTGCGGAAGACAGCGCCCTCGCGCGTGGTGTGGGCCACAATGTTCCAGCAATGGCAAACCTCACGCTGGCCGAAGCGATGGATGCGGCCGAAGCGCTGCTCCAGCCTGTTGGGGTTCCAGGGTAGATCGTAGTTAACCATCAGGTGGGCGCGCTGCAGGTTGATGCCCTCGCCGGCGGCGTCGGTCGCGATCAGGATGCGCACCGCGGGATCGTTGACGAAGAGTTCTTGCTGCGTCCGCCGCTCCTCGCGGCTCAACGCGCCATGAATGACGGCCACGGCCTCGGGATTGCCCAGCAGCCGCACGATTTTCGTCTGCAGGTAATCGAGCGTATCGCGGTGCTCGGTAAAGATGACCAGCTTAAGGCGCTCGCCGCGCTCGCCGAACATCTCGGCGTTGTCCTGCAACAGGCTATTGAGCTCGCGCCACTTGCTGTCGGTCCCGGTGTCGTGCAGCCGCCTGGCCATGCGTTCGAGGCGGCCCAGCTCGGCGATCTCGTGCTCCAACTCGGCCACGGTGCGAGCCGCCGACGCCGCGTCGACAAGTTCGTTGACTTCTTGCTCAGGCCGATCGTCCAGGTCGTCTTGCAGTTCCGCGACATCGCCGTCCCCCTTGAGTGACACGCCGAGGTCTCGCCCCGCGAGCGTATCCACTGTGCCCACGGCCAGCAAGTCGGCTTGGCGCTTCTGCAGGCGCGCCTCGTTCAGGGCTGCCTCGAGCCGGGCGCGACGCCGTGCGAGCGATCTGTAGATGGCGTTGGGCGAGGAAGCCAACCGGCGCTGCAGCGTCGTCAGCGCGAAGCCCACGACGGCGCGACGCTTGGCGCCCTCGCCGCCCTCGCCCTGCGCCGCCGTCTCCGCGCGGCTCATTTCTTCGGACACGTAGCGCGTGACGCCCGTGTAGAGCGCGGTCTCGTCGTCGGACAAGTCGTAGTTGACAGCATAGGCGCGCCGCTCCGGGAACAGCGGTTTGCCCTCGAAGTCGACGAGCTCCTCCTTGAGTAAGCGGCGCATGAGGTCGGACGCGTCGTGCTGTGTCGAACCGCCACGCGGACGGCCCTCGAAGCGGTCGCCGTCGAGCAAGCCCAGGAAGAGCTGGAAATCGAGCTCTTTGCCACGGTGGGGTGTCGCGGTGAGCAGGAGGAGGTGCCGCGTCTTTTCGCCGAGCAGGCGCCCGAGCTTATAGCGGGCGGTCTCACGCTTATCGCCCGAGGTATCGTAGGTCGCGCTCATCTTGTGCGCTTCGTCGACCACCACGAGGTCCCACTCGGTCTGCGTCAGGCGTTCCCTATTCTCGTCCTGCTTGAGCAGGTCGATGCGGCCGATGATCAGGTCGCGCTCGTCGAAGGGATTGCCGGCCGCCGCCTCGATCTCGGCGCGGTTGACAATATGAAAGTGCAGGTTGAACTTGGTCAGTAACTCATCCTGCCACTGCTCGGCCAGGTTGGCCGGCGCGACGATCAGACAGCGTTCCAGGTCGCCGCGCAAGGCCAGTTCTTTGATATAGAGGCCGGCCATAATCGTCTTCCCCGCGCCGGGATCGTCGGCCAGCAGGAAGCGCAAGGGCTGGCGGCCCAGCATATTTTCATACACGGCCGCGATCTGGTGGGGCAGCGCCTCGACCTGCGACGCGCTCATGGCCAACAGGGGATCGAAGAGGAAGGCCAGGCGGATACGGTACGCCTCTAGGACCAGGCGATAGCGCGAGCCGTCGCCGTCGAAGGCCCAGGCCGCCCCTTCCTCCGCGACCATCAGGGTCGATTCGTCACCCCGATATAGTAGGCGCTGCGCCACCGCGCCCGTCTCTTCCACACGGTATGTGAGTTGGATAGCGGTGTTGCCGAACCAGCTAGCATCCACGACGGTGACGGCCGTGTCGGGCACGATCCCACGGACACGCGCCCCTTTGGTCAACGTTTCGAGTGCGGCCACAACCTATCCTCATTCTTTGTTAGTAGCAATCAACATCACGAGGGCGCGCATTCATCGCCGAGGTAGCCCTATTATGGCATGACGGTCGCGTGTGGACAAGCGGATAAGCCGGCCCCACAAAAATGAGCGCCGCGACGGTGCTTGTATCAATGATACTCGCGAAAAGGTGGGTGAAACCCGTAACCCGTAATTAGGAATTAAGCGTGAGTTGTCAAGGCGTCGTTCCGGATGAGGATGTCGCGCCAATCCGCGCGCAGCGGCTCTACGTCGAGGATCAACTCTTCGATCGCCAGCAGCAACACATCCTCCAGCGTCACAAGGCCCGTGGGTATGTGCACTTTGGCGAAGTCGGGACGCCAGGCGGCTACGCCGCCGCCGAGGTGCAGATGCGGCGTGGTCATGTGGCTATATGTGTCAGGATGCCAATGGAATGGTATGATAGAACCTCGTGACCATCGCGATCGCAAAGACCAAAGCGATAGGACGCTATGGTCGCGGTCCACGTACGCCTATCGGATGCATGGAGGGCGCGATAGTTCACCGCGAAGTTGAGGCTGCTACCACCAGGCAAACGGACATAGCGCTCCCCCGGCTTCTGATGACGTGGAGCTACCACATACACGTCCGAAGCCGCAGACCCGTAACCCAAAACCATAGGGCTAACGCAACTCATTGATCGCTGTAGACACTGGGTTACGTCCTCCAGCGCTTGGCGCGCCGTTCTAGCGGACAAGAGGCAACAGCAGGGCTACATTCGTGACCTCGATCCGCTCAGGAGGATCGTCAAACTCGCCCGCGTCCCACGCGCGCATGAAGTCCTCGCCACTCATGCCCAGCCAGGCGTGCGCTTGCCCATCGAAGAACGCGCGCGCCTCCTCATGTGTCATCTCGTGCCCGGTTATCGTTTCGGGCTCTTCCTCTGTTGTCGCCTGAGGTTGCGCCGCCATCGCATCATCTCCTTGTCTTTGTTACAGATAGTATAACGCGCGCAGGTCGGCGTGGGCGGCCACGCCCCTACATGGGTTCGCAAATTATCGTAGGGACGTATGGCATACGCCCCTACGCTGCGCCGGACGCCTTCCGACGGATAATTCACGCGTCTTGTGAGAACGCTTTGGCTTCTTGCCACAGCGCCTCGAGCGCGTCGATGTCCAGCGCTGAGAGGTCGAGGCCGCGCGCGCGGGCGAGGGTTTCGACGTGGCGGAAGCGCGTCTCGAATTTGCGCGTGGCCGCGCGCAGGGACTGCTCGGCGTCGACGCCCAGGTGGCGGCAGACTGAAGTGAGCGCGAACAGCAGGTCGCCCACCTCCTCGCGGCGCTCCTCCTCGCTCACGGCGGCCGCAATCTCATCGATCTCCTCGCGCACTTTGTCCAACGTCCCCGCCACGTCGGGCCAGTCGAAGCCGACCTTAGCCGCTTTGCGCCCGATCGTCTGCGCCAGCAACAGCGCGGGCAGCGCCAGCGGGACGCCGTCGAGTACCGATGTGCGTTTCTCGCCCTTCTCGACGCGCTTGATGCTCTCCCAGTTGCGCAAAACCTCGGAGGAATTACTGACTGAGACGTCGCCGAAGACATGCGGGTGGCGGCGCACCAGCTTGGCGTTGACCTCGGCGGCGATGTCAGCGAGGGTGAAGCGTCCCTCTTCTTCGGCCAGTTGGCTGTGCAACACGACCTGCAACAGTACGTCGCCCAGTTCCTCGACCGTGTCGGCCACGTCGCCGCGCTCGATAGCGTCAACCGACTCGTGAGCCTCTTCGAGCATATAGGGAGTGAGCGACGCCGGCGTCTGCTCGCGGTCCCAGGGGCAGCCGCCGGGCGCGCGCAGCCGCGCCGTGATGTAGCCGAGCGTGGTGGGCGCGCGCAGGTCGTCGAGTGGGTCGAGCGGCGGCAGGTAGAGCGCGTCATACCGCGCGTCGTCGGGCTGCGACGCTACTTCGCCCAACGAGAGCGCCATCGTCTCGGGGCCGTCCGTCCCGCTACCTATCAACGCGACAGGGTGTGTGGCAGGGTAGCGCGTCGCCAGCCAATCGACCATGCGTGGGCGCAGTGACGAATCGGTGGGGCCGGCGCGCAGGGCGACAATGAGCGGGACCTGGGCGTCGAGCAGCCGAATCGACGGGCCGACCCAGCGCGTCTGCAAAGCCTCGCCATCCGCCGCGGCCTCCAACGCCAGGGCCTGCCGCGCGTCGACGATTTGCAGCGACCCCGCGAAAGGATCGAGCCCCAGCGCCGCACAGATGGCGTCCAACCCGAGTTGGCGTGTCGTGGCCGCGCTGGCTTCGACGCGCTCTGTGATGGTCCGCGCTACCGGCTCCATGATAAGACCCTCACCCCCCGGCCCATGGCTAACTGGACCGCCGGCCGCGGCCGGCGGTCCAGCGCCCCTCTCCCTGACGCGGGAGAGGGGGAGGTTCCCTTCCAACTTAGATGAAACGTGTCCATCTTCTTGACTAATGCGCGCGCGCGATCCTGTATGCCGATACCGGCGCGCTGTAACGACGCGTGTAGCGCCGTGTCGGCCCGGCGCCGGTCGTCTTGCAGCCGCGCACCAAACCGCGCCAGCGCGCTCGTCACGCCGCTGGCGCGCGTCCGTGTCGCTCCCAGTGCGGCCGTCACACTCTGCCGCGCGGCGTCGGCGCGCCCGGCCGTCCAGCGTGACAGGCGCGTCGTCGTGCCCGTCACCGCCGGACGCGCGTTCGCGCCAGCGCGCCCCGCCAGGCCGATTAACCCTGTGAGGCGCGCACGGGCGTCGCGCCAAGGATGCGCCGGCAGCGTGGCGGGGCGCGCCGGCGCGAGGGGGGCAGTGGTAGCCGCCGGTAGCGGGCGCGCCACGAGCGTAGCGGGCGCGACGCGGCTGACCAATAAGATAGCGCCGACAAGGACAAGGCACAGGGCGCCGAGGGCGAACGGACTAGGTCGCATTGGTGTCTCCAGTATGGGGTGGCGCCACCGGTAGGGGCGGCTGGCTAAAGATCGGCGAGCGCGTGTCGCGCGGCACGATCACGCGCAACGCGCCGGGCGCGACGACGATCTCGAGCGCCACGCCGACATGGTCGCCGTCGACCTGGACGGGCAATATCGGGTCCGGCGCCGCCACGCCCGGCGTGACGGTGACGCGCAGGCGGCGCGTGCGATAGTAGGACGGGCTCGGGCGGCCAATCAGGAACGGCAGCAGGCGCGGCGCGGCCTGCCACAGGTGGCGGCCGGGGAAGACGACGACGTCGAGCAGCCCGTCGTCGGCAATCGCGCCTGCCGTCATGGCGAAACTGCCGCCATAGAGGCGCGTGTTGCCCACGATGGCCAGCAGCAGCGCGCCGCGCACCGTGGCGTCGTCCATCTCCAGCGTGACCTCAAGGCCCTGGTAGCCCAGCGCCTGTCGCGCGACGGCGAAGGCGTACGCTCCGCGCCCAATCACGCGCTTCAGGCGTAGGTCGACCACAGCAGTGACCGCGCCATCGAAGCCGAGGCCGGCCATCAACAGGAAGTAGCGGTCGCCGGCGCGGCCAAGGTCGACGACGTGGCGGGCGCCGTCGACGAGCGTCCGCGCGGCGTCAACAGGGTTCGTGGGCAACCCGACCTCGCGCGCCCACACGTTGGTGGTGCCCATGGGCAGGACGCCCAGCGCCGTCGTCGACCCGGCCAGCCCCTGAATGGCCTCGTTGATCGTCCCATCGCCGCCCGCCACCACGACCACGTCGTCCCCCCGTGCGACGGCGGCGCGCGCGAGGGGCGTCGCATCGCCCGCCCGCGCCGTCCGCTCATCACGCACCGTCCAGCCATGCGCGGCAAGAAAGGACCGCACCGCCGCGAGGTCGCCGTGCTGGCGCCCGGCCTTGGGGTTGTAGATGAGGGTCGCGCACACGTACGGCCGCTGCGTCTGCACAGGAGGTGTGGCTGGTGTGACTAGGGCCGGCGTTTCCATTTAGAGACCCACTTTCAAGGCGGCGACGGCGGCGCGCGCCTCGTCTTCTTCGTCCCACGGCACTTTTTCCGTACCGACGATGATGCAACTCTCGTGCCCCTTGCCGGCCAGCAGGATCGTGTCGCCCGCCCGCGCCGCCGCCACCGCCGCGCGCACGGCGTCGCGCCGGTCGGGGCGGATCAGCAGGGTATCGCCCTCGCGCGCCCCGGCCGCGCGCGCTCCAGCGGCGATCTCTTCGATGATGGCCAGGCGGTCCTCCAGGCGCGGGTCTTCATCGGTCAGCACGACGAGGTCGCAGCGCGCGGCGGCGGCGCGGCCCATCGGCGCACGCTTGCCGCGGTCGCGCTCACCCGCCGCGCCGAAGACGGCGATGAGGCGTCCGCGCGTGACCGCGCGCAACTCGTCGAGCACCTTGGTCAGGCTATCCGCCGTGTGCGCATAGTCGACCACGATCGTGAACGGCTGCCCCGCCTCAACCCGCCGCATGCGTCCCGGCACGCCGTACACCCTGGACAAAGCAGCGGCCGCGTCGCCCAGGTCTATCTCCTGCGCGTAGGCGTAGGCCAGCGCGGCCAGCAGGTTGTACACGTTGAAGCGCCCGATCATAGGGCTGCGCACCACAATCTCACCAGCGGGCGTCGTCGCGCGGAAGCTGATGCCGTCCACGGAAACGGCGCGGTCATGCGCGCGCACATCGCTCTCGGCGCTCAGGCCATAGGACACACTCGGCGCGGCGCTGGCCGCGCGCATCGCGTCGTAGCTCGGGTCGTCGCGATTGAGAATGGCGACCGCCGGAACATCCCGCTTGTGTCCACCCCCAAGCGTCTGGAAGAGGCGCGCCTTGGCCGCGCGGTACTCGTCGAGCGTGCCATGGAAATCGAGGTGCTCGGGCGTCAGGTTCGTGAACACGCCCGCGTCGATGTGGCAGTGGCGCAGGCGGTCGAGCATGAGCGCGTGGCTGGAGGACTCGACCACAGCGTGGGTACATCCGGCCGCCACGGCCTCGGCCAACAGTCGTTGTACGTCGGGCGACTCGGGCGTGGTCTGGCGCGAGGCGTTATACTCCTCGCGGTCCCCGATGCGGAACGCCACCGTGGAGATGAGCGCGGCGCGATGTCCCGTGCCCTGTAGCACGGCGTGCAGCAGGAAGCTCGTCGTCGTCTTGCCGTCGGTTCCGGTTACGCCGACGACGTTGAGGCGCTCCGACGGGTCGCCATAGAAGCGCGCCGCGACATCGGCCATGGCCGCGCGCGTATCGGATACGAGCAGGTGCGGCACGGGCGGATTGCCGCCGGGCGGATACTGGCACAATACGGCGGAGGCGCCGCGCGCCACGGCCGCCTCAATGTAGCGGTGGCCGTCAACGTGGACGCCGGGCAGGGCCACGAAGAGGCCGCCGGGCGCGACGGCACGCGAGTCGTAGGCGATCCCTGTGATCTCTGTGGCCCCAGCGTTGGGTGCCCCAGCAAGCGTGGCGTCCGTTAGAGCGGAGCGTAGGTGGGATAAAAGCATCTTACACGTAGCGTCGAGATGATACGGCTTCAAATGAGAGGGGCAATCGCAGGCATTGTAGCATGTTCGGCGGTACGGCCCTCTCCCTGCCCTGGGTGCGATGAGGCACATGTCTTGCACCACTCATCTACATGACATGATGACGAGGATAACTCCCGGCGCGTGTCAACCGGCGAACGATTATAGATGCCCCGATCGTGACAATCAATCTAAGGAGAGACTTCTTATGACAACGACCAGCACACCCCTTAACGCCGCCGCGTCCGGCACATTCACCCTTGGTGGAGACTTGACGGTCAACCGCCTGGGCTTCGGGGCGATGCGCCTGACCGGCAAGGGCATCTGGGGCGAACCCAAGGACGCGAACGAGGCCAAGGCCGTGCTGCGCCGGGCCGTCGAGCTTGGCGTCAACTTCATCGACACGGCGGACGCCTATGGCCCCGATGTCTCCGAGCGCCTGATTGGCGAGGCGCTCTACCCCTATCCTCAAGGTCTCGTCATCGCGACCAAGGGCGGCTTGCTGCGCGGTGGTCCCGACAATTGGTACCCCAACGGCCATCCCCAGCATCTACGTGAGGCGATTGATGCTAGCCTAAAGCGGCTGCGCCTGGAGCGCATCGACCTCTACCAGTTCCACCGGCCGGACCCTGACGTACCCTTCGAGGAGTCGGTCGGCACACTGGCCGACCTGCAAAAAGAGGGCAAGATCCGCCACATCGGGCTCTCCAACGTCGATGTCGAGCAGTTGAACAAGGCGCGAACAATCGTGCCGATCGTGTCGGTGCAGAACCGCTATAATACCACCGACCGCGCCTCACAAGGCGTCCTAGACGAGTGTACGCGTGATGGCATCGGCTTCATTCCCTGGGCGCCAATTGGCGGCGGCCCAGAGACGCGCGAGGGCGGCGCACTCGACCAAATCGCCAAGCGTCACAACGCCACGCAGCAGCAGATCGCGCTGGCCTGGCTGTTGCAGCGTTCGCCGGTGATGCTGCCGATTCCCGGCACCTCCTCGGTCGCGCACCTAGAGGAGAATATCGCCGCGGCGGCGATCAAGCTCAGCGACGAGGATGTCAGGTCGCTCGATAGTTAGAGACTGCCTCTGCATCGACAGGTTGCTCGGCGCCAGTGAAAAGCGCGCCCGGCACAGCTTGCCGGCAAGCTGTGCCGGGCCCACGGGATATGCGATTGTGATCGCCATCAGGGCTCATTATTCATATACTAATGAGACAGACGACATCTGACATTGGCGCGGTGTAGGCGCCGCATGGTATAAGGAGCCTATGTCCGCTGCTGATTCGTATCGCCCGCTGCAAGATGGCTTGCGCTCAGCCGGGCGCTACCTCGACGAGAACGAGTTGCGTCTAATCGGCCTCCTGGTCATTGACGAAGGCATCGTCGTCACCTTGGCCCCGTCGGATATCCATAAGCCCGCGACGGCGGTTATGCTTACGCACGAGGATCTCCACAACTTATGGGCGCAGGCGCGCATCGCGCGCGGCGAGGGCAACGCCCCGCGCAGCCCCGACGCGCTGTTCCCCACGGCGTACGAGGATTTTTTGCGCGCCCTAGCCGTCGCCGCCGCACATGGTCATTGGACACGGCTGCGGCTGGTGCGTTTGGGTGATGTCGCCATCGTACGCTACGGGACTCAGGCCGAACGCAAGGAGATCGTGCTCACAGCCAAAGACGTGGAGAACGTTCTCAACTACGCGTTTAGCCAGCGCCGGCGGCAATAGGCGTGAGTCGGAAGTCGGAAGTTGCCTGGCTCTCGATTGCGTAGTCGTCATCGGCATATCGCCAACGGTTGTCAAAAAACTTGATACACCCGACTTCCGACTTCCGACTTCCAACCAGGAGAATACAATGATCGAGAGCTTCAAGACCGGCCCGTTGGACAACAACGTCTATGTCTTCGTGGATGAGGAGATGGGGCGTTGCGCCGTGGTCGATCCGGGTATCGACAGCGGGCATATCCTCGCCGCACTGCACGCGCGCGGCCTGACGGTCGCCGAGGTGGTCAACACGCATGGTCACTTCGACCATGTGGTGGGGAACAAGCTGTTCATGGACGCGGATAATGGCGGCGCCAACGGCGCCGTGCCGCTGTATCGGCATCCGCTTGACGAGGAGATAGCCCTCAACGCGGACCAGACGGCGGCGCGCTTCGGGCTGCCCGGCGAGGCTTCGCCCCCGGCTACGCACGCGCTCGATGAGGGCGACACGTACGAGTTCGGCCCGCATCGCTTCGACATCCTGCATGTACCGGGCCACAGCCCTGGCTCCATCGTGCTCGTCGGCGACGGCCTCATCATCGCGGGCGACGTACTTTTCCGCGGCTCGATCGGACGTACCGACCTGCCGGGCGGCTCGATGCCACAACTCCTCGCGGGTATCCGTACCAAGCTCATGCCGTTGCCCGACGACACGCGCGTGCTGCCCGGCCACGGTCCCGAGACGACGATCGGCCGCGAACGCCGGGCTAATCCGTTTATCGGATAGTGCGCGAGCCCTGGCCCGGATATGACCTGCCGCGCGGCAAGTATGCTAGAGTGAGCACAGGACAGATCGTTAAGAGTCGTGGAGGAGCGGAGAGTGGACACTATCACGATGGGCATGGTCGTGCACGCGAGCGATGGGACGGCTGGCCGCATCGACGACGTGCTCGCCAATAGGGACACGGGTCGACCGGCGTACCTCGTGATCGACGCCGGCTTTTTCAAGGGTGATGTTGTGACGCCGATCGACAGCGTGCAAAGCGTCGACGACGCGGGCGTGTGGCTCGCCATGACGCGTGACGAGGTGAAACACGCGCCGGCCTACGACGCCGCGCGCTACGGCGCGCCGGCCGGCCTCGTCAGTCACGCGGCCAATCGCTACGGTAAGCAGAATAAAGATAAAGATAAAGATAGGGAGAACAGGTGACGGCAGCCAGCGTCAAACGTTCCGATGGGCGCGCCGCCAACGCGTTGCGGCCCGCGCGCATCACGCCCGGCTTCTTCCCCTACGCCGAGGGTTCGGTGCTGATCGAGATGGGCCAGACGCGCGTGGCCTGCGCCGTGTCGGTCGAGGACCGCGTACCGCCCTTCCTGTACGGCAAAGGGCAGGGCTGGATCACCGCCGAGTATGCGATGCTGCCGCGCGCTACGCACCAACGCACACAGCGCGAGTCGACGCGCGGGCGCCCCGGCGGCCGCACCCAGGAGATCCAACGCCTCATCGGCCGTTCGCTACGTCCCGTTGTCGATCTCAAGCGACTGGGTGAGCGCACGCTGACGGTCGACTGCGATGTGCTACAGGCCGACGGTGGGACGCGCACCGCCGCCATCACCGGGGCGTGCGCGGCGCTGACGCTGGCGATTAACAGCCTCATGGCATCGGGCAAGCTCAAGAGTTCGCCTCTGCGCACGCGCGTCGCGGCGGTCAGCGTGGGCATCGTCGACGGCGTGCCGCTGCTCGACCTGGCCTACAACGAAGATTCGCGCGCTGATGTCGATTTTAATGTCGTTATGACCGACAGTGGCGAGTTCGTCGAAGTGCAGGGAACGGCTGAGAAGCAGCCCTTCTCGCTCGATCGGCTGCTTGATCTGCTGGGTCTGGCTGAGCAAGGGATCAATGAACTGTTCGCGGCGCAAGCGATAGCAATCAACAATCAGCCATCAGCCGACTGCTGATGGCTTATAATAGATGGTTATGAGCGACAACAGCATTGAGCTAGGCCGAGCGATGGGCCGCATTAGGGTCGCGCCCGCCGCTATCGCGGCTACCGCCGCCGCGGCGATCCTGGAGTGCTACGGCGTCGTTGGGATCGCCGGCAAGCGCACCAAGAACGGGCGCGCCGAGGTGCTCGACGAGGGTAAATATGACCGCGGCATCGTCGTGGCGATGGACGCTGAGAAGGTGACCATTGACGTCTACGTCGTCGTCGAATATGGCGTCCGCATCTCCGAAGTGGCGCACAATATAATTACGGGCGTCGGCGCCGCGGTCCGTCGAACCCTGGGCGACGTGACGGTGTACGTCAACGTCAATGTGCAGGGGCTGCGCATCACCACGTAGTCGATGGTCGATGGTCGATGGTCGAAAGCGGTACGGTGGATAGAGTGCTGCTATCATCACGAAGGTGATACGCTGGACCATCGACCATCGACCATCGACCAAACTAGGAGATTAACCATGATCGCGACGACCGTTCCCAGGAGCATGCGATGAGGGCGTCGGGCTGCGATGGACGCCGTCTCCTGACCGCGCTGGATGCGGCCGCGGCGTGGCTTGACGGCCATCGCGCCACCGTTGACGCGCTCAATGTCTTCCCTGTTCCCGACGGCGATACCGGCACGAATATGAGCATGACGCTCAACGCGGCCCTGCGCGAGGCCCGTGAATCGGGCAGTGACCGCGTCGGCAAAGTGGCGGAGCGCGCGGCCTATGGCGCCTTGATGGGCGCGCGCGGTAACTCGGGTGTTATCCTGTCGCAACTCCTGCGCGGCTTCGCACGCGCCACGCATGACGCGACGGCGCTTGACGCCGCTACGCTGGCCGAGGCCCTGACGGCCGCCGCTGAGACGGCCGGCCGCGCCGTGATGAAGCCGGTCGAGGGCACGATTCTGACCGTGGCCGTGGCCGCGGCGCGGACCGCGACCGATAGCGCGACGCGTGAGGACAACCCTCTGGCGGTGCTCGACGCGACGCTGGATGAGGCGCGCGCCGCCGTCGCGCGCACGACCGAGCAGATGCCGCTGCTCAAGCAAGCCGGCGTGGTCGACGCCGGGGCGCAGGGCTACATGCTGATCCTGGAAGGTTTCGCGCGCTACCTGCACGGCCAATCGACGCATGTAGAGGGCAAGGCGGCGACATCTGACAGCGCGCCGCTGCACATGGCGCAGGTCGAGCACGGCGACGACTATGGCTACTGCACCGAGTTCGTCATCGCAGGGGCGGGCCTCGAACTCGCGGCTATCCGTGAGCGCATCGCCGGCATGGGCGCCTCGCTCCTCGTCGTCGGTGAGCCCACGCTGGTGCGCGTCCACGTCCACACGGAAGACCCCGGCCGCGTGCTCTCTTACGTCGCGCCGCTTGGACAGTTACATAAGATCAAGATCGACAACATGCAGGCGCAGCACGACGCGTTCGTCGCCACGGCCGGCACGCACGACGCGCATGAGCAAGAGTCGGGACGGCCAGTGAGCGAGGGAGGGGTGAACACGCCGCCCATGCCCTATCAACCGGAACGCGAACCGGGGCTCGTGGGTATTGTCGCGGTGGCGCCGGGAGCTGGGCTGGCGGAGATCTTCCGCTCGCTCGGAACCGACCTCGTGGTGTCCGGCGGCCAGACCATGAATCCCAGCACGCAAGAGTTGCTCGCGGCGATCGATGAGCTGCCGCAGCAGAATGTGATCCTGCTTCCCAACAACAGCAATGTGCGGCTCGCCGCCGAGCAGGCGTGCGGCCTGACGCGCAAGCGGGTGACGATCGTGCCGGCGCGTACCATACCGCAGGGTATGGCCGCGCTCGTCGTCTACTCGGCCGACGCCGACCTCGCGACAAACGTGGCGACGATGACGGCGGCCATGGCGACGGTACGCACCGGCGAGGTGACGGTCGCGGTACGTGACGCCCAACTCGACGGGCTCTCCGTCCGCTCCGGCCACGCGCTCGGCCTGCTCGATGACGAGGCCGTTGTCGTCGAGGCGGAGCGCGACGCGGTGGCGCTTGACCTGATGGACAAGATGAGCGCGGCCGACGGCGAGATCTTGACTATCTATTATGGCGTTGATGTGACCGAGCAAGGGGCTGAGGCGCTGGCCGCGACGGCGCGTGAGCGCTACGGCGCGCTCGAAGTCGAGGTGGTAAGCGGCGGGCAACCACACTACCCGTACATCATGTCGTTGGAGTGAGGTCATGATCAAGATAGTCACCGATAGTTCCGTCGATTTTACGCCGGAGATGGTCCGCGACCTCGACGTGACCGTGGTCCCGCTGTCGATCACCTTCGGCGATAAGAGCTACCTGGATGGCGCCGACATCGACGCGGCCACACTCTACCGCATGCTGCGCGACGAGCACGCGCACCCGCGCACGGCGCAACCGTCGGTGGGCCTATTCGAGGAGACGTTCCGCCGTCTGGCGGCCGAGGGCCACGACATCGTCGTCATCACACTCGCCTCCGCGCTCAGCGGCACCTATAACAGCGCCGCGCTGGCCGCGCGGAACGTCCCTGAGGCGCGCGTCACGCTGATCGACTCACACGGCATATCAATGGCCATGGGCAGCATGGTCATCGACGCGGTCCATATGGCGCGCGAGGGCAAGACCGCCGCTGAGATCGAGGCGGCGGTGCAGGCCCTGATACCACGGCTGGAGCTGCTCTTGATGTGCGATACGCTGACCTACTTGCAGCGCGGCGGCCGCATCGGCCGCGCCAGTTCGTTCGTAGGCTCCATGCTCAACATCAAGCCGATCATCTCACTGCGTGACGGGCAGGTGGTCCCGGTGCAGCGCGTGCGCACGCGCGGGAAAGCGCTGCAAGAGATGGCCACCATGGCCAAGGCCGTCGCGCCGTTCGAGCAGGTCTACATTATGCACACGACGGCCCCCGAATTGGCCGCCGAGTTCGCGGCCATGGTCCGGTCGGTGTACGATGGGGACATCCCGATCATGATGCTCGGCCCGGTCGTCGGCGTCCACCTCGGGCCGGGCTCGGTTGGTATCACGGGCTTACGAAGTCGTGAGTCGGGAGTCGTAAGTCGGGAGTAAAACGTACCATTCCATGAGGCCGCAATTGCTTGCCCTATGGCGCCACTGACGACTCACGACTAGGAGGAAGACATGCCGAATATCCACGAGTGCCCCTATTGTACTGAAGATCTGGAGCAGTGGAGCCTGCGCTTCCAGCGCGGCGGCCATGAGCGGGGCGGCGAGCGGACCCCGGCGTATGGGCGCGGCGCTGGTGAAGGGCGTTATGAGTGGCAGGATAGTAGCGGCGTGTCCGCCGGTGAAACGTTGTCCGACGGGTTGACGCTCCTCTCGTTGTGCCCCAATGAACGCTGCGGCTACTACGTGCTGCGCTACCGCAACGGCCTCACGCACTGGGATCGCGATGTCGAGGCCGCGCGCCTGCTGCGCACGGTCTTCGGTGAGGACCAGTAGTCCGTCAAGCGGCTAGCGATGGCTGGGCGGCGTAGCCTTAAGGCGGGGATGGCTCTTCGGTGGCGCATGCGCGCGTGAGCAAGTGAGAGTTTTGCATGTCTTCGTCACGGTCGCGCGCGACTGTGTAACGGGCGCCGGCAGGCGATGCATGTGGATCGTCTCGATAGGGGGCGCTGTCCCTACCGCGCTCGATACGGGTAGGCGTTTGAGAATCGGCGGCCCATCAAGGGGCGGCCACGGCGGCGTGGGGCGGGGTGTACCCGTCGCCGCTGTCGCACGGCGCGTACTTGGCGATCGACCCGGAGTGGGTGTGCGCGTCGGGGTGGGCGTGTGCGGCGCGGTGGACGTATGAGTGGGCTCTGGCACGCGCGTATCGGTGGGGATGCGCGTCGGGGTAGGCGTATGCGTATCGGTAGGGGTAGGCGTCGGGGTAGGCGTGTGTGTATCAGTAGGGGTATGCGTTGGCGTGGGCGTATGCGTATCGGTCGGCGCGCGCGTTGGCGTGAGCGTATGCGTCCGATTGGGTGTTGTTGTGACGGGCGGTCCAACCGTGGGCGTAGGTGTGCTGATGGTGATCGGCAGTGTGCCTTGGAGAGGGTTGCCGACCTGATCAGTGGCGGCATAGTAGAGGGTCGTCGTTGTCGATACGACAATGCGCTGTCCGATCGTGTAGGCATGGATGGGGACGGTGGAAAGACCGTAGGACATACTTGCCACGCCGCTGCCGGTATCCGTCGCGGTGAACGCGACCGTGACGGGGGTGTGGGTCGTACCGTCGGGTGCAAAAGTCCCCGTGATGAGCGGCGTCATCACCGGCGGTGTCGTATCGAGCGTCACGGTGAGGGTGTGCGGCGCCTCGACGTTGCCGGCTCCGTCCGTTCCCTGGTACGTGATCGTGTGCGCGGCATTGGCGGCGTGGCCGAGGGTAAAGGGCGCCGTATAGACCTGTGAAGGGCCGTCATCGAGGCTATAGCGCACGGTCGCGCCCGTACCAGGGCTGCCGTCATCGAGGGCCGAATCAGTGCCCGTGAGCGAGATCGGCGTGCTCTCCGACACGTACAGCGTCCCATCCGTTGAGAGATACTGGCGTGGGCCGAGGACCGCCGCCGCGCTGGCAGGCGGGGCGTGGTCGATGGTGACATGGACAGTTCCGACCAAAAAGCGCCCAAGCACTGGGTCCGTAGCGATAAACGACAACAATACCATGCCCTGGTTTGGCACAGCGGACACGTCCCATGACGACGTCCACGCGTTCTCTGACGTCAATGTAATGGGCACGACGAGCGTGTCCTCGCTTGGGTAGAGGTGGCTCGCGCACACCTGGACGCTCTCCGTCGTCAAGGGCGCCCCCGTCACGGCAAGAGGGACTGTCTTCGATAAGACGGTTCCGTCCAACGGCGCCAGGATGCGCAGCGGCGACGCCGGGTTCGTGAGCGCGGGAAAGCAGGACTCCGACGACGCGATGGCCGCACGGTAGACCGGCGACGAGGCGCGGTCTCGCGGCCCGACAACGGCGAGAGACATCAGGGTGAGCGCGGACAAGAGGCGCGTGAAGCGGGTGAGGCGCGCGGCAACGCGGGACATAAAGCAGACCTCCTGTACGTTGTCCGAAACGTCGTGGGAGGGGCGCCGGGCGCCGAGCGCGGGGGAATTCGCCGTTTAAGGTACTATAGCATTATTGGAGTGCGATGATCAACCGAAGAAGGAGATAGCTATGCGGCAGATCAAGATTGTCGTCGAGAAGCATCCCGAGGGATACGTCGCTTATCCGCTCGGCTTACAAGGTATTGTGGTCGGCGAGGGTGACACGTACGAAGAAGCCTTGGCCGACGTAAATTCAGCAATTCAATTCCATATAGAAACGTTCGGGCAAGGGGTCTTGGATGAAGAATCGCCTATCCTCGATGCTTTCATAACCGATGCCAAGGTAGCCGTGTGACAACGAAATTTCCGGTGGACGCGCCCAAAGCGCGAGTCATCGCGGCATTTGGGTTGCTGGGCTTTCGTGTTGTGCGCGAACGAGAGCATATCGCGATGGTGCGCGAAAACCTGGACGGGACACGTACTCCGTTGACGCTGCCTAACCATCAGCGCATCAAAGGCTCAACGTTAAGGGCAATTTGCGTGCAGGCAGGGATATCGAGAGACGAATTTATGCAGGCTTACGATCAGGTGTGAAGTGTGACTGCCCTGCTTCAATCGGCAAGCGACGCTTGCGGGCGCACGTTGAGCGTCGTTTCACCGCTGATGCGCACCAGGCCAGGCTTGCCGCCCTTGACGCGGCGCACGTTGCGCGCGGGGACGACGTCGACGGGGACGGTCGTGGCGCCGCGTCCCCGGCTGTAGTAGGCGGCCAACGACGCGGCGCCCTCGACGCTCGCGTCGGATGGGGCGCGCCCTCCCGTCTTGAGCACCACATGCGAACCGGGCATGCCGCGCGCGTGGAACCACAGGTCACCACTGGCCGAGAGGTCAAAGGTCACGACCTCGTTCTGGCGCGCGCTGCGGCCCACCAGCACCTCCAGTCCCTCCAGCGTGGTGAAGCGCAGGGCCGGCGCGGCGCTTTTTTTCGGCGTCTCTTTGCCGCCGGGATGGTACTTGCCGCCCTTCCCCTTCGCGCTGGACGACCCCTTGGCCGCCTTGGCCGGTTTGGTCTCGCCCCCCTTGGCGCCGGGCAGAGCGAAGCCGGCCGCCGCCACGTCGTCCCGGATCTCTTTCAGCGCCCCCGGCGCGTCGGCCTGCTCGACAAATAGGAGCGCCTGATCGAGGAAGCGCACGTCCTCCTCGGCTTCTTCCAGCAACGGGGGCACCTTGTCTTGCGCATCACGCATCTTGCGGTAGCGCGCGAAGAGCGCCGCCGCGTTCTCCGGCGGCGTGAGCGTCGGGTCGAGCGCGACGACCATGGGCGGGTCGTCGAGGCGCAGTTCGCGTTGGCCGGGCGCGATGTCGTGCGCGTAGCCCAGCACCATCTCGCCCTGGTGGCGCAGCGCGTCGAGCTCCGCGCGTGGACGCAACCCCCTGCGCAACGACTGTGCCTTCTTGTCGAGGCGGGCGCGATGGGATAGGATCGCGGTCCGCAAGCCGTCGCGCACGGAACCCAGCGCGTCGCGGCTCTCGGTGTCGCCGGTCTCGCGGTACACCTCGTCGAGGACGGCGGACACCACGGGATACAACGCCGGCTCGACGCCGTGTTGCAAAAGCGGGTAGGCCGCCCAGCCCAGCAGCTTGCCGTCGCGCCGCGCGATGCTCGGCTTCCATCGCTCCGGCGTCATCAGTCCCCGCGTGATCTCCAGCGCCTCCGTGAGCCGTGGGCGCCACGCGTCGAGGGCGGCGCCGGTCGCGCCGGCCAGCCGATAGACGACTTCTTTAGCCAGCTGCGGGCTCATCCCCGCGAGGGTATCGAGCAGCGCCGCCGCCAGCGGCGTGTCGTCGGGGCAGTCAGCGAGGGCCAGCGCCAACGTGTCGTCCGTCGTCGCGAGATTCAAGGGATCGAGCTTGGGCGCGCCTTCATGCGGCGCGGGTTGCGTTTGCACGGGGGGCGAGATGTAGGGGTGGTGCGGCAGCACGACGCGATAGCGGCTGATCGCGGGCGTGATGTGCTTGAGCGCGCCAAGAATGGTATCCTTATCGTCAACAAGGATGATGTTGCTGTGCTTGCCCATCACCTCGGCGATAATGGTAACGGAGGCCGCGCGCGTGCGGAACGTCAGGCGCAGTATGCGGTCGTGGCTGACCTGCCGGATCTCGAGCAGCGCCGCGCCCTCAATGTGTTTGCGTAGGAGCATAACGAATGAACTGGGCTCATCGAACGCCTTGGCCAGCCGCTCGCCGGTCAGGGTCACGCGGGCCTGTTGTGGGTGCGCCGAGAGCAGCAGCGTGTGGTTGGACCCCGCCGCACGGATGAACAGGGCCACGGCGGACGCGGACGGTTGGATCACCTTATCGACGCGGCCCTGGAGCAGCGCACTCTGCAACTCAGTGGCGACGGCGGCGGTCGTGACGGAATCATAAGCCATAATGGTAGTGTATAGCCTTGGAGGGATAATGTCGGTAGAGGGGCGGCGCGGCCTACTGATCGTTTTGTCAGGGCCAAGTGGTGTGGGCAAAGATGTCGCCATCGCGCGCCTCAAGGAGCGCGGGTTCGACATCTACTACGTCGTGACGGCCACGACGCGTGAGCGGCGGGAGAACGAGGTCGACGGCCGCGACTATTTTTTCCTCACGCGCGCACAGTTCGAGGAGACAATCGCGCGCGACGGGTTCCTCGAGTGGTCGAACGTGTACGGCAACCTGTATGGGCCGCCCATCGCGCAGGTGCGGGAGAAGTTGGCCGAGGGACGCGACGTGCTGCTCAAAATTGACGTGCAGGGAGCCGAGAAGGTGCGCGTCCGCGCGCGCGACGGCGTGTTCATCTTCCTGGCGCCGCCCTCACTCGACGAGTTAGTCACACGGTTGCGCGCACGCCGCACCGAGTCGGAGGCGGAACTGGAGGTGCGCGTGGATAACGCCTACAAAGAGATGGCCGCGATCGAGCACTACGACTACGCCGTCGTCAACCATGACGGCCAACTCGACGAGGCGGTCGAGGCTATTGGCGCCATCATCACCGCCGAGCGTCTACGCGTCCACCCGCGCCAGCCGGAGATTTACTAGTGGGTCACGCCGCATTTAAGTAGATATTGGCGAGAACGTCCTTGCACTCGTCTAGCCAGGTTGAGCATTCCCATCTATTTGTAGCGTGACCCACTAGTAGTCCGTCAAGCCCGGTTTAAACAGTTGGGCCGGTCGTACCCCCTGGGACCGCCGGCATCCTGCCGGCAAGCGCTTGCCGGCAGGATGCCGGCGGTCCCAGGAGCAACTGCTCAGAGTTCGCTTGACGGACTACTAGCCTGCAACGTGATCGCGCCGCCTATCAGAAGAATCGAGTAGGCGAGTGTCACGCGGAGGCAGCGCGACTAGTTAGAAGCTGGCCGGCGTCGGCGCATCAACGACGAGATCCTTGAGCGAACAACCCATGGCGGCGAGGAGGCGCTCTAAGGTCGTCAGCACAACATCGTGGCGGCCGAGTTCGATGCGTGAGAGGCTCTGCGGGGTGATACCCGCGCGCCCGGCTAACTCCTTGCTGCTGAGGCCCCGACTCGTCCGAAGTTCCCTGATGCGCTGACCGACCAGGCGCGCTTCGTCCTCCGCCGCCGTGGCGCGATGGGCGCTGAACTCCTCATCGCTCAACACACGAACCGTGTCCCACGGTATTTCGTACGGCCCGTCGGCCGTTTGCACGATAATCTCGTAATGGTTGTGCGTAAGCGTGTCCCAATCGACCACACCTATCCGCGATGGCAATAAACTTTGAGCGCGCACAGCGACCTGTGACCCGTCCTCAAAAAGTATCTCCAGATCAGGCTCTCGGCGACGGACGGATGCCATTCGTTGATAGGGCAGGCTATCCCACTTATTCACGGTTTCATTCGTCATCGATAGACCTTTCCTGATTCAAGGCGTTCCACGCCGCGACAATGTCATCCAACCGATCATGCAGTAGATCGCGTACCGCGGGCGGCAAGGGCGTACCCTCCAATACCTGTAGCGACGGCAAGCGTACCTGCGTGGAACCGTCGCTCCAACGTACATGACAGTGCGGCAAGTGATGGGGCTGACCAACCTCGGGGTAGACATAGACGTTGTAGCGGCCTTGCGTGAATACCCGTACCATAGCCATACTCTAAACGTATACGTTTATGTTGTCAACAGATGAAGCGGCGAGTGCGGGACTTTGCGACGCCACGTGTGCGGCCTATGACGGGCGCCGCCGAACCGTCTAGTCGTGACCGAGGCGGCTGGCATGGGGGGCCCATCGGGAAGTGGTTCCGACTACAGGATACGCGCCCGGCGCGTCGAGCGTCACGACCCCTTCACGCGCCAGGAACCGCAGTTTGCGCAACGCGGCTACCTCGAGTTGGCGCGCCCGTTCGCGCGCCACCCCCAGATCCTGTCCCACTTCATCCAGCGTGTGGTCTCGGCCGTCGGCCAGGCCGAACCGCAACATGAGGACACGCCGTTCCCGCGCGGTCAAACGCCCCAGGGCCGCGTGGAGGTCCTGGCGGAGCGCCTGTTCTCCGATCTCATCCTCCGCCGTGGGCGTCGTCGCGTCGGCGATAAGATCGCCAAGGAGAGTCTCGCCATCCTCCCCCACCGGCCGGTCCAGGCTGACGAGATCCCGCCCCACGCCTGCGAACGCCGTCAACTCCGCGACACGCCGCGACGACATCCCGGCCGCGGCGGCGACTTCGTCCTGTTCCGGCTCACGGCCTAGCGATGCGCGCAGGAGATGTGTCACCCGGACCATGTCGCTATGGGCGACGCGGACGTGTTCCGGCAACCGGACCAGGCGGCCCCCGTTCACCACAGCCCGGTAGACCGCCTGCCTGATCCACCAGACGGCATACGTGCTGAAGCGGCAGCCGCGTGCGGGGTCGAAGCTCTCCACCGCACGCAACAGGCCGATGTTGCCCTCCTGCACCAGGTCGATGAGATCGAGCCCGCCCCCCATATAGCGCCGCGCCACCGCCACGACGAGGCGCAGGTTCGCCTCGGCCAGCATACGCGCGGCCCGGTCGCCGCGCGCGATCGTCTCTGTGTCGTCCGGCCGCCCCTCCCGCGCGCGCGCCGCACGTCCGGCCTGGATCGCCACACCCAAGGCGCGCTCTTGCGCGGCGTCGAGCAGCGGCGCCCGTCCAATGCCCCGCAGATAGACGCCGACACTATCATCCCCGCCCGCTCCCCAGGACTCGGGCGCCATAGCCGCCGCGGTGAACGTTTCCATGGTCTCGTCAATCTCGTCGCGCGGCATTGCTACCATGATAGATTTCTCCTCGTGCTACGCCTTGGTGTGTTTGCCTGGCTTACGGCGACATCCGCGACGCGGCGCGCCGAATCGCCGTCGTCAGCGCCTCGCCCCCCTCACTTTTACCCACGAACGCCGCGGCCCCCGCATCCAGTGCCCGCTGGCGTGTCGCGGCGTCATCATAGAAGGTGAGGATGACCACCGCGCTCGTCGGGGCGAGTTCGCGTAGCGCGGCACAGGCCGCGATCCCGCCCATCTCTGGCATCTCCGCGTCCATCACCACCACGTCGGGGCGCAGCGTCACTGTCATCACCAGCGCGGAGCCGCCGGCGTCCGCCTCTCCGATGACCGACCACTCGGTCTCCAGCGCGAGTTGCATCCGCAATCCCTGGCGTACGGCCGGTTGGTCGTCGACCAGCAGGATCTTGATCATCGTCCCCTCATCGATCCGATCTTATCTTCAAGTAAACATGACGGCGTTGTGGTAGCGCATCAAACGAAGGGCTGATCCGGCATCCGTCGAAAGACGGAGACACGCGCTCCGCCTTTTGACGGAGACGCCGCGCGATTGTGAAACGCAGCCTGACCTTTTAAGGTCTGGCCGCGCCGGATAGGGTTCCCTGCGTGGTTGTGGTAGAATGGCAAGCAACGACGAGCCAGGACGGCCCTCACCCCCAACCCGTGGCTAACTGGACCGCCGGCCGCGGCCGGCGGTCCAGCGCCTTCCCCCTGGCGCGGGAGAGGGGGATATGAGGCGGAGTGACTGATGACAATCCGCATTTTGATCGCCGACGATCACAGCGTGGTACGCCAGGGCTTGCGCATGTTCTTGGCGCTCGACGCGGATCTGGAGGTGGTGGGCGAGGCCGCCGACGGCGCCGAAGCGCTGCGGCTGACGCGTCAACTCCATCCCGATGTCGTGCTTATGGACCTCTTGATGCCGGTGATGGACGGCATCGCCGCCACCGCCGCGATCCGGAGCGAGACGCACGAGACCGAGGTCCTCGCGCTCACCAGCGTGCTCGAAGACGGCGCTGTGACCGGCGCGGTCCGCGCGGGGGCCATCGGCTACCTGCTCAAAGATACGCAGGCCGATGAGCTGTGCCGCGCGATCAAGGCGGCGGCGGCCGGGCAGGTACAACTCTCGCCGCAAGCCGCCGCGCGGCTGATGCGCGAGGTGCGCGCGCCGGAGAGCCCCGAGGCGCTGACTGAGCGCGAGACCGAGGTCCTGCGCTTGCTCGCGCGGGGCAAGGCCAACAAAGAGATCGGGGCCGCGCTGTACATTGGCGAGAAGACGGTGAAGACGCATGTGAGCAACATCCTGGCCAAGCTGGGCGTGCAGAGCCGCACCCAGGCCGCGCTCTATGCCGTCCAACTTGGGTTGGTCTCCCCTGAGCGCATCGGAGAGGGGTGAGACACGATGCAAGCCATGCGGACGCCCCTGCTCTCCTCGCTGCGCTGGCGGCTCTCGGCGGCGATCAGCGGCGTCGTGGTGCTCTGCGTGGCCGTCTGCGTGGTCGTCGCGGTCATCTTCCTGCGCCAGGCGCTGACCGCGCGCGCTGAAGCCGATCTGCAACGTACTCTCGCCGGCGTGTCCAGTTATATGAGATCGCAGGGCGACGATTTGCAGGGCGCCGCCGAGCTGGTCGCGGCCGATCCCGCGGTCGCCGCCGCCGCCGGGAGCGGCGACAAGCAGGCGCTCCTGGATCGTCTGGGGCTACTCTACACCAGTCTTAACGTCAACGTGCTCGACGTGATCGACGGACATGGCCGCGTGCTGCTGTATCTGGGGGATCCGACGGGAGTATATGGCATGAGTGGCCCCTTGGTCTACGGCGATGTCGGCCGCACCGCGCCCAGTGTGCGCGCCGCGCTCACAGGCCAGAGGCCGCCACCGGTTCTTGATACCGATATGCATCCAGGCGCGGCGGCCGGCGGGTACGCGCTGCGCGCCACCGTGCCGCTATACAGTGGCACGCGGGTCATCGGCGCCGTGGTCGTGGGCCGGCAGTTCGATAGCGGCTATGCGATCCGGATCGGTAACGCGCTCAACGCCACCGTAAACCTGATCGCGGGGACGCAACGCACCGGCACGACGCTCCTCGACCACAATGGGCTGCCGGTCACGGGGCCCGCGTCGCCGGCGGTCCTGGCGCGCGTCACCGGCGACACTCCAGGGATTGCCCAGATTAAGGAGGACGGGCACGCCGTTCTCTCCGGCCTGGCGCCGCTGCCCGCCGCCGCCGGTCCGCCGGTGGCGGCGGTCGAGGTTATCAGCCGCCTTGACCCGCTCTACGGCGTGATCACGCAGCTATCGCTGCTGCTGCTGGCGCTGGGCGCCGCCGTGGCCGTGACGGGCTCGGCGCTGGCGTTCAGCATTGGCCGCCGGCTCACCGGCCGCCTGCTAGAGTTAGAGGTCGCCGCCGCGCGCGTCGCGACGCTGGCTGGCGCGGAATCTATGCACGGCGCGGCGACGCCCCTCGGCGACTGGCACGCCGCGGTGGCCGTGCACGGCGCCGACGAGGTGGCCTCGCTAGCGCGCTCGTTCGGGGCCATGATGCGGGCGCTTGACGAACGCATGGACGCCAACGCGCGCCTCTACGCGGGCGCGCGGGCGCGCGTACGCGAGTTGAGCGGCCTGGCCGAGATCGCGCGCCTGCTCACGGCCGCCTCCCCGCTGCAGCAGACGCTCGACGAACTCGGCGCGCACGTCTGCCGACTGGTCGACGGCGCGGCGGTGGCAATCGTGCTGCATGGGGAGAACGCGACACCGAACGTCTACGGCGGGGTTGGCCTGCCTGAGGACTACGCCGCGATCACCAACGCCGCGATGTCCGGGGCGGCCGAAGGCGGCTTCAGGACGATTCCGGAGATAGCGCTCAGGAGCGGGGAGACCGCCTGGCGCCGCGTCGCTGACATACCGGATAGCAATGCGGCGCTGCGCGCGTTCGCGCGCGACGCGGGCTGGGGCGGGACCATGGCGGCGCCCCTACGGCTGCACGATCGTACGATTGGCGCCCTGGCCTGCTATACAGTGAGCGACGCGACGCCCTCCGCCTCGGACCTGAGTCTGCTAACCACCATCGCTGACCAAGTCGCGGTGGTGGTGGAGAACGCGCGGCTGCAGGTGCGGGCGCGCGATCTGGCGGCGCTCGAAGAACGCCAACGGCTGGCGCGCGAGCTGCACGACTCGGTCTCGCAGGCCCTCTACGGTATCGCCCTGGGCGCCCGCACCGCCCGCACTCTCCTCGACCGCGATCCTGAGCAGGTTGCCGCGCCGCTGGACTACGTGCTCCAACTGGCCGGGGCGGGCATGGCGGAGATGCGCGCCCTTATCTTCGAATTGCGCCCCGAGTCCCTGGAGTCCGAGGGTCTCGTCGCCGCGCTAGAGAAACAGGCGGCGTCCGTGCGGGCCCGTTATGGCATCGCGGTCGACATGGTGATGGGCGAGGAGCCGGCGGCGCCGTACGTGGTGAAAGAGGCGCTGTACCGCATCGCACAGGAGGCGCTGCACAACACGGTCAAGCATGCGCGCGCTCAACGGGTAGAGGTGCGCCTGCATAGAAACGCGGCAGGACTGGCGCTTGAGATGTGCGACGACGGCGTGGGCTTCGACTCCGATGGCGCGTTCCCTGGGCGCCTGGGGTTGCACACGATGCGTGAGCGAGCGGTGCGCCTGTCCGGAACGCTGGACGTTGCAAGCGCGGTGGGCGATGGCACGCGCATCCGCGTGAAAATCCCTTGTTAGAGTGGCGAGTGGCGAGTGGCGAGTGGCGAGTGGCGAGTGGCGAGTGGCGAGTGGCGAGTGGCGAGACACTTTAGCGTCTATGGTCCACCATGCAACTTCAGTCGCAGACCACTCGCCACTCGCCACTCGTCACTTCAATAAAGGATTGATCTCATCGCAGGCCGCCTGCGTGGCATGGGCCACCGTATCCTTGTTCATCCACAGCTTGGATAGATCGCCGTTATCCAGCGCGTTCTGCACGCGCTGCATGTTTACCACGTAGTGGGGGATGCGCGTGTACGCGAGCGCCGCGATGGAGATCTTGTCGGCCTGCTGGTCCGGCGAGATGAAGGGCGCTTTGGAGTGTAAAACGGGCTGGTAGGCCGGCAGGTCGATACCGGCCTGGGCGATAGCGATCTGCCCCGGTCCCTGTGAGATGGCCTTGCCGATCTGGTAGCCCAGGCCGCGCTGTGGCGTGCCCGACCAGACACCGATGCCGGCGTAGCCGGGATAGGCGTAGCGGTGTTTGCCGTCCAGGGCCAACGGCGGTAATTGGACGCCCCAGCGGAAGGCCGGCGCCGACCCACCGAGTAGCGGGGCATAAAGATAGAACCAGCGCTGGGCGCCCAAGACCATCGCCACCTTGCCCTTGGTGAAGAGTGCCCCCGACCAACCGCCGTTGGCCGTGATATCCGCGGCGACCGGCTGCACATGGTACTTATAGGTCAGGTCCACCACCCACTGGAACGCCCGCTGCGCCGCGGGGCTGGTTAGCGTGCACGCGGTACCGGCGCTGTTGATGTAATCGGCGCCGAAGCTCCATAGGAAATCGAAAAAGTTTGGTTTGTCGTTGGCGCCCGGCCCATCGTGCAGCATTAGGCCCCAGTGGTCCTTGGTGGTCAATCGTCGTGCCGCGGTGAGCAAGTCCTTCAGCGTCCACTTGGCCGAGGGGTAAGCCACATGCATCTGGTCGAAGATGTCTTTGTTATAGTAGAGCACCGGCGCTGAGAAGCCGCGCGGCAAGCCGTACAGATGACCATGGTACGTCAGGCCTTGCAGCGCCTGGGGCACGTAGTCCTTGCGGTAGAAGGCGGGGTCCTTAGCGACGTAGGGATCGAGGTTCAGCAGGATGCCTTTGGCGGCCAGGTAGGGTATCCACCAGTCGGGCGCGTAGAAAAGGTCAGGCCCATCGTGAACGGCAATGCGGGCGAGCAAGCCAGCCTCGTAGTCGCCCTGCGCGTCGATGTTCCTGATGGAGACGTTGAGCTTTTGGGCCACCTGTTGTGTGGCAACTACATTGGTGTTGTACTCAGTCGTGCCGCCCCAAAAGTAGAAGGTCATGGTGGCCTGCGACGCGTGTGGGCGGCGCGCGCCAGTGAAGCCCGACGAACCGGCAATCAGCAGCGCCACTGCTATGGCTGCGTACACCCTCTTCACGATGGTTCCCCTTCGTGTTCGGCCCGTGTGGCACAGGATGTTGTGTTCCGAGCCTTTACGCAAGCATACCGCAGCCAAGGGCGATAGTAAAGCATATCCGGCACATACTAAAATTGTGGACGGCAACGTCTATGTAGGTAGACGGGTCCAAACGTCTATCAGATAGTCGATTCAATCGAGGAGGTACTATGCGCGATCTCAGGTTTATTCGTGTCGGTTCACCGTTGACCCTCGCCGCCGCGGCCTTTGTGGCCGCCGGCGCCAGCGGCGGCTTCGCCTACGCCGCCCATCACCCCAGCAGGCTGTCGAGCCCGTCTCCTACCAGCGCGCGGACCTACGACGTCACCGCTGGCTACGGCGACGACGATTTCGCCGCCAACGCCTTCACCCCTGAGATCGTCAAGGTCTACGTAGGCGACACCGTCCGCTGGCATGCCGGCGGCCTGCTCGAGCCCCACGATGTCGCCTTCGGTCCGATGCGCGCCCTGGGCGCCCTCGCCGCGCAGTTGCAGGTCGTCATGCCTCAGAAGAACGGGCCGCCGCTGGTCACGGTTGGCCCACAGGTCGCCTTGCCCTCGCCGGGCACGACCTACGATGGGACCGGCATCGCCCACTCCGGCATCCTACAGAAGGGCGCGGGCCCCCTGTCGACCTGGAGCCTGACCTTCACCAAACCGGGGACCTATCACTACTATTGCCTCTTCCACACCGATCCGGCCGCGCTGACTACGAGCATGGGCGGCGTGGTCGAGGTGGTGTCCCGGCCGATGGCGGCCCATGTCTATCACATCACGGGCGGCTACGATAATGGCACGCCGGGTCAAGTCGCCGACGCTTTCTTCCCGGAGGACCTGGCCATCCACGCGGGCGACACCGTCGTCTGGTCGCCGGGCGGCTTCCACACAGTGGCCTTCGGGTCGCCGGCTTTAATCGCCCAACTGCGTCACAGCTTGATCACGGCGGTCCCGCATCAGAGTGGCCCGCCCACACTCGTCTACAATCCACGCGTCATCTTCCCATCCGGCGGCGCAACCTACGACGGAACGGGCTTTGTCAACTCGGGTCTGCTCGTCGCACCCAAGCCGCACGCGTTCTCGCTGACCTTCACCAAGCCCGGTGTCTACAAGTACGGCTGCCTGATCCACCCTGGGATGGATGGGGTCATCACGGTGCTGCCGGCCGGCCAGTAAATAGTCGGAAGTCGGAAGTCGGAAGTCGGACGTCGGAAGTCGGACGTCGGGAGTCGGAAGTCGGACGTCGGGAGTCGGAAGTCGGAAGTCGGACGAGCCACCGACCATCGCATAGGCGGACAAACGCCTAACGCCCACACGAAGGACGCCACTCTACTTTCGACTTCCGACTTTCGACGTCCGACTTCCGACTCCCGACTTCCGACTGGGAGGGTTCTTGATGATACACGCGGCACATTATCATATTGCACGGAAGCGCGCGGTACTCGTGTGGGCGCTGGCCGGGGCGCTGCTGGTTCTCGGGACCGTGTTCGCTGGCCTGCGGATCGTGGCGTCGCGGCATGCGGTCGCGGCGACCGTACAGCCAGGGATCATGGCCGGACTCGTCGTGCGCGGCCACCACCAGGCTGTCGCCGCGACGTTGGATGGGGGGGATGCGGGTACACGGCGCGCTGTACCCCGCGTTGCCCGGCGTCAACGCGCTGGATCTGACGTTACGTGGGGCGGCGCGGGGGGTGGACGCGGTAGGTTCGGGCACGCTGGAGTTGAACGTGGTGATGCCTGGTATGGCGATGCGGCCGGTGCGCGTGACGCTGCGGGGACGGAACGGCCGCTATCGGGGCAACCTCGCCCTGCCTATGTTCGGGAGATATGTAGCGCGCGTCGTCCTCGTCACGCCAAGGGGACATTGGCGCGGGACGATGGACCTTGCCGTTCCCCTGACCCTATCGCCATAGAGCGAACGCGCATGTACTGCGCGTTCACACGGAAGAAAGTACCTTCGTCCTATACCCTACACGCGGGATCCTGTACTACCGTGAACCTTAGTAGATCGGCACGCTGTTTCTGCGACCTTTCGCGACAGTGTCCATGGAGAAAGTACGATGGCGCCAACCTCCGTCAATATCCTGTTCGTCCTTCGTCATGCGCGACAGCCAGCTGGCAGGGTGTGGGCATGACGGCGTTGACCGTTCTACTCGTCGAGGACGACCTGCCGCAGGCGCGCCTCGTGCGTGAACTCCTGGCCGACGCCGAGGCGCCGATTTTCGCGGTTGAGCACGTCACGCGGCTCAACGCGGCGCTCGACCGCGCGCGTGAGGGTGGTATCGACGTGATCCTGCTCGACCTCTCGCTGCCCGACGAGCAAGGGCTGACGGGCGTCAAGCGCCTGCGCGCCGTCGTGCCCCGCACGCCTATCGTCGTGATGAGCGGGAACGCCGACGAGTCGCTCGCCATCAAAGGCGTGCGCGAGGGAGCGCGGAACTATCTGCTCAAAGGCCGCATGGACGGGGACTTGTTGGCGCGCACGCTGCGCCACGCCATCGAGCGGCAGCGCGTGGAGGACGACCTGGCTTACCTGGCCTACCACGACCCGCTCACCAGACTGCCCAACCGGGCGCTCTTCGCCGACCGCATGGCTCACGCCCTCGCCCAGGCAGGCCGCTACGGCCAGCGCGTGGCTCTGCTGTTCCTCGACCTGGACGGTTTCAAGCAAGTCAACGACACGCTGGGCCACGAGGCAGGCGACGAACTCCTGCGCGAGGTAGGACGGCGGCTGGCGCGCTGCACCCGCGAGAGCGACACGGTGGCGCGGCTGTCCGGCGACGAGTTTACGGTCATCTTGCCCGATATCGGGGCGCGCGAGGCCGCGGCGGTGGTGGCGCGCAAGATCATCGAGGCTATCGGCGCGCGGATACCTGTGAAGGGAAGCGGACGTGACGCCATGGTCACGGCGAGCATCGGCATCAGTGTTTACCCGGACGACGGTCACGACGACGCCGTGCTGATCCGCGCGGCTGACGGCGCCATGTATCGCTCCAAGCGCGAGGGCAAGAACAACTACGCGTTCGCCTCCGAACCGGGACCGGAGTGCGATAGCGAGCCTGAAGATGTCGGCAACGTTGTCGCGCTGCCCATCAGAAGACGGGAATAGGCGTGTTGCGCGGAGGGGTATAGACGTGCGTTACGCCGCGATAAGCATCCTTTTGATCATTAGCGCGTGGGCGTTTTGGGCCGTGGTAAGTCATGCCATGGCCGGTTTGATCCTCCACGATAGTCCTGGGACTATCGCTGGCCATATCCTGGTTTACGGCGTGATCGGTAGCGGCGCCATCGCGGCCCTCAACCGATTGCGCATACCGAAGGTATCGCGCTAGCGCACGAGTGGGACGCCCTCTAGCCCCGTCGGTGATGAGTCACGGTTGCGGTGATACACTCCATGTATCAGGGCCAGATGATCTATCAGCGGAGGGATGATGAGCCATGGCTATGCGCGCCTACAGGACAGCCGCCACGACGCCAGAGCTAGCGGCGGCCTTCACGCCGTCCGACGTCGACCTTGCCTCGTTTCCCACGAGTGACGGTAAGCCCATGGCCGAAAACTTCATCAACCAAATCCAGATGATCGGCCTCCAATTCGCGCTGCGCCAGTTGCTTGAGGCGCAGGGTCGCCTGCGCGCCGCGATTGGGGGCAACCAATTTCTCTACTACAACCCCGATAATAAGCGCGACAACCTCTCACCCGACGTCTACGTCGCCCTCGATGTGGAGCCGGGTGGCCGCGAGGCCTGGTTCACCTGGGAGGAGGGCAAGGCGCCGGACATCGTGTTCGAGATTGCCTCGCCGAGCACTTGGCGGCAGGATGTGAGCACGGCGCCGCGCGGCAAGCTAACCCTCTATGGGCAATTGGGCGTGCGCGAGTACTACGTGTACAATCCCACGGCCCTAGCGCCCCCGCATCTGCGCGCCTTTGCTCTACCAAGTGACGGTGCTGAGATGCGACTGGAAGAGGCGCGGCTGCTCCCAAGTGGAGGCGTGTGGAGCGGGTTGCTGAGAACGGAGTTGCGGCCGGCGTGGGCGTCGGGGACCGAGTGGGAACCGGCGGGGACCTACCTGCGGGTGATCGACCCGGCGACCGGCGCGCCGATCCGCGTAGGCGACGAGGTGCGCCAAGACTACCAGGCAGCCCGCGCGCAGGTTGCCGCGCTCCAACGGGATAACCAAGCCGCGCGCGAACAGATCACGGGGTTCCAACAGGAGAACCAGACCATGCGCGCGCAGGTCAGCGGGTTCCAACAGGAGAACCAAGCCGCGCGTGAACAGATCGCCGCGCTCCAGGAGCAATTGAGCGAACTCGAGCAGGCGTCACAGGAGCGACTGAATGAGGTCGAGCAATCGCTCCTGGAGCGCCTGACCAAGATCGAGCGGACGTTCGAGGAACGGTTGGCCGCGTCCGAGCGGGCGCGCCTGGACGCCGAGGATCGCGCGGTAGAGTAGAGGCGCTTGTCGCCGCTTACAAGAGGTCTCCTTTTTTGCGGCGGGCACGCAGGCGTGCGCGCCCGCTGCCACAGCGTTCGACGGCCTGGGTATACCCCCGATTGTGAGAGGCCCGCAGCGACCACGGGCGCCATCATGGGGGCGTCTAGTTCCGGTCAGTTCCTGTACAGACGGGCGCGGCCCCTCTATGATAGAGTGTGGCAGGGTCATTATCCAGTACAGTACCGAGCGTATCTCGACTGCCGTTCTATCGGCCGACTAGCGGCTAGCGGAACGATGGTGAGACGCCGCTGTGATCGTAGGCGCTTGCCCGTTAGGCGCTTGGGGCGGCGACATCGACAATTTTTTGTCGATCTTTCTGCTCCGTCAGGAGCGTCTTGTTCCGAGCGGAGTCTCGGAACAAGGTTAGACTGTTTGCCTTGCGAACTGTGCGCGATTGTGCCGATTTTGTGCCGGTTGTGCCTGGACAAAGCCGGCAAGAAGCTTCATGCTAGAGAATGGGTAGTTTCACCGGCGCCCAGTCAAGTCGTCCGCGAACGCCACAAGGCGGACCGCATAGCACGACCGCAGTTCGACTTTATAGACCGCCTTACGGGCGCGCACTCGATCTTAACCAACCTTAACCGGCTTTGGCTTTATTTGGCCCCCGATCTTAACCGCATCTTAACGTCCGTCTTAACCCGATCTTAACCACGGTGTGCTACGATAATGAGCAAGCGGTCATTATATCGAGCTTACGCCGAGTGCCGCGTCACCCGGCGCATCGGTTGTCATCACTTCGACCGCATGCTTCACACCGGGCGAGCAGGTTGTCGTTGTCATGGGTAGCGTATCGCTTGGTACGGCGTCCATCGATCAGACCGGTGTCCTGTCAGTGACCGAAACAGTGCCGACGGGGATCAGCGGTGAGGTGCCAGTGACGGTTACGGGACAGAGCAGCGGCGTCGTGGCGACAGCGCCCTTCGCTGTCCTTATTGGTAAACCAGCTATGCCAACCCCGACCGCATCCGCCGTGCCGAGCCTAACTGCGTCCAGCACGCCGATACCGACGATAACCAGCACGCCGACGCCCACCGGGACGAACACGCCAACCGCAACAGCAACCGCTACGGCGACGGCGACGCGCACGGCAACACCGTCCATGACCGCGACGCACACGCCTGCGGCGAGCGCAACGGCGGTACCGACTAGCATATCGCCGCCAATGGCGACGCCGATACTTCCAGCACCGTCGACGGCGCCACCTCCGCCTACACCAATAGCGCCAGCGCCGGTGAACACAACCGCCCGCCGGCCAATCCACCAGCCGCGATCACGACAACCGTCCCGCCCGCGCCCGCGAATACGGCCGTACACGGACCGGCGGCTACAGCTATGGCGACGTTAGGGGCTGGACATCCGGCGAGCGCGCCGACGCCGACGACGAGAGGACAAAGCTCGACCCGCGTCCACAAACAAACGGGCGCGTCCGGCCCCGCCATCGACAACATGCGCGTGCCTGGTGGGACCGTGACGGAGAACAGCCCGATCACGGTGAGCGGGCGGGCGCGGCCCTATAACACTGTCGACGTCGCCGCCGACCTATTGACCACGACGTTGGTCAATCAAAAGACGGTGATCTACGTGCGGCCTGGCACGACGGAGCGCAAGACGCGCCCCGACGCCAAACGACAACCGGCCTGCCGCAAGGGCGTGCGCGGGTGCGTGGCCCGGACGGTGACGCGGCGCGGCGCGCGGACGACGCGGCTCTACTACACGACGGCGCGCACGCGGGCGGACCGCGCGGGGCGCTTCACGGCGACGGTGCGCCTGCGCTATCGGGCGCACAAGACGCTGCAGGCGACGCTCACGGTGACGGCGTGCACGGCAGGGGGACAATCCTCGCGCCGCGTGGGCGTCAAGCTCACGCCGCCGCCGCTGCATAGGAGCGCGGCTAAAGGAGGCAAGCCGCGGAAGCGATAGCGCCAGGGTCTCCAGGTACGGTGATACACTTCATGTATCAAGACCAAACGCATCTATCAGCGGAGGGATAATGCGCCATGGCTATGCGCGCCCACAGGACCAACGCAGCAACACTCGACACGCAGGCGACCGCATCCTCGGACGTCGAGGTCGACCTTTCCTCGTTCCCCACGGGCGACGGTAAGCCCATGGCCGAAAACTTCGTCAACCAAATCCAGATGGTCGGCTTGCAGGATGCGTTGCGCCAGTTGCTTGAGTCGCAGGGTCGCCTGCGCGCCGCCATTGGGGGCAACCAGTTCCTCTACTATTATAATCAGCACAACCGGCGCGACAATCTCTCCCCCGACGTGTATGTCGCCCTCGACGTCACGGCGGGCGCCCGTAACGTGTGGTTCACCTGGGTCGAGGGCAAGACGCCGGATATCGTGTTCGAGATCACCTCGCCAAGCACGCAGCGCAAGGACCTGAGCAGGGAACCGCACGGCAAGCTGACCCTCTATGGGCGGTTGGGCGTGCGCGAGTACTACGTGTATGATCCCGCGGCCGAGAGGGCGATGCAACCGCGGCTGCGTGCCTTCGCTCTACAGGGTGAGGGCGATGAGATGCGACTGGAAGAGACGCCGCTGCTCCCAGGTGGGGGCGCCTGGAGCATGCTACTGAGAGCGGAACTGCGGCCGGTGGAGACGCCTGACACGGAGTGGGAGCCTGCGGGGACCTACCTGCGGGTGATCGACCCGGCGACCGGCGCGCCGATCCGCGTAGGCGACGAGGTGCGCCAAGACTACCAGGCGGCGCGCGCACGGATCATGGGGCTCCAGGATCAGTTGACGCGGGAGGAACAGGCGCGCCAGGACGCGGAGGAGCGCGCGCGACGAGCCGAGGCGGAGTTGGAGACGCTGCGCGCCATGCAAACCCGCTCTGATCAGTCATAGGGCGCCACGGGGTAGTGTGTAGGATCGCCTATTTGATCGCGCGGCGGCCGCGCAGGCGCGCGCGCACCCGCTGCCACAGCGTTCGGGCGCCGGCGGCGCGCGCCTCCTCAAAGGGGTGTGGGCTGTAGCGCGCCTCCAGAAAGAGGTCGGTCAGGCCCGCGAGGTCGGGGTCGAGGTCGGGCGCCTCCCGGCGCAACTGGTGCGAGTACTCCGAGGCGGTCTGCCCCGTGCGGCGCGGCAGCCCCAGCCGCCGCGCGCGTTCTTCGATGGATAGGTAGAGGTAGGCCACCCGCTCACGCGGACCCAACCGGCGCAGTGGGGTGTGGCGCATGCGGTTGCTGTGCCCGTTCGCGCGCGCCCGTCCCAGCGGGGTCAGTTGCCGCACGACCAGCGCTACGCCGGCCGCGCCGCGCCGCACCACGCCAACTATCAGGCGCGCCAGTCGCCCGCACAGGGCCAGCGCCCGCGTCATCAGGCGGCTAACGACACTGAGCGCTGGCACGCGCCCTTTAGCGTGGCGCGAGAGCGCGTAGGCGCAGTAACCCACGACCGCCAGCGCTACGAGCCAGAAAAGCAGCGAACCCAGCACGTCCCCCCCACCATGCGGCGCGTGCGACAGCGGCGGGGGCGGGCGCGGCACTGTTGGGCGGCGCGGCGGGGCGGAGTCGTGCCCGAAGAGAGCGGCCAGCGGCGACAGCAGCAGGGCGATGAGCGCGTAGATGGCCGCGACGACCGCCGCCAGGACATCTATGACGATGCCCAGCAGATCGCCCAGTCCCAGCGCGTAGCGGGTAGGCAGGACGAGCGCCACGCCCAGCGACACCACGATCAACACGCCCAGCGCCCGCAGCGCGCTTCGCGCCAGCCTCGGCGCCACCACGACGCCGTCGATCGTCCAGTTCGCGCGCAGGCGGCCCAACTGCGCCAGGCCGGCCAGCATGAGCCCACATAGCATGTAGAGCAGGGTGTTGGGCAGCGGGACCGACTCGTCCGGCGCGGCGAACGTCACCAGGCGCAGCAGCGCTGGCCCGTTCATGATCTGCCGCACGCCCGCCGCGCCGAGCGCGCTCAGGATGACCAGCAGCAGACCGCCCTGCAGCCAGCGCGTCAGCAGGGCCGTGGGCGGTGGTACGTACGAGGCCCGCCGCGTTTCGTCGGCCGTCCAATATAGCGGGCTATCGGGACCCGGACGCGCGGCGGGCGCGAGGTCGGGTGGGTGCAGCGCGGCCAGGTCGCGCCCGTAGCCGACGCCCTGCGTCCAGGCCAGCGTGAGCACGGCCGCGCCCAGCACGAACGAGCCGTCGAAGATGTCCACGGGGTGAGCCAGCCAGGAGCCGAGCGTAGCCACGATTGGCCGCCCCAGCGTGAACAGCGTGACGATCCGCCACAGCACGATGAAGGGCGCCAGCAGCACCAACCACTCGCGCCAGAGCACGCCCGACCACCGCAACCGCTGCGCGTAGAAGTAGCCGATCGCGGCCGTCGTGGCGGCCAACGGAATGAGCCCGGTTAGGGTCAGCAGCGGGGCTATCGCCGTGAGGAAGGCGGCGACACCGGCCGCCAGCGTCGTCGCCAGCGCGACGCTCAGGATCGGCGCGGCCACGGCCATTGCCAACTCCTGTGGGTTAGCGCGGCGCTCACGGTAGAACTCGGGCAGGGCCGTCAAGTCATGCCACAGCGCCGCCCACGTTCCTGTCGCCATGTAGACTATCTACCTCACGCGCGTTTCCTGTGTGGCGGCTATGCCTTCCAGGGTACCGCTTTTCTCATCACTCCGTACTGGTGTATGATCGTTGGGGTGTGTCCTACGATGGTGATGGCGCCCGCCGCTGGCCTGGCCTTAAAAGACCATGGCAGCGGATGGACCTTGAAAGGTCTGTCTGGGTGCGATATACGTCTCGCCCCCCGCAGTGCGCGGCTAGTGGAGGTCTGACCTTTTAAGGTCCGGTCCCTGCCATGACCTTTTAAGGTCAGACCACGGCGCGTACCATCACCACTAGCGCACGCTCGTTTCCTCTTTGCGCGTTTCCGCCACTTCTGTGGGCGCATCCGGCGCATCAGCGGAGAGACGCGCGCGTCGCGGTGAGAACAGGCGCAGGCGTAGGACGCGCTCGCGCTGGCGCTCCTCCTCCAGGTTGCGCTCTCTGGCGCGCAACAGGTCGTTGAGTGAGATGATGCCCGCGATGCGGCGCGGATTGTCGCGCGCCACGACGGGGAAACGCGTCAAGCCGGTCTGCGCCATGCGATAGACCACCGCGCGTAGCGGTTCGTCCGTATACGCGACCACCGGATCGTGACGCGCTAACTCCGATAGCGGTACATGGCGCCCATCGCCTTCTGTTCTCTGCAGCAACATGACTTGCAGGTCATGGCGGGTCACGACGCCGGTTAAGTCTCCCCTATCGTCGACGATGGGATAGAGGTGCTGGACCGGGCGGCGCCCATCAGGGTGCAACGACGCCGGCAGGTCGGCGATATCCGTAGCCGTGGAGAGCGCGACGATATTGGTGCGCATCACCTCGCGCACGAACTGAATCTCGAGTGGGTCGATGGCGTACTCGCGGCTCAGGTGGTAGCCGCGCCGGCTAATCTTCTCGGTCAGGATCGAGCGGCGCAGGGTGAGTACGGTGAACCCGTGAGCGACGAAGACGCCGATCACCAGCGGCAACAAGGCATTGATGTCGTGGGTCAACTCCAGGGCGAACACGATGCCGGTGAACGGCGCGCGCATCGTGCCGCTCAGGATCGCCGCCATGCTGATCAGCGGCCAGAAACCCAAGCCCTCGTGGGGCAAGAAGCCGGCTTCGATGCCCCCCAGGGCGGCGCCCATCATGAGGAGCGGCGCCAGGACGCCGCCCGACGTGCCTGAACCGAGCGACACCGGCCAGATAATCGACTTGACCACCAGGACGCCGAGGATAACGGTCCCCGCCACATTGCCTTGCAGGAGAGCGCCGATCGTGCCGTAGCCGACGCCGAGCGCCTGCGGGAAGATCAAGCCGCCGATACCGATGACCAGGCCGCCGATGGCGGGCCACCACATCCAGTGGAACGGCAAGCGGTGGAACGTGTCTTCGGAGGCGTATACCATGGTGGTGAGCACGGCCGAGAGCGCCCCGGCCAGTATGCCGACGAGCACACAGGAGAGCAGACCGAGCGGGCCGATGAAGGCGGCGTGCGGAGGCGTAGGGAAGAGCGGCCCGTGGCCAATGATATAGTAGCGCATCGCCGCGGCGGCCGCGCTGGACAGGGCCACGGGAATGGCGCTACGCGGCTTCAACTCGAAGAGCAGCAACTCGACGCCCAGCAGGATCGCGGCGAGCGGAGTCGCGAATGTCGCGGCCATGCCGCCGGCCGCGCCCGCCACCAGCAACGTCTTGCGCTCGGCGCTGGTGAGGTGGAAAAACTGCGCGAGCATCGAGCCCAGGGCGCCGCCGGTCATGATGATGGGTCCCTCGGCGCCGAATGGGCCGCCCGATCCGATGGAGATAGCCGCTGAGATAGGCTTCAAGAGCGCCACCTTGGGTTCGATGCGGCTGCCGTTCAAGAGGATAGACTCGATAGCCTCGGGGATGCCATGGCCGCGGATGCGCTCCGAGCCATAGCGCGCCATCAGGCCGACGATGAGGGCGCCGGCGACCGGCACAACAACCTCGAATGGGCCGAGATGGTTGCCGGCTGGCGAGACCAGCGCTGTATCCCAGCGTTGGTAAAAGAACAGGTTGGTCACCAAACCGATCAACCGCAACAGCACAAGCGCCACGAACGCGCTGAGTATGCCGACGCCGATAGCCAGCAGCGAGATGGGAATGATGCGCGGCGTCCGGATGAAATCGCCCAATCGCCCCGCCGCTTCGTCGTTTTCTATATGATGGACCACCTTGACAAAACGGCGGCGCAAACGACCCGGACTCACGATATATCTTCTCCCTATCACGCTATGTTTTACCGACACTATACATTGTATCTTATTGCGACATTATTTGTCATGTCTATGGTGATGTCTGTCCGTGGCGCCACGCGGCCTGCGACTTTAGTCGCAGGCCAACGACGGGCGCCATCACAATCTCGTAGTGCGTCCATGTGTGTCAGAGTCAGGAGCCCGCCCGCTCGCGGCTTGTCGCCCCCAAACGCTACGTGCTACCCTACAAGCGTGAAGAAGACCAGCATCTACCTTGATGACGCCGATTTTGAGCGATTACAGCGCCTGGCGCGCACGGAAGGCCGTAGCCAGGCGGAGATTGTACGCTCCGCTATTGCCGCATATGACGCCCAACACAAGCCGGACCGGACGTTCGCGATCTCTGGCGCCTGGGATGGCGATGGAACTTCGGTGGCGGATATCCCCGAGGAGGAACTCCTGCGAGGGTTCGGACGCTGACGCTCATCATCGACATGGGGCCTCTTATCACCTTGGGGATGCCCGTGACCCACGGTTTTCTGTGGCGCCTACCATCCTCGAAACAAAGGAGACAGCATGCGCGTCTATGACTATGCTACGATGACTTCCGAGGAGCGCCGCGTGGTGTTTACGCGCTCCAATGCCGACATCTTCAACACGCAAAACATCGACGGCATCCGCGCCATCTACGACGACGTGCGCCGCGACGGCGACGCCGCGCTCGTAGACTACCTGTGGCGCTTCCACGATGTCTCCCTCACGCCTGCAGAGTTGCGCGTCACGCCTGAGGAGATCGCGGAGGCGCGCCGCGCCGTGCCGCGCGCGGTGCAGGACGCCATCGCCGCCTCCATCGACAACGTGCGTCGCTACAACGAACGGTTGCTGCGAGAGGGCGCATGGCTCGAAGAGCTTTCGCCCGGCATGATCCTGGGCGAGAAGAGCGGCCCAATTGACCGCGTCGGGCTCTACATCCCGGCCGGCAAAGGCTCGTTCCCCTCGGTCATGGTCTACATGGGCACGCCGGCCGTCGTCGCGGGCGTACGCGAGGTCGTCGTCGTTACGCCGCCCGTCAAGAGCGGCGACCGCGCGGCCGACCAAGCCGTGCTGGTCGTGTGCGATCAGCTTGGTATCGGCGAGATCTACCGCGCCAACGGGCCGTCCGGCATTGCCGCGCTCGCGCTGGGCACGAACATGATCCGGCGCGTGCGCAAGATCGTCGGACCCGGCTCACCGGCGGTGCAGGCGGCCAAGATCCTGGCCCAGATCGAAGGGGTGGAGGCGCCGATGCTCTACGGCCCGTCGGAGGGGCTGATCCTGGCCGACGACAGCGCCGACCCCACGCTCGTCGCGGCCGACCTCCTCAACGAGGCTGAGCACGGCCACGACTCCGCCGCCATCCTGGTAACACCCTCACACACGTTAGTTGAGGCCGTGCAGCGCGAGGTGGCGACGCAGTTGGCGGCGTTGCCGGAGCCGCGCCGCGCCTACGCCGCGTCGGCGACGACGGTCTACGGCGGCGCCGTCATCACGCGCGACCTCGACGAGGCCATCGCTTTCACCAACGAGTACGCTCCCGAGCACATGCAGGTAGCCACGCGCGACGCGCTGTTCGTGGCCGCGCGCATCGAGAACGCCGGCGAGATCCTGGTGGGGCAGAACGCGCCCATCGCGGCCGCCAACTTCGCCGTGGGTATCCCCACGACGCTGCCGACGGGCGGCTTCGCCGCCGTCAGCTCGGGCATCACCGCGCACAGCTTCCGCAAGCGTAGCTCAATCGCCTACCTCACGCGCGAGGCGTTGGCCGGCATCGCCGACACCACGCTGGCCCTGGCCGAGTTCGAGGGCTTCCCACAGCACGCCGCCGCCATCCGCATCCGTGGTCTCGGGGAGCGCAACGCCTGATGGCTGGGCAGCCCCACCTGCTCTGCTCGACGGGCGCCTTTACCCGCGACCCGGACCGGACCGACTATCGGGCGATCCTGACCTACGGCCCAGCGCCCGCGGTCGATGGGTTCGAGCTGCTTTTCTATCCCGACTGGTATCCTGACATCGAGGGCATCGCGACCGGATTGCGCGCCTCCAGCTTGCGGTTCCCCGTCCTGCATGCTGAGAAGAGTATCGGCCCCGCATTGGGCAGCGATCAACCAGAGGTACGGGCGCTGGGATTACAGCGGCTTAGGGAAAACTGCCGGCTCGGCGGCATGCTCGGCGCCACGTTGCTCATCCTGCACCTCTGGGGCCTGCCCGGCTCGGATGAACACCTCGACCGCAACCTCGACGCGCTCACGGCTTGCCTGGGCATAGCGGCGGATGAGGGGCTGACCGTGGCCGTGGAAACGATTCCCTGCGTCCGCGCCGACCCCCTCAGCAACGTCCGCCGCGCGCTGGACCGCGATGCGCGCTGCCTGGCCGCCCTGGACACGGAGTTCCTGGCCTTCCAACTCGCGGTCCAACGACTCCCGCACGTAGCGCATAGCGTCGCGATACGTCTCCTCTCTGGCGCGCATGGCCATCTCCTCAGGGGCGAGATCCTCTTGATGTCATCCTTTCCGGCCCAGTGTTACGGAAGCTGTCACCAGCCGCAATCTGGCGTCAGATGGGGAACCGCCCCATGACGCTGTTGTACTCTGCTTGCGCCTCGCCAATCGAGAGGCGGGAGTAGACCTCCAGCGATTTCCGGCTGGCGTGCCCGGAATAGGGTTGGATCAGCGCGTCGTCGACGCCCTGCTTCTTGAGCCACGTCAGTAGGAAGTGGCGGAGTTGGTGCGGCGAGACATTGCGCGCTAGGCCGGCCGCCTGGGCGTAGCGTTCCAGCATGCGCCGGACGCCCCGCTCGCTATACTTCTTCTTCCACGACGACTCGAAGAGATGCGTCGCGCTCTTCTCGCGCATGCGCTCCATGTGGAGGGCCAGCGTTTCCTTTAAATGGATCGGGAAACGGGACGACGCGATCCTTGTTCCCCTTGCCCTGATTGATCCTGATCTGGCAGCGGTCGAGGTCGACGTCGACCAGGCGGATGTTGACCAACTCGCTCACGCGTACGCCAGTGTAGAACAACGCCTTGATCAAGACCATGTCGCCGAAGTTCCGCGTCTGCCACACGACCTGATAGTAGCGGCGCATCTCCTCCTCGCTCGGCACATGCGGCAGGCGCTTGGGCTCGCGTGGGATCTCGATCTCCAACTCCGCGCGCAGGTGGCGGAAGACCTGCTTGAGATAGACATAGTCGGGGTGCTCACCGCGCAGATGCCGGGCCAGCTGCTGCGCCTTCTTGTGTGCGGGCGTACGCGTCGACGGTGTCTCGGGGGTCTCGCTCATCCGACCGCTTCCATCTCTTCCAAGGCCAGACGCTCGTCCATGTCGAGGCGAAACACGCCGTAGGGGTTTACGTGGGCATAGATCAGCGGTGTCAGGCCGCGCAGGTCCTCCGCCGCCATGCGCTCCATCCACGCCGGCTCGGCTAAGACACGCTGGATCATGAGCGTATTAATCAGACACAGGGCGTTCTGGACGAGCGTCATGCACAGGACGGACACCTCCTGGTCGTCGAGGCGGTTGGTGGCGATCTCGCCGCCCTTGCCGTAGTGGATGAAGTTGTTGGCGCTGTTCCAATTCTCGACCACCTGGAGCCCCTCATGCACCTCGCGCCTCACCGCCGGATCGCGTAAATACGAACAGAGGAAGATGGTCTTGACCACCTTCCCGAGTTCGGCCAACGCGGCGTAGGTGGGATGTTGGACGCTGCTGCGTGTGAAGCGGCGCAGGATCGCCTCGGTTTCGGCCGTGCCCAGGCGCAGGGCCGTCGCGAACTTGACCATTTCGTCGTACTGCTGGCGGATCACGTCCCAGTTGATCGTCCGCGAGAGCACCGGCTGCAGGTGTGGGTAGGCATCCTTCTGACCGGGGACCGGGCGGTAGAGCTTCTGGGCATGGATGCCCTTGAGGCGTGGCATGAGCTGGAAACCGAGGAGCCTGGTGAAGGCAAAGGCAATTTCCGACTGGCCGTGGGAGTCGACAAAGTGCCCGGCTCGGCAGCGCGCGTAGATGGCAGCCTGTAGCTGCTCGGGTCGGTGCTCGTGGGGCAAAACATCGTGGCCGAGCCAGGCGGCGAGGGCGTCGGCGTCCTGCACGGTCGCCTCGCGGAACCCCAGCGCCTGCCGGATCTGGGCGCGGTGGAACTCGATGGTGCGGCCGCCCCCGTCGTACTGCGCGTAGAGCTCGGGCGGGACATCGAGCTGCTGCGCGACGTGGACGATGGCCGCCGCCGGGACATCCCCCTTATGCGGGGGGAAGCGGCCCTCGATCTGGAAATACTTGAGCAAGAGCGCGCAGCCGAGGCGGGTCGCGGCCGCCTTGTTCACCAGGAGGGCCTCATCGGCCGGATACAGAGTCCAATGCTCAGCTACCTCGTCCACCGTCCATTGCCGCTTCATGCCGTCCGTCCTCTCGACGCCCCTCATGGCGCCCTATCGGAAGTGCCCAGAAGTGCGGGAGGGGGCACTCCTGGGGTTGCGCGGAGTGTACGCCAGGCGCGGCACGGTGGCAAGAGAGATGTCCACGCGGGTGGAGTGCAAAGTCCAAGAGCGGGGTCGGCACTCCCCGATCGGGGCAATGCGCCCGAGAGATCGGTCGTCTACAATGGAGACAGGTGAAAGGACCGTGCGTCATGGCATGGTGGCCCTATACGACAGTGACGGTAGTGCTGAGGGAGTAGCGCCGCGAGGCAGCGAGGTGGGAGAGGCGATGAATGATAGCCGCAAGGAGACCACTATAGGCGTGCCCGGTCGCGTCGCTACCGCTATCCCCGTCGTCGCTCTGGTCCTCGCATCCCTCGGCGTTCTCCCCGCCGCACGATCTGCGCCCGCGCCCGTTGCCGCGCCCCTTCGAGTTGCCGCGCCCCTTCGAGTTGCCGCGCCTCCACGGCCCGTCGCGTCTATCCAGGCATCCGCCCCCCTGATCGCCGTCGACACGCGCGCGCGGAGGGTCTTCGGATGCGACGTGCGCGTGCCCTTCTACGACACCGATCCCACCGCCGCGCTCACGCTCGCTATCGCCGACGAGGCGCGCGGCACGGCCCTGGGCCACATCCCCCTCGCGGGATGTGCCGGCGTCGCGGCAGACACATCGAGCGGCCACGTCTTCGTGTTCGGCGACGGTGGGCGTACCCTCGTGCTCGACGCCACGCGCGGCGCGGTGCTCGCCCGCGTCCCCGGCTTCGACGGGGAAGTCGTGGGCGTCGCTCCCCTGCCCGGACGTCTCGTCGTGGCGTACAATCCCGACGGACGCGTTTCGTATCCAGAGAACGGTGTCGGCGTGACGGTCGGGGCGACCTCCCACGGCCTAGACCGGCGCGGCGCGGTCGCTGAGATCGACACGCGCACGGGCCGTCTCCTGCCCGCCACCGCGCTTGACCCCGGTGGCGCGCCCGTCCTCGGTCTCGACGCGGCCACGGGGACACTCTACCTGCAAGGACGGGGCGGCGTGGACGCCATCCCTATCGCGGGTGGGCGGCGTGTGCGTCTCACGACGGGCGGCGTGGTTACCTTCCAGGCCATCGCACTCGCCACCGACGGGCGGGCCGGGCACGTCTTCGTGGGCCGCATCGTCTCCATCCCCGGAGAGACGTCCCTAGACGTCCCGCCGCTATCCATCGGCGTGTACGCGCGCGCGACGGGCCACCTCCTGCGCACGCTGCGTGTTCCGCTCGGCGGGGACGATATCATCTTCAGCCTGGCCGACGACCCGGTGCGTCATCGCCTCGCCGTCGCGCTCTACTTCGGCAGCAACGTCGTGGACGTGCTCGACGACCGCACGGGTCGGGTGCTCGCCCGCTCTCCCGTCGTCGACGGCCAGCCCGCACTCGCGGTGGACCCGGTGGCCGGGCGGCTCTACCTCGTGACCGTCCCGGCGCCGGGGCGCGACCAGCAATACCCCGATACAGAGGGGTCCATAGTCGCGCTGGACGAGGGGAGTGGGCGCGTCCTCTCGCGCCTCGACGCGGGCGAGGCCGCCCTCGCCGTCCTCGTCGACGGCGTGGCGGGCCGCGCCTTCTCCTGTAGCCGCGGCATGACGATGATGGACGCGCGCGCACGCCCTGGCGCGTCCGGCTACGCGCTGCCGACCGACCCCGTCCCGCCGCCCGCGCGCTCGCGTGCGGGCGGCGCCCTGTATGTCGCCCGCACGCGCCATACGCTGTCCGGCCCCTTCCGCGACTTCTGGCTGCGCTATGGCGGCGTGCCCACGCTCGGCAACCCCCTCTCGCAGCCGTTCAGCGACGGCACGCACACCGTGCAGGACATGGAGCGGGCCGAGATGGTCCTCGACCACGGGCGCGTGTCCCTCGCCCCGCTCGGCCTCGACGCGCGGGGCGGCGACGTGACGGCCAACAACAGCCTGGCGGTGGGAAACACGGAGCCGTCGCCGTTTCGCCGGCTGCGCCCGTTCCTCTCCCGCCGGGGCCGGCTCTACGTCGCCGCGACAGGACATGCCCTCTCCGGCCCCTTCCTCGCGTTCTGGCGCGCGCACGACGGCGCGGTGACGCTCGGCCCCCCGATCAGCGAGGTGTTCACCGAGGGCAACGGTGACGGCAGCGGGCGCCGCTACGCCGTGCAGTGGTTCGTGCGCGGGCGGCTGGAAGAGCACCCCGAGAGCGCCGACCCGGCCTACCGCGTGCAGGTCGGTCTGCTCGGGCTCGACGTGGTGCGCGGGCGAGGTTGGCTCCCGACCCCACCGACACCCTGACCAGGAGGTATGCACCGATGGCCGGCACATCCCGGTTCCGTGTCGCCCGCTGGATCGCGCGCGTTGCCAGCGCCGTCCTGTGCGCGTCCCTCGCGCACGGGGCTGCTATCTCGGCGGGTGCGCACGCCCCAGCGGCTCTCTCATCGTTCGGACAGGTGGGCGACGGGAGCTGGCTCGTCGCGGATGCGCGCACCCACCGCGCCTTCGCCCCTGATCCCGACGGGACGGTGCGTGTGCTCGACACGCGAACCGGCCACCTCGTGCGCACGGTGCGCGTGACATCCGCCGCAACGCCCCCGGAGACACCCGCGGGGGTGACGGACGTGACGCCCGTGGTCGACGAGCTGGGCGGGCGCGTCGTCGTGGCCGTGTACGGGCCGGGGCATGGGCAGAGCGGCGTGGCCGTGCTCGACGCGACGACGGGCCGTCCGCTGCGCCCCCTGATCGCGCTCCCCATCCCCGTTTCCCTCGTCCTGGACGGGGCCACGGGCCGCCTCTTCGTGGGGCACGGGGACGCGAAGCGCGGGACGGGGTCGGTCAGCACGGTCGACCCGCGCACGGGCCACCTCCTGCGTCGCGTCGACGTCGGCCACTATCCCGGCGCGCTGATTGCGGATGGGCCGGGCGGCCACGTCTTCGCGGGGGTCCTCACGCCGACGGTGGGCCCGCACGCCCCGGCGACAAGTCAAATCCCGACGCTTTTTTATGGGGGCGTGGTGATGCTCGACGCGCGCACGGGCGCGGTCATGCGGACGGTCGTCTCGGGCCCCTCCGTGCTGGGAGGGCCGGACCGGCGCGGCCTCGTGTTCGCCTTCGATGTCGGCAAGCCCTTCGCGACCCCGCAGGAGGACATGGTCTCGATCGACGGGGCCACCGGACGGGTCCGCGGCATCGTCCGGTTCGGGTCGATGGAGAGCGCGCCGTCCGTCGAGGGGGTGGCCGTGGACGACCGGACGGGCCACCTGTTCGTGGCGACAGGCGGGGAGGACGGGAGCGACGGGACGCTCACCACGATCGACGTACGCGCGGGGCGGGTGCTACACGCCGAGAGGATAGGGGCGGTCCCCACGGCGGTCGCGCTCGACGCGCAGACGAGGCGCGTGTTCGTGGCGTATTGGGACCAGGTCGACGCGCGCCACTACGGGGACGAGGGGGTCATCGGGGCGTACGGGGCCGGGGCCGTCGCGGTGTTCGACGCACGGACCGGGCGCCGGATACGCACCCTGACCGTCGATCCCGGCCCCAACGCGCTCGCGCTCGACGCGGGGGCGAGGCGTCTCCTTGTGATTTCCCAGGGTGCCGAAGGCTCGGGAGGCTTCACAGCGGAGCCAGACGCGGTCGCGTCCATCGCCATATAAACCTTTACGACCGACGTCAGATTGCGGCTGGTGACAGCTTCCGTAACACTACCCCTTTCCGGGGTGTGCGGCGGATTTCCGCGCAGGGGGTGAGGTACTAATCCCACCACACGGTGATGACGCGTTGCCTGATGTCGTTGCCCCGATCGCGCGCCTCGTCCGGAGGAACAACCTCCACCTCGCCGTGCCAGCGGTCGCGGGCCATCCGCTGGAGCTGCCCATCGTCGACGCCGCTACAGCGGATGAACAGGGTATCGGCATTCCACTCGCCGCGCGGCAGGTCGCGCAACCGGATCAGGTCGAAGGCGCGGGCAGGCTGTCCCACGACCTTGCGCAGGTCATCGAGGAGGCGTACACAGCTCTCTCCCTCGGCGCGCAGGGCGGCGCGGTCTGCTGGCTCGCCAGTCGTGGCCGCGATGAGGCGCGCCAGGTGGTGGTCGAGGTGATACAGGGTGTCGTAGGCGGTGATGTGGGGATACGCCCAGCCAATGCGATCGAGGAAACATGCCTCCCACAGATCGCGATGCGCCAGCAGGTCGTCGGCGACCCGCGCACCGTCTAGCTCGTTGAAGGACACGGTGCGTAGTACGTCGAGGTGCAGTTGCTGGACGCGTGATAGATCTTCCATGCGGGCCCTCCTCGCTTCAATATAGCACGGGGCAACCGGCCAGCGCGGTGCGCCGCAGCAGGATGCTGGTACCCGGCGACGTAGCACGAGCTGACATGGCTCGCTTAGCACGCCGCTAAACAAGAGGAGCATCTGGCCGGACAGGAGACGGTTGCCGTGGCGACCGGGAAAATCGAGAAACCGTAGGTCACGTCCGGACTTTCAATCGCCGCATGAAACCTTCGACGGCCAAGGATTCGTTCAATTCCGCTTCCTCGTCTAGGGACAGCGGACGATTGTCATTGGCGTCGAGCAGGCGACGCAGGCGCTCTTGCGCCGCTTCGGACGGCCGGAACGCGAGTATCTGTTCGGGTGTGGGTGTCGAGGTGAAAAACTCATCGACCTCATCCCACACGCCAAATACCTTAACGGCCACGGCAATTCTCCTCGAGCGGCGACACCTGCCCGACGCACGGGGATGCGCCAGGGCCAGGCTCGACCGCCGCCTCGCGGGCCGCGCCGACGGTGATCGTGCTCAACGGCGGCTCCAGCTCGGGCAAATCCTCCCTCGCCGCGGCGTTGCAAGATGCCTTGCCGGAACCGTGGCTGCGGCTCAATATAGACACGTTGATCGGAGCGCTGCCGCCAGCGATGACGGACGGCGGGTTGGGGATTGGTTTCGGTGCTAACGGCGAGGTGGGCCTGGGCGCGGAGTTCACGCGTCGCGCGCTTCCTGCATCTGTAGGAAGGCTTGCGACCGAATCAGCAGGACGATACGGTCAAGCTGCACACACTAATCAAGCTCATCTATCATGTTCCTGTCTCGCTCTATCCTCAGTATAGCCCCGGGCAGGGAGCCGTCGATAACAGAGTGCATCGCGTGTGTTCCTTGACAGCCGCCCGCTCCGTGCTACACTAGCCTTGTCGCTCGGACACAGGAGGCGTCCTCACGGGCGCGGGCCGCCACGCGTCGTGCCGCCGCTGCGCGGACGGGAGGACACGCGCCGCCACGGGCGGGTCCGGCGTGGGGCGCGGATGCACGGCGTTGCACGGGTAGTGCACGGGCAGGACAGGGCCAATGCACGCGCGCTGCACGCGCGCTATACACGCGCCTATTAGGAGCAGTGCACGAGCACTACGGGGGCACTGGACGGGGCGCGGCACGGAGGGGCGCCGGGCGCACGGACCGGGCCCCCTGTCCCAGGCCGCCTCTCACCATCGCGGCGCGCACCATCGATGACGCTCACGTTTTCCGCGCCTGTGGACGCCACGATACAATGGTGGCAAAGCCTAATGAAAAAGTACCCGAGGAGAGGAATGTTAGTGCTATGTCCCTACGACGACTGACACGCGTCGCTGCATTTGCCCTTGTCGCTGCCGTCACTATGCCGGCCGTCGCCGGCGCGCGGGGCCGCCTGACCGCCGGCTCCGGAGTCCCGTCGTACCGGCATATCTTCGTGGTGCGGTATGCTTCTGCTTGTGGATTGTGTGGGCCATCACCGGCTACGAGCGATCATCGGCCGGCGAGTCTCATGTACCCTGAGGTGATCGTCGCTGTCGCCCCTCACAGGGAAAGGGATAATCATTGCATGGAACTTGGCGTCTATACCTTCGCGGACGTGATGCCCGACCCGCGGACAGGGCAGGTTATCGGCCCCGCGCAACGCCTGCGCGACCTCATGGAGGAGATCGAGCTTGCCGATCAGGTTGGCCTTGACGTCTTCGGCCTCGGCGAGCACCATCGCGCCGACTTCGCGGTCTCGGCGCCGGCCGTCGTGCTCGCGGCCGCGGCGATGCGCACAAAGAACATCCGCCTGACCAGCGCGGTCACCGTGCTCAGCTCAGACGACCCGGTCCGCGTGTTCCAGGACTTCGCCACGCTTGATCTGCTCTCGGGGGGGCGCGCGGAGATCATGGCCGGCCGCGGCTCGTTCATCGAATCGTTCCCCCTGTTTGGCTACGACCTAGCCGACTACGACGAGTTGTTCGCGGAGAAGCTCACGTTGCTGCTGCGGCTGCGCGACGCCGAGCGCGTCACCTGGTCGGGGCGCCATCGCCCCGCGCTGGACGATCTTGGCGTGTATCCCCGCCCCATTCAGGATCCGCTCCCGGTGTGGGTTGCCGTCGGCGGCAACCCGCCATCGGCGATCCGGGCCGGGACGCTCGGCCTGCCGATGGCGCTGGCCATCATCGGGGGCGAACCCGGCCGCTTCGCGCCGTTCGCCGACCTCTATCGTGAGGCGGCGCGGCGCGCGGGACATGACGCGGCAAGGGTGCCGGTGAGCATCAACTCAATCGGCTATGTCGCGGATACCTCGCAGCGGGCTGGGGACGAATTCTTCCCCTCCTACTCCCTGATGATGAACAGGCTGGGGCGCGAGCGCGGCTGGTCGGGCATCAGCCGGCGCGACTTCGACGCCCTGCGGACGCTACGAGGCGCGCTCGTCGTGGGCAGCCCCCAGGAGGTTGGCGAGAAAATCCTCGCCCAGCACGAGATCTTTGGGCATCAGCGCTTCCTCATCCAGATGAGCGTTGGCGCGATGCCTCATCGCGACATCTTGCACGCCATTGAATTGCTCGGCGCCCAGGTCGCCCCGATCGTGCGCCGGGCAACGATGGAGACGAAGACGGCCTCGACTTAGGCCCCGAACAGACGGTACCGATTGATCTTAAATTGGTAGTACAGGAAGCACCCGACGCAGAAGCCAGCCAACGCGACAGCGGCCGCCGCGGCGACAGCCAGCGCCAGCGCCCATCCAAGCGCCGAGGCGCCAAGCAGGAAGGCGAGTTGGGCGAGTCCGAGCAGCATCGTAGCGATCGTATTATTGAAGCGCATCAGGCGCCGATCCTCCACTTGGCCGGCCGCGACGGCGGCCGCGATGGGCGTGGCAAGAATACGCTTGCCAATGTAGACGATGAGGCTCCCGCGTGCGCCGAGTAGGGTTGCCGGTAGTAGTATGAGCAAAAGCAGCGTCGTAACGAAGGGTTGGCGCGTGGCCAGCCCGAGAAGAACGCCTATTAGGAGGGTCAAGCGATTCAGGGTAACGATGGGCATAGGGATGCCGTGGGTGGGTAAGGTTGTGTCGCTCATCCGCGCGGCCATTGAGATCGTCTCCTCGCGCCTGGCGCGATGGCCAGGGCGCTATAGTGTCCAATGCAGCTAATATCGCACTAAGTACATCGTATTACTGTATTTACGGCGTGTCAACTGGACGTGCGGCGGCTATAGCCACGACATCCATAAAGGAGCGCGAACGTAGACGCGGGCGTTTCGTATACTGAGGGTCAAGGATGTGAGGGACGTGATCGGCAGTAAAAGGAGAGGACATGGCGGCATACGAGGGGTTGCGGTTGGCGGTGCAGCGGCAGGGGCGCTTGACGGAGGGGACCCTGGCGCTGCTGCACGCTATCGGCCTGGATTTCGAGAGCTATAGCCAGCGCCTGTTCTCGCCCTGCCGCAACTTCCCACTCTCGCTGCTCTACGCGCGCGACGACGATATCCCCGAATACGTGGCCTCCGGCACCGTCGACGCCGGTATCGTCGGCCAGAACCTCGTGCACGAAGAGGGCGTCGACGTCGCCGAACTGCTGCCCCTTGGCTACGGCTACTGTACGCTCGTGCTGGCCGCGCCTACCAGCGCCAATGTGCGCGGGCCGCGCGACCTCGCCGGCCACCGCGTCGCTACCTCGTACCCCGGCTCGGCCCGCGCCTACTTCGAGCGGCATGGCGTGCGGGACGTCGAGGTGATCGAACTCAGCGGCTCGGTCGAGGTGGCGCCCAGCCTGGGCCTCGCCGACGCCATCATCGAGATCACGGCCACGGGCTCGACGCTCGTGCTCAACGACCTGCGCCCGGTCGAGACGGTGCTGGAGTCGCAGGCCGCGCTGGTGGCCAACCACGCCACGCTGGAGCACCCCGCCAAGCGGGCCGACCTGGACCGCCTGGTCATGCGCATCAAGGCTGTTGGGGCTGGCCGCCGCTACAAGTACGTCATGATGAACGCGCCGGCGCGCGCGCTGCCCCGTATCCGCGAGATCCTGCCCGGCCTCAGGGAGCCGACCGTGATCCCGCTGGCCGACAAGGAGTGGGTCGCGGTCCACGCCGCCATACAGGAAGAGACCTTCTGGGAGGTCATCGAAGGCCTGCACAAGGCCGGCGCCTCGGAGATCCTGGTGGCTCCGATCGAGAAGTTGGTGAAATAGGGGAGAGCCTGCGACTGAAGTCGCATGGCAAACGACGGTGACTGAAGCCGCTTGGACGCGATGGCGTGAGTGAGTAGCGATTGTCGGTCATGCACCCGCCGAGACACTTCAGTGTCCGTGGTCTGCCATGCGGCTTCAGTCGCAGGCCAACGGTGATCGACATGTAGGGAGGACCGGACGTGACGACGGTAGCAGTAGTAGACTACGGCGCCAGCAACATCAAAAGCATCGTGCGCGGGCTGGAGCGCGCCGGCGCGGCGGTCACAGTGGCCCGTACGCCCGATGAGATGTCCAGAGCGGCGGGACTGGTGCTGCCGGGCGTCGGCGCCGCCGGGACGGCCATGCGCGGCCTGCGCGAACGCGGTCTCGCCCAGCCCCTGATCGCGGCGATCGAAGGCGGCGCGCCGTTCCTGGGCGTCTGCCTGGGCATGCAGCTGCTGCTTGGCGCGCAGGAAGAGGACGACGAAATAGGCCTCAACATCATCGGCGGGCGCGTGCGTCGGCTGCGCGGCGTCAAGGTCCCGCACATGGGCTGGAACACCGTCGACGCCGTTTCCCGCGAGGGCGCGCCCGCCATCGGTCCGCTGACCATCGGTCCGCTGACCGGCCTGCCGCCGCGGCCCTACCTGTACTTCGTGCACTCCTACTACGTCGAGCTTGATCCGGCCGAGCAGCGCGTCGCCGCCGCGACGACGGAGTACGGCGATAGCGCGTTCGTGTCAGTCCTCGCGCGCGACAATATATGGGGCGCGCAGTTCCACCCTGAGAAGAGCGGCGCGAACGGCGCGCGTGTGTTGCGCAACTTCGTGGCGCGCTGCGCCGGCGCCGCGGTCACGGCGCCTGATCAATGGGAGGCCGCGTCATGATGATCATCCCCGCCGTCGACATTCTCGGCGGACAGGCCGTGCAGCTACGGCAGGGCGACTTCGACCACGTCGCCGAGCGGCGCGGTAACCCCGTTGAGCTCGCACGCGAGTGGGCCGCGGCGGGCGCGCGCCTCATCCACGTCGTCGACCTCGACGGCGCGCGCGCGGGACACAGGGTCAACGCCGCCGCCATTGAGCGCATCTGCCACACCGCCTGCGTGCCGATACAGGTCGGCGGCGGCCTACGCAACGCCGACGACGTCGCGGCCGTGCTGGAGGGCGGCGCCGCGCGCGCCGTGCTGGGTACCGCCGCGCTCAAGAGCCCGGAGTTGTTGCGCAATGTCGTCGCGCGGTGGGGCGAGCGCATCGTCGTGGGCATCGACGCGCGCGACGGCTACGTGGCGACGGAGGGTTGGCGCGAGGGCTCGGTCACGCTGGCGACCGACTTCGCGCGCGAGGTGGCCGCGCTCGGCGTCAAATACATCGTCTACACCGATATCTCGCGCGACGGCACGCTTGAAGGACCCAACCTGACGGCCACCGGCGCGGTAGCCCGCGCGGCTGGCTTCTCCGTCATCGCCTCGGGCGGCGTGGGCACGCTCGACGACCTGCGCGCGCTCCATGGGACCAGCGGCGTCGTCGCCGGCGTGATCATCGGACGCGCCATCTACTCAGGGGCTATCGACCTGGCCCAGGCCATCGCCGAGATGCAAGACGCGCAAGACGAGCGGGGGGTACAGGGTGCTGACCAAACGCCTGATCCCCTGCCTTGACGTGACCGGCGGCCGCGTGGTCAAGGGCACGCGCTTCCTCGACCTGCGCGACGCCGGCGACCCCGTCGAGCTGGCCGCCTACTACGCCCAAACGGGGGCCGATGAGGTTGTCTTCCTCGATATCACAGCGTCAAGTGACGGGCGCGCCGCCATGATCGACGTGGCCGAGCGCACCGGCGATGGTCTCGACATTCCCTTCACCGTCGGCGGCGGTCTGCGCTCGGTCGAGGATATGCGCCGCATGCTCGCTGCCGGGGCCGATAAGACCTCGCTCAACACCTCGGCCGTACAGGACCCCGCGCTGATCGCGCGCGGGGCTGAAGCCTTTGGCAGCCAGTGCATCGTGCTGGCGATCGACGCCAAGCGCGACCCCACCGCGCCCTCCGGTTGGCGCGTCTACACGCACGGCGGCCGCACGCCGACCCCGCTGGACGCGGTGGAGTGGGCGCGCGAGGGCGTCGAGCGCGGCGCCGGCGAAATCCTGCTGACCTCGATGGACCGCGACGGCACGCGCGACGGCTACGACCTGGCGCTGACCTCCGCCATCGCGGCGGCCGTCGATGTGCCGGTGATCGCCTCAGGCGGCGTGGGAACCCTCGACCATCTCTACGACGGGCTGACGCTCGGCGGGGCCGACGCCGCGCTGGCCGCCTCGATCTTCCACTTCGGCGAGTACACCGTCACCGACGCCAAGCGCTACCTTGCCACGCGCGACGTGCCGGTGCGACTCGCGGCGACGTAACAGCATCTGAAGGTAAGACTACAGCGCCAGCGCGATGGGCGCCCTCACGGCGCGACTTGCTCAACATAGTACGTTTGCGGGCAGTTGGCGGCGCGGCGGCAGGCGTGGTAGTCGCCGAACTCAATCGAGCGCCCGTAAGCGATGACGACGCGGTTGGTCCGTGGATCAAGCGCCAGTCCCAGGTTGTCGAGCAGCTGCCGTTGCAGGTCGGGGCAGGCGTCGCCCTTTGTGCAGATCGGACCCTGGTGTACGACATCCGTGGCCGCCGTCGCGCTGAAGGCGCCGCCGCCATCGCTCGATGTGGCCGCGTAGACGCGCCAGCGCGCGCGGGGCGACAGGTTGTCCCAGGTATCGGCACCGTACCAGGCCAGCGCGACATGCCCGGCCGCACCCGCGACGATGGAAGGCAGTACGCTCGCTCGCGCTCCTATAGCAGGGGACATACCGACGCGCCGGGCCGTCGACCACGTCGTGCCGCCATCGGTCGAGGAGGCGAGCAAGACGCGGCGGCGGGCCGACCACGCGGCGTAGAGCCGGCCCGCCGCGTCGATCGCCAGCCCTGGCCACATGTTGGCGTCGTCCTCGCCCGACCCGCCCTGGTAGACGAGGGTGTCGCGCCAGGTGGCGCCGCCATCGCGCGAGCGCGCCACCACGATACGGTTGAAGTGGCCGCTGATGTCGCCGCCGTTCACCTGCTCTTGCTCCGGCGTTTCCGTGACGAACACCTCGTAGACCGTGCCGTCGCGCGGGTCGACGGCAAGGTTGCCCGGCCAGCCATGGACGGGAGGAAGCGCGGCCACGGGGTCACCGACGACATGCCAGGTCACACCGGCGTTGTCGGAGCGCCGCACCGTCACATGGCCGGAGAGTTGGTCGTCACCGCGCGTCAGGTACGAGAGATAGACCGTGGCGCGGCCATACGTCGCCAGCCAGGGGCGGTCGCGCCGTCCATAGACGAGGTGCGGATAGCGGGCGCAGGCGCGGAAAGCGTGGGTGACATCGCTACGGGGGCACGAGGTCATCGCCACGCGTGACGCCGCGACCGGCTGCGTGACCGACGTCAGGGCCGCGACGTACAGAGTCGGCGGTTCGATGGGACTGCTGAAGGGTAACGTGCCGGTGATGGACGTCCCCACAACGGCGCTGGTGATGGGCGTCACGGGCGTCACGGGCGCCGTGGGGGAGATGGGCGGGTTCGCACCGCGGGCCAGCGCCACGTCGTTGCCGCCGACGCCGCCGTCGGGCTGCCCGATAAAGGCCGGCGTCGTCGTCCCCACGCGTCCACGCCACAGCGCCGTGCCATGCTGCTCGTGCAAGGCGGCTACCCACACCGTGCCGTCGGCCGCGACAGCCACGGACGGCTCGGCGTCGGGCAGCGCTTGCCGCGCGTATTGTGGGTCGTCGGCGGGGTAGCGCGAGGGATCGGATAGGCGCACGCTCGGCCCGAAGAGGAGGGGGACCGTCGGGATACGCTGTGGACGCGCCCACGCGTGGCTAGCGGCGCCGGGCGGGATCAAGGCGAGCAGCGTGATGGCGGCGACAAGGACAAGGCGGCGCATGGGGTCCCTCCAGGGGTGTCGGCCGAGAGGGGGAGACGCTGTTACGGTACCACAAAGGCGGCGCGCCGGTCAATACTAGCGGGCGCCAGCTAACAAAAAGGCCCTGCCACACGAGAGACGACGCCGCCAGCGACCGGTGCCCCGTTCCGTCCGCTGGCGACGCCGGCTCCAGTGTTGACCGGGCCGGCATCTAACTGCCAAGTACCAGTCTATCCCAGTACTATTAAGCCTCTATGAGTCCTGTGTGAAGCTTTCGTAAAGAAATGAGGCGGCGCCCTCACTGTCTCAATCCAGCTAGGTTGTGTACGGCGTGGCGTTGCTCCTTCGCTGCTGTAGGGTATGATGCTTTCAGGATACTGTAGGGAGCGGACGGCCTTGTGGGGTCCGCATCCTGCCATGGTCGTAACAGGGTGGTAGCGGGAAGTTTTGTTGACAACGAGGTAGGCCATGTTCGCGGGTACTAAAGTTGGAGCGGCGTTCGGGGGGATCGCGAGAGCGGTCAAGAACGCCGTGTTCAAGTTCGCCAACGATTGGTCGATGAACCTGGCGAGCATGATCGCCTACAACCTCATCACGGCCATCTTCCCCATCCTGCTCGCGGTGTTGAGCCTGGTCGGGCTTGTGCTGCGATTCACAGCATACGGGCACATCCAGGACGTTGCTGACGCGATTAGTCGGGTATTCCCCAAGCAGATAACAAACAGTATAGACCTGACGGACCTGCTCAAAAGCCTGGTCAGGCTCACTGGGCCGTTCGCTGTCGCCGCGCTGGTCGGCCTGCTGTGGCTCGGCTCCAACCTGTTCTCCAATATGGAGAACGCCTTCAGCATCATCTTCCGCATCAGGGGCCGCGACCTTGTGCCGCAGCGGCTCATGGCCATCGGCATGGTGCTCATCCTGGCGCTGCTGCTGCCCCTCTCGCTGGGCGCGGCCAGCTTGGTTACGGCAGGGTCGGATTGGTTCGAGCGCGTGCTGCCCAAGCAGGCCGGCCTCGTGCTGACCTACGTCGGTCCGCTCACGTCGCTCGGTGTGCTGTGGCTGCTCTTCCTGGTCATCTACATGGTCGTGCCCAATTTCGAGGTGCGTTTCCGCCACGCCTGGCCTGGCGCGTTGGTGGCCGCGATCCTGGTCGGGCTGCTGGAGTTGCTCTTTCCGCTGTACTTCCGTATATTTCTGTCGCCGAATACGCGCTACGGGGTAGCGGCGGCCGCACTGCTCGTCGTCATCATCTGGCTGTGGTTCTTCGCGGTCATCACGGTGCTCGGCGCGCAGATCAACGCCCTTCTCATGGGCCTACGGGCGACGACTTACGACCTGTCGCGCACCTTCGAGTTGGCCTACGAGGAGCAGGACCCCGACGCCGATCAGAAGCGCAAGACGACGCCGACAGTTTTCAAGCGGAGCATCGTGCGCTGGGTACCCGGTTGGCAGGAGCGAGGGTCGAGGGTCGGAGGTCGGAGGTCGGAGGTCGGGAGTCGGGAGTCGGGAGTCGAAAATCGGGAATAGGGGGGATCATGAGCGACGACACGGGTGAGCGCATCGACAGGTACATCGAAGAGTTGTTTATTCCTGAGGACGCGGCGTTGCAAGGGACGTTACGCGCAATGGAGGCGGAGGGGCTGCCGTTGATCGGTGTCCCGTCCGCATTGGGCAAGCTGTTGGGCATCCTGACACGCGCGGTCGGGGCGCGGCGCGTGCTCGAGATCGGCACGCTTGGCGGCTACAGTGCGATTTGGCTGGCCCGCGCCCTCGCGCCCGGCGGACGGATCATCTCGCTGGAGGTCGACCCACGCCATGCCGCCGTCGCCCGAACTAACCTGGAGCGGGCCGGCGTGGGCGATCAGGTCGAGGTGCGGGTGGGCCGCGCCCTCGATCTGCTGCCCCAACTGCCGCCCGAGGAACCCTTCGACCTCGCCTTCATCGACGCCGATAAGGTGTCGTACCCGGCCTATTTGGAGTGGGTGACGCTGCTGGTGCGTCCCGGCGGCCTCATCGTGGCCGACAACGTGCTGCGCGATGGCCGCGTGCTCGACGAGGCGACGGCCGACGAAAATGCGCGCGGCGTCGCCCAGTTCAACCGCGCCGTCGCCGACGACCCGCGCCTCGACGCGATCATCCTGCCCAACCGTGGCGGCCATGATGGCGTCCTGGTCGCATCTGTGCTGCCGGCCTCGGCGTGACGAGTGACGAGTGGCGAGTGGCGAAAGTCAGATTTATGGCAAGTGTGTCCGTTCGTCCGCTGGCGCACGCCGACCGGGCGTGGGTCGAGCGCTTTGTCACGGAGCGTTGGGGCGCGCCGGTGGTTGTCGTCCATGGCGTTGTGTACCGCGTGGATGAGGCGCCGGGCTTCGTCGCCCTGCATGAGGGAGAGATGGTAGGCCTCGTCACGTACCAACTCGCGGACGACGCGTGCGAGATCGTGAGCCTGGATAGCGCGCTCCCTGGTATTGGCGTTGGGACAGCGCTCGTCGCGGCAGTCGCGGACGCGGCGCCGTCGGGTGTGGCTCATGACGACCAACGACAACATGCGCGCGCTGCGGTTCTATCAGAAGCGCGGCTTCGTCCTCGTCGCCGTGCATCGCGACGCGGTCGCGGCGGCGCGGGCGCTCAAGCCGGAGATCCCGCTGATCGGAGACGACGGCATCCCGATACGCGATGAGATCGAACTCGAGGTTTTGACATGAGTGATGTAACATCCGGATTGCGCGGCGAGTATACGATCTTGCCGCAGGAGCATGTGCTGTTTGGGGCTGGCAGCCTGGAAGGGCTGGCCGGTGAGGTGGAGCGCGTCGGGGGCCGGCGCGCGCTGATCATCACAGGACGTTCGCTGGCGACGCGGACGACCGTGATCGACGCGGTGGCGCGCGCGCTGGGGCCGTTGCACGCCGCGACCTTCGACGGCATTGGCGAGCATGCCCCGCGCGGAGGTGTGGCGCGGGCGGTCGAGGCGGCGCGCGCCCACGCGGTTGACACGCTCGTAAGCGTCGGCGGCGGCAGTCCCATCGATGCGGCTAAGGCCGTCGCCCTGGAACTGGCCAGCGGCCGAGACGGCGGGCCTGGAGCGAGCGTGATGCCACCGCACATCGCGATCCCCACCACGCTCTCCGCCGCCGAGTTCTCGCATCTCGCCGGCGTGACCGACGAGGCCGGCGGCCCTGGCGCCCGGCCAGCCAAGGCCGGCTTCGCCGATCCGCGTGTGGCCCCACGCGGCGTCATCCTCGACGCCGCGCTGACCCTGCCGACGCCTGAGCGGCTGTGGCTCTCCTCGGGCGTCCGCGCGCTCGACCACGCCGTCGAGACACTCTACGCGCCAGGGGCGCATCCGATCAACGATGTGCTGGCGCTGGAGGCGATCCGCCGGCTGTTCCGCTACCTGCCGCTGTCGAAGGAGCGGCCGGATGACCTGGACGCGCGCACGGAGTTGCAGCTCGCCGCGTGGATGAGCTTCTTTGGCGAGGTCAACACGCCGATGGGCTTGAGCCACAATCTGGGGCGGCGCATGGGCGCGACCTATGGCGTGCCGCACGGTATCACCTCGTGCGTCACGCTCGCCCCCGTGATGCGCTTCATGGCGACGCGGGACGCGCCGCATGCGGCGGTGATCGCGCGCATCGGGCGCGCCATCGCGGGCGATGTCGTCGGGGATGACCTACGGGACGCGCAGGCGGCCGTCGACGCCGTGGGGGATTTGGTGGCCCGGCTGGGGCTGCCGGCGCACCTACGTGAGGTCGGCGTCGAGGCCGGCGCCACCCCCGCCATCGCGGCGGGGGTGGCCGGCACGGGGGCCGAGCGGGCGCGGATCGAGGAACTGCTGCACACAATGCTCTGATGCGCCAACAAGGTGGCCGCCGGCAAAGGGTTCGTGTCCACCCACGGTGTCGCTTATAGCCGAGGGGCACACAAATTTTAGGCAAAATTGCGATTTCCGTGGGGCCTGGCACGCCACTTGCCTTTATACGTTGTGGCCGATCAAGCGGTCCTCGCAGTTTGCACTCAATGTTCCATTTGCGGTATAGTCAGAGAGAAGGGTTATATTCCCAGGTTACAAATAGACTTGGCTAGACATTAGGTATGCGATCTAGATCGTGTAATCGTAACGATAATGGTCCCTCTTGTTATAGCGTATATACCCCTTGATTGGTAGCCTCCAACGAAGGAGTGCTGCATTAGCGCAACACCGATAGCCCTCGGTGGAGCGACTCGTTGTACACCATTCAGCCCACGGTGTGCGTATGCCTGGGACGCTGCCGTCCCTCTCCCATCCCGATCGTCTGCTGCTGCTGCGCGTGGCTCTTTTGTGCCCTGGCGGGTGTGTTGTTTGGCGACGAAATGGTCTCCCCATTGACCATCTTGACGGGATGTCCGTGCGCGTCCACTTCTGAGTGCGCACGTTCGTAGCAAACCTTTAGCCCTTTTTGCCGCCGCTCTCGCGGTACACATTGCTGTGATCCGCGAACGCCGCCGACGCGTACTAAGTAAGGTGCATGTATAATGCTACAAAAAATATAATGCTATACGCGAATAACGACAGGGAAAGCATGTTGGTGGTGGATGGCGCGGCACGATGTCGTGCACCGTGGAGATTGGGAACAGCTAGGCGTGCCCCGCCGAGTGTGCGTCCCGTCTATATACGTTCATCGAGGATCAATCCCGTTCCTCCCATCACACACCGTCATTTAGACCGTGTAGATCGTGCGCGACGCGCCTGTGGGATTGGGATAGTGTACAGCCTCGGTAGTCCTGGTGTGGAAGTGAGAGAGAAGTGAGAGACATGCAGACCTTCGTGATCATCCTGACCTACAACGAGCGCGACAACATCGGGCCCCTGGCCCGAGCCGTCGTGGCCATTGGCTCCACGCTCGACAAGCTCAGGGGTGGTAGTCGCACATGATGCGTTATCTTGGGTTTACGCGCGAACTGACGCTGTCCTGGGTTGCCCCCATACACCTGATCCTGACGACGCATGGACGCCGCTTTGTGCGCTTCGGCTTGGTTGGCGGAGGGGGAGCGATGCTCAACACAGCGCTGCTCTATCTCCTCGTCCACTTTGGCCGCTGGTCCTACGTGCCCGCCGCGGCCGTGGCGACGGAGACGGCGATCCTGAGCAATTTCGTGCTCAACGATCGCTGGACCTTTCACGACGCGCGCG
>JAABUM010000586.1_pt1 | contig 62055 bp, 54 predicted proteins | sample 5559161 | NCBI WGS metagenome assembly JAABUM01 (sample SAMN10711868, study PRJNA513369) | rock metagenome | isolation source: Antarctica rocks | place: Antarctica: Victoria Land, Siegfried Peak nord
GGCAGCGGCCGGTCCGGGTCGTAGGGCCGAAACACCCGCTTCGCCATGCTCCCTCCCTCCGTCGCCGCCGCCCACCTGCGCCCACTGCCCAGCGTATCTTACCGCAACTCAGACAGACTCCTAGGCGACCCGATAAGCACCGGCGCGAGGCGGCGCGCGCCTCAGGAGGTGGCGAGGTTCGCGGCGATCGTGGGCTGGCCCAAACCGACCGGGCATGGGGGCGGGCGGGAGCGCGACGAGGACCGCGCGGAAATAGCCTCATACTGCACGACCAGCGACCGGTAGACCGCCTCGTAGCCGACGGCCATCGCGGCCGGCGCTGAAGCGTGTCTCGACGGCGTGGCGACAGGCGAGACGGTCCAGCCCGACGAGCAGCGGGGCCGCCGCCGCCAACTCCTCCTCGCTATCGCGGATGAAGCCGGTGACGCCATCCTCGATGATCTCCGGGATGGCCCCGTGCCGGAGCGCCAGCATGGGCGTCCCGCAGGCCAGCGCCTCGATCATCGCCAGGCCGAACGGCTCGGGCCAGCGCACGGGGAAGAGGAGGGCCGTGGCCGGGCCGAGGAAGTCGGACTTCTCCGCGTCGTCGATCTCCCCGATGTACTCGATGTGACGGCCATCGATCAGCGGCTTGATCCGCGCGTCGTAATAGTCCCGATCCACCCGATCGACCTTCGCGGCGATTCGCAGGGGGATGCCGGTGCGCCGCGCGATCGCGATCGCCCCTTCGATATTCTTCTCCGGCGAGATCCGCCCCAGGAAGGCGAAGTATTCGCCCTCCTTGCGCTCGCGCGTCTCATCGTAGCGGAACGTGGCGAGGTCGATGCCGTTGTGGACGGTGGCGACCCAACGCGCCACCGGCAGCGGCGCGCGCTGGCTATCGCTGATCGAAACCTGCGGAGCCTCGGGATAGTGCCGATAGATCGGCGGTAAGTCGGGGAGGTCGAGTCGCCCGTGCTGCGTCGTCACGACCGGGGTCCGCACGAAACGGCTGAAAGGGAGGGCGTTATAATCGACGTGGCTGTGGATCACATCGAACTCGGCGGCGCGCTCGAAGACGGTGCCGAGTTGCAACATCAGGTGCGCGCGGGGGTCGACCACCGTCGGATCGAGCCGCAGCGCCCGCTCGACGATCGGCACCAACGTCGCGGCGGTCTGCGAATCGCCGCTCGCGAAGAGCGTGACCTCGTGCCCGCGTCGTACCAATTCCTCCGTCAGCGCCGAGACGACCCGTTCCGTGCCGCCGTAGAGTTCCGGTGGCACACGCTCGATCAACGGCGCGATCTGCGCGATTCGCATAGCAATAGCCTCCCGGGTAAGCCGGTTGAGCAACGATCGTACCCCGTACGGGCACGCGGCGGTCGATGAGGGCGCAGCCTTGCGGCCATGTCCGAGCGGCATCAATATTCGATCAGCACCTGCAAGTCGCCCGTTTTCCGCTCTGCTGCGGCGAGGGTGGTCGTGCCGGTGCGCGCGAAGCGCAGATCGGTCGTATCGTTCCCGACGCGCAGAGCGGTGATCGTGACCCAATCGAGCCATTCCGGCAGGCATGGGCGCACGACATGCAGTCGGCTATCGAAGGCATCCGGTGTGAGGCCGAGGATCGCCTGGAGGAGGTAGGGGATGCTCCCGGCGGCCCACGCTTGTGGGCTACACGCGACCGGGTAGCGCACCGGTGTCTCGTATTGATCACGCCCGAACCCGGCGAAAAGTTCCGGCAAGCGATACAGATCGAAGCGGGTCGCCACCTCATACAGCCCGGTGAAGATATCCAACGCCGCCTGATCGAAACCATAGGCGCGGAGGCCCGCCGCCGCCAGGGCGCTATCGTGCGGCCAGACCGCCCCGGTCTGGTAATCGAACGGATTGTAGGCGGCGGCGGCGTGCGAGAGGGTCCGAATCCCCCACCCGGCGAAGAGCCGCGCCGGGTCCATCAGCGTGTCGCGCACCGCTGCGGCGTGCGCGGGCGCGACGATGCCGCCCCAGAGCGCCTGCCCCTGATTGGAGGCATCGGTCGCCACCGGGCGCTTCGCCCCCGCCTCGCCCTGCAAGGCGAGCGCGTAGTTCCGCCCTTCCGGGAGCCAGAAGTGCCACGCGAACGCCTCTTGCAGCGCGGCGGCGCGACCTTCGAGTTGCCGGGCGCGTGCCTCGTCGCCGAGGTGTCGGTAGACGTTGGCGAGCGCCCGGCGCGCGCGATAGGCGTAGCCCTGCACCTCCACCAGCGCGATCGGCGGGGTGGCGATACTGCCATCGGCGTTGACGATCGCGTTGCCCGAATCTTTCCAACCCTGATTGAAGAGCCCCAGCCGCGCCTTCACGGCATATTCGAGGAACCCATCGCCATCCGGGTCGCCATCGCGGTCGAGCCAGGCCAGCGCCGCCTCCGCGTGCGGGCGGATCGTCGCGAAGTATTCGCGATCACCGGTCCATTGCAGATACTCACCGAGGAGGATCAGGAAGAGTGGCGTGGCATCGATCGTCCCATAGTACAGGGTGAAGGGCACCTCGCCCAGGTTGGCCCGCTCGCCGATGCGGAACTCGTGCAGGATCTTCCCCGGCTCCTCGTCGCGCTCGGGGTTATGGTTCTGCCCCTGATAGCGCGCCAGGAGATCGAGCGTGGTCCGCCCGACGTGCGGCGCATAGGCGAGGGTTTCCAGCGCGGTGATGATCGAGTCGCGCCCGAAGAGGGCGACGAACCACGGGACACCCGCCGCGAAGAACTGGTCCTCGCCATGCCGCGTCGCCAGCATCCCAGATCGATGAACGAACGGCGCAAGACCCGATTGAAGAGTTCGTTACTCGTCTCGACCCGCACCCCACCGCCCAATATGCCGCGATCGGGGGGGGCATCACCGGGGGCCAGCGGACGGACCGGATGGGGGCGTGTCTCCAGCGTCGCCGCCCCATCGGGCGACTCGTCCGCGACCGCGATGGTGATCGCGTAGGTCCGCTCGGCACCCGGTTCGAGCTGCAACCGGAAGCTCGCCGTCGTCCCATCGAAACGCATCGGGGGTGGATCGAAGAGGATCGTCGTCGAACGACGGTGGCCGTCCGCGCCGTCATAGCGGAAGCACAGGAGATCGCCGCGCGCCTCGGGCGGGCGCAACGTGCCACGTCGGCCTTCCGGCATCCCGCGTACCGTGAAGATATCGGTGAAGTGGGCCTCATAGGTCAGCGTCAACTCCAGATCGAGCGGCGCGCGCCCGAAATTGGACAGGTCACCGTCTCGTGCAGTTCCTCGGCCAGCAGCGTCTCGATATGGAAGCCGAGCATTTCCTTGTGCAGCGTGCCATCGGGCAGGGGGAGATCGGGATTGGTCAGTTCGCGGATGCCCCGGAAACCGCGATCACCGGACACCAGGAGCGGGATGAGCAACAGGCCATTGAGGCGGGGCAATGAGGCGTCGAGATAGCGGGTGTCGTGGAAATAGAGCCCCAGGCCGCGATCGGCACCGGGGGCACGCTGCGGCGGGATGCTGCCGGTTTCGTCGGTCAGGAGGAAGAGCGCTCCGCCCTTGAGCGTCTGCGTTCGCGCGAGATCGCTCTGGTGGATCGCGAGTTCGTCGCCCGCCACGGCGGTGCGCGGCGCGTCCGGCGCGGCGGCGGCGGTCGAAGGATCGGGGATTGGTTCGGGCATCTACGCTTCTCTCGGCACGTTCCCGTACGGCGGCGACGTCGCGCCTGCCAGCACGGAGAAAAATGAGCGGCGCGCGCAAGTCGCCATGAGGACTGCTGGGGGGTGCATAAACCATTCCACCGGGGGGCTGCTCGTCGTGAACGCCGCTCTGGCGTGGAAGTTGCACCGTGGCGCGGTGCGGTCGCACGGACGGGGTGTGCCGCGACGGAGCGGACCCGTGCGAGAGCAACCAACAGGAGCGAGCGCGATGGCGAGCGAGCAGGAACAGGGGCGGACGGTGAGCGACCAGATCGTGGCACGCCTCACCGATTGGGGGGTACGGCGCATCTACGGCTATCCGGGGGATGGCATCAACGGGGTCATCGGGGCGATCCGGCGGGCGGGCAACCAGCCGGAATTCATCCAGGTGGCCCACGAGGAGTTGGCGGGCTTCATGGCCTGCGCGCACGCCAAGTACACCGGCGAGGTCGGCGTCTGCCTCGCCACCTCCGGGCCGGGGGCGATCCACCTGCTCAACGGCATGTACGACGCGCGCGGCGATCACCAGCCGCTCGTCGCCATCATCGGCCAGCAGCCGCGCGCGGCGCTCGGCGGGCACTTCCAGCAGGAGGTCGATCTGCTGAGCCTGTGCAAAGATGTGGCGCGCGACTTCGTGGAGATGGCGACCGATCCGGCCCAAGTACGGCACCTGATCGACCGCGCCTTCCGCATTGCCCAGGCCCGGCGCACCGTCACCTGCGTGATCCTCCCGCACGACGTGCAACTCCTCCCGGCGGTCGAGGAGTTGCCGAAGGAGCACGGCAGCATCCCCTCCGGCGTTGGCTACAGCGCGCCGCGCGTCGTCCCGACCGACACCGATCTGCGCCGCGCCGCCGCCGTGCTCAACGCCGGCAAGAAGGTCGCGATGCTCGTCGGGGCCGGGGCGCTCGGCGCGACCGACGAGATCATCGCGGTCGCGGATGCGCTCGGCGCGGGGGTGGCGAAAGCCTTCCTCGGCAAGGCCGCCGTGCCGGACGATCTCCCATTCGTCACCGGCACGGTCGGCTGGCTCGGCACCGGGGCCAGCAATACGATGATGCAGGAGTGCGACACCCTGCTGATGATCGGCTCGACCTTCCCCTACACCGAGTATCTGCCGCGCGAGGGGCAGGCTCGCGGCGTGCAGATCGACATCGATCCCCAGTTTCTGGGGATGCGCTACCCGATGGAGGTTAATCTGACCGGCGATAGCGCCACGACGCTCGCGGCGCTCCTCCCGCTGCTCGAACGCAAGACCGAGCGCGCATGGCAAGCGCGGATCGAGGGGAACACCGCCGCATGGTGGGAGAAGATGGACGCCCGCGCCGAGCAACCGGGCACCCCGATCAACCCGCAGCTCCTCTTCCGCGAACTCTCCGCCCGCCTCCCCGACGGCGCGATCCTCAACGCCGACTCCGGCACCGCCTCCGTCTGGCTGGCGCGCAACGTCCGCCTGCGCCGGGGGATGAAGTCGTCGGTCTCGGGGCGACTCGCCTCGATGGGTTCGGGGATGCCCTACGCGATCGCGGCGAAGTTCGCCCACCCCGACCACGTGGCGATCGCGCTCGTCGGCGACGGCGCGATGCAGATGAGCGGCTTCAACGCGCTGATCACCGTGGCGAAATACTGGCGGCGCTGGCAGGATCCGCGCCTGATCGTGCTGGTTCTGAACAATCGCGACCTCAATTATGTCTCCTGGGAGCAGCGGGCGCAGGACGGCGAGCCGAAGTTCCCCGCCTCGCAGGATCTGCTCGATGTGTCGTTCGCGCGCCACGCGGAGCTGCTCGGCCTGCGCGGCATCCGCGTCGAGACGCCGGACGCGATCGGTGCCGCCTGGGACGCGGCGCTGGCCGCCGACCGCCCGACCGTGATCGACGCGGTCGTGGACCCGACGATCCCGCCGCTACCGCCCGAGTTGACCGAGAAGCAGCAGCAGGCCATAACGAAAGCCCTCGCGGAGGGCGACCCGGAGGCCGCGACGATCCGGGAGCGGTTGCAACAGGAAGGGTATCGCCTCACCCCGGCCTGACCGCGCCATGCCCCCACCACCCGACAACGCCGCGCGGCCCCGCCCTTTATGGGCGGGGCCGCTCTTCTCCTCCATCACCCGGCCCGCAACGGCGACCACACCGTTCACCCGACGGTGCGATAATGCCGCCGCATGAAGGGGAGGCGACGATGACCGACGACATGGCGCGGGTCGAGGTGGAGGCGCGGCGGCTGATCGGGGCGTTCGCGGGCGCGGCGGCGTTCTTCGCGCGCAACCTCCGCACCGGCGCGGAGATCGGCTACCAGCCGGATCGGGTCATGCCGACCGCCTCGACGATCAAATTGCTCGTGCTGGCGGAGTTCTTCCGGCAGGTCGCGACGGGCGCGATCGATCCCGCCGCGCCGCTGCCGATCGAGGATGACGACCGGCGCGGCGGTTCCGGCATCCTCAAAGACCTCGCGCCCGATCTGCTGCTCGGCGCGCGCGACCACGCGACGCTGATGACCGCGCTCTCGGACAACACCGCCACGGCGGTCCTCGTGCGCCTCCTCGGGCGGGAGCGCATCCTGGAGTCGGGGCGGGCGTGGGGCATGACCGGCACATCCGCCGCTTTCACCGGGCAGGAGCGCGAGTACGGATCGAGCACCCCGCGCGATCTCGTGCGCCTGCTGACGCTGATCGGCACCGACGCGCTCGACAGCCCGTCCACCAGCGCCGCGATCCGCGATGTGCTGATGATGCAGCAATACCACGAGCAACTCGGGCGCTACCTCCCCTACAGCCAGTACGCGCGCCAGGGGGCCGAGCACTCCGGCCCAGTCGTCATCCGCTCCAAGAGCGGTTTCTCGTCCGGCCCGATCGGCGGTGTCCGCGCCGACGCGGGGCTGATCGACGCGCCGGACGGGGTCCGCTACGCCATCTGCACCATGACGGCGGGGAGCCCGGAGGTCGGCTTCGGCCCCGAACACCCCGGCGCGATCCTCAACGGTCGCCTCTCGCGCCTCGTCTTCGACGCCTGGTCACCAACGGCAAACGGATGATGCCGAGCGCGGGCGGCGGAGGCGTGACATGTTCGAGGACTTTCCGATCGGGCCACAGTGGCAGCTTACCGAGGGCGAGTTGGCGACAATCGCCGCCGACTTCGGGTTGTGCATCACCGGGACACCGCGCCAACCGCAGGCCGGGGCGACCAATGGCATCGCACGCATCGCTGCCACGAGCGGCGATTGGATCGTGCGTGTCCACCGCCCGTGGACGACTCCGGCGCGTCTGGCGGGCGTGCATCGCGCACTCGCTTTCCTCCGCGCGGCAGGCTACCCGATCCCGCTGGTACTCGCCACCCCGGCGGGACAGACCTGGGCCACGTTGCAGGATCGGCTGGTCGAGGTCAATGCGTTCATCGCGAGCGATGCCACCGCCGATAACGACGAGCGCGGCGGCATGGCGCTGGCCCTCCTCGCACGCCTCCATGCGACCCTGGCAACGCTCGCACCCGACGCGATCCCGCCGCCGCTCTACAGTGCCTACGCGACCCCCGCCGCCATGCTCGCGGGACTGGCCGAGACGGACAGCGCCTTCGCGGCATTGCGACACCATCCCGCCTGTGCACAAGCCGCCGCGATCCGCGAGGCCGCACGCGCCCTCCTCGCCACGCTCGATGCGGCCCGCGCGGGGTACGCAGACCGTCTGAGCCGGACCTACATCCACAGCGACTACGGCGGCGACAATATCCTCTTCCGCGACGGGCAAATCGTCGCCGTCCTCGACTTCGACTTCCTCGCTCACCGCGAGCGCATCGCCGATCTCGCTCGCACCCTCTACTGGGGGGTTGGCACGTTCGGGAGCGCGCGGCCCGCTGAGCCCACGCCCGACGAGATCGCGCAAGTCGCCGCGCTGCTGCGCCGCTACCAGCGCGCCGCGCCGCACTCGCTCGCAGACGACGAGTTGCGGGCGTTGCCCTACGAGATGGCGCGCATCCCCCTCTTCTTCATCGCCGAGGCCGGGTATCTCCCCGCCGACGCGCCCGACCGTGCGCCATTGCGCCAAACACTCGCGCTGGGGCCGCAGCTCGGGCGCGCGACGTGGCTGACGGCGCACGCGGCGACATTCGGGGAACGGCTCGTGAAGCTGCTAGACTAGGGCCGTGGCCGAAGATGGTCGGGCGGACCCGCTGTAGGGAAGGAGGCGACAGATGTACGCGACACTGAATACCGGCGCGATCGGCGTGAAGACGAATGGGGTACACGAGGCGATCATCGCGGCGAAGCTCGGCGGCTTCGCGGGGGTCGAGCTGCGCGCGCCGGAGGTGGCGGACCTGATCGAGGCGCACGGTGCAGACACGGTACGCGCGCTGCTCGGCGAGGCGGGGGTCCGCGCGGCGGTCTGGGGGCTGGGGCTGGACATCCGTGGCGATGACGCGGCCTGGGACGGCGCATTGGTCGCGCTGCGCCGCAACGCCGCCGCGATGGCCGCGATCGATTGCACGCGCGTCACGATGGTCCTCTTCTCCGGCAGCAACGAGCGCGACTACGACACGAACTGGCGCTTCCACGTCGCGCGCCTGACGCCGGTCGCGGCGATCCTAGCGAAGCACGGCTGCGCGCTCGGCCTGGAATACCTGGGGCCGCAGACGATCCTCAAGAACTTCCAGTACCCCTTTGTCTACACGATGGCGAAGGCGCTGGAACTCGGCGCGGCGATCGGCCCGAACGTCGGGCTGCTGCTCGACTGCTGGCACTGGTACACCGCCGGGGACAATCTCGACGTGATCCGCGCCGCGCGCCCAGAGCAAATCGTCCATGTCCACATCAACGACGCGCCGACCGGCATCCCGATCGAGGAGCAGATCGACAACCGCCGCGCACTCCCCGGCGAGACCGGCGTGATCGACATCGCGGGCTTCTTCGGGGCGCTGCAAGGGATCGGCTACGACGGCCCGGTGACCGCCGAGCCGTTCAAGCGCGAACTCGGCGACCTCCCCAACGACGCCGCGCGCCTCGCCACCATCCGCGAATCGATCGCGAAGGTGTTCGCACAGGCGGGCATGGCATAGCATCTCTCGCGATCAGGGGATGGGCGACGGCCATAGTGGTCGCCGCTCGTTTTGCGTACCTGTCACTGACAGGCTGCCGCTCAGCACATCACGGCGCATCGCGCGAAGCAACGGGTACAAAGGAGAAGGCGAAATGCTCGCAGTTGGCCGCGAACTCCCCGGAAGGCCAGAGGATCATCCGCTGCTCGAACCGCCCAGCTTCGGTGACATCTATCCCATGGTAGAGCACTTCGACGCCAGCGACAGCCACAAGACCGGACAAACCATACGGTGTGCGATCGATCACCGTCGCCCTGGTATAGTGCAGTGAAAGATCGTAGTAACCATACTGTAACTCACCGCAACGAAGGCGTAGAAAGAGCTGTCGGTTGATCTGATCGAACTGCACGGTCTTGAACAGCGCGTCGTGCAACGATGACTGTTGCGATAGCCCCAGCACCCCTGATGGTACGAGCGAGGCGATCGCTGCAAGATGCCGACGATATGCCCCGAAAACAGCATCCGATTCCTCTTCGGTAAGCTCGCCATTGCACCATGATCGTGTGAAGAAGCGCATCGATGACATCGCATCCCCATCAACGCACGCTTTCAGTTCATTGTATCAACCGGGAGAGGGCTTGAGAACGGTGGGATGCCGTAGATAGGGTCTATGCAAAGTCAATCGCGGTTGCGCCGAGGGGCACCGCCACCACGATGAGGGGTACGAACTGTCCTGCCGGGCGACACGATCCCCGCGCTGACAGGCGTGCCGCGCCGCCAAACAGCAGACGCGAGCACGACCCCGCGCGAGGATCACCGCAGGATCACTGAACTTGAATAGACCCTGCGAGGTAGAGGGCGCGGGTACGGGAAGCGATGGTCGGGGCTATCGCTTCCCGCCTCCGACGGCGACCCGTGCCGGAGGGCATACGCCCCCGGCACGCACTGTACTAGCGGTCCTCCTCGCGCACGCCACGCTGGCGCAGGGCGAGCGCGGCGGCAGCCAGCCCCGCGACCCCGGCGACGGTGCCGCCGAGGCCCGGCATGGCGAAGCTGCGCCGCCCCCCGCCCCCGCCGGTGTTCGGCAGGCCGGGCATCGTCCCCTGGCCGGGGCGCTGTCCCTGGTCATAGAGCGCGCCGTTGACCTCGCTGCCGAGGAGGGCATCGGTGGACAGCGAGGTTTCCAGGGGATCGGAGGCCCAGGTGAAGCCCAGCGCGGGGACGGATACTTTGAAGGTGCCACGCGCCTGCGCCGGATAGGCGAGCAGCGCGTAGTGCTTGGCGGTGTTGTCGATCGCGTATTGCGGGCCGGTGGCCGTCCACGCGATGTGATAGCTGATCGTCGCCTGATAGACCGGCCCCGGCTTCGGGAACGTCGGCTCGTCGATGCCCGCCAGCGCGGTCACGTCCAGCGTGGCCGAACGGCCGTCGGGGGCGACGACGAGATTGCCGGGGGTGAGGGTCGCGGTCCAGTAGAGGCCCGAGGGGCGGATGGGGACGTGGAAATCGTGGATCTTGTTCGCGGGAACCAACGGCTCCTGCCCGAACAGGTCGAGTCAAAGATGGGAGAACGTGCCGGTCTGGCGCGCGCCGTCGGCGGCGAGATACGCCCCCTGCATGTAGCCGAAGTCGGTGCCGGGGCTGCCGAAGGGGATACGGTTCCCCTTGCCGTCCGTGCCCATACCGGAGAGGCGGGCACGGGCGACGAGGCCGTTGAAGTTGTAGATCTCCGCAGGCTCGGCACCCGGCCCCGGCGGGTCGTTGTGGTTGCCATTGGGGTCGATCTCGGGGATCGGGACCGGCTCGGGATCGGCCGCTGCCGCCACCCCAGGCAGCCATAGCGCCGCCGCGCCGATACCAGCGACACCCGCACCGGTACGCAAGAGCTGCCGCCGTGAGCAGCGAGGACAGATCGCTCGCTCGTGTCGCATCGTCGCCTCCTCTCTAAATACAGGATCGCAAATTGTAGCATAGGGGGCCATGTACTCGCTGTCAAGCGGGTGAGGCGCGACGGTGCCACCGCTGCACGGGAAGTGCATCAGGAGGACAAGAGCCTGGTCTACCGGGGGAGCGTCCGTCGAACCCCGCACGATGAAGGGCGTTGCGAGAGGGCGATGCCAAGGGCTACGACCATCCCGACGCGATCGCCGCGTCGGGGTCGGCGATGTCCGTGGTGAAGCTGACCGGGGCGACCGTCCGTGGCTTGTCTGGCACTGTGCCTCGCGCATACGGGGCGCAGCATAGCAAACACCCCGCCTCGATGTGCGGCGGGGGCGGTTGCTCACGGACGATGTTTCAGGATGTTGTGATTGCAGTGATTTCGCAGGATGCTGGAGCCGTTTGACCCGTACTCGAAAGTCACGCGATCCGCCATGTCAACGTATGCCTCGAACACCTTGGTGCGCGCCATGTACGATGTGTGTTTTTAGGCTGGGATGGCGCGGGTTCTCCCCCAACCGCGCCACGCACTCGGCGATCGCGTTCTGTAAATCCTGTGGCTTATCCTTGAGTCGGCGCTTGAAGGACTGGGGAATAACCACGGTCGGTATCACTCATCGTCCGAGAGTAGATATGCTGCTGCATCGGCGGCGCTATGGAACCGCCTGGCGCGTCCGGTGCGTAAATCTGCCAACGATTCCGATTCGCCCTGCTGCCACGCGCGCGTCCAGTAATACACCTGGCTATGCGGGATGATTAGCGGAGCGACCATGCGCCGTCTAGTACAGTGCGCCGTGAATGCTCCGGTGGTTAGTCGCACAGCGGTTTGCCCTGGTAGGTCCAGCGGAAGGGCTTGGCCATCGTCTGGTTGTAGTAGGCGATGAAGGCGAGCACCCGGGCGATGAGGTCGGCGGTGGAGCGGAACGAGCTGCGGCGGAGGAGCTTGCGGGTCAGGATACCGAGCCAGAGCTCGATCTGATTGAGCCAGGAGGCGTGCCTGGGGGTGTAGTGGAAGACGAGGACGTGGTCTGGGTCGCGCAGGAAGGCGGCGCGGGACTGTTGGCTCGCCAGGATGCCGGCCTTGCCCTTGCTACCCAGGTCGGCGGCGACGCCGGACGCGGCGGCGACGTAGCGCACCAGCGCCTCCGACTGGTGGATGTTGAGATTGTCCACGACGAAGTGCCATTTGCGCGCGGCGGGGTCGGTCGCGACGGTCCGCTCGATGTGGGCCACGAAGTCCGCCTCGGTGCGCGTGGGGCCGGCGGAGGGGGCGACGACCTGGCCGCTGGCGACGTCGCGGTTACGGATGCAGGTGGCGGTGCCGTGGCGCACGTACTCGAACTCGCGCCGCTCGACCTTGCCGGGGGCCAGTGGCAGGCCGGGGTGCAGACGCTCCAGCGCCTGCACCCCGGTCAGTTCGTCGGTGCTCACGACCCGTTCCCCAGCCGCAGTCAGGGCCGGGGCCGCCCGATAGAGGGCGCAGACGTCGGCGATCTTGGCGGCGGCCTCGGGGTCCGCCGCCGGGGTCAGCCAGGAGCGGATACGATGGGGCTGGAGCGCCCCCTTTTGAGCAGCCGCCCGGCGTGGCGCGGCGAGAGCCGGTCCACGATGCCGCGCTTGACCGCCTCGTCCGCGAGCTCGCGCCCGCTCCACTGGCTGAGCGGGCGGCCCGAGGCCACCGGCGCTTCGCAGGCCAGCGCGGTGAGGCGGCAGACCTGCTCCGCCGTGATGCGACAGGGGCCACCGGGGCGGGGCGCGTCCGCCAGCCGTGCGGCCACGCTCAACTCCTCCAGGGGGATCGCCCCCAGGCCCAACCAGCGCATCCGCCACAACCGGGCGGTATCCGCCGCGATCCCCAGACGCCGGGCGATCGCGGTGTTATTCGCGCCCTCGCCCGCCGCCAGGATGATCCGCGCCCGCAGCGCCACCTGCTGCGGCGTCCGGTGCGCCCCCGCCAGGGTGCCCAATTCCCCCCGCTCCGCCGCCGTCAAGGCCACCGCCGCAGGCTTCGGACCGCGCATCACCCTCTCCTCATTACATGTCCTGCCGCTCGCCCCCGCAGTATACTACCGACCCATTTACGGCGCGCTGTACTAGCATCTGATACCGTCGCGTTGGGCAAGGGCAATGCGCTGAAATAAGGGCGAGAGTTGGTGGGGATGTTCTTAACCCGTGCATCAACCATTATCTGACTACTCATCAAGCCTCATCGCTTTCTGTGAATCGTAACGCTCCAAGTTTTCGTTGAGCGCCTCGACCAACTCGCGCATACGCTGCGCCGTCAACCCGAACCGTCCCACCACCTTGACTGGCACAAATTCTATGGCGTTCAGTTGCTCGATCCGATCCGCTTCTTCGCCGATCAATGCGGGCGGGGCGAGTTGGCCGACAGTGATGATGAATTCATCCTCTAGCGCCTGGATGAGAAAGCGGAACACAAGTATCATAAACAGGGAGCAAGACTTCTGTTTGTATGCCTCACGCTAGCGTATCCTGATCGGTCGCGCGCAAGTTATCAAGTAAAGCGAACGACGATCACGAGCGGCGCGGGTGGGTCGTACGCGACGAGCCCGAATACACGAACCGACGAGTGGGGTTGAAAGCGGAGCATGATGCGAGCGGGGCAAGGGCGCGAGACAGGCGTGGCGCGCGCGGCGGTGACCGCTGTCTTCCTGATCAACGGTATCGGCTACGGCAACTGGGTCGCGCGCATCCCCTCGATCCGCGACGAACTCCGCCTCGACACGCAGGCGCTCGGGCTGGCGCTGCTCGGGGTGGCGATCGGCTCGCTCGTCGGGTTGCCGCTGAGCGGCGCGCTGGTCGCCCGCTTCGGCAGTCGTCGGATGACCACGATAGCGGGGCTCGCCTTCTGCGCCAGCCTCGTCCTCCCTGCCCTCGCCATCAATGCCGTCACGCTTGCGCTCGGCCTCGTCCTCCTCGGCGCGGCGACCGGCATCCTCGATGTCTCGATGAACGCGGCGGGCGCGATCGTCGAGCGGCGCGGGCATACATCGATCATGTCCTCTTACCACGCGGGCTTCAGCTTCGGCGGATTGATCGGCGCGGCGTTCGGCGGCTTCCTGGCGGGCCGGGGCGTGGACCCGCTGCCCCACCTCGCCCTCGCCGCCCTTGTCGGCCTCGGCGCGATGGCGCTGGCTACTCGTCCGCTCCTCCCCTCCGACGCGGACGAACGAACGACGGGACCGGCCTTCGCGCTGCCCACCCGCAAATTGGCCCTGCTCGGCGCGATCGGCTTCGGCGCGCTCCTCAGCGAGGGCGCGATGGCCGATTGGAGCGGCATCTACCTGCGCGATATTCGCGCGACCGACACGGCCACCGCCGCCTACGGCTACGCCGCCTTCTCGCTCTGCATGGCGATCGGGCGGCTCGGGGGTGATTGGCTGGTGGGGCGCTTCGGGACGGTCCTCGCCGTGCGCGCGGGCGGGATCGTCGCGGCGGTGGGGCTGGCGGCGGTGCTGCTCGTCCCGTCCGTCGGGCGGGCGCTCGTCGGCTTTGCGGGGGTCGGCCTCGGCATATCGATCATCTTCCCGCTGATCCTCAGCGCCGCCGCGCGCAGCGGCGAGCTGTCGAGCGGCACCGCGCTCGCGGCGGTCTCGACGCTCGGCTACCTCGGCTTCCTGGCCGGCCCGCCGCTCCTCGGCATCGTCGCGCACAGCACCACGATCGGCGTCGCCCTCTGGCTCGTCGTCCTCCTCTGCGTCGGGATCGCCGCCCTCGCAGGGTCGGCGGGCGGCGGGAAAGCGGGGGCGACGCACGAGCAGATCGTCTCATCCGGCAGTCCATCACAATAACAGCAGGACGCGAATGCGACGCTTCGATGCCGATAGCGCGGTGGTCTCAGCCGATCAACGGGCAACCCGGCAGCAACTGAGGCCCTGTGGCTGGATCGCCCGACACCAGGGAGGCCGCGCCACCGCGCATAGCTCGGACCGTTTCGCATGCGCCTATGTGCGCTCCTGGCACCTATCGTCACGGTGCGGGCGATCCCCCGATCCGCTAACGCCGAGCATTCACGTAGCCATCGATGAGGGCGAAAGTGGCCGCAGGTTGTTCGATCTGCGGGAGATGTCCGGCATCCCGCACGATCGCGAAGCGGGCGTCGGGGAATGCGGCGGCATAGGCGGCCCCGTAGGCCGGGGTCATGATCCGATCGCTGTCGCCCCAGATGACCAGTGCGGGGATGCGGATCTGCCCGAGGCGACCCAGGAGCGTGGGGTCGTACATGTACGGGTCGCCGGCGATGGCGCGCATCGTCGCCATGTTGGCCCGCTGACGGGCGGTCTGCTCGGCGGGGACCGTGGCCGGGTCGCGATAGAAGCGGTCGGCATCGTGGAAGGAGTATTCCGCGACCCCGCGCGCGTCGAGGGCGAAGAAGTCACGGATGGGTTCGCCCGCGATTGCTACCCCACCGGCGTCGATCAGGATGAGACCGGTGATGCGGCCAGCGCCGTCGAGAAGCGCCATCTCCGCCCCGATCCAACCGCCGAGCGACGAGCCGACGATGAGAACATCGCGCAGGTCGTTGTCCTCGAGGTAGCGCAGATAGACTGAAGCGAGATCGGCGATGCCCGTGAGCCACGCGGGGTGGGGCGTACCGTCCCAGCCGGGATGGGTTGGGGTGATGGTGTGCATCGTCGCGGCGAGGTGGCCCGCGATGCTGGCGACGGTGAAGGGGCCGCCCCCACCGTGCAGGATCAAGGCGGGGCGCCCGGCACCAGCCTCGGCGAGCGTCAGCGGTACGTCAGAGCGAGGGGTAGCCGGGTGGGTCGGGGTGCCAGTCATGCGGGAACTCCTTCCAAAATTGCACCGATTGAGGCGATGGGCCGCCTCTGGGTATGGTATCCTCTGTCCTGAAGAGAGTAGCACAGCCTATTTATATAAACAAGTTTATAATCAAGAATGAGGTGCTGGCATGTCCATCGAGTTGCACGTCTTGGGACGGGCGATCAAACAGGTGCAATACCGGCACCATCGCGCGCTCGACACCGGGCTTGCCGCAGTCGGAACAACACTTGCCCAGTGGGATGCGCTGCGAGCCATCGGACGATCGCCGGGCACCACCGCGCACGCGCTGGCGGTCGCGACCTTCCAGAGCGACCAGGCGTTCGGGACGCTCGCGAACCGACTCGCGGCCCAGGGGCTGATCGAGCGCCGACCGGGCCGTGGCCGACGGATCGAGCATCACCTGACGCCGACCGGTGAGAAAACGCTCGAGGCCGGGCACCCGATCGCCGATACAGTTCTCAGCGCCTCGTTCGCCGATCTCTCCGAGGAGGAACGCGCCACCCTGCTCGCACTCCTCACCCGCATCACGGGCGAAGAGCCCGACCCGCTCGCCCCAGAGCCCATGCTAACCAGCGCGATGACGCATTGAAATCGGCTCCCTCTATACCTTCAAGGGGTGTGGTTCACCATTCTGCGGCCCCTGTGCCGCCTCGTTCTGAATACAAGCGAGAACGCCCGCTAGCCCGATCGTCGTCCGCAGAGAGAGACCGCAAATCGCGTTCGGTAGCGCGAGCCCTGTCGATGATCGATGCGCCACCCTCGTTAACCGCCCGAGTGCTGCCGTATCGGGATCGTCGCCCTCGCGGGATCGGTCGATGGAGAGAAACCGGCGGAAAACCAGATACGGCGCACGAGCAGATGCCCGCGACCAACTAATCGCGAGCATCGGGCCTATGCTCATCCTATGGTCGCTGTTGCCGAGGCTCAGACCGGTGCGCCGGTGACCGCCAGCACCGCTTCGAGGATACGCCGCCCATCCGTGCCACCGAGGATCGCCTCCGCCCCGCGCTCGGGGTGCGGCATCAGGCCGACGACGTTGCGGCGCGCGTTGCAGACCCCCGCGATGTGGTTCAACGAGCCGTTGAAGTTGGTGTCGTCGGTCAGCGCGCCACTCGGGTCGCAGTAGCGGAAGACGATCTGGCCCTGCGCCTCCAGCGACGCCAACTCTTCCGGCGTGACGAAGTAGTTCCCCTCGCCGTGCGCGATCGGCAGGCGCAAGGTCTCACCGGCGGTCAGTCCGGCGGTGAAGGGGGTATCGGTCCGCTCGACGCGGACGTGGACCCACTGCGAGCGGAACTCCAACTCGGCGTTCCGCAGGAGCGAACCGGGGAGCAATTTCGCCTCGGTCAACACCTGGAAGCCGTTACAGATGCCGAGGACCGGCTTGCCCGCCGCCGCGAACGCTTCCACCGCCGCCATGATCGGCGAGAAGCGGGCGATCGCCCCGGCGCGCAGGTAGTCGCCATAGGCGAAGCCCCCCGGCACCACCACACAGTCGATGCCATCCAGCAAGGTCTCGCGGTGCCAGATCGCGCGCGTCGGCTGCCCCAGCACCTCGCCGAGCGCGTGGAGGGCATCGTGGTCGCCATTGCTCCCCGGAAAGACGATCACGCCGAAGTTCATGCTTCCCCCTCTGTGGTCGAATAGGCGAGGTCGCTCAGACCTGACGCGCCGGTTCGATCACGCAGCGATAGTTCTCGATCACCGTGTTCGCCAGGAGGCGGTCGCTCATCTCCTCGGCGAGGCGCTGCGCCTCCTCGGCGGAGGGGGCGCTGAGGCGCACCTGCAAATACTTGCCCGCGCGCACATCCTCCACCCCGGCATAGCCCATCGTGTGCAGCCCATCGGCGATCGCCAGCCCTTGCGGGTCGTTGACCACCGTTTTCAGGGTCACGTAGACGTGCGCCAGCCAGGTCGCGCCGTCCGCGCCGTTCGTCACGCTCATCGCCTTGCTCCTGGTACTCCGTCTATCGTTCAGAAGCGGGACGCGCATGGTTGGTTACGGCACGGTATACCGAATACCCCCCACGTCCCGCTCACCAGGTCAGGGGCTTGCCCACCAGCCGCTCGTAGGCCAGATGATACTTCGCAGACATCCGCGCGATCACCCCCTGCGGCAGGGCCGGGGCCGGTGGCTCGCGGTCCCAGCCCTGCGCCAGCAGCCAGTCGCGCAGCGGTTGCTTGTCGAGGCTGTCCTGCGGGCGACCCGGCTCCCAGCGATCGGCCTCCCAGAAGCGCGAGCTATCGGGGGTCAGCAGTTCGTCGATCAGGATCGGCGTGCCAGCGAGCAGGCCGAACTCCAGCTTCGTGTCGGCGATGATGATGCCGCGCGCCGCCGCGTACTCGACCGCCGCCGCGTAGACCGCGCGCGTCAGCCGTTCCAACTCCGCCGCCAGCGGCACGCCCACCAACTCGGCCATGCGCTCGCGGCTGATATTCTCGTCGTGTCCCTCGTCGGCCTTCGAGGCGGGGGTGAAGATCGGCTCCGGCAGGCGCGCACTCTCGGTCAGGCCGGGCGGCAACGGCTGGCCGCAGACCGTGCCGTCGCGCTGGTACTCGACCCAGGCCGACCCGGCCAGATAGCCGCGCACCACACACTCGATGTCCACGCGCTCCGCCTTGCGGACCAGCACCGCTCGCCCGCGCAGCAGGTCGGCGTGCGATCGCAACGCAGCCGGGAAGTCGGCGGGGTCGGTGGCAACGAGATGATTCCGCACCAGTCCGGCGGTGCGCGCGAACCAGAAGTTGGAGAGTTGCGTCAGCACGCTCCCCTTGCCGGGGATGCCGTTCGGCATGATCACATCGAACGCCGAGACGCGATCGGACGACACCATCAGCAGATACTCGCCCAGGTCGAAGGTGTCGCGCACCTTACCGCGCCGGAACAGGGGCACGCCGGGGAGATCGATCCGCAGGATCGGCTCGGTCATCGGTGCTTCACCTCATCCCTATCGCAGCAACATATGGGGGCGAACCGCTCCCCCGGCCCCGCCCCAATGCGGGGAGGGGTGACACGCTAATAGCGCGGCGGTGACGGGAAAGTCGGCGGCACCCCGGCACCCCCACCCTCCCCGCATCGGAGGGTCGCCGCGCAGCGGCGGGGAGCGGTCATCCCCCCCGCCTCTTAATCGGCCAGCGCCCGCTCCGTCTTGGCTTTCGCCGCGCTCGGTAGCAGGCCGACGCGCCGGAAGGCTTCATCCACGAAGCGCAGATGGTAGGCCGGGTCGAAGAGGGCGCGCAGCTTATCCGGGGCCAGCCGCTCCGTCACCGCCGGCTCGCTGGCGAGGATGTCGTAGAGGGGTGTCTCCTCGGCCCAGGCGCGCATCGCGGCGCGCTGCACGATCTTGTACGCCGCCTGCCGATCCATCCCCCCCTCGGTCAGCGCCAGCAGGGCGCGCTGGGAGTAGACGATCCCCTGCGTCGAGTCGAGGTTACGACGCATCCGCGCGGGATAGACATCGAGGCCGCGCACCACCCGCTCCGACAGGCCGAGCAGATAGTCGAGCAGGATACAGGCGTCGGGGAAGATCACGCGCTCGGCGGACGAGTTGGAGATGTCCCGCTCGTGCCATAGCGGCACCGTCTCCAGCGCCGTGACCGCGTGACCCCGGATCACGCGCGCCAGGCCGCTGATCCGCTCCACCAGTACCGGATTGCGCTTGTGCGGCATCGCGGACGAACCCTGCTGCCCCGCGCCGAACGGCTCGGCCACCTCGCCGACCTCCGTCCGTTGCAAGTGGCGAATCTCGGTCGCGAAGCGATCGAGCGACGAGGCGATCACCGCCAGGGTGGCGATGAAGGCGGCGTGGCGGTCGCGCCCGATGATCTGCGTCGAGACCGGGTCGGGGCGCAGGCCAAGGCGGGCGCAGACGCGCTCCTCCACGCTCGGCGGGACGTTGGCGTGCGTGCCGACCGCCCCGGAGATCGCGCCCACGGCCATATCCTCGCGCGCGGCCAGGAGGCGCGTGCGCGAGCGCGTCAATTCGTCGTACCACCCGGCCAGCTTCAGGCCGAAGGTCAGCGGCTCGGCGTGGATGCCGTGCGTGCGCCCGATCTGCGGCGTGTCCTTGTGTTGCAGCGCCAGCGCCCCGACCGCCTCGCGCAGGGACGCGATATCGGCGAGGAGCAGATCGGTCGCCTCCAATACCTGCAAGCTCAGCGCGGTGTCGATCACGTCCGACGAGGTCAGGCCGAGGTGGATCCAGCGCGACGCCTCGCCGACCGTCTCCCCGGCGGCGCGCAGGAAGGCGATCACGTCGTGCTCGGTTTCGCGCTCGATCTCCTGCATCCGGGCCAGATCGACCGTGGCCGCGCGGATCGCGGGGAGCGCCTCGACCGGCACCACCCCTTCCTCCGCCCAGGCTTCGCAGACGGCGATCTCCACCTTGAGCCAGAGGGCGATTTTGCGCTCTTCGCTCCAGATCGCGCCCATCGCCGGGCGGGTGTATTTCTCGATCATCGTCTGTCGCCTCGCGTTCGTACTCTCAGAGATGCGCCATCGGGCTCTGACCGGGCGATTGTACCACAGGGGCCGAGGCCATCCCGCGCACCCATCCAGGGGCCTTTCGCCGTTCCTTCATCGGGTGGTATCCGCTCCTTGACCGGTGCAGCCTACACTGAGAAGTGTCGCGACCGCTGATGGTCGCCCCGCCAGCGCGCCACCACCCGGCGATTCGGCCCGAAACGATGCCACTGCGGCACCCATCCGCGCGACGCGGCAGCGGGGAGGAAAGCACCGCTGCCATCCGCGCTCCGCCGCACGCACCCCCTGATCGCCGCCGTCGCCCTCGCCGCGATCCCGCTGACTCTCGCCCTCTTCCTGACCCTCGGCCTCCCGTTCAACGGCGGTGCCACGCGCGCCGCCGCGATCTGCGGGGCCACGCCCGCGCGCCTCCGCCGCTGGGCCGGGCTCCTCCGCGTCCCGCTCTTCCACCCCGATAGCAGCCGCGAGACGATGCTCCGCCGCTGCGATCCTCCGCGTCCCCTCCCGAATCCTGCTCCCGCTCGCGGCTGCTATCGCCCGCCACGAAGTGGTAAATGGTGCGGGAGTTGACAGCGGTTTTCAGCGCCTGTGATGGGCCGCTACATAGACGTACGATTTAGGGGAACCCCGCGTCGCTCACGATCGCCCGCTCGAACCATCGGGCTGGCGGTCCTGTGCTGACCGAGCAACCCATTCGGCGGCCGTGTCAGCGACAAGCATACTCAAGTTCGAGCAAAGTCCTCGATACGTTCTGGCTTATAGGGATGTGGCCTAAAAAATCTTTGTGGTGACACGCGCAGCGTGCAAGGCTTGCGCGCATTGCGCGTATTGATTACGGTCAGCGGTGCATCCAGCCACGCAACCAGCCGCGTACGTGCGTCGTCAACGCCGCCAGCCGGGCCTGCGCCGCCAGCGTCTGCTTCACCTCTGTCGGGAGGTGTTCCTGCCAGTAATGCGTCGTCTTCGCCACGACGGTCACGACATTCTTGATCTCCCCCGTGAGGGTGTAGGCCGCGCCGACCGGCACCAGCAGGATGGGGCCGTCGCAGCGCGCCGCGACCAGCTCCGCCGTGATCGCCTCGCTCAACCAGCGGGCCATCGTCGGCGAGTCGCACCGGACCGCCAGCCAGCCCGGATCGCCCGGGACCGCCGTCAGCCCGCTCACTTCCCGGATGCCACGGGCGATCTCGGCGGCGGCGGCGAGATAGGCGGGACTGTCGGGATCATCCTGCTCCGGTGGCTGGAGCAGCGTGTCGCGGTGGGGTGGCCCACCTTCCTGTGCGAGGGCGCAGAAGGTGTCCCACATCTCGCCCCAGGCGACCGCGCCCTCCCGGGTATACCGGAGTGGTGCCGCCGCCATCGGCGCACGTTTATCCACCTGTTGTTCCGTCACGGTCGTTGCTCCTCGCGCATCGCCGTACCGATATCGTCGGGGCGTGTTGACTCCCCGCGCGGCCCGCACTCAGACGATCCCGCCCTGGCGCAGGGCATCGATCACGATCGCGAGCCCCGCGAGGGTGATCGCCAGCGCGCTGGCGACCGGGAGCAGTCGTGGCACCCGCGGCTCGAAGGACAGCCGCCCGAAGAGGCGACGCGCGTGGACGCAGAGCAAACCGATGGCCGTCAGCACGCTCGCCAGCCCGACGCTGAAGGCGACGACGAGCAGCAGGCCGAAGCCGGTGCGCCCCAGCGCGATCGCCCCCAGCAAGAGCACGAGCGCCGACGGGCAGGGGATCAGGCCGCCGCTCACCCCGAGCGCCAGCAGGCTGCGCCGCGTCACGCGCTCCCCGGCTGCGCCCGGCGGCAAGTGCGTATGGGTGCGCCCGCCGTGGGAGTGCGGCAGTCCGGCCTGCGCGTCGTCGGTGTGCTCATGCCCCGGCAGCGCCCCCCCGGCACCGCGCAGGCGTTGCCAGGCCAGGGTAGCGCCGATGACGACGACAGCGGCCCCGGAGAGGACATTCAGCCAGGGGTAGAGCGTCTCCGGCAGCAGGACGCGCGCGAGCCAGAGGGTCACCGCACCGAGGGCGAAGACGCCGAGCGTGTGCGTGATCGTCACCGTCAGCCCCAGGAAAACGGCGTGCCGCGCCGTGCCGCGCGTGCCGATCAGATAGGCAGCCACGACCGTCTTGCCGTGTCCCGGCGAGAGGGCGTGCAGCGCCCCCCAGAATATGGCTCCCAGGATCGCCAGCAGGATCGCTCCCGGCGTCAGTTGCTCCACCTGAGCCAACCCCGCGACCCGGGAGGTCGTCAGGCCACCGATCGGCCCCCGCTGTCCGGGCGCTGCGGCGACGGCACCCGCGTTGCTCGGGGTCGTACCCGGCGCGGGGCGGAGGGTGAACGTCGCCTCGCGCCGATTGAGCGGTGTGGTGAGCAGATCCTGCGGATAGGAACGCAGTTCGTCCGACCGATCCTCGGCCAGCGCCGCGTCCCCGTCGATCGCGGTGTCGGCCCCGCCCCGCACGACGATCTCGCGCCAGCCCAGCCGGTCGCCGAAGTTCCCGTCCGCGTAGCGCGCCGCGCCGTTGGCCGACCAGTCGGGCGGCAACGCGGCATCGAGGTGTATCTCCACGCGCAGCGTCGGGAGCCCGCCCTGACCCGGCACGAAGACGGCGGCGCGCTCGCGCGTCGTCAGCGCGAGCGGTCGCCCGCCGATCGTCAGTTGCAGCCCCCGGACAAGGTCTGGCAGCGTACCATCGAGGAAGGCGGCGGCCTCCGCCGCGTCGAGCGCGCCGTCGCCGTTGGGATCGAGACGCGGCATGAGCTGGAACGTCGGGATCTCGGCGTAGTCGACGATATAGGTGACGCGCGCCGTGCCCGCAGCGAAATCGAGTCGGCTGTAGCTGTTAATCGTGAAGTTGCCGAGCGGGTGGGCCGCAGCGCCCCGCCCGCCGCACCACAGGGCGAGCACCAGCCCGAGGAGGATCGCGCCGGGGACGCCCCGCCATCGCCACCGCATCGCTCGCCCCGCCCCGGTCGCCATGTCCCCTCCGCGCGTCATCGTTTCCCCCGTTGTCGGCGGCGCTGTCGTCGCTGTCGTCAGCGCCCCGCCAGCGCGGCCTGCGCCTCGGGCGCGTGCAGGATCGAGAAGGCGGGATTGATCGCCAGCGCCCGCGTGAGGGCTGCGGTCGCCGCCGCGTCATCGCCGCGCGCCCGCGCGATCATGCCCGCGTGGAAGTAGAGCAGGGCGTCCTGGGTGCCGAGCGCGAGCGCCGCCGCGCTCTCGCGGCTCGCCTCGTCGTAGGCTCCCGCGTGGTAGAGCGCCCAGGCCAGGGTGTCGTGCCCATGAATCCCTGGCCGCGCCGCCAGGGCCGCGCGCGCCTGATCGACGATGGCCGCCGACGTCAGCCCGGCGGCCGGGTGGTCCGCCGCGAAGAGGGCGAATTCGAGGTCGTTGTTGACCCCGTTGGCCGCCAACAGCCGTTCCTCCACCCGCACCAGCGCGTATTGCTCGGCGGCGCGGTCCGGCTGTCCCGCCGCCGCATAGACATCGCCCAATTCGATGACGTACTGGGTCACGGGGATCGCCGCAGTCGCCTCGGTATAGCGGGCGATCGCGGTGGCATAGTCGCCGCGCGCCGCCGCCACGCGACCGAGCCCGGCCTGGGCGTGGAGGTAGCCCGGCACCTCGAAGAGGGCATGGCTATACTCGGTCGCGGCGGCATCGAACTGGCCGCTATTGAAGTAGAGGGTGGCGAGTTGGACGCGCGTCCAGGCGGTCCCCTCCGCCCCCGGCGAGCCCGCCGCCACCGCGCGTTGCATCGCCTCGATCGCCCCGGCGGACTCCCCGTGCAACTCGCGCGCGTAGGAAACACGGGCATAGGAGCCGAGGTCGGGGCGCAGATCGACCATCTGCTGGAAGGTCGCGACCGCCTCCGGGTACTGCCCTAGCTCGGTCTGCGCGTCGCCGATGACACCGTACAAGTAGGCGACCTGCGGGGCGAGCGCCCGGGCACGCTGGCCCCAGTCGAGAGCCTCGCGGAACTGGTGGCGCGAGAGCGCGAGCGAGCCGAGGCCGGCCAGGGCATCGACATTGTTCTCATTGTGCGCGAGCGCGCGCCGGAACGCCTCCTCGGCGCGCGGATAGTAGGCCGGATCGCCGGTTTCGCGCGCCCGCTGCACGTAGATCTGGCCGAGGCTGGCGAGCAGTGCGGGATCATCCGGGCGATCGTGCAAGCGGACCTGCAACGCCGCCAACTGCCGCTCAGTCGGCGCGCGCGAATCGGGAGCCGCCGCCGCCAGCGCCGCCGCGCCCACATCCGCGCGCGCCTGCCTGGCGTGCAGCACGAGTCCGAGCGCCACGCCCGCGACCACGATCAGGGCGACGAGGGCGAACGCGAGGCGTTGCCGCTCGGTCGGTCGCCGTCCCGCAGGCCGCGCCAGCCGTCGTCCATCGGTCAAGGCCATCGGCGCATCTCCTCATGGTTTTATCGGTGCCAAATCTGCTTGACTTTACCCCATCCTTCTGGCAAAGTAAAGGCTGTGGACCGACATTTAGTCAAATAGCAGTTTGACTATGAGCAGTTGTAACGGCCTCGCGGTCTTGACCGCTGGGCAGGAAGGGGGCGCGACGCCGGTTGTGCGGCAGAGATCCCGAGTCGAATGGCCACGATTATGAAGGAGAGCACGATGCCAGTTGCCAGATCTTCGCGCTCACGGCCGCGCCTGCGCCTGTTCGCCCTCGTCATCCTGCTCATCGCGGCGCTGGTGCCGCTGTCGCTGCTGATCCCCGCGCCCGCCCCGGCGCGCGCCTCCAGTCACCGCGAGGCACCGCTGACTGCGGAGGATCCGCTCGCCGACAACACCGATGTCTACGCCTTCGTCAGCCCTGATCGCCAGGATACGGTGACACTGGTCGCCAATTACGTCCCGTTCCAGTTGCCGGCGGGCGGGCCGAACTTCTACCGCTTCGGTGACGATGTCCTCTACGAGATCCATGTCAACAACAACGGCAGCGCCACCGACAACATCGTCTTCCAGTTCCGGTTCCATACCGGCACTGTGGACCCGAACAGCTTCCTCTACAACACCGGCACCGTCACCTACGATCCCGGCACCAGGACCTACAAGAACTGGAACCGGCCGCAGACGTACGACCTGAACGTGATCAAGAACGGCGTGACCCAGGTGCTGGGGACGGGGCTGCTCACGCCCCCGGATAACGTCGGACCGGCCTCGACCCCGAACTATCCCGCCCTGGTGCAACCGGCCATCGCGACCGGCCTGCCCAACGGGATCACCAGTTTCGCCGGGCAACGCGACGATCCCTTCTTCGTGGACCTCGGTCGGGCCTTCGACCTGATCAGCGTCAACCCGACCGCAGGCACGGACTTCGTGGCCGGGCTGAGCGTCAATACCCTCGCGCTCCAGGTGCCGAAGGCGTATCTCCAGGGGCTCGTCGCGAACGACCCCGTGATCGGCGTCTGGGCCACCGCCAGTCGGCAGCAGACGACCGTGCTCAATGGTCCTCCGAACGGGGGCAAGACCGAGACGGGCAACTTCGTCCAGGTCTCCCGGCTGGCGATGCCGCTGGTCAATGAGGTTATCAACCCGCTCGGCCAGAAGGATCGCTTCAACGCCACGCGCGTCGCCCCCGGGAGCGACCTCCAGTTCCTCCCCAACGTCACGAACCCCGAGCTGGCGCGGCTCTTCGTGGCGCTCGGCGTCGACAAGGACACCCCGACCACGAACCGCAACGACCTCGTGGCGGTCTTCCTCACCGGTATCAAGGGGCTCAATCAGCCGGTGACGGTGTCGCCCGCCGAGATGACCCGCCTGAACATGGGGATCGCCCCGAGTACCACCGATCCGAACACGGTGAACCGGATGGGTGTCCTCGGCGGGCAACTCGACGGCTTCCCGAATGGCCGTCGGCTCGCCGATGACGTGGTCGACATCGAGCTCCAGGCGGTCGCGGGCATCCTCTGCCAGCCGGGTGGGCCGCTGGCCGGACCCGCGCCCTGCCGGGCCTCGAAGGTCAACCCCGGCCTCGGCGACGGCGTGAACGCCAACGATCTCCCATTCCAGACGACCTTCCCGTATGTCGCCAACCCGCGCCCGCCCTACGGCGACGGCTCGACCCCGCCGACGGTACCGAGCTACAGCGCGACCGTGACGGTCGGCGGCAACGGCACCGTGACCAACGGCTCCGATGGCAAGATTATCGCCAACGGCGCCAGCATCAGCCAGGGCGGCGTCGTGAGCTTCGCCGCCACGCCCGCCGCCAACAATATCTTCCTCGGCTGGACGGTAGACGGCACCTTCGTCGGCTTCGGGAATCCGCTGAATCTCACCCTGAGCAAGAACCGCACGGTGCGCGCCGACTTCGCGCCGCGACCGACCTTCTCCGACGTGCCGCCCGCGAGCGCATCCTACGAGGCGATCGGCCAACTGGCGGCGCGCGGCTTCATCAAGGGCACCTCGCCGACCACCTTCGAGCCCGGCAGCCCCGTGCTGCGCTCCCAGGCGGCCGCGTTGATCGGGCGCACGCTCGGCTTCACCGCCGCGCCAGCCAGCGGCAATCCGTTCCCGGATCGCTGCGACCCGGCCAACCCGAGCAACTGCATCGACGACGAGCTCTGGGGCTACGTGGCGTCGCTGTCGGCGGAAGGCATCGCCAAGGGGTACACCGACGCGGCGACTTGTAAGGCAGCGGGGACGACCGCGCCCTGCTACCTGCCACGAGACATGGTGCTCGGGGTGCAGGCCATCTCCTTCATCACCCGCGCCTTCGTCGCGAAGGGCTACTGGGTCCAGGAGACGACCGATACCGGCATCTACGCGAATGTGTCGGCGAGCACGGGCGAGCGCCTCGACCTGGTGACCTTCGTCAAGTACGCCGGCGATCTGCCGGGCCTCCCGTCGAGCGAAGCCTTCACGGGCTACGATCAGGCGGCGACCCGGGGCTTCTTCGCCCGCGCGCTGTTCCAGGCTTACAGCGCCTACTTCTCGCTCAACCGCATCCCCACCCCGTAAGCACCAGACGACCGACCGATAGCACGAGGAGGGAGGGCGGGCCACATGGCCCGCCCTCCCTCGTCCGGTACGTGCCAGGAGCTGCCTGAATAGCATCAGCCGACACAAATGGTGCGCCGAAGGGTTGACGGCGTCGCTTTCGGCGGCGGGCAGTTACAACGCTACGTTCGCGCCAGGTAACAGCAGCAGCACCCACCCGGCGGGTGCGGCGAAGGCGGGGGTGGGCAAAGGCCCATCCCCGTCGCGTATACTCGCCAACCAATGTACCCGGCTAATCGCGTCCCGGCGTCGGCCCCCAACCGGCGTTCGCCCACGAGCCAGGGGACACGGCGGCAGACAGCATCCACCGACAAGAGAGGGTGGCGATGGCACGCAGGGCGGTGGGGACGCGGAGTCGACATCCACCGACAAGAGAGGGTGGCGATGGCACGCAGGGCGGTGGGGACGCGGAGTCGACATCCACCGACAAGAGAGGGTGGCGATGGCACGCAGGGCGGTGGGGACGCGGAGTCGACAACACGATCGCGTCGCCGCCCCGCAGGGCGCGGCGACGACGCTGCCGCGGGGTGCCGGAGCGGAACGCGACCGCGCGCGCGACTGGCTCGGCGTCCTGGCGCATCCGCTGGTCGCGGGGCTGCTCGCCCTCGTCGTCTACCTCTGGCGCGCGCGCATCGCGCCCTGGGGACTCGGGCAGACCCGCTTCGCCGACTTCAACTGGCTCGCCGACGCCTTCCTGCACGGGCAACTCGCCCTGCGTAGCACCCCGCTCGACACGCGCGACATGATCGAGTACGGCGGCAAGCTCTACCTCTATTGGCCCCCCTTCCCGGCGCTCGCGGTCGCGCCCCTCGTCGCGCTCTTCGGCCTCGGGGTCAGCGATGTCCTCTACACCGCCGTGATCGGCGCGCTCGGCGTGGCGCTCGTCGCGGCGACCCTGGCGACCGCCGACCGGATCGGCCTCGCCCCGCTCGACGCGCCGCGCCGCGCCCTGCTGACCCTGACGATGGCCTTCGGCTCCGTGCAGCTGATCCTCGCGCCCGCCGGGACGGTCTGGTTCACGGCCCAACTCCTCGGCTGGGTCTGCGTGCTCGCGGCGGCGCTCGCCGCGTTCGCCCTGCGCGGGCCGTGGGGCTACTTCCTCGTCGGCCTCGCCCTCGCCGCCGCCACCGGCACCCGCAACGCGCTGCTCTTCAACGGCCTCTGGCTCGCCTGCTATCTCCTGCGGCGCGACTGGGCGCAGCCGCTTCGCTGGCGACTGCGCGCGGCGGCGCTCGGCCTCGCGCCGGTCGTCGTGGGCCTCCTCCTCCTCGGGTGGTACAACCTGGCGCGCTTCGGCAACCCGCTCGATGTCGGGCTCGCCTGGCACCGGATGGACGCCTCGTTCGCGGATAACTTCGCGCGCTACGGCGTTTTCAGCATCCACTACCTCCCCACCAACCTGCGCTACCAGTTCCTCGCCTACACCGTCTTCTCGGACGAACGCTGGCTGGGAGGAGGCATCTTCTGGATGACCCCGCTCCTCCTCGGCGCGTTCGGCGGACTCTGGGCCGGGCGACGCACGCCGCTCACCTGGATCATCCTGGGGAGCATGGTCCTGATCTATCTGCCGATCGGCCTGCTGCTGGGGAGCGGCTACCTCACCTTCGGCCCGCGCTATCTCCTCGACCTGCTGGTGCCGCTGACCATCCTCACGGCGCAGGGGATCCGCCACTGGTCGTGGACCCTGCTGGTCGCCCTGACCGTGATCGGCATCGCGACCTACGCCTACGGCGCGGTCCTCTGGCAGGGGCTCACCTACGCGATCCGGTAACACCAGGCCCGATCCCTCGATGGGACAGCAATCACGCGCCAGGGGCAGCCGAGGCGCGGAATGTGCAAGCGCACCACTTCGAGGATGTGCCGCTCCGGCGCGTCACCGCGCATGGGCCGTCGGAGCACCCGGCGGCCTGGATGCGACCGGATCGCGTCGCGTGCTTGCGCGTTCGTGCGCCGACGAGAACGAGAATGGAGAGGGAGGAGCGATGCGACGCCAGTTAGCCACCGGGGCCGCCGTCCTGGGCGGGGTCGCCCTCATCCGCTGGGCCTTGGCGAAGACGAGTCCGGGGCGGGATGCGAAAGTGCCGCACGCCCGACAGAGCGAGCAAGCCTATCGCGCCGCCGAGCACCGCGTCCTGATCCTCGGCGCGGGCTTCGGTGGCCTCGCCACGGCGCTCGAACTGGACCGTCAGTTGCGGCGGGCCGGGCGCAAGGATGTCAGCACCCTGGTGATCGACCGCGACAACAGCCAGGTCTTCACCCCCCTCCTCTGGCTGGTCGCCAATGGCCGCGCGAACCCGAGCAACGTGGTCGTGCCGGTGCGCGCCTTCCAGTGGGGGCGCTCCTTCCACCTCCTCCAGGCCCAGATCGAGAAGATCGACCTCGAAAAGCGCGAGGTCGTCACCGCGGCGGGCGCGCGCCCCTTCGATACGCTGGTGATCGCGCTGGGCAGCATCACCGCCATCCCCAAGCTGCCGGGGCTGGACAAATATGCGCGCGTCTTCCGCACGGCGACGGACGCGCTGGAACTCCGCAACCACCTGATCGACGCCATCGAGACGGCCCACCGCACCGGCGATCCCGCCGAGCGTCAGGCGTGGCTCACCTTCGTCATCGGCGGCGGCGGCGACACCGGGATCGAGCTGGCGGCGACGGTCCACGAGTATCTGCACTACGGCCTCTTCGCCGAGTACCCCTGGTTGGAGGACGATACCCCGCGCGTGATCGTCGTCGGGCGGGCGGAGCGGCTGGTGCCGCTCAGCTCCGAACAGACCTCCGCCGAGGTCAGGCGGATCCTTGAGGGGGAGGGGATCGAGGTGCTGACGGGCGTCACGATCACCGGGGCGACCGCCGACGCGGTGCAAACCTCGCAGGGCGACATCCCCACGCATACCTTCTTCTGGGCCGCCGGGATCGCCGCGCCCGCCGTGGTGCGCGACATCGCGGTGCCGCACGCCCGCAACGGCGCGATCCTGGTCGATGAGCGGCTGCGGGTACACGGCCAGGAGCATATCTACGTCGCCGGGGATGCGGCGTGGGCCACCGATGCCGCCGATAATGGCGTGCCGCCGACCGCGCAGGCCGCCGAGCACGAGGGGGCGTACATCGCCCAGACGATCGCGGCGCAACTCGCCGGGGAGACGCCGCCGCCATTCGAGTTCAAGCCGCGCGGCCACCTGGCGCTGCTCGGGCGCGGCACGGGCGTGGCCCAGATCGGGAAGTACAACATCACCGGTTTCCCGGCCTGGTTCCTCTGGCACGCCTATTACCTGACCCATATCGGCACCCTGCGGAACCGGACCCGCATGATCGCCGATCTCGTCCTCTCCACGCTCACCGGGCGCGAAACCGCGCAACTGCGGATCGACCCGCTGGAGAGCCCCGAGGCGAGCTGAGCCCAGACACGACGTGTGCGAACAGGGGTGGGTGCTGCATATAGCACCCACTCTCGTTTCGTGGTCCGACAGCGCTCCTCCGCGGCCGCGTGGCGTTCACCACCACGATGCATTCCCCGATCGTCAGCGCGGATTCAGCGGCTTCCCAGCGTTCTCTCAGGTACGGCGCGCATACTGTGTGCATCGAAGCAGCGCCGCTCGCCCACCCCCGCCGACAAATCGGGCGACGAGGATGATACCGGTGTAGGGCGGCACACGCCGCCGCGCGCAGGAGGATACCCATGATGCGGTACACGATCCGCTATCGCTGCCACCGCGCTGATCGTCGAGGATCGGCGGGGGGCGGGCTATCTCTTCAGCGAGGGGCACTTGCAGTTCCGCCTGCGCGTCCCCGACGCGGGCGCGCGGCTGGCGGGCCTCCTGGCGACGCACGGTGCCTGGAATCGCGTCCCGCTCGCCGCGCCCTACACCCCGGCGGAACTGGCACGGTTACTACCCTGATCGTGCGGCCTGATAACCTTACGCTTTCGTGGGCCACGCTCGGCGAAAGCCAAGGAGTCGGTTGGGACACGGCTATCAGTAACCCGACCGACCGCACCCGGAGGGTCGCGCGGTGGTGCGGTAACACCGCCTTCCCGGCGTCGCCCGGCCGGATATCGGCACCCGGCCTCTTATGAGGGCTGCTCATCCGGCTCGGCTTCGCCCGGCGCACGGTCCTCGGGGTAGCTCGCCCGTACATCCCCGCCGGGCGGGGTCGCCTCGTTCTCCCCCTCACCATCACCCCAGGCGCGCGCCACAGGATCATCACCCGGATCGTCCTGCCGCTCGATGTTGGCCGGTCGCTCCTCACGTTCACTCATGGCCGATATCCTCCCATTCTTCTTACCGATCCGTGTCGCTTATGGGTCGTGATCCTCGGACGAGATACCCCGGCCCGATATGTGCCACCATGCACAATCAGGGCCAACCGGGGCCATACCGGCCGGGTGATCGCCGATCAGAGCGTGCGCGGCGACCCAGACAGCGTGACGAAGAGCATCGTGCGGCGCACCGGCAACCGCGCGCCGTTGTGGGCCGGGTGCGAGGAAAGAGGGGCGCGATGGGCAGAGACGGTCGGGCGCTGCGCGCGGGCGCGGGCGCGGGGTTGGTGGCGACAGCGACGATGAGCGCGACCATGCTCGCGGCCATGCGGCTGGGGTTCATGGGCGAGCCGCCCCCGCGACGGATGACCGCTGTCGCGCTGGATGGGGTGCGGCAAGCGGGAGCGCCGGAATGGCTCAGGAACGGTCTGGCGACGACAAGCCACTTCGCGTTCGGCGCGGCACTCGGCGCGGCCTGCGCCCTGGCCCACCGGCGCTACCCCACCCCGATCGAGCCCGTACCGCGCGGGCTCATCGTCGCCAGTGCCGTGTGGTTCGTCAGCTACCAGGGCTGGATCCCGGCGCTCGGCCTCATGCCACCCGTCCGACGCGATCGGCCCGGACGCCCGGCGACGATGCTCGTGGCCCACTGGGTCTATGGCGCGACGCTCGCTTTATGCCTCGGATGGGACGAGCGGCGCGACGCGATGCGGTAGCCCCGTCTCTCAGACGGCGGTCAACAGCGCTTCCGCCAGGTACTGTGCCCGTGTGGCGCGGCGAGGTGGCAGGGTCTCGTTCAGGCACGCCGCTGGTCGTGCCAACGGCCCGATGAACACCGGATAGTGCAGCGCCGCCCTGCTTCATCGTCAGGACGGCGCATCGTGCGCTGACAACCCGGGTGCGCGCGATTCCTACGTCGGCGAGACGCCGCGAATCGTCACGCGCGTGCCGACGTCGGCGAAGTTCCAGAAGTATTCGGCGTCCTTGAGCGTCTCGCTGACGCAGCCGTGGCTGGACGGCGTGCCGAAGCTCGCGGGGGTCTTCCACCAGGAGTAGTGCAGCGCGTGGCCCTCGCTCGTGAAGTATTGCGTGTAGAGGACGTTCTCCAGGCGATAGTATTCCTCCGCCCCGATGCTCTCGCTCGTCATCGTCTCGTTCTCGACGCGGTACATGATGTGGTAGGTACCGGTCGGCGTCTCCCACCCCTTCTTGCCGCTGGAGATCGTGGCGGTATAGATGACCTTCTTGCCGACGACCGCGTTCATCCGTTGCGTCGTCAGGTCCACGTCGACCCAGTGTTCCGGCTGTAACGCCGCGACATCGGCCTCGGTGACCTGAGGGCGGATCGCGCGGACCGTCAGCGGCAGCAAGCGCGCCGCCTTGCCCTCCTGCAACGCGGCCAGGGTCGCCGTGAGGGCCGCGTTGCCGTCTATCGCCCGCCCGACCTGGCTCGCGCCGGTCAGGCGATAGACAGCGGTGCCGTCGTCCATCGTGTAGGTCGCATCGACCGCCGCCCGATCGATCTGGCCGCGCAGGGTGCCGAGGTACGCGGATAGGGCCTTTTCATCGAAGACGAGGCGCGGCCCCGCCTCCGGCGTTAGGGTCTGTCTACAGATAACCTAGCCGTCTTAAGTCTCGAAAACCGCATTCTGCTGCGGATTCAAGCGGAGTAAACGAATAGGTTATTCTTTGACGAACCCTTAGCCCCGGCGCGATCGTCAGCCAGCCCGCGAGCTGCGGCACGCCGACGAGCCAGCGCTGCCCCTCCCAGCTGAAGAGGAGCGGCCCGGCCAGGAAACCCCGCGCCGCCAGCCCGTTCGCCGCCGCGATGTCGCCGTCGGTCAGCCCCGGACGCCAACGATCGGTGACCGGCACAACCGTGCGCGCATCGGCGGTGTCGAGCGCGGCGAGGGTCGCGGCGACGGTGCCATCGAGGTTCAGTTGCCGTCCATCGAGGGCCGGACTCGTCACGACGAACGCGCGTCGGCGCTCGTCGTACCCGTAGGCCGCGTTCTGCGTGTCGCGCCGCACCGCCAGGGCGAGCCCGGCGAGCGCGGCGCGCACCCGCGCGGGATCGACCGTGATCGTCAGCGGATTCACCGGCCCGCCCCCCTGCTGCACGATCAGCCAGGAGCCGATCGTCGCGGGATCGAAGCGCCGATCGAGCCCCTCGCCGCGCAGGGTCAAGGGCGCAGCGAGCAGACCCTCGGCACGCGCCTGCGCCGCCGCCAGGGTCGCGGCATCGATCGCGGGCCGGATCCCCTCGGCCACCGGCAGCGTCACACCGGTCGCGCCGCGCGCCGCCGCAGCCTGGAGGAGTTGTCGCGCCGCCGCCTGATCGAGGCCGCGCCCCTCGACCGCCGACGTGACGATCGCGCGCCCATCCACGATCCGCAACGCGCCATCGCGGGGCTGCACATCGGTCCCACCCGCCATCTCGCCGAGCCGCGCGGTCAGGGTCGCCTCATCGACGGTGTAGGAGACCGGCAGGTCGCGCCCCCGCCACCAGAGTTCGAGGATCGTGCCGAGGCGCGCGGGGAGCGATCCGGTATGCCCCATCGCGAGCGCGGTCGCCAGGGTGGCGTCGCGATCGTAGCGGAAGCCGAGCGCCTGCCGGGTGATCGCGCTCGTCCCCGCCGGGCCGCTGATCGTCAGCGGGGTGTCCTCCCATTGGCTCGCCGCGACGGCCACGCGCGCCGCCGCGTCCACGCGATCGGCACCGCCGAGATCGACCCCGCCGACGCGCACGCCCGGATAGAGGCCTGGCCATAGCAGCGTTAACGCGGCGAGGAGCGCGCTGGCGAGGACGAAGGTGAGGACGAAGAGGCCACAACCGAGGAGCATCCGACGCAGCGTGGGGTGGGAACGCGCCACGGCGGGCGGCAACGACTCCTCATGCGGCGCGACGAATCCGGTCACGCGGCGTCTGGCATGGCCGAGCACGATGGTCCTCCCGCGCATGATTCCTAGTGTACGAACATCCGCCACAGCGTACCGCACACGGGGGGTGCTTGCAAGTACATGGTATCCGTATATGCACCCTGGCACCCTCGTTCCGGTGTGTTATAGGAAATAACGCGCCGAGCGACGAAATGTCGCACGGTCGTAGGCCATTCCCCGTCCGTGGCGTACAATGGACAGACAGCGGATGCGCCAGGCGCGCGATCCGGCGTGGCGATAGCGCATGCAGCGACGGAGGAGCAAGATGACCACCAAAGACGATCGGAAGCGCGTCCTGCTCCTCCTCTCGCCGCTCACCTACCGCGCCGCAGCCTTCCTCGATGCGGCGGAACGACTCGATCTGGCGGTGACCAAGGGGGTCGATATGCCGCGCTCCCTGGCCGACTACTGGCAGCAGCCGTTCGGGCTCGACTTCAACCGCCCCGAGGAAACGGTCGCCACGATCGCCGCGCAGGCCACGAAGACCCCCTTCGATGCGATCATCTCCGTCGATGACAGCGCCAGCCTTCTCGCGGCGCAGGCGAGCGCCGCGCTCGGGCTGCCGCACAACGCCCCCGCCGCCGCGCTCGCCGCGCGCGACAAGCGCGTGATGCGCGAGGCGCTGCGGGCGGGCGGGGTGCCGGTGCCAGGGTTCACCCCCTGCCACCTCAGCGACGACCCGGCGGCGCTCGCCGCGACGGTCGCCTACCCTTGCGTCATCAAGCCGGTCCTGCTTTCCGGCAGCCGGGGGGTCATCCGCGCCAACGATCCCGCCGAGTTCGTCGCCGCCTTCGGTCGGCTGCACCGGATGCTCGTCGGCGAGGGACTGGACCCGACGCAGACGACCGTGCTGATCGAGGAGTTCATCCCCGGCGTGGAGGTCGCGTTGGAGGGGTTGCTGACCGATGGCGAGCTGCGCGTCCTCGCCCTCTTCGACAAGCCCGACCCGCTCGACGGTCCTTTCTTCGAGGAGACGCTGTATGTCACCCCATCGCGCCTGTCGGAGGCGACGCAGACGGCGGTCGCCGCGGCGACCGGCGCGGCGGCGCGGGCGCTGGGGCTCCGCACCGGACCGATCCACGCGGAACTGCGCGTCAACGCGCGCGGCCCCTGGCTGGTGGAGATCGCGGGGCGCTCGATCGGGGGGCGCTGCTCCTCCGTCCTCGAATTCGGCGCGGGGATGAGCCTCGAAGAACTGATCCTGCGCCATGCCGTCGGCTTGCCGCTCGACTCGCTCGACCGCGCGGGCGACGCCGCCGGGACGATGATGATCCCGATCCCCGGCGCGGGCATCCTCACCGGGGTCAGCGGCGAGGATGCGGCGGCGGCGGTGCCGTACATCACCGGCGTGGAGATCAGCGCGCCGATCGGCGGGCGGCTGGTGCCCCTGCCGGAGGGCGCGGCCTACCTCGGCTTCATCTTCGCCCGCGCCGCCGACCCGGCCACCGTCGAGGCGGCGTTGCGCGAGGCGCACGCGCAGCTCCACTTCGCCATCAAGGCGGAGATCCCGATCCGCGCCGCCGCGCTCGGTCGCGGCGGCGCGTAGCCGCCAGCGAGCACGTCCCGTTCTGCCTCGCTTGTTTTTGTTCGCCCGCACGCTAAATCGAGCCGCCCTTGTCGGATCGGGCGACGCATTTCTCGCCTTGACACCCTCCCTACGCGGTCGTATCATGTATTTCAGAAATTCGTGAAATACGGAGACGCACCGTGACCGCGATACCGACCACCAACGACAACACCGCCCGGCACGAGCTGGAAGATCGCGTCCTGCAAGACTGGGCCGAACTAGCGACCGCCTGGGGGGCCAGCCCCCTGTTAGGGCGCATCCACGGCCTACTGATCCTGCACGGCCAGCCGATGACCGCCGAGGAGCTCTGCGAGCGGCTCCAGATCAGCCGTGCCTCGGCCTCGGTGCAGCTCAACTCGGCGCTCGATTGGGGTCTGGCGCGGCGCCTTTTCGTGCCCGGCGATCGGCGGCAGTATTATCAGGCCGATCAGGATCATTGGAGCTGGTTCCGTCGCGCGGCGATCATCCGCAAGCGTCGCGAATTCGACCCGATGGTCACGCGGCTCGGCGAGGCGGCGCAGGCCGCGCGCGATGGCGCGCAGGACGACCCCGAACTCGCCGGGCTCAGCGACCGTCTCGATAGCCTCCACCGCTTCGTCGGCGAACTCTTTCGTGGCGTCGGCCTCGTGCTGGAGGAGGAGGAGGCGATCCTCCATTACCTCCTCAGCCTCTCCCCGAAGGACATCGAGGAGCTGCGCGAGATCCTGCGCCTCGCCCTCGGCAACAACGACGAACCCGTCGCAACGGATACGCGGCCAGCCTGATCGCCTTCCGTATACATGCAGGAAGGGCTGACACAGAGCCTCCTGATCGCTCGCGTTATCCCGTCCGGTTTCGCAGCGATGGCGCGAAGAGATAACGCAACGGTCTAAGCGGATTCCGTATGAGTGGCGATAGGAACGGGGGAGGATGAACCTCGGTCAGATGCAGATCTATAGCCCCATTCTCCAGCGGCACGTCTCGTTCTCCTTTCGTTTGCCAACCGGCGCTGAGGCGGGGCCGGGGCCATATCCGGCGCTCCTGCAACTGCACGGCGCGAGCGAGGATCACATCGCCTGGATCACCCGCACGATGCTGCCGGTCCACCTCGAAGGGACGCCGCTGATCGTGATCATGCCGGAGGGCGCGCGCAGCCAATGGCTCAACCGCAACGCGCACGAGCGCTACGAGGATTTCCTGATGCGCGATCTCCTGCCCGCCTGCGAAGAGTTCTTCCCGGTGCGCGCGGATCGCTGGGCCATCGGCGGACTCTCGATGGGCGGGCAAGGGGCGCTCCATCTCGGGCTGAAGTATCCGACGCGCTTCGCCTCGATCCACGCGCATAGCAGCGTGATCCCCGATCAAGCGACGCTCCATCGCTGGCTACCCGAACTTACCCCGGAAACGCTCGCCGACGCCGATCTCTACGCGCGCGGCACGGACCGTGAGTGATCCCCAACGCCCGCAGTTGAGCTTCGATTGCGTCACAGAAGACCCGCTGCTGGAAGAAAATCGCTCGTTCCATCGCCACTTAGGGTTCGTCAAAGAATAACCTATTCGTTTACTCCGCTTGAATCCGCAGCAGAATGCGGTTTTCGAGACTTAAGACGGCTAGGTTATCTGTAGACAGACCCTTAGAGCGGATCAGCTATCCACATCATTACGTGGAGCATCCGGGCGGACATACCTGGCACTATTGGGATGAACATGTGCGCGAGGCGATCCGCCAACACCTCGCGGTGCTCGCCGCATGAAGTCCGTAGCCTCGATCCTGTCCGGCGTCCGAACCATCGGGCCGGGAAGACCGGGGGGGTGACGACGTGCTTCGGGCGGCTCGCCGCCTTCTGGCCCGCGTCAGGCCGCCCGACCGACCGGCGAATCATCCGACCAGCGACCGCGACGATGGATCGGCCCTCCCATCGCGCGATCATGCACCGCTAACCGAGGTGAATCGCCGGTCGCCGCGCCGGGTCGCGCTCGGCCTTGCGGAGCACCTCGTGGGTCAGCGGGGCGATGTCCCCCTCGCCGAAGAGGATGTAGCGCGCGAGGAATTTCAGCGGATTCCCCTCGGTCCAGCCGAAGTAGGCGTGCGGGCGCTTGCCGGTGGTGTCGCGCAGCCAGAGGAGCAGCGCGGCGATCGCGTTCGGCACCGCCGAGCTCTCCGCCCGCAGCACCCGGTAGCCGCCGATCTCCTCGCCGCGCACCCGCAGGGTCGGCGCGAACTCCGAGGCGTCGCTCACGGTCACCTCCAGGAAGAGGACCGTCGCGCCGTGCGGGATGTTGTTCTCCGCGCGCTGCTCCCGATCCTTCAGCAGGTACTCGCGCGCGTCGCGCTCGTCCGGGTGGTTGGCGATGATGTGGACCGCGTCGCCCGCCGCCGCCTCGTCGATGAAGCGCCGCGCCGTATCGTCCACGAGCACCCGCGTGACGCGCAGTTCGGTCGAGCGCCAGACGCGCGAGATCAGCGAGGTGACGATGATCGCGGCGATGAAGAGCGAGGCGATCTTCAGGCCATCCGGGCGCTCGATCACGTTCGTCGCGGTGGTGTAGGCGAAGACCAGGGCGATGGTCCCGAAGACGATGCCGAGCCTCCGTTGCCCCTTCCGCCAGATCGAGAGGGTGACCGCGATCGCGGCGGAGGACATCAGGACGAGCACGCCGGTGGCGTAGGCACCGCCCTGCGCGTCCACATCGGCGCGGAAGATGATGGTGACGGCGAAGGCGATGGCGGTGAAGACGAGCGCCAGGGGGCGGGTCGCCTGCGCCCACTCGGGGGCCATGCCGTAGCGCGGCAGGTAGCGCGGGACGAGATTGAGCAGGCCCGCCATCGCCGAGGCCCCGGCGAACCAGAGGATCGCGATGGTGCTGAGGTCGTAGACCGTCCCGAAGGTGCTGCCCAGGTACTCGTGCGCCAGGTAGGCCAGCGCCCGCCCGTTCGCCGCGCCACCCGGCTGGAACGCCTCCTGCGGGATCAGGATCGTCGTCAGGAAACTGGTGGCGATCAGGAAGACGCTCATGATCACCGCTGCGGTGGTGAGCAGCTTCCCGGTGTTGCGGATACGGCCTTGCGGGTGCTGCCGATCGTCACCGGGCGCGCCGGTGACCAGCGGCATCATCGAGACCCCGGTCTCGAAGCCCGAGAGGCCGAGGGCGAGGCGGGGGAAGAGCAGGAGCGCGATGCCCACCATCGCCAGGGGATTGCCGTGCTGCGCGAAGAGGGCCGTCCGCCAGTCGCCGACCAGCGTCGGTTGCCCGAGGATATGGGCGAGGCCCGCGACCACGACGACGAGGTTGAGGGCCAGGTAGACCGCGACCAGGCCGACCGCGATGCCGATCGCCTCGCCGAAGCCTTTGAGGAAGACCGCGCCAAGCAGCGCGACCAGGAAGAGGGTGATCGGGACACGGAAGTCGCCGATCCCGGCGGGCAGCAGCGGATTCTCGATCAGGTGCGCCGTGGCGTCAGCGGCGGAGAGGGTGATGGTGATCACGAAGTCGGTCGCGGCGAAGCCGAGCAGCGCCAGGACGAAGAGCTTGCCCTGCCACCAGGAGAGGAGCCGTTCGAGCATCGCGATCGAGCCCTCGCCGTGCGGGCTCTCCGCCGCCACCCGCCGGTAGATCGGGAGCGCCCCGAAGAGGGTGAGCAGGACGAGGATCACCGTGGCGATCGGCGAGAGCAGGCCCGCCGCCAGCGCCGCGATCCCCGGCTGGTAGCCGAGGGTGGAGAAATAATCGACCCCGGTGAGGCACATGGCCCGCCACCAGGGCGTGGTGCGGTGGACCTGCGCCTCGCGCTCGTATGGCCCCTCGTGCCCCCCGGCTTCCCCTTGTAGCAGCCAGCGCCGGACGCGCCCGACTTGGCGCGGGCCGGTCTGCGGCCGGCGCGAGACGACCGGCGGGTTGCCGACGAGCGGTTGCGGCGCGGGTCGTTCGACGCGCACGTAACGATCACCCGGATGGCTGCCGTGCCGCACGGAGCCCTTCGGCGCGGCCGGGCCGACCGGCACGCCGCGATTTGTCGGCACGGCCTGCTCATCCGGGTGATACCCGGTGGCGGAGCACGGTTGATCCGGCGCGGGACTCGCACCGGTGGTGACATCCGTGGTCACAGGCTTGGACGGAACCTCCGGTTCCATGCTCGAACTCCTCCGTCGCTCACATCACAACAAGAAGGCAACAAGAAGGCAACATCCCGCGCGTGGCGCGCTCGGCGAGGTCAGGGGCACCCTCCCCGACCCCGGCGGTGCCAGCGGAGTAGCAGCGACCAGCGGGAGCGTGGCGCAACGTCCGATCGGTTCGCCTGATGCCGGTCGATCCGGATCCGCACCCGCCCGTTCTCCTCGACCAGCAGCAGCTCGACGCCGTATCGATCGCAGAGTTGCGCCGCGCGCACGTCGCAGGCGGCCCAGAACAGGGGCACCGGATGTGCGCCCACATCGGCCTCCAGGATCACCTGCGCCGCCGTCCCGGAGGCCGCGCCGACGAGCGCGCAGGCGCGGGCGAGTTCGCGATCCAACGCGCGATCCAGCAGGCGTAACGGTGTCGGCACCGGCGCGACGCCGCCCTCGCGCGCCGGTGCCCGATCGAGTAGCTGGCGCACCATGTCCCCTCCGCACCTCTCCGGCACGTCAGCACCCGCATGCGGGCACCGCGCTCCCGACTAGCGGTACGAAGTGTAGGGCGCGCGCCGTTAAGGCCGCGTTAAGATCGGACCTGGAAACATACGGATAGTGTTAGGGGTTTGCGCCCACACCGGGGATAGGGTGCGCGGTGCCGCCGCTTCAGCCCTCATCCGGCAGGAGTCGGTAGCCGACCCCCGGCTCGGTGATGATGAGCCGGGGGCGCGCGGCGTCCGGCTCCAGCTTGCGCCGCAGCTGATTGATGAAGACCCGCAGCACCCCCGGATCGCCGTAGCTCGGCCCCCAGACCGCGCCGAGGAGGGTGCGGTGCGTCACTACCTTGCCCGCGTGCGTCACGAGATAGGAGAGCAGGGCGTATTCGGTGGGGGTGAGATGGATCTCCGCGCCATGCGCCATCACGCGCCGCGCGTCCCGATCGATCGAGACGCCGCGCGACGCGAACACCGCCTCGCGCCCGTCATGGCGGGCGGCATGGCGCAGGGCCAGCCGGATACGCGCCAGCAGTTCGCCGACGCCGAACGGTTTGGTGAGGTAATCATCGGCACCGAGGTCGAGGGCGGCGACCTTATCGGCTTCCATATCGCGCGCAGAGAGGATCACGACCGGCAGGGTCGCCCACTCGGCCCGTTCGGGGTCCTGTCGCAGGAGGCGGCACAGCGCCAGCCCGTCGAGATCGGGCAGGCCGAGATCGAGCAGTACCAGATCGGGCAGACGCCCGCGCAATTCGGCCAGCGCCGCGGCCGCGTCGCTGGCCGTGTTGACGCCGTAGCCGTGGCCGACCAGCGTCGTACGCAGAAAGCGCACGATCTGGGGCTCATCGTCCACCACCAGGATCCGCTCGTTCATCGCGGCGCATCCTCCCGCGCCGCAGACGACGTCAGGGGCAGGGCGACGACGAACGCGGCACCGCCACCTGGCGCTTCCCGCACCCAGATTCGCCCGCCGTGCGCCTCGACGAGCGCCCGACTGAGCGCCAGGCCCAGGCCCAGGCCCTTGATTGTGCGGGTCGGATCGGCGCGGTGGAAGCGCTCGAAGATACGCTCGCGCTCGTCCGGCGGCACGCCCGGTCCCCGATCGGCGACGGCGAACTCGATGGTATCGCCCGGGCACCGCACGGTGAGCGTGATCGGGGAAGCGGGCGGGGAGTATTTCAGCGCATTCTCCAGCAGATTCCCGACGACCCGATCCATGAGGATCGGGTCGAGCGGCACGAGCGGGAGCGGCGGCGGCGACGGAAAGCAGATCCGGTCGGTTGCGGCCAGTCGTTCTACGGTGCTCCACAGGAGTTCGTCGAGCGGGTAGGGCTCGAGGTGTGGCCGCAGCACCCCCGCCTCGATCCGCGAGAGGTCGAGCAAGTTGCCGACGAGTCGCGTCAAGCGATCGGTCTCCTCATCGATCGTCAGCAGGAATTCGCGCCGTTGCGCCAAGGTCCAGGTGATTGTCGTGCCCTCCTGCAAAAGGCTGCTGGCCGATCCCTTGATCGCCGCGAGCGGGGTCCGCAATTCGTGGCTGACCGCCGAGAGGAGCGTCGATTTGAGGGCGTCGCTGCGGGCCAGGGTCGCGGCACGCAGCGACGCCTCCGCGAGCAAACCCCGTTCGAGGGCCAGTGCCGCACCGGCGGCGAAGGTGCCCAGCAGGCGGCGGTGCTCCTCGTCCAGGGTGCCCCCCACGGCGGGGAGCACGCGCATCAGCCCGACCCGGCGGGTTCCGGCGAGGAGCGGCACGAAGAGGGCCGCGCCGGATCGGGCGGGGGCCGGCTCCTGACGATCGAAGGCGCGCATCGCTTCCGCCTCCTCGTCCCCGTCGCCCGCGCGGGTCACGCCCGCCGCCGCACGGGCGCGCACCGCGAGTCGGCCCGCGCTATCGGGCAGCAAGATGGCGCACTCCCGTACCCCAAAAGTCGCGACGACCTGCTCGGCGATCAGCGCCAGCAGCGCCGCCGGTTCGCGGTCGGTGATCAGCGCCTGGGTGAGTTCGTAGAGATTGGCGAGCAGCCCGGCCCGCGCCCGCGCCTCCTCGGCCCTGAGGCGGAGGGTGGCCGCGAGCTGCCCCGCCACCAGCGCGGTGAGGAGGAAGACCAGCAGGGCGAGCCACTCATCGGGATCGCGGATCGTCAGCGTGAAGAACGGCTCGGTGAAGGAGAAGTCGTAGGCCAGGAAGCCCAGCAGGGCGGCGACAAGGGCGGGTCCGCGCCCGCAGATGCTCGCCAGGGCTAGCACCGGCAGCAGGTAGAGGATGGCGAGGTGCGCGCGCGGGAGCGGGAGGCGCAGGATGGCGATCAGCCCGGTGCAGGCGACGATCCCGAGCAGCGCGAGCGCGTAGGGGGCCAGCGCGCGCGCGGCGTCCCGCACGCTGGCCGCGCGCGGCCTATCCGCCCCCCTCGGCCATGCTCTGAAACGGGTCGCAAGCCTGCTCATCAGCGTATCCATGCTGCAAAGTATAGCCCGTACACGCACCATCGCGGCGCTCGATCCTTCTCACGGGTGGGCGGATCGTAGCAAGCCGGGCCGGGGAATTGTTCGCCGCACTTCTGGCGCGGTTGCGAATAATGGCTTGGTGATAGGGATCGGGCGAGGGCTGCGCCACGACCGCATGGCGCGCGGTGCCGCTTACTCGCTGGGCAGATCCACGCCCAACGGCTCGCGCGAGGGCTGGCCCCCGCCGCGCGGATAGCGCGGCGGCGTGTACTGCACCTTCTCGATCGGCACGATCGTCCGCCCCGGCAATTCCGGCAGCGCGATCGGCAACGGCGCGCGCACCTGACCGCCCAGGATCGCGGCGGCGCGCGCCCCCTCGGCCAACTCGGCGGTCAGGTCGCCTGCTTTCGCGCTGAGCACCAGACCACCGACCCGCGCGAAGGGGAGGCACCATTCGAGCAACGTTGGCAGGCGGGCCAGCGCCCGCGCCGTCACCAGATCGTATCGCTCGCGCCAGTCAGGGTCGCGCCCGACCTCCTCGGCACGCCCCTGCACCGCGCCGATCCCTTCCAGGCCCAGCGCCGCGATCGTCTCTTGCAGGAAACGAATCCGCTTCCCGGTCGCGTCGAGCAGGGTCACGCGCAGTTCGGGCAGGGCGATCTTCAGGGCGAGGCCGGGCAACCCGGCCCCGCTGCCCACATCGAGCAGGATCGGGCTGGGGCGCTCGGCGCGCATCGCCCACTCCCGGATCGGCGCGATCAGCGTCAGCGCGTCGAGGAAGTGCAGCGCCTGCACCTGTTCCGGCACGGTGATCGCTGTCAGGTTCATCCGCTCGTTCGTCGCCAGTAGCAGCTCGCCGTAGCGCCGGAAGCGATCGAGTTGGACGCGATCGAGCGTGATCCCCAGCGCCGCCGCGCCCGTTTCCAGGAGCGAGAGATCGGCGAATGGTGCGCCCTGTTCTGCGGTCATCCCTACGCCCCCTCCCCCCATCTTGCGCCATCGCGCCCCACACCGATAGTAATCTCGATCGTCAGCGCGCCGACCGCGACTCCAGCGCCGTGGCGAGGCGGGCGAGCACCGTCGCGACGGGGAGCGTCGTCATGCACGGATGCCCCGCCACCAGGCAATCGCGATTACGGAAGCGCTGCTCGACGCAGACCCGGCACTTGGTCGGACTCAGCGCGAGGTGGATATGCGCCCCGCGCGGTGCCCACAGCCGGAGCGGGCTCGCCCCGTCGCCGTCGTCGTCCACACCGAAGACGGCGACGGTGGGACAGCCGACCGCCGCCGCGATGTGCAGCGGTCCGGCATCGACACAGACCGCCGCGCGCGCCTGAGCGAAGGCTCCCGCGACCTCGGTCAGCCGCGTCTCGCCGCGCAGATCGCGGACCGGCGCGTTGGCGATCAGCCAGTCCTCGTCGCCACCGGCATTATAGAGTTGGCGCTCGATCTCGGCGCGATGCCCGAGCAGCCCCACGCTGAGCCCGCGCGCGGCGCACCAGCGTGCGACCTCCGCCCACCCCGCGATCGGCCAGAGCTTCGCGGCGCGCGTCGTCGTGATGTGCAGCAGCACGTCGGGCGTCGCGAACGGCGGCGGCGTGGTCGGCACCTCCGTGTGGAACGGATCGGTGTCGTCATCGGTCAGCCGCGCGAGGCGACAGAAGATCTCGCCGATGAAATTGCTGCCGACGAGCGGGGCGTGGCGCGCGACGAAATCGGCCCCGTTCCAGTTCTCGTCGGCCAGCAGGCGATCGACCGGATCGTCGCGGCGCGGCAGGCGGCGGCGGAAGTCGCTCGTCAGCCTGCCCCCCGCGATGTACTGCGGGTCCACCGCCGTCACCAGCACCACGTTCAGTTCGCTGAACTCGTCGCAGTTGAGCGCCAGGGCGTAGGGGCCAGCCTGGGTGCGGCGCTCCTGTAAGAACGCGGCCAGCCGCCCCAGGAAATCGGCGGGTGGGCCACCATACAGCGAAAAGCGGGCCGCGATATAGGGGGAACATTCCTCGAAGTCGCGGGTGATCTCGCCCCCGAAGAAGTCGATCGCGCAGCCGGGGTACTTGCGCCGCAGGCCACGCAGCAGCGGCGTGATCACCACGAAGTTGCCCACCTTATCGGAGGAGAAGACCGCGATGTGCGGTCTGTCGCCCAGCGGTTGATCGTCGAACCGTTCCATCGTCTCCCTGTACATACACCCCGGCACGCGATGCCGGGCGAAGCGCCATGCCGCGCACGATGGCGCGACGAACCGGCGGGAATCCCGCCGCAGCGGCGCGCAAGGCTACGCATTATGGCAGAGGGCAGCAGTTGCGTCGAATACCGCGCGTCCGCGTCTGGCATGATGGCGGGTTGCATCCCCGCGCACACAGCAACGCCGGGGCGGCCCACAAGGGGCCACCCCGGCGCGCGGTCGACGCTATTTGGTCGGGCCTTCGGTTGGCAGGCCGGCTTCCTTCCAGCCGCGCATGCCACCCTCGACATAGCTGACGTTGGTGAAACCCATGTCCTTCAGCATCTTCGCGCCGAGGGCCGCCTGGCCACCCGCCGCGCAGGTGACGACGATCTCCTGATCGCGATCCTGAAGCTGGGCCTCGCGCATCCCTTCCGGTAGTTCGGTATCGGCCTTGATCGGCAGCACGCCGAGCGGGATGTTCATCGAACCGGGGATCGCACCATTCGCCTTGACGCCGTCCGGCTCCTGCACGTCGATCACCAATGCGCCCTGCTGCTGGCGCGCCTGCACGTCCTTCGGCGCGGCGCTCGGCACCTCCGCCTTCGCCTCGCCGACCATCTGCATGAACGTTTTCGCCACCCTTCGCCTCCTTACTCTGCTTGCCGCATGGTGCGGCAACGGATGCCATTATCGCTCATCTCGGCGCGACGCACTGGGCGGTGTCCGTTAGCGCGGCTCGGGGTTGATCGCAGACACGGGGCGATTGGAGTTGATCTGCCGCCCCTCGATGAACGAGCGTAGCATCCAGGCCATCATCTCGTGTCCACGGATCAGGTCGGTCAGGAAGTCCGCCGTCCCCTGATCGTTGTAGCGCTCGTCGCACTGGTCGATATGCTGGCGCAGGTTGCGGATCACCTGCTCGTGGTCCTCCTGCAAGCGCGCCACCATCTCGTAGGCATCCGGCACATCGCCGGGATGCTCCTTGAGCGACGCTTGCTTGATGAACGCTGCCGCCGTGCCAGCCGGGTAGCCGCCCAGTTGGCGGATACGCTCGGCGATCTCATCCTCATTCTTGGAGAGCGCCGCGTACTGGTCATCCCACAGGAGGTGCAACGAGCGGAACTCCGGCCCGACCACATCCCAGTGATGCTTCTTGGTCTTGACGATCAGGATGTGCGTATCGGCGAGGTCGTGATTCAGGAGTTCGATCACCCCCGCCCGTTGCTCATCGTCGAGACCGATATTCAGGTTCGACCCCCGCTTATTCTGTGTCGTCGCCATCCACTTCCAGCCTTTCTTAATCGTCGCACGATCAGGTCGCCGGGGTACGAGAAGTGCAAGAAGCCTGCCACAGGGTAAACGCCCGGACGCGCGGGGCGACCCCGCGCCGCCAGCGCACTCGTGAGAGGATGTGTCGATGACCGCCATGAACCCGGATGAATATCGCGCCTTCTTACAAGAGGGCACCCGCACGCTCAAGCTCGCGACGACACGCGACGATGGTCGCCCCCACGTCGCCCCGGTCTGGTTTCTCCTCGATGGCGACATGATCGTTTTCACGACCGGCGCGGAAACGGTGAAGGGCAAGGCGCTGCGGCGCGATGGGCATGTCGCGCTCTGCGTGGACGACGAGCGCCCGCCGTTCGCGTTCGTGCTGATCGAGGGGACCGCGATGATCTCCACGGATGCCGCCGGATTACGCCGGTGGGCAACCCGGATCGCCGCGCGCTACATGGGCGCGGATCAGGCCGAGGCGTTCGGCGCGCGCAACGGTGCCGCCGGTGAACTGCTCGTGCGCGTCGCGTCGACCCAGGTCGTCGCGCAGCGGGACGTGGCCGACTAGCCTTCGAGCGTCGGGGCGGCACGAAGAGCGCCCTGCCGGGGCCGCCACACCAATGTGTGGCGATCCCGGCGGGGCACCAGGGAAATTGCGCGGACGCGCGATTCAGGCGATGTTCGCCGTAGCGGCCAGGACAGCACGCTTGGCGAAGACCTTGACCAGGTGCTCGCGGTACTCCTCGGAGGCGTAGATATCGCCGAGGTACATGATCTCGCCGCCGACGTTCTGCGTCGCCGCCGCAACGTTCTCCTCGGTCAGCGCCTTGCCGACCAGCGCGTCCTCGACATCGGTGAGGCGCACCGCCTTGGCACCCGCCCCGGTAACCGCGACCCGCGCGGCGGAGCAGTTGCCCGCGTCGTCGAGGGTGACGACCGCCGCCACGCCCACGACCGCGTAGCCGGAGGCCGGGTGCGAGAACTTCTGATAGGACTGGCCGACCTTGCCGGTCGGGACCGGCAGGTCGATCGAGGTCAGCAATTCACCCGGCTGGACATCCGAGGTGAGGATGTCGATGAAGAACGCATCCGCCGGGACGGTGCGCTCGCCGCTCTGCCCGCTGATGTGCATCGTCGCGTTGAGGGCCAGCGCCACCGCCGGCCAGTCGCCCGCCGGGTCGGCGTGGGCGAGCGAACCGCCGAAGGTGCCGCGATTGCGGACCATCGGGTCGCCGATCAGCGTCGCGGCCTCGCTCAGGATCGGGAAGCTGCCCTTGAGGCTGCTGTCCGATTCGAGATCGCCGTGCGTCGTCAGCGCGCCGATGGTGATCGACGCACCATTCTGCTTAACGCCACGCAGTTCCTTGATGCCGCTGATGTCCACCAGCACCGCAGGGCTGGCGAGGCGCAGCTTCAGCAGCGGGATCAGGCTGTGGCCCCCGGCCAGCACCTTCGCATCGTCGCCGTGCTGCTGGAGCAGGCTCAGGGCCTCCTGAACGCTGCCCGCTTTGATGTAATCGAACTCTGACGGAATCATGCTGCCTTACCCTCCATCGCACATCGTGCCATCGCTCATCGTGGGCGCGCGCCGCACACTAATCGGCGGCGGCGGAACTCTGCTGCATCTTGTTGGCCGCGTACTGGATCGACTTCACGATGTGCTGGTAGCCGGTGCAGCGGCAGAGGTTGCCGTGCAGCGCGTGGCGGATCTCGTGCTCGTCCGGGTTGGGATTCTTCTGCAAGAGGTCATAGGTGCTCAGGATCATGCCGGGCGTGCAGAAACCGCACTGCAAGCCGTGCTCCTCCCAGAAGCCCTCCTGGATCGGGTGCAACTCGCCGTCCTTCGCCAGCCCCTCGATCGTCATCACGTCCGCGCCATCGGCCTGGACGGCGAATATCGTGCAGGCCTTGATCGCCTGACCGTCGATGATGACCGTGCAGGCACCGCACTGGCTGGTCTCGCAGCCGATGTGCGTGCCGGTCAGGCCGAGATCGTCGCGGAGGTAGTGGACGAGCAAGCGCCGCGATTCGACCTCGCCCTGCTGAGTCTTCCCGTTGATCGTCAGACTGATCGGATGAGTAGCCATGTTGCTTCGTCCCCCTTCATAATGCCTTGCCAGCGAGCACCGCGCGGCCGCAAGTCCGCCACGGTGGTGGCTAGTCCCCTGTCCCCGCCCCTTCGGTCTGGCGAGACTTGAGCTTCCCGTCCATGCAACGGAAGAATTGACCGACCACCATGCGCGCGGCGGGGGCCATCAGGCGCTGGCCGACCGACGCGAGCGGCCCGCCAACCTGACCATCACCGAGATAGGAAACCTTGGTCTTGCTACCGTCGTCTTCGGGGGCGAGGCTGATGTTGCCCACACCCTTGACGAAGCCGCCGGAAAAGGTGCCCTGGATCGTCAGCGTGTACGATTCTGGAGCCTTCGCATCGCTGAGCGTGACCGTACCGGTGAACGTGCCCTTAACGCCGGCCACGCCAGCCTTCAGCACCGTCTCGTAACGCCCTTCGCCGACCTCATCGAACTTCTCACAACCGGGGAGGCATTGGCGCAACACCTCCGGGTCGGAGAGTGTATCGTAGACCGCCTGCTGGGGGCCACTCATGGTGACATTCCCGTCGACCTTCATCCATCCTCCTCTGTCTAGCCCACGCCGCCCGGGCACCCAGCGCCCTATGGCGGACACTCGCTATCCTAGCACCGATCGCGGTGGGGTGCGACAGCGCCAGGGTGGCACGATGTCGCGCCACGGTGGGCGTGGATATCTCGCCTGCGAGCATAACACGGCGCTCAGGGGCGGGCAAGCATTCGGTGCGGTATCTCGCCGCATACTCACGGGAACGGATCGGCCAGAAAGCGCCGCACCGTTTCCGCCACCACCGCCAGATCGAACGGCTTGGCGATGATCGCGTCGTAGGGGCACCCCGCGAGGCGCACCGCGAGCACCGCCGGGGGTAACGCGGAGACGAAGACGATCGGCACGCCGGTTGTGCGCGGATCGGCGCGCAGTTGGCGACAGACCGCCGGGCCATCGAGTCCGGGCATCAGCACGTCCAGCAGCACCAGCCGTGGCGGCGCGGCGAGTGCCCGCGCGATCACCGCCGCCCCCGCGACCGCCTCCGCGCGATACCCCTCGTCTTGCATCGCCTCGGTGAGCAGGCGCGCGATCAGGGGATTATCATCGACAACGAGTATCTCCGGTGGCCGCCTTTGCTCGGTCATCTCCACTCCGTCGCTGTGGGGCGCTCTTGATCCGTCTTTCGTCGGGCAGGGTGCGTGCCAGGGTGCGCCGATCTAGCCCCGCCGGGCGGCTCATGTTACCATTATGGGGAGAAAAGGTTGCGAAACTCCGCCCCGGCTGGCCCGGTGGCGAGGCACCAAGCAGCAGAGTAAGGAGCAGGTGGGCAATGACCGCAACGACCCACATCGATGACGAGCAGGTAATCGAGGCGTTGCGCCTCGTGTATGACCCCGAACTCGGCGTCAACATCGTCGACCTCGGCCTCGTCTACGGCCTGGATATCGACGACACCGGCAATGTCGAGGTGATCATGACCCTCACCTCGATGGGCTGCCCGCTCGGCCCGGTGATCGAGCGCGACGTCCGCAGCAGCGTCGGCACCCTGCCGGGCGTCAAGAACACCAAGATGACCCTCACCTTCAGCCCGCCGTGGGATCCCTCCCGCATGAGCGAGGATGCCCGCATGGAACTCGGCTACTGGGGCTAAGGGAAGTACGGGCGACGAAGTACGAAGTACGAACTGAGGGCCGGGGCGCGACAGTCGCGCCCCGGCCCTTTCTGATATCCTCTCGCCCTATAATATCCGCCAGCCCGCTTCGTGCTTCGTCATTCGTGCTTCGTACCCCGCCTCACTTCGTCGGCAGATACGCATTGCTATACGTCTTCGCCAGATCGATGTCGCCGCCGAGCACCTTGAGGCGGAGCAAGAGATCGCGCGTCGTGGTCCAGGCGGCGGGGTCGGCGTAGCCCAGGCCATGCGCCGTCGTCTGATCGCTCTGCAGGATCGGCAGGGTGGCGTCGAGCACGGCGCGGAGCTGCGTGCGCTTGTCCGCCGCGCCGGGGATCGTCGGGAGCGAGAGGGTGACCGCAGCGTCCGGGTCGGCGATCGTGTCCTGGATGCCGCGCATGACGGCGCGCACCACCGCGCGCACCAACTCGGGGTCGTTGTTCGCGGTCTTCTCGTCGGTGACGAGGCCGTTCGACACCAGATTGACCTTGTCGAAGACGTTGATCGTCGTGATCGTCTGGCCGAGCGCGCGGAGTTGCACCGGCTCGTTATTGGTGTAGCCAACCACCGCATCGACCTGCCCCTGGGTCAGCGCCTGGACCTGCGTGAAGCCGACCTCGCGCAGTTGCACGTCCGACTCCTTCAGGCCCGCGCTATCGAGGAGGGCGAGCAGGCCGATGTAGGTCGCGCCGTACCGACCGGGAACGCCGACGGTGCGCCCCTTGAGGTCCGCGACGGTGCGGATGTTCGCCCCTTCCAGCGCCATCACCGTCACCGGATACTTCTGGAACCACGTACCGACATAGGTGACCGGCACCCCCCGCGAGCGCGCGATCAGCACCTCGTCGCCGCCGGCCACCCCGAAGTTGATCGCACCGGTGCCGATCAGCTTCAGTACATCGACATCGAAGCCCTGCTTGAACTCGACATCGAGCCCCTCATCGCGGAAGTACCCGCGCGCCTGCGCCACGTAGAAGGGCGCGAACTGGATGTCGGGGATATAACCGAGGCCGATCGTCAGTTTTCGTAGCGGGCCACCGGACCGTGTCGGGGTCGCGCCCGTCGCGCCGGTCCCCGGCGTGGCACCTGACCCCACCGTCGGGGCAACGCTCGCGCCACTCGTCCCCGCCGTGGGGGTGGGGGTCGCGCCACACGCGGCCAGCGCCACCAGGAGCAGCGCGCTCAATAGCAGTATCGTCAGTCGCTTCATCACCCCTCTTCTCGTCATACATTCTTGTCATATCCACACCGCTCGCCGCTGCCCGGCGGCACCAGGCCACGGAGTATCAGCCCGCTACCAGCGCACCAGCGTACGTTCCAGGACCGCCACGAGCCCGTAGGCCACCCCGGCCAGCGCGATCAGCGTCACCAGCGCCACGAAGAGGAGCGGCGTATCGAAGAGCCCCTTGGAGACGTTCAGCAGCAGCCCCAGACCCCGGTCGGCCCCCATGAATTCCGCCACCGTCGCCCCGGTGACGGCCAGGGTGAAGCCGATCTTGGTCCCGCTGAGGATCGTCGGCAGCGCCAGCGGCACCTCGACGAGGTAGAAGGTCTGCCAGCGATTGGCCCCGTAGACCTGGGCTACCTCGCGAAGGGCGGGATCGATCCGGCGTAGGCCACCGATCGTGTTGATCAGCATCGGGAAGAAGACCACCAGCGCCGCCACCACCACCTTCGGCAGCAGGCCGAAGCCGAGCCAGAGGAGGAGGATCGGCGCGATCGCCACCACCGGCAGCGCCTGGCTGGCGGCGATATAGGGCGAGGCGAGGCGTTCCAGGAAGGGCGAGTGGGCCAGCGCATAGCCGAGCACGGTCGCCACGACGAAGCCGAGCGCGAAGCCGAGCAGGCTCTCGATCAGGGTGGTGCTCGTGTTGGCCCACCACGTCCCGTCCGCCAGCGCCGTCGCGAAGCGCGTCGCCACCCGCCCCGGCGGCGGCAGGATGAACGCGGGGATGTCGCGCGCCGTCACCAGCCACTGCCACCCCGCCACCCCGAGGACGATCGAGAGCGGCACGATCAGCCAACTGAGCGCGCCGGGCGGGATCCGTCCCCCACGTCGCGCCCGCGCACCGGCCACCGGTGCGGTCGCTGTATCCGCCGCGCGCAGATTCTGCGTCGCCAAGCGATCGAATGCGGTCATGCCGCCCCCTTCCCGCACCATCGCGCGGCAACAAAAAACCCGAAAGCCATGCTGGCCTTCGGGGCAGGGCGGCCGACACGCGGCGACTGACAGCGCCGACGATACACGCGGTATCGCACGACGATGCCAGCACGTTGCGTGCTGTCGGACGATCTTCTCCCATCCGGACTGTCACCGTCGGCCCCGGCATCGCACCGGATCTGCCACATTACGCGGCTCGCGGGCTCGGCACCCGAGGAGTACCATACCGCCGGTAGGGGATCACACCCTGCCCCGAAGATCGATTTAACTGTACGGGGTAGGGTGGGGCGTTGTCAAACCTGAACGGGCAGAAACACTGTGGGCGCTGGTACGGGGAAATGCTACCGTCCGCCCGCTCGCGGCGTGGTGTCGTAGAGCGCGGCCAGCGCGTCGGCCACGCGGTCGGTGCGGCAGGCGTCCGCCAGGCGGACCGCGCCCGCGCTCGCCGCCGCCCAGGCGACCGGATCGCCGAGCAACGTGGCGATCGCCGCCGCCAGCATGGCGGGGTCACGCGGGGCGAGCGTGCGGCCCGCGCCGTACTCCGCCACGAAGTCCGCGATCCCCGCGCTGGTGCTCGCCACGACCGGCGTCCCGTACGCCCCCGCCTCCACCCCATGCCGATTGAAGCCGTCGAGGGTCGAGGGGATCACCGAGAGGTCGGCGGCGGCGAGGAAGCGCCCCTGCCCGTCGAACGGCAGGGTGCCGAGGAAGCGCACCCGCTCCCCGAGGCCGAGCGCCGCGACCTGTGCCCGCAGCGCGGCGATCGTGCCGCCCCGGTCGGGGCCGTAGAGGAGCAGGTGCGTCGAAGGGTGCCGCGCGATCACGGCGGGGAGGGCGTCCACCAGCGTATCGAACCCCTTGATCGGCAACACCCGCCCGCTCGTGATCAGGAGGCGCGCGTCGGCGGGCAGGCCGAGTTCCGCCAGCACCGCCCCGCGCGACGCCGCGCGCAATGCGGGCAGCGGCTCGGTCGGGTAGAACCCACCGCTGACGTTGAGCGGGATCGTGGCGATCTTCGCCGGGTCGCAGCCAAACCCCTCCGCCGCGCGGGCGAGGAGCGGGGCCATCGCGCGGACCCGGCTCACCCCCGCGAAGACGCGCCGCAACTCCCGTTGGGTGGCCGGGGCGCTGGCGTAGCCGTAGGGGGTGTCGTCGTCCGGTTGCAACACGTCGCCGCCGTGCAGGGTCACAACCGTGCGCGCGGCGGTGCCCGCGAGCGAGCGCCGCACCACCGCCCCCAGCGGGAAGGCCATCTCGATTTGCAGGAGCAGCTCGGGGTCGGCGGCGAGGCGCGCGCGCAGCCACGGGCCGAGATAGCGCGCCGCCGTCAGCAGGTAGGGGTAGACGAGGCGCGTCCGCGCGTAGCGGTTCGCCAGGCGGTCGCGCAGCCCGCGCGAGATCGCGATCCGGTAGACCGGCAGCTCGCTGTCCGGCTCGTAGGCGATCGGCTCCCGCTGCCCCGGCTGCGCGAGGGTGACGATCGCGCTCGGGTAGCCGCGCGCGCGCAGGGCAACGAGGAGTTCGGTGTGGACCGGGATCGCCATCGAGCCGGGGCGATAGGCCGCCGTGAAGTAGAGGAGCTTCGCGCCATCGCGCGGCGTATCGCTGCGTGCCGTCATCTGCGCTTCGTCATCGGTCGCACTCCGCCATCATCTGCCCTCAGCCGCTCTCACCATCAGCCGCTCTCAGAGGAACCGCAGGATCTTGCTCGCCAGCGGCAGGCGTAACTCGCCGATCCGCCGCCGATCCGCCGGGTCGAGCCCGCCGGTCAGGCGGAAGACGCCGAGGTAGACGAGCACGCCGACCCCGCCCAGCAGGGCATTCCCCAGGAGATACAACGCCAGCTGTTCCAACGGCAGCTTGAGCGCCTCACCAGCGTCATCGAAGCCGAGAAATGGCACCCGCAACGGGCCGAAAGCGAGCGGGGCGAGCACCAGCGCCATAGCACCAGCCGCCGCCGCCACGCGCGCCACGAAGCGGAGCGGATAGCGGAGCGGAAAGTCCCGCAGCGCGAAGGCCATCGCCACGCCGTCGCAAAAGAGGCGCACGCCGCCCATGATCAGCGCCGCGCCGACGATGCCGTAACGCGGCACGAGCACGACGACGAGCGGGATCGCGACCAGCGCGCAGGTCCGGGCGATCAGCATCGGGCGATAGCGCTCGTAAGCCATCAGGATCGCCAGCGGCACGCTGATCGCCGCGTCGAGACAGAGGCATACCGCCAGGATCTGCGCCGCCCCGGCCCCCTCGATGTATTTCGGCCCGAGGAGGGCGAGGAGGTTGTAGGCCAGCAGGGCCAGCCCGACCGCCGCCGGGATCATCACCGCCGCCAGGAACTTACAGAGGATGGCATACGCCTCGCCGAGTTGCCGACTGTCGCCGCGCGCCTGGAGGCGCGCGAAGAGGGGGATCTGCACCCCGGCCAGCGGCGACCAGAGCGCGCCGAGCACCTGATCGATCAGCGAGTGCGCGAACTTCAGGCTCGCCACCGCGCCGACACCCGGCAAGAGGATGAGGATGAAATCGAGCGAATAGAGGAATTCGGTGAGTTGCTGCCAGTAGCTCAGGGCCGAATAGCGGACGAGGCGTTGCGGCACCCGCGCGCCCCGCGCGTCCAACGTGGGGGCCACGGCCAGTTCGTGGCGCACGCGCGTCGTCTGCCACGCCGCCAGCGCCGTCGCCACCAGCGGGATCGTGACCAGCACCCCGACGAAGCCGAGGACGCCCCAGCCGACGGCGACAACCGCCAGCCGCAGGAGCGGGCTGATAATCTGCACCACGAAGGCGATCGCCCCGGATGCGCGCTGCTTGAAATAGGCGGTGAGGGTCTGCATGAAGACATCGTAGACCGCGCCGAGGAGGACGAGCGCCATCAGCGCCCAGAAGAAGGCCCACTGATAGTGCAGGAGGACGGCGATCAGCTCCGGCTCCTTGAGGTCGCGCCGCCAGTAAGCGAAGAGTTCCGCCCGAAAGATCAGCGCGAAGAGGACGATGATCGCGACGACGAGCAGCTTCTGCGCCAGCACGATCAGCAGCGTGTTGCGGACGCCAGCGCGCCCGTAGCGCCCCTCGATCTCCGGCAGGAACTTCGCCAGCCCGCGCTCCACCCCGAAGTCGGCGATCAGCCCGAAGGTGCCGGCCAGCGCGCCGATCCGCGTCACCGTGCCGTAGCTCTCTTTGGACAGCAGATTCGCCACCACGATCGCCGAGAGGAACCCGGCCAGCAGCTTCGCCCCCTGCCACCCGGCATTCCAGAGCATCGCCCGCGAGACCTGCCCCGAGAGGGTCGCCTCGACCGGCGGCGAATCCGCGACCGGCGTCCCGAGGCCCGGATCGGCGGGACGACTCATCGCTCCCCCGCCCGGCTCGGCACGGCGTCGGGGCGGATCAGGAAGTTGAAGCGGCTGCGGATCGCGGTGAAGAAGCTCATCCCATCGAGGATCACCAGCGCGAAGTGCTGCTCGCTACGCCGCACGCGCACCATGTCGCCGCGATGCAGGTCGGGCGCATCCTCGATCTTGCCGTCGAGATAGAGCCAGCTCGGGCGATCGTTGGCGATCACCAGTTCGATCCGCGACTCCTCCTCCACCACCAGCGGGATGCGGATCGGGGAGTGCGGGTTGAGCGCCACGATCACGAAGCCGCGCACGCCGCGCGTCAGGATCGGGCCGCCGGCGGACATCGAGTAGGCGGTACTCCCCTGCGGCGTGGCGATGATCATGCCGTCGCCGGGATAGACGTTGACGTATTGCCCATCGATGTAGAGCTCGACCTCGATCAGTTGCGGCCCGGCACGGATCACCGCGTCGTTGATCACCCAGCCCGCCGTGAGGGTCACGCCGTCGCGGATCAGCTCGGCCTCCAGGGTGGGGCTATGCTGCACCCGCGCGTGGCCTTCGAGGAGCGCCCCGATCGCCGTGCGCCAATCGCGGCGCTCGACCATCGTCAGGAAGCCGACGTGGCCGAAGTTGATCCCGAGCAGCGGGACGCCGGGGAACATCCGCGCGGCGCGCATCATCAGGCCATCGCCGCCGAGGACCACGAGCGCATCGAGCGCCGCGGTCCCCTCGCGGAGCATCGTCGCCTCGTCGCGGCAGGCGATCCCGCGCTCGTGTAGCCAGGCGGCGATCTCGCGCTCCAACTCCTGCGCCTGCGGCTTGTTCAGCGCGGCGATGATCCCCAGCGACCGCGCCTCGCGCATCGCGCCCATGCCCGTCCCCGCCCTCACCGCCCCGCCCGTACCCGTCACAACCGCACCGTTCCGAGCGCCCCATCGAGCGCCGCGACGATCTTCTCGACCTCCGCCTGCGTGAGCACAAGCGGCGGCGCGAGGGTCAGCACACTTTCGAGGCGGCGCACCGTCGCAGAGTTCTTCCCGAGCAGCACGCCGCGCGCCTGCACCTCGCGCATCACCTGGTTAACGTGCTCGGCGGCCAGCGGTTCGGTCGTCCCCGGCACCGCCAGTTCGACGCCAATCAGCAGACCTTTGCCGCGCACATCGCCGACGATCGGGTGCTCGGCGGCGAGTTCGCGCAGCCCGGCCAGCAACGAGGCTCCGACGCGCGCCGAGTTCTCGACCAGCCCATCATCTTCCAGGATCGCCAGATTCGCCAGGGCGACCGCGCAGGCGACCGGATGCCCGCCATAGGTGCTGAGCTGGTTGAACTGGACGTTCGCCGCAAGATCGCCCTTGAAGGCGTCGAAGACGGCAGCGTTGACGGCGGTGGCCCCGAGCGGCACGTAGCCGCTGCTGATCCCCTTCGCCATCGTCATAATATCCGGCACGACGCCCCACTGTTGCCCCCCGAACCAGGTGCCGGTGCGCCCGAAACCGGTGATCACCTCATCGTGGATCAACAGGATGCCGTAACGGTCGCAGAGGGCGCGGATCGCGGGCCAATATTCGTCCGGCGGGACGATCAGTCCGCCGCCGCCGATGATCGGTTCGCCGATGAAAGCGGCGATCGTCTCCGGCCCCTCGAACTCGATCGTCTCCTCCAGTTCGCGGAGCAGCTGTGCCGACGCCTGACTCGGCGTCAGCCCGGCGAAGAGGCGGAAGAGATCGGGCGGGCGGACGTGGATGTGCCCGGCGATCAGCGGCTCGAAGCGGCCCTTGCGGACCTCCTGGCCGGTCGCGCCGAGCGCGCCCATCGTCCAGCCGTGGTAGCCGCGATAGCGCGAGATGACCTTGAAGCGGTTGTCGTGCGGGTGGCGCAGCCGCGCGTACTGCCGCGCGATCTTCAGCGCCGTCTCCACCGCCTCCGAGCCGCTATTGACGAAGACGACATGGTTCAGGTCGCCCGGCAGGAGCGCGGTCAGCTTCATCGCGAGGTCGAACGCGACCGGCGCGGGACGGCTGAGCGGGGTGTAGGGGAGCTGGCGCATCTGCCGGGTCGCGGCCTCGACGAGGCGCTCCTGCCCGTAGCCGACATTGACGCACCAGAGCCCGGCCATCGCGTCAACGTACTCGTTGCCCGCGTCGTCGGTCAGCGTCGCGCCCTGCCCGCCCACCATCACCATCGGGGTCTGCGGGACCGCGTGCTGCGTGAAGGGTCGCCAGAGCGCATCGAGCGCCCGTGTGTCGATGGTTGTCATGCTTGCTCCTCCCGGTCAGTCGTGAGTCGTGAGAGAGTCCGCCGTCCGTGGTGCGTAGTGCGTGGTCCGTGGTCCGTAACGAGTGGGGGGCGGGTTCGTTGCTGGGCAGTAGCCCGCAGCGAACGGTCGCAGACGACGAGCGACACCCGTATAGAGGCTGAGTGCCTGCCTCGCTCGCCCGGCGGGAAGAGCGACAATGCCGCCACTCCTCCCACTCGCCCCGATCACTACGTCCCGCGATGCGCGGCAAGTATAGCGTCCGGGCGCGCTCTTGCCGATTGTGCGCTAGAATCGCGGCGGCGAGTCGTGGGTCGTGGGTCGTGAGTAGGGATGCGGCGCTGATGTCGGGCATTGCCCGTCAGCGAACCCGCTACTACGGACCACGGACCACGGACCCCTCTCTCACGACCCACGACCCACGACTCACGACCACCCCGGAGGAACGCCATGCCGACCGTTGCCGTGACACGGATCATCCCGGAGGCGGCGCTCGGCCCGCTGCGGGCCGCCGCCGAGGTACGCCTCTGGAAGGACGATCTGCCACCGAGCCCCGCCGAACTGGTCGAACTGCTGCGCGGCTGCGCTGGCGCGCTGACGATGGTGACCGATCGGATCGACGCGGCCCTGCTCGATGCCGCGCCGGGACTGCGCGTCGTCAGCACCTTCGCGGTCGGCTACGACAACATCGACGTGGCGGCGGCGACCGCGCGCGGCGTGGTGATCTGCAACACGCCGGGGGTGCTGACTGAGGCGACGGCGGACGCGACTTTCTCGCTGCTCCTCGCCGCCGCGCGACGCATCCCGGAAGGGATCGCCTACGTGCGTGATGGGGAGTGGCGCGCGTGGCGACCGATGGTCCTCCTGGGACGCGACATCCACGCCGCGACCCTCGGGATCGTTGGCCTGGGGCGGATCGGGCGGGCGGTGGCGCGGCGGGCACGCGGCTTCGAGATGCGCGTCCTCTACCACGGGCGCGCGCGCCAGCCGGACGCCGAGCGCGCGTTGGGCGTGGAGTACGCGCCGCTCGACGAGTTGCTGGCCGCGTCCAACTTCGTCAGCCTGCACTGCGCGCTGACCCCCGCGACGCGCGGCCTGATCGGGGCGCGCGAGTTCGGGATCATGCGTCCTGACGCGATCCTGATCAACGCCGCGCGCGGCCCGGTGGTGGACACCGACGCGCTGGTGGCCGCGCTGCGCGACGGGCAGATCGGCGGCGCGGCGCTCGACGTGACCGACCCCGAGCCGCTCCCCGCCGATCACCCGCTGATCGGGCTGCCGAACGCGATCGTCGTCCCACACACCGCCTCCTCGACGGTCGCCACGCGCGACCGGATGGCCGATCTGGCGGCGCGCAACATCCTGGCCGTGCTCGGCGGCACGCCGCCCCCGGCGATCGTCAACCCGGCGGTGCTGACGGCGCGGTAAACGTCCCCGCAGGCAGAGGGCGGCACAACGCGCCGAAACGAGTACAATAGACTGTCAGAATCGCGGCACGCCGCTCACCTTTGCTCTCGCCTTCAGGTTCGGAAGGCGTGCCCGTCGCTCGCGCTATCACAGCGCGCCCTCCACCGTGCGAGGGCGTGGCGATACTCGGAGGCTTTCGGATGACGTCAACGCAAGGGCCACGACGGGTCGTCGTGACGGGGGTCGGCGCGGTTTCGCCGGTCGGCCTGAATGTCGCGGAGAATTGGGACGCGATCGTGGCCGGGCGCTCGGGGCTCGGGCCGATCACGCACTTCGACGCGGTGGGGCGCGGCTTCGGCACGCAGATCGCCGCCGAGGTCAAGGGGTTCGACCCCACGACGCGGCTGACCGCCAAAGAAGTGCGCCGGATGGACCGCGTGATCCAGTTCGCGGTCATCGCTGCGTTCGAGGCGGTGGAGAGCGCGGGGCTCCGGATCACCCCGGAGAACTCCGCCCGGATCGGCGTGATCGTCGGCTCCGGTATCGGCGGCCTCGCCACCCTGGAGCAGCAGATGATGGTGCTGGCGGAGCGCGGCCCGAAGCGGGTCAGCCCTTTCCTGATCCCGATGATGATCGCCGACATGCCCGCCGGGCAGGTGTCGATCTCGCTGGGAGCGCGCGGCACGAACTTCTGCCCCGTCTCCGCCTGCGCCACCAGTGCCCACGCGATCGGCGAGGCGGCGGAGAGCATCCGGCGCGGCGCGGCGGACGCGATCATCGCGGGGGGGACCGAGGCGTGCATCACGCCGCTGGCGATCGCCGGCTTCGGCGCGATGACCGCCCTCTCCACGCGCAACGACGAGCCGACGCGCGCCAGCCGCCCGTTCGACGCCCAGCGCGACGGCTTCGTGATGGCCGAAGGGGCGGCGATGGTCGTCCTCGAAGCGCTCGACTACGCCCTGGCGCGCGGCGCGACGATCCTCGGCGAGGTCTTGGGCTATGGCTCCACCGCCGACGCCAACCACATCACCCAGCCATCACCGGGCGGCGAGGGGGGCGTACGCGCGATGTGGCTCGCGCTCGAACAGGCGGGGTTGCAACCGAGTGCCATCGACTACCTCAACGCGCACGGCACCTCGACGCCGATCAACGAGGCGCTGGAGACCGCGTCGGTCAAGACCGTCTTCGGCGAAGCGGCGTATCGCCTGCCGATCAGCTCCACCAAGTCGATGACCGGGCACCTGCTCGGCGCGGCGGGATCGCTGGAAGCGATCTACTGCCTCAAGGCGATCGAGACGAGCACGATTCCGCCGACGATCAACTACGAATACCCCGATCCCGTCTGCGACCTCGACTACGTCCCGAACACCGCGCGAGGGGCCAGCCTGCGCCACGTCATGACCAACTCGCTCGGCTTCGGCGGGCACAACGTCTCGCTGGTGCTCGGCAAGTACGCGGGATGACGCCGCGCGCCCAAACCCTGGCCCAGGGGCACCACACCAGGCCGACCCCATAAAGGCGCCGCCCTCGTTATCGATGGGCGGCGCCTCCATCACCCCATACGGCGCACTCCCCTAAACCAAAGCTCCGATGAGAACTCCATACGCTCTAGTGCATCGTTCCTCATATGCGGTACACATACTACAAGGCATACGTACTACAGTTACCCGTTAGAAGCGTAGGAACTGCGCGCCTTCTAATGTGCAGCGCCATTGAGGAATGATGCACTAGTCCTACAGTTGTCGTTGCGGGGTGGTCCAACCGCGAGACCAGTACGAACGCTGTCTCGGCACCAACAACCATAGATCGAGGAGGCAAGTACGAACGCCGAAGTACAACTGTAGTACTAGAACGTCCCATAGCGCACTCCCCTAAAACGTCGCCGTAGCAATGGTTCATCCCCACGCCCGTGGGGAACACCGCCGCCGCGTCTTTCGCGGCCACGTCATCCCCACGCCCGTGGGGAGCACTGATGCGAGCGACTGTAGTGGGAAATTGCTTGCGGTTCATCCCCACGCCCGTGGGGAGCACCCGAGCCCCATGCCGCCGCTGCCGCCCCGACGCGGTTCATCCCCACGCCCGTGGGGAGCACGTGATGAGCGTCCGCTGCGCCACCCGCAACACCGGTTCATCCCCACGCCCGTGGGGAGCACGGCAGCACGCGCACCACGCACGCGATCGTCGCCGGTTCATCCCCACGCCCGTGGGGAGCACCTCGGCCCCGATCCGGTCTACGCGAATCACGACGGTTCATCCCCACGCCCGTGGGGAGCACCTCGCCGTCTACGACCGCAGCGGTACGACCCTCGGTTCATCCCCACGCCCGTGGGGAGCACTGTGCGTGGACCGCCGCGATCCCTTGACATGTCGGTTCATCCCCACGCCCGTGGGGAGCACTGCGCCCAGAGCGCCGCCGCGATCGCGCCCCCCGGTTCATCCCCACGCCCGTGGGGAGCACGAATTTGCGGGCCGGTTGTGCCGTGCCCTCGTCGGTTCATCCCCACGCCCGTGGGGAGCACTGACCCGAGTCGCGCCCCTCGGCGGTCGCCCGCGGTTCATCCCCACGCCCGTGGGGAGCACAGCATGATGCCCGGCTGGTTCATCCCCACGCCCGTGGGGAGCACATGCTGTTGCCGACCGAGACGACCGCTCGGGTCGGTTCATCCCCACGCCCGTGGGGAGCACGGGGTGACAGCAGTCGGGGGCGGGGTGGTCGGCGGTTCATCCCCACGCCCGTGGGGAGCACCGCCGAGTTCGCCCCCCGTCAGGAGGTGCCGCCGGTTCATCCCCACGCCCGTGGGGAGCACCGGAACCAGGGCATCTTCATCTACTGCCGTCCCGGTTCATCCCCACGCCCGTGGGGAGCACGCTGGCCGGGGGTTGCCCGCTCCCGATCCACGCGGTTCATCCCCACGCCCGTGGGGAGCACGGCGTAGTAGGCGCGTCCCTTTACTTTCCGCTCGGTTCATCCCCACGCCCGTGGGGAGCACACCC